>JAESGE010000221.1_pt1 | contig 23347 bp, 20 predicted proteins | sample 9269601 | NCBI WGS metagenome assembly JAESGE01 (sample SAMN14515569, study PRJNA621662) | algae metagenome | isolation source: Tolypothrix brevis GSE-NOS-MK-07-07A and co-occurring heterotrophs from wet... | place: USA: Grand Staircase Escalante National Monument, Utah | collected 2006-04-16
CAGAATACGATCGATATAGGGCCTGATTTTGCGCGCGCGCCACGGACGCCAGGCCCAGACGCTCGGGCAGACCCAATGCACGATCGGAATGGCGGGCGAGCGGCGGCGCACGCGCGAGGCGATGCGAAAGGCGAAATCGGGACTGTCGATCGTCAGCAACAGGTCGGGCTGCGCCTCGACGACGGCATCGACCGTCTCCCGGATACGGCGCGCCAAAAGGCGCAGGCGGCCGATGACCGCTGTGACGCCGATGACGGCGATGTCCGACTGCGGGAAAAGGCTCGGCAGGCCCTCGCCGGCCAAGTGTTCGCCGCCGACGCCAGCAAGTTCGAGCCGGCTGGCGTCATAGCCGCGCCGACGCAACTCGCGCACCAGGCTGGCGCCAAGGGCATCGCCCGAATGCTCACCCGAAATGATGAAAAGCCGGAATTTCGCCGGATCGGCCAAAGGCATCGTCATGGCCAGTCGATGGCGTGGAGGAACAGCCCCTTGCTGTCGGCGAGTGCTACGGTCTGGTCGCGCTCCGCGAGGAGCACCGCACCGGCGGCGATGGCGATGCCTTCCAGCCCGGCCTCCGCCGCGTACCGGATCGTCGCGGGGCCGACGGTCGGCATATCCACACGCAAGTCCTGTCCGCGCTTCGGCAATTTCACGAGCACGCCCTTGACGGAAGATTTAAGCCGGCCGGCGGCGCGCAAGGCCGCGACGCGCACCAGCATCTGGTCCGTACCCTCGATGCCCTCGACGGCGACGATGCGATTATCCGCCACGACCACGGCCTGACCGACATCGAAGGACGACAGCGCTTCCAGCACCGCCTGTCCGCGCGGAATTTCCTCCAACGCCGTGCGGCTCGGCCGCGCCGCAGAGAGCGTGCCCGGCGTGGCCATCAGTTGGGTCAGGAATTGAGAAGGGGCGTGCACGATCAATCCCTGGCTTTCGAGAAGGCGGACGATCCCGCCGAGCAGATGGTCGTCACCGCCTTTGAAAGCATCACGGATGGCGAAGTAATGCCGCAACAGGCCAAGATCGGGCACGAGATCGCCCAGGGCCGGCCGCAGCACCGCGCCGATGATCACGACATCCCTGATGCCCCGGACCCGCAACGATTTCAAGAAGCGCCCGAGCTGCCCCAGCCGGAAAGTGTCGGCCTCGAAGCCGTCGAAATCGTCCCGTCGGGCGGAACCGGCGATCAGCACGTAGAACACCTCGTAGCCGTCGCGCCTTGCCTGCAAGCCCACCTGAAGCGGCAGATCGCCCGAGCCGGCGATGATCGCGAGATGCCGTGACCGCGGCGCGTTCGGCGCCGCCAAGCCGGACGACGGCTTGCTCACCGCTCGTGAGTCTCCGCGTCATGCGGGAGGCACAAAGCACGGTCGCCGCCGTCGCGGATGAAGTCGAGGATTTCGTGAATCAGCGGATGGCTGGCGAACTCCGCCGCCACATCCTCAACCCGCTCCTTCAGCGTGCCCTCGTCGGCGAACAGCAGGCGATAGGCGCGGCGCAGCTCATGAATATGCTCGCGGCTGAAATTACGCCGGCGCAAGCCGACCAGATTGAGCCCCGACAACTGGCCGGGATTGCCACGCACCATGCCGTAGGGGATGACGTCGGTCAGTACGCCGGTGCCGCCACCGATGAAGGCATGGTCGCCAACCCGCACGAACTGATGCAGACCGGCGCCGCCGCCGATTACGACGAAGTCGCCGACGCTGACGTGGCCCGCCACCATGACATTATTGGACAGGATCGTATTGTTGCCGAGCTTCGAATCATGGCCGACATGCGAGTTGGCGAGAAGCGCGCAGCGGTCGCCGATGATCGTCTTCATGCCGCCACCGAGCGTGCCGGGATTGAGGGTCACGCCCTCGCGAATGACGCAATCGACACCGATCGACAAGGTGGAAGGCTCGCCGTTGTATTTGAGATCCTGCGGCGGATGACCAATCGACGCGAACGGGTAGACCCGCGTGCGGGCGGCGATCGTGGTGTGACCGGCGACCGCCACATGGCTGACGAGTTCAACCCCGTCGCCCAATTGCACATCCGGGCCAACCATGCAGAACGGGCCGATGCTGACCCCTTCTCCCAGCCGGGCTTGCTCGGAGACGACTGACAGGGGATGGATCTGGGCGGTCATGGTCGGTTTTCTTTCAGCCGCATCGTTCGCGGAGCCGGTGATCGGTCGCGGCCATCGCCACGCGGCGATGTCGCTCTGATTCAGGCGGGACTGGAAACGGCAGCGGATTTGGCGGCGTCGGATTTGGAGATGATCATGGCGGAGATTTCCGCTTCCGCGACCAGGACGCCGTCCACCTTGGCTTCCCCGCGATACCACCAGATGTTGCGCTTGTGGTTGATCTTGGTCATGTACAGGCGAACCTGATCGCCCGGCACCACGGGCTTTCGGAACTTCGCCTTGTCGATGGTCATGAACAGGACCTGCTTGCCTTCGCCATCGCCCTTGAAGAAACCCATGATCACCAGCGCACCGGCGGTCTGGGCCATCGCTTCCACCATCAGCACGCCTGGAAAAAGCGGCCGGCCCGGAAAGTGGCCCATGAACTGCGGCTCGTTGGCGGTGACGTTCTTGATGCCGACGCCGGAGCGATCGCCGTCCATCTCCACGATCCGGTCGACGAGCAAGAACGGATATCGGTGTGGCAGGATGTCCAGAATGCGCTGAATATCGATCGCCCCGAGCGTCTGACTGCCTTGCTCCTCCACGCCGCCCTCTCCTTCAGTTCTTCGATTCTGACTTGTCGATTTTCGAATCCGGCTTGTCATGCGATTTGCCGCGATGCGCGACCATGGTCTTGAGAAGCGCAACCTCGCGCGCCCAGGCAAGTGCTGGCTGCGCTGGCGTTCCACCATAGCGGGCACCGGCCGGAACATCACCGGCGACGCCAGATTGCGCGCCGACCTGCGCGCCCATGCCGATCGTCAGGTGGCCCGCAAGGCCGACCTGTCCACCCAGCGCCGCGAAGTCCTCGATCGTGCACGAGCCGGCGATGCCGACCTGCGAGACGATGACACAATGGCGGCCAATGACGACGTTGTGTCCGATCTGAACGAGATTATCGATCTTGGTGCCCTCGCCGATCACCGTATCTCGGCTGGCGCCCCGGTCGATGGTGGTATTCGCGCCGATCTCCACGTCGTCCTGGATGATGACGCGGCCGATCTGCGGCACCTTGAGATGGCCACGTGGGCCCATGGCGAAGCCGAAGCCATCCTGGCCGATCCGCACGCCGGGATGGATGATGACGCGGTTGCCGATTAGCGCACACTGGATCGTCGCACCGGCTCCGACCGCGCCCTCACGGCCAATCCGTACATCGGGCCCAATGACGGCGTTCGGACCGATGATCGTGCCCGCGCCGATCTCCACGCGCGGGCCGATGACGGCACCTGGATCGACCGTGATGCCGGGCTCCAGCCGAGCCGTCGGGTGGATGAACGTCGTGGGGGAAATGCCGACGCCCGCGACGATGGAGGCGGGCCGCAGCGCCGAGGGAAACAGCAGGGCCAGAACCCGGGCATAGGCCCGATACGGTTCGGGTGTCACCAGCGCAACGGTGGTTGCCGGCAGACGCGCCGCGAAGCGGGCGGAGACAAGGCAGGCGCCGGCATTCGTGCGCGCGGCGGCCTCCGCGTATTTGGCGTTGTCCATATAGGCGAGATCGCCGAAGCCCGCCGTCTCGAGCGGTGCGACGCCCTCGACCGGGCGATCGGCGACCGAGTTGTCAAGATCGGTGATGCCGGCCAGCGCGGCGACTTCACGCAAGGTGGGCCGCGCCGCGATGGGGAAAAAAACGGGATCGGCCATTGCGGAAGGCACCTGCGTAGGCGGAAGGCCTGCGCGGGTCGTCAGAACCGAGCGCCGCCGGAGAAGCGGAAAGCCTGGAGCCGGTCGCCACCGAAGCCGCCTATGCCTTTGTCGCGCGACAGGGCGAAAGCGTAATCGAAACGGATCGGACCAAGCGGTGAGGACCAGAGGATCGAAGCGCCCACAGAGGAGCGCAGGACGTTCTCGTCGCGGACGCAGGCAATCGCCGATTGCGGCGCGGCCACGTTGACGTTGAACTGGCGTCCCTTCGTGCCGGTCGGGCAGGTCGCGATCGTTGTGGCCTGGCCGCCGTCATAGCCGAAGACCGTACCGGCATCGGCGAAGACCGCGCCCTTGAGCCCGAGTTCCCGGGGCAGGCCATAGATCGGGAACTGCATTTCCAGCGAGCCTCCGAAGTAGGTGGTGCCGCCAAGCGCACCGGTGCGCGGATCGGTCGCCAGATCGCGCGGGCCGATGCCGGATGTGGCGAAGCCGCGCACCAGCGTCGGTCCGAGGAAGTAGTGGTCGATCATCCGGGTTGGGCCGTCGAACGATTCGATGTGACCCCCCTGTATTCTTGCGATGCCCACGACGTCGTCCCAGATCTCGCGGAAGTAGCGGGCATCCGCCGAGACCCGGAAGAATTTCGAATCTCCGCCGAGGCCGGCGAACTCCGGTTTAAGCTCGACCGACAAGCCGTTCTTCGGGTTCTGGAAATTGTCCAGTGAGTTGTAGTTGAGGTTCAGGCCGACGAGCGAGGTGAGTTGATCACCCCGCGCTTCCTTCACGGCAATGGAGGCCTCGCCATTGGCGATACAGTTGATTCTATCGATACCTGTGATCCCAGGAATATCAGAGCCGACGCTGCAATCGTTGAAGGGGTTGCTGACGGTATTCGGGATTCTGATATTCGTCGTGAAGATCGAATAACGCGGCGTGATCGAGAATTCCTCGGTGACCGGCAGCGTGAAGCGAAGCTGCCCGCCGGTGACACGGCTCTCGAAGCGCGACGTGTTCGAATTGTCACTGAACTTCGAGAACAGATCGATACCGGCCGCGAGCCGATAACCAAGGAAATACGGCTCGGTGAACGAGAAATCGACGCCCTGCGAGCGCTGGCCGAATGTGCCGGCGATGCGGACGAACTGGCCGCGGCCGAGGAAGTTCGATTCCGAAAGCGAGACTTCGCCGATCACGCCGTCCGAGGTCGAGTAGCCACCGGCAATCGAGAACGAGCCAGTCGGCTTATCCTCGACATCGACGTTGACGATGACACGGTCGGACGCCGAGCCGGGCTCGTTGGTGATGCGCACCTTCTCGAAGAAGCCAAGATTGTTGAGGCGACGCTCGGCGCGGTTCACCAGCACCCGGTTATAGGCATCGCCCTCGCCCAGATCGAGTTCGCGGCGCACGACATAGTCGCGCGTGCGCGTATTGCCGCGGATGTTGATCCGCTCAACATAGACCCGGGGCCCTTCCTCGATCACATAGGTCAGGCCTATGGAGTTGGCACCGGCGACGCGCTCGCCGGCCGGGCGAACCTGCGCAAAGGCATAGCCGCGACGATTCACCTCGGTGGTCAGCTGGACGATGGATTTTTCGACAGCCTCGGCGTTGTAGGTATCGCCGGCAGACGTCGTCACCAGCCGCTGCAAGGTGGCGGAATCGACATCGCGCAGCCGGGAATCGATCCGCACGTCGGACACGGTGTAAGGCTGGCCCTCGCTGATCGCGATGTCGAGGATGTAACCGCCGGCGCTCTCATCGAAGCGCGATTCGTTGGAGACAACCCGGAAGTCGGCATAGCCGTTCTTCAGGTAATAACGGCGGATGAGTTCGAGGTCGTTCAGGATGCGGTCGGGGTCGTAGACGTCGGATGTCTTCAGCCAGCTGATGAAATTCATCTCGGTCGAAGTCATCAGCCCGCGCAGACGCGAGTCGGAATAAGCCGCGTTACCGGAGAAATTGATCGACCGGATGCCGGTCTTGCCGCTTTCGACGATGGTGAAGACCACGTCAGAGCGGCCGTTCTCGAGGGGCACCAGCCGGCCCGTCACGGAGGACAGGCCATAGCCGGCACGACGGTAGAGATCGCGGATCTTCTGGGCGTCGGCGTCGATCGTTGCCTGGTTGATCGGCCCACGGTCCCTCGACTGGACCTCGCCACGCAGGAAATCGCCCTTGAGACGCTTGTTTCCCTCGAAGGCAACCCGGTTGATCGTGCTGCCTTCGACCACGTTGATAACGGTTTGGTTACCACGTCGTGCAACATTAACGTTACTGAACAGGCCAGTCGCAAGCAGCTCCTGCCGAATCGTCTGCGGATTTCCGCTGGTGGCATAGCCACGGATGGTTTCGGCATCGACGCGACGATTGCCCTGGACGACAACGGCTTGCGCGAGGGCAGCGGTCCCGGAGATCGCCAGAACAACTGCGGCAAGACCGACGGAGCGGGTAGCACGCGCCGAAACGAGACGGCTCGAAGTGGTCGACGTCATCGGTGTCGCCTATTCCATTCTTGGTGGTCACATCACACGCTGCCGCGTTCAAGCGGCCGCAACGCGACACTACAGGTGAAAAAGCTTCTACAAAGTTTCCAGGGCGGTGCAAACCGCGTTTTTTTGGAATAGCCCGATTTGGGCCGACCGTTGCCCCGCGGTCACGAACCGGCGCCGGTAAAAAGCGACGAAATGTGGATAATGTCATTGAACGTGACAAATACCATCAGCATCAGCACCAGCGCCATTCCAATGCGAAAACCGTATTCCTGAGCCCTGTCGCTCAACGGTCGGCCGCGCACGGCCTCGATGGCATAGAACATCAGGTGGCCGCCATCGAGCAGCGGAATCGGGAACAGGTTCATCAGGCCGATCGACACCGAGAGCACGCCGGCCAGGCTGATGAGGCCGAAGAGGCCGTTGTTGCTGGCGACATGGCCAGAGGCTTGGGCGATCCGCAACGGCCCTGACAACTGGTCGGTCGACTCGCGTCCCGAAATAAGCTTGCCCAGGTAATCGAAGGTGCGCTCCACCACGAACCACGATTCCCTGACGCCGAACGCCAGCGCCTCGCCGGGTCCATAGGTCTGGAGAACGATGTCGGACGGCTCGCGGGACGCCTGGACGCCGATGACGCCAATGCGTTGCTTGCCGAGGGCGGATGACAATTCGCGTAGGGCCGGCACCACCTCGAGCGGGATTTCCTTGCCGCCGCGCTCGACGACCACGGTCAGCTTCTCCTCGGGCCGGGTGCTCATCGCCCGCTGCATGTCGCTGAAGGTCACGACCGCCCGGCCGTCGATCGTCAGGACCGTGTCGCCGGGCTGGAAACCGGCCTTCTCGGCGGCGCCGCCCGGTACGACGACATCGACCTTCGGCGCGAGCACCTGCCGGCCAAGGAAGTAGGCGCTGCCGGCGAAGATGGCGATGGCGAGCAGGAAATTGGCGATCGGACCCGCGGCGACGATGGCCGATCGTTGCGCGAGGCTCTTTTCAGGAAAGGTTCGCGCCCGCTGCTCGGGCGTCATCCCATCAAAGGCGGATTTATCCGGCATGCTCGCGCCATTCGCATCCCCGGCGAACTTGACGTAGCCGCCGAGCGGGATCGCGGCGATCCGCCAGCGCGTGCCTTTCGCGTCATTGAAGCCGATGAGTTCCCGGCCGAAACCGATCGAGAAAACGCTGACATCGGTGCCGCACCAGCGTCCGACCAGGAAGTGCCCCAGCTCGTGAATGAAAATCACCAGCGTCAGCACGAACAGGAATGGCAGCAGATAGCCCGTTACCAGGCCAGCCGCGTTTCCAATCAAGCCGAACACATCCATGGTCATCTCCTCGTTCCTCACGGTCTCAAGTGACAGCCGGATGGCTATTCGACAAGAGGCCTGCGGCATGCGCCCTGGCGACATGGTCAATTTCGAGAGCGTCCTGCACGTCGCGTGCCGGGTGATCGTAGCGCGGCGACAGCGCCGAAAGCGTGTCCTCCACCAGCGCCGCAATGCCAGCAAAACGAAGGCGGCCGTCGAGAAAGGCCGCGACGGCGATTTCATTGGCAGCATTGAGGATACAGGGCGCCGCACGGCCTTCCACAAGCGCATTCATGGCCAGACGCAGACAGGGGAAACGTGCAAAATCAGGGGCCTCGAAGGTTAGGGTGGCAATCTTTGCCAGATCGAGATGGCGCGATGGCGGCGCGACAAGGCGCTGACCGCGCCCCAGGCAGTGCGCCACAGCGACGCGCATGTCGGGACAAGCCATGCCCGCCGAGACGGAACCGTCCCGGAACGCGACAAGTCCGTGGATGATCGACTGCGGATGGACGAGCACATCCACCTGATCGGGACGCAGCCCGAACAGGTAGCTCGCCTCGATCACCTCAAGCCCCTTGTTCATCCAGCTTGCGGAATCGATGGTAATCTTCTGGCCCATCGACCAGTTGGGGTGGGCCAGCGCCTGTTCGCGCGTGGCGGAGGCAATACGGGCTGCATCCCAGGTGCGGAAGGGGCCCCCGGACGCGGTCAGCGTCATCTTCGCCACATCCGACATGGGATAGTTGGCGAGCGCCTGATGCAGGGAGTTGTGCTCTGAATCCAGCGGAACGATCGTTGCCCCCACCTCCGCCGCGCGTCGAATGACCGCATCGCCGGCGCAGACCAGCGATTCCTTGTTGGCGAGCGCGATGGTGACTCCCGGCCTCAACGCCGCAAAAGTCGGCTCCAGACCGGCCGAACCGGTGATCGCCGACACGACGATATCTGTCTCTCGGGCAACCGCCTCCAGCACGGCCGTACGGCCCGCTCCATAGGCGATACCCGAACCGGCGAGCGCATCAGCGAGGGCGTCGCCCCGGCCTTTATCCATGATTGCGGCGAACTTGGCGCCGAATTTCCGAGCGATGCTGGCGAGACCGGCCGCATCCTTGCCGGCGACGACAGCTTCGACGGTGAACAGGTCCGGATTCTCGGAAATGACGTCGAGCGTCGAACGGCCGATCGAGCCCGTCGCGCCCAGAATGGTAACACGTGCTGCCATCAGCCTACCTTCACACGATTTTCGAAACAAGAAGGACGCCGCCCGCAAAGGCGAGGACGGCCCAATAGGCGTCCAGCCGGTCCATGAAGCCGCCATGGCCAGGGATCAGCCTCCCGGAATCCTTCACCTTGAAGCGACGCTTGAAGGCCGATTCGGCAATATCGCCCGCCTGTCCCAGCGCCGATGCGACGAGCGACATTGCCAGGGTCGACCCGAGTCCAAACGGTGGCACGACCTCCATGGCCTGCATAAGCCACCAGATCAAAGCCCCGCCGGCCGTGCCGGCGATAGCGCCGCCGATAGCCCCGGACCAGGTCTTTTTCGGGCTGAAGCGCGGCGCCAGCTTCGGCCCACCCAGAGCCCGGCCGGTGAAATAGGCGGCGATATCGGTGAACCAGACAACCGCGAAGGTCCAGGCGACGAGACCGAGTCCAACCGACGGAACATCGCGCAAAGCGGGCGGGACGATACCGACGACCGCTGCATAGAAGACACCGAAGCCGGCGAGCAGGCGCAAATCCCGGTTCGAAACCGCCATCGCCGCGCCGGAAAGGGCGACAAGGCCCGCCGCGAGCGCGAGGGGCGAAAGATGGCTCGTGAGCACGACGATGATCTCGGCCACGGCAAAAGCGAGGCAGACGGAGGCCTGCACCCCGACCATCCGTAGCCACTCATACAGTACGAGCCCGCCGACGACGGGCCAGATCAAGCGGAACGTCCAGCCACCGGCCCAGGTGACGCCGAGGATCGTGCCCGCTAGGACGAGTGCCGAAAGCACGCGCAACCGAAGCTCGCTTGCGCCGGGTGGCAGCGGCACGGGCATGGTAGGCGGCGCCTGCGCGCTCATATCGCCGTTCCCGGTCAACCGGCTTGCGCCGTCAAGGCACCGAATCGTCTCTCGCGACCGATGAACGCGGCCACGGCATCATCAAGCGCCTTACGGTCAAAATCGGGCCAAAGCACCGGCGTGAAGACGAACTCCGCGTAGGCCGCCTGCCAGAGCAGGAAATTGGAAATCCGGCTTTCACCCGAGGTCCGGATGACGAGATCGGGATCGAGCACCGGCGCGGTATCAAGGCGCGACGAGACTTCGTCCTCGTCGATCGCGTCGGCATCAAGCAGACCGGCGGCGCAGTCGCGGGCAAGCGCCCGGGCGGCCCGGGCCAGTTCGTCGCGGGCGCCGTAATTGAAGGCGACCATCAGCGTCATCTGCGTGTTGTCGCGAGTCAGGCTTTCGGCGCGGTCGATGAGCAACCGGATGTCGTCGGACAGGGTTTCGCGGTTGCCGATCACGCGCACCCGGACCTCCGCCGCATGGAGTTCGGCGAGGTCCTTTTCCACGAAACGCTTCATCAAGCCGAGCAGGAACGAGACCTCGGTCGGCGGGCGGCGCCAGTTCTCCGTCGAAAAGCTGAAGACCGTGAGGGTCTTGATGCCGATATCGGCGGCATTGTGGACCGTCCGGCGCAAAGCCTCCAGGCCCTTGCGGTGTCCCTCCGCCCGCGGCAGGCCGCGCATTTCCGCCCAACGCCCGTTGCCGTCCATGATGATGGCGACATGGGCGGGGATCACCGGCACCAAACCGGCGCCAGACTTGCGTGAAGCGGACGAAGGTGCGTCAGGCAAGCTCACCCTCCTCACGGGTTGCGACGGATCTGGTGGCGACATACGCAACGGGTCGGGACGGGCGGCGATTTCAGACACGCAACGACCCTAGACCTGCATGATTTCTTTTTCTTTACCGGCCAGGGCCTGGTCGACCTCCGTCACATGCTGGTCGGTGGCCTTCTGAACCTGTTCGGATTGGCGGGCAACGTCATCTTCCGACATATGGCCGTCTTTTTCGAGCTTCTTCAACAGGTCGAGCCCGTCGCGGCGCACATGGCGAACCGAAACGCGGGCTTCCTCGGCATATTTGTGTGCGACCTTGACCATTTCCTTGCGGCGCTGCTCGTTCAGTTCCGGAATACGCAGACGCAGGACCTGGCCTTCAGTCTGCGGATTGAGGCCGAGATCCGATTCGCGGATCGCCTTTTCGACCGCCGCGACCATGCCGCGATCCCAGACCTGAACGCTGAGCATGCGCGGCTCAGGCACGCTCACGGTCGCGACCTGGTTGATCGGCATGCGGGCGCCATAAGCCTCGACCTGGATCGGATCGAGCAGATTCGACGTAGCCCGGCCGGTGCGAAGACTTGCCAGGTCGGACTTGAAGGATTGAACCGCGCCCTGCATCCGGCGCTTGATGTCATTGAGATCGAAACTTGTTTGGGCCATCGCTCTTTACCATCGTTATGCCAGCCGACGCTGCCGTCGTCGGATCGTTCGGCGTGCGCGGACCTTGTCCCCACCCTCGCGACCGGTCAAGTCAGGCGCCCTGCGTTCAGGCCACCGCCGGCAAGGCGGGCGTGACGTAGGTCGCCCTGCCCTCGCCGCGCAGCACCGCCGCCAGGGCACCGGGTTCGCTGATCGCGAAGACAACGATGGTGAGCGCCGCCTCGCGCGCCAGGGCGAAGGCGGCCGTGTCCATCACCTTGAGGTCGCGCTGGATTGCTTCGTCGTGAGTCAGGCGGTCGAAGCGGGTCGCCGCCGGATCGCGCTTGGGATCGGCGGTGTAGACACCGTCGACCTGCGTTGCCTTGAGCAGGAACTTGCAGTCGAGTTCGGCCGCCCGCAACGCCGCACCGGTATCGGTCGTGAAATAGGGGTTTCCGGTGCCACCACCCAGGATCACGACCTTGCCGTGGCTGAGATGATCGAGCGCGCGCTTGCGGGCGTAATTCTCGCACAGCGAAGGCATTGGCACGGCCGACATCGCCCTTGCCGGCGCCCCGGCGCTCTCGATCGCGTGTTCGAGCGCCAGCGCATTCATGACCGTGCCGAGCATGCCGATGGAGTCGGCGCTCGGGCGGTCGAGCCCCTTGCCTAGGCCCTGGACGCCGCGAAAGAAGTTGCCGCCCCCCACGACGATGGCGATCTCCACGCCCTCGCGCGAGGCAACGGCGATATCGCCCGCCAGCGCCATCAGTGTCTTGCCATCCAGGCCGGAACCGAGGCCACCCGAAAGCGCCTCGCCCGACAATTTCACCAGAACACGCTTGGGTTTCATGAAACGACCTCGCAGGACGGTGAATTCAGGATGATTGCGTTACAAAGCGCGATCGCTCCCGGACGGAACGCCGCCAGCCTGCTGGCCGTTCCCGTCAAACGCCGGCGACAGCCGCGACCTCGGCGGCGAAATCGGTTTCTTCCTTCTCGATGCCCTCACCCAGCGCGTAGCGGACGAAACCGGCAAGACGGATCGAACCGCCTACGCGACCTTCGGCCTCCTTCAGCGCCTGACCAACGGACTTGCCGCTGTCGTGGATATAGGCCTGCTCGACCAGGCAGTATTCCTTTGCGTAGCTCTTCATGCCGCTCTCGACGATCTTTTCGAGCACATGCGGCGGTTTTCCCTGGTTCTTGTCGGCCAGGATAGCCTTCTCGCGTTCGAGGGTCGCCGGATCGACGGAAGCGAGATCGAGCGCGACCGGGTTGGCTGCCGCGACGTGCATCGCGATCTGCCGACCCAACGCAACGAGATCGTCGGACGCTGCGGTTGATTCCAGCGCGACGATCACACCGATCTTGCCGAGTCCGTCAGCGACGGAGCCGTGGACATAATGGCCGATTACACCGTGATGGACGGAAAGCTGGGCGGCGCGGCGGAGCGTCATGTTCTCGCCGATGGTGGCGATGGCGTTCGAGATCGCGTCGGCGATGGTCCCGCCGCCCGGATAATGCGCAGCCTTCAGCGCTTCGACATCGGCCGTCTTTTCCAGTGCGACATTGGCAATGGTCTTGGCGAGCGACTGGAACTCGAGGTTGCGGGCCACGAAGTCGGTCTCGGAATTGACCTCGACGACGACGCCGCTGGTGCCGCTGATCGACACGGCGACGAGGCCCTCGGCAGCAACGCGGCCGGATTTCTTGGCGGCCTTGGACAAGCCCTTCTTGCGCAGCCAGTCAATGGCCGCTTCGATATTGCCATCCGTTTCGCCGAGCGCGTTCTTGCAGTCCATCATGCCGGCGCCGGTCTTCTCGCGGAGTTCCTTGACCATCGCTGCGGTGACGTTCGACATCGGTTCAGTCCTTGTGTTCGGGGTCATCGGGCGCGGTTCGGCGGCCCGGCCATTCTGTCACGCGCGACGCCAGCCGCCCTTCTGCGGGCCGCTGGCGTCGGCAATCGGTGGCGACCGGCGGCATGGCCGCCGGATCGTTAAGCTCAGGCGTCGACGAGCGAGCGGGCCTGGGCGACCCAGCCGTCACGGTCGATACGGCCGCTCAGCTTCAGATCGGCATCGACCTTGGCAACGTCGGCGGGGGTCATCGCGGCGAACTGCCAGTAGTGGAAGAAGCCGGCGTCGTTGAGCTTCTTCTCGATTTCGGGACCAACGCCCTGGAGCTTGCTCAGATCGTCGGGCGCGCCGCGCGGGGCGGTCAGCAGCTCGAAGACATCGGCGGGAGGCAGGTCCTCGGCCGGCACATCCTCGACCATCGGCGCCACGGAGGCGCCGACATCGACACCCGAGTGGCCCTGGGCGCGGGAAATGCCGTCGATCGCGGCACGGGCGATCAGGTCGCAATAGAGCGCGATCGCGCGGCCGGCGTCGTCATTGGCCGGAACCGGGAAGGTGATGCCGTCGGGATCGGAATTCGAATCGATGATCGCCGCCACCGGAATGTTCAGGCGCTGTGCTTCCTTGATGGCAAGCTGCTCCTTGTTGGTGTCGATCACGAAGATCATGTCCGGCGTGCCGCCCATGTCCTTGATGCCGCCGAGCGCCTTTTCCAGCTTGTCGCGCTCGCGCGACAGCATCAGGCGCTCCTTCTTCGTCAGGCCAGCGATGCCGCCGTTCAGCATCTCGTCGACCTTGCGCAGGCGCTGGATCGAACCGGAAATGGTCTTCCAGTTGGTCAGCATGCCGCCGAGCCAGCGGCTGTTGACGTAATACTGCGCCGAGCGCTTGGCGGCGTCGGCGATGATGTCCTGCGCCTGGCGCTTGGTGCCGACGAACAGCACGCGGCCGCCGCGGGCGACGGTGTCGCTGACGGCCTGAAGCGCGCGATGCAGCATCGGCACGGACTGGGCGAGGTCGAGGATGTGGATATTGTTGCGCGTGCCGAAAATATAGGGCGACATCTTCGGGTTCCAGCGGTGCGACTGGTGGCCGAAGTGGGCGCCGGCCTCAAGCAGCTGGCGCATGGTGAAATCGGGTAGTGCCATGGTCTTCATCTCTCCGGTTAAGCCTCTGTGGAGCCATGAACCGGCTAGAAGCCGGTCACCGGACGCCCCGGGATGAGGCGACGCTCCACATGTGGAATGTGCGTGGCCATACACGCGCCACGCCTGAAAGGCAATCGCGCCACGGCACCAATCTCCCGCCCGCCCTTCATCGAGTAGACGGCGATCGGTTCAGCGCAATTCGACGTTGACGACGCCCGGCACCGCCCGCAGCGCATTGGCCGATTGGGCATTGACCGCGAAGCGGCCGGGCAGTTCGATCTCGACCTCCTGCGCGCCATTGTCGAGGATCATCACCAGCGAGACCTTGCTTTCGGCGCGCGTCTCGGCCCGCCCCTTCAACCGATCGACGACGCTTGGCAGCGGCTTGTCGTCCCGCAGGAAGATGCACAGGTCATGAGTCTGGCGGGCGGCCACCTGGTCGAGCGGCTCCACATCCTCGATCCGCGCCCTGACCTCGTCGCCATCGGCGCTGGCGCTCAGGCGCAGGATGACGACCTTGCCCGGTTCCAGCAGGTCGCGGAACCGTTGCAACCCTTCCGCGAACAGCACGGCGTCGAAATGTCCGCTCTGGTCGGAAAACTGGACGATGCCCATCTTGTTGCCGGTGCGCGTGCGCCGCTCGGCCCTGTCCGTCACGGATGCGGCGACCCGCTCCATGGCGACGCCAGCGGCCCGCACGCTCCGCGCGAATTCGGCATAGGTCTTCACTTTGAGACGCTTGAGCACCGCCTCATAATCATCCAGCGGATGCCCTGATAGGAAAAACCCGACCGCCTCATGTTCCTTGCGCAGTTTCTCGGCGGGCAACCACATTTCGACGGAAGGAATGCGCAGGATTTCGACGCTGTTGCCGCCAAACAGCTCAGACTGGCCGCCGCTCGCCGCGTCCTTCGTCCGGTTGGCGAGCGCCATGATTCCATCGACCGCGGCGGTCGCGCGCGCGCGGTTGGGCTCCAGTTCATCGAGCGCGCCGGCCGCGATCAAAGCCTCCAGGGTGCGTTTGTTGACGAGACGCGGATCGAGCCGGCGGGCGAGATCGGGCAGATCCGTGAAGGCGCCGCCTGTGTCCCGCGCCGCGATCATGGTTTCCACCGCGCCGCGGCCGACGCCCTTGATCGCCGCCAGCGCATAACGAATCGCGCCGTCCTCGACATCGAAGACCACGCCGGAGCGGTTGATCGAGGGTGGCTCGACGGTAATGCCCATCCGCTCCGCCTCGCGGCGGAATTCGGCGAGCTTGTCGGTGTTGTCGCAATCGAGCGTCATCGAGGCGGCGATGAACTCGACGGGATAGTTCGCCTTCAGATAGGCCGTCTGGTAGGCGATCACCGCGTAGGCGGCCGCGTGGCTCTTGTTGAAGCCGTAATCGGCGAACTTGGCCAGCAGGTCGAAGATTTCGGAAGCCAGGTCCTTCGACAACTCGTTCTCGATCGCGCCGCGCACGAAACGGTCGCGCTGCGCGTCCATCTCGGACTTGATCTTCTTGCCCATGGCCCGGCGCAGCAGATCGGCCTCGCCGAGCGAATAGCCGGAGAGGGCCTGCGCCACCTGCATCACCTGCTCCTGATAGACGATGATGCCATGCGTCTCGGACAGGTAGGGCTCCAGCTTGGGATGGAGATACTGCGCCTCCTCCAGCTTCAACTTGCGGCGGCAATAGGTGGGGATGTTGTCCATCGGACCCGGTCGATAGAGCGCGACCAGGGCGATCAGGTCCTCGATCCGGTCGGCCTTCATCTCGACGAGGGCCTTGCGCATGCCAGGACTTTCCACCTGGAACACGCCGACCGTTTCGCCGCGCGCCAGCATCTCGTAGGTTTTGGCGTCATCGAACGGAATTTGCGCCAGATCGATGACGATGCCGCGCTTGGCGATCAGTTCGATCGCGATCGTCAGGGTTGTCAGGGTCTTGAGGCCGAGAAAGTCGAATTTGACGAGCCCGGCCTGCTCCACCCACTTCATGTTGAACTGGCTGACGCGCATGCCCGTGCGCTGATCGACCGACAGCGGCACGAGTTGGTCGAGCGGCCGGTCGCCGATCACCACGCCTGCGGCGTGAGTCGAGGCATGGCGGTGAAGCCCTTCGAGCTTCTGCGCGATTTCCATCAGCTTGGCGACGACGGGCTCCTCCGCCACCGCCGCCTGGAGCTTCGGTTCGCCGCGGATCGCCTCCGTCAGGGTGACGGGCTTGGCCGGATTGTTCGGCACGAGCTTGGTCAGCTTGTCGACCTGGCCATAGGGCATTTCCAGCACGCGGCCGACATCGCGCAGCACGCCGCGCGCCTGCAAGGTTCCGAAGGTGATGATCTGCGCGACGCGATCCTCGCCGTAGCGATTCTTGACGTATTCGATCACCTCTTCGCGGCGATACTGGCAGAAATCGATGTCGAAATCCGGCATCGAAACGCGATCGGGATTGAGAAAGCGTTCGAACAGCAGTCCGAAGCGCAGCGGATCGACGTCCGTGATCGTCAGCGCGAAGGCGACCAGCGAGCCTGCGCCCGAACCACGGCCCGGGCCGACGGGGATGCCCTCGCCTTTCGCCCATTTGATGAAGTCGGCGACGATCAGGAAATAGCCTGGATATTTCATCCGCGCGATGACCGAAATCTCGAATTCGAGCCGCGCCTTGTAGTCGGCAACCTCGAAACCGGGTGCAAGCGGCAGGGTCTTCAGCCGTTCATCGAGGCCGGCATGAGCCTGGCGTGCAAGTTCCTCCGCCTCGTCCAGACCGATCTCGCTGCCGAAACGCGGCAGGATCGGCTTGCGTGTCTGCGGCCGGAAGGTGCAGCGCATCGCGATCTCGACCGTGGAACTCAGTGCTTCCGGCAGATCGGCGAACCGCTTCATCATCTCGGCACGGGAGGTGAAGCCGTGCCGTTCGGTGACGCGGCGGCGGTCGCCATCCGAAACGAGGCGCCCGGCCGCAACCGCCAGCAGCGCGTCATGAGCCTCGAAATCGGCGGTCCTGGCGAAAAACGGCTCGTTGGTGGCGACGATCGGAATTTCGTGGGCGTAGGCCAGCCGCAGCAGGTGCGGCTCGGTCAGGCGCTCCTCCTCGCGCCCATGGCGCTGAATCTCGACGTAAAGCCTGTCGCCGAAAGCGTCCTGAAGCCTCAGAAGCCGCGACGCCGCCAGATCGGGCGCTCCATTGCGGATCGCCATGTCGAGCGGCCCGCAGAAACCGCCGGTGAGAACGATCAGGCCTTCCGGGTCTTCAAGCAGCCGCTCCAATGTCACATGCGGCGTCTCGCCCGGCTGCATGGCGAGATAGGCGTGACTGACGAGCTTCATCAGGTTGACGTAGCCCGCCTCGCACATCGCCAGCAGCACCAGGTGCGGCCGCATCTGTGACGTTGGGGAACGCCGGGTCGCACCCTCGTCAGAGAACTCGATCGACAATTGCACGCCGACGATCGGCTGGATGCCGATACCGCTCAGCTTCTCGGCGAATTCGAGCGCGCCAAACAGATTATTGGTGTCGGTCAGGGCCAGAGCCGGCTGGTCGTCGGTCGCGGCGAGCTTCGCCAGCGCTGCGATCGTTAGCGATCCTTCCAGCAGGGAGAAACTCGAATGGACATGCAGGTGAACGAAGCCGACTTCGCGCAGGGTCCGGGATTTTCTGGGAGCGCGTGCCATGCTGTCGCTGTTCGATCCTGCCCTGGGCATCGGCCCATTTCCGCCCCCGCGACGAAGCGCGGGCGCGACCGGTTATGGCCCAGGGCGCCGCGAGAATCGAGGAGCGGGAATGAGCTTACCCGAACCTATCAACAGATGCCTAAACCTGGGGGCCCGACAGCACCGCTCCCCACATCCAGATCATCACGACGAAGACGACAAGTGACAGGATTTCGGCCGAACCAGCGAACATTTTACGAGCGACGATCATCGCAACACCTCATTTGTTTCTATTATGTCCTGTATAGTTCCTATTTTGTTCCTATTCAATCAGGTAAACGGGTTCCAACGTGCCGAAACAGGTGGAATGGTTAATCGAGCGGGACGACCAGGCCGTCGCGGATCGTCACACGCCGGTCCATGCGCGCGGCAAGTTCCATGTTGTGGGTCGCGATCAGCGCCGCCAGTCCCGATGCGCGAACAAGGGCGACCAGCGTCCCAAACACATGGGCCGAGGTGTGGGGATCGAGGTTGCCGGTCGGCTCGTCGGCGAGCAAAAGACGCGGTGCATTGGCGACGGCCCGCGCGATAGCGACCCGCTGCTGCTCACCGCCGGAGAGCTCGCCGGGCCGATGCGATAGGCGTTCGCCGAGACCGAGGAAAGCCAGAAGCTCACCTGCCCGCTGCCGCGCCTCGGCCTTGGCCAAGCCCCTGACGAGTTGCGGGAGCATGACGTTCTCGACCGCCGAGAACTCCGGAAGAAGATGATGAAACTGGTAGACGAAGCCGATCTCGGTACGCCGGAGACGGGTTCTTCCGCGATCATCCAACGTCGCCGTTGCCGTTCCGCCGACGAAAACCTCGCCACCATCGGGACGCTCGAGCAGGCCCGCCACATGAAGCAGTGTTGACTTGCCCGTGCCTGACGGCGCCACGAGCGCCACGAGTTCGCCCGGCCAGATCGCAAGATCGGCCTTGCGAAGGATATCCAGCGCGCCGCCCGTCTGTGGATAGCGGCGCTCGACCTGGCTCAGAAATACGGCGGGAGGCGTGTCCGACATGCGATCAGCCGTAACGCAGGGCTTCGACCGGATCGAGACGCGCTGCCTTCCAGGCGGGGTAAAGCGTTGCGAGCAACGACAAGGTCAGGGCCATCGCCAGCACCAAGCCCACCTCGCGCCAATCGATGACGGACGGAATCTCGCTTAAGAATCTGACAGTTGGGTCCCACAGGTCGGCGCCGGTCGACCAACTGATGGCCTGCATGATGGCTTGGATGTTGTTGGCGAAAACCACGCCCAGCAAGAAACCGGCGACTGTTCCGACGATGCCGATCGAGGCCCCCGTGATCAGGAAAATGCGAAGCACGGCGCCTCGCGATGCACCCATCGTCCGCAGGATGGCGATATCGGATGTCTTGTCCTTCACCAGCATGATCAGGCCCGAAACGATATTGAGCGCCGCCACGAGCACGATCAATGTCAGGATCAGGAACATGACATTACGTTCCACTTCCAAGGCGCTGAAAAAACTTCGATTTCTCTGGCGCCAATCGGTGATCGCAAGCGGCCTCGGCGCATTGGACTCGATCGCGTCGCGCACCGCCTGCGTCCGGTCGGGGTTGTCGATGAACAACTCGATGACGTTGACGTCGCCTTCGCGGTTGAAATAGGCCTGCGCCTCTTCCAACGGCATGAAAACGAACGAAGCATCGAATTCGGACATACCGATCTCGAAAACAGCCGAAACCGGGTAGGCCTTGATCCGCGGCGCCGTACCGAACGGTGTCGCCGCACCGCGAGGCGTGACGACCGTAACGCTGTCGCCTGCCCGCACGTTCAGGCTTTCCGCCAGCCGCTTGCCGATGGCGATGCCGCCTCCGGTATCGAATCCGTCCAGCGTGCCCTGCCGGATGTTGCCGGCGACATGGCCGACCGACTTGATATCGGCCTCAGACAGGCCCCTTACGAGCACGCCGCTGTTCGCGGTCTGCGACGAAATCAGGGCTTGCCCCTCGACCAGCGGGATTGCCAGCTTGATTCCAGGCATTGTCCGAAGTTGTTGGGAAACAGCAAGAAAATCGTCCAAAGGTCGCTCGATCGGCGTCAGAAAAATATGGCCGTTGACGCCGACGATCTTCTCCAGCAGCTCCTTGCGAAAGCCGTTCATCACCGACATGACGATGATCAGGGTCGCGACACCCAGCATGATGCCCAGGAACGAAAAGCCGGCGATGACCGAGACAAAGCCTTCGCGACGCCGCGTCCGCAGATAACGCCCGGCGAGCATCCATTCGAATCCAGCGAAGGCCCGGGTGGTCGCATCCTGCGCGCTCATGGCCGTCGGCTTTCCGCTAACCCCGCGCGGGTCTTGCGCGCGCGGATCTTGGCGATACTGGCTGTACTGGCCGCGCCGCCACTCATGGCCGCACCATCGATGACGAAAAGCGACCGATCAGCGTCTCGCAGGCGGCCTCGGGCGTCAGGCTCTGGCGCTCACCACTGCCCCGCTGTTTCAGCTCGATCCGGCCCTCGGCAAGGCCCTTCGGCCCGACAATCGCCTGCCACGGCACACCGATCAGGTCGGCGGTCGCGAATTTCGTGCCCGGGCGCTCGTCCCGGTCATCATAGAGGACATCGATGCCCGCGGCGGCAAGCCTGCGATAGAGAGTGTCGCAGACTGCGTCCGTACCGCCATCGCCGATCTTGAGATTGAGGATCGAGACATGGAATGGCGCGATCGATTCCGGCCAGATAATGCCGTTTTCGTCGTGCCCTGCCTCGATCAGGGCGGCCACGAGACGGCTCGGTCCAATGCCGTAGGAACCCATGTGCACAGGCCGTTCGACCCCGTCGGACCCTGCTACGGTTGCGCCCATCGGCTCGGAATATTTCGTGCCGAAATAGAAGATGTGGCCAACCTCGATCCCGCGCGCCGATACTTTCGATTCAGTTGGGATGGCCTCGAACGCGGCTTCGTCATGTTTTTCCGAGGTTGCCGCGTAAAGCGTTGTCCACTTGTCGACGATTCCCTTCAAGGCCGGAACGCTGTCGAAATCGGTATCCACCGCCGGCATCTCGTAGCTCAGAAAATCGCTGTGGCAGAACACTTCGCTCTCGCCGGTTTCCGCCAAAATGATGAATTCGTGGCTGAGATCTCCGCCGATCGGCCCGGTATCGGCCTTCATCGGGATCGCCTTCAGTCCCAGTCGCGCGAAGGTGCGCAGATAGGCGACGAACATCCGGTTATAGGCGTGGCGCGCCCCGGCCTGGTCGATATCGAAGGAATAGGCGTCCTTCATCAGAAACTCACGGGAGCGCATCACGCCGAAACGGGGCCGGACCTCGTCGCGAAATTTCCACTGGATATGGTATAGATTCAGCGGCAAGTCCTTGTAGGATTTGACGAAGGAGCGGAAAATCTCGGTGATCATCTCTTCGTTCGTGGGGCCGAAAAGCATGTCGCGGTCATGCCGGTCCTTGATCCGCAGCATCTCCTTGCCATACGCCTCGTAGCGGCCGCTTTCGCGCCAGAGATCGGCGGACTGGATCGTTGGCATGAGCAACTCAACGGCACCGGAACGGTTCTGTTCCTCGCGCACGATTCGATTGATCTTTTCGAGAACGCGCAGGCCGATTGGCAGCCAGGCGTAAATTCCGGCCGACTGCTGGCGGATCAGGCCAGCGCGCAGCATCAGACGGTGCGAGACGATTTCGGCCTCCTTCGGCGTCTCGCGCAAGGTCGGCAGAAAATATCGGGACAGACGCATACTGGCTCTCTGGCGGCAGGGCGGCGCAAGGAGCGCGCGGATGGAATCAAGCGATCGGTGACCTACAGGTCAGCGAGTGACATCATCACATGCCTGAAATTGCAAGGCTGGAGCTTTGCCGAGCAGGACATCCTGAGCCGGATTCGGCACTTTTCGCAGGCAGCGAAAGCAACTCGCCACTGCATTTCAGCTTTAAATCCTGGCGAAACGGCGCTTCAATGCCTCGGCTACGCCGCCTGGAACAAAAGCGTCGATATCGCCCCCCATCGCCGCGATCTGACGAACAAGGGTTGCAGTGATTGCCCGGACATTGACGGAAGCTGGAAGGAAGACGGTCTGGATTTCCGGAGCCATGACGCCGTTCATGCCCGCCATCTGCATTTCATAATCAAGGTCGGTGCCGTCACGCAGGCCGCGGATCAAGGATGTCGCGCCGGCCGTTCTCGCAGCATCGATGACCAGGCCCCCAAACGTCACGATCTCGAACCGCGTCGACGGAATGCCCAGACAGTCAACCGCCTGCCGGATCATCGCTGCCCGATCCTCCGGCGAAAACAGTGGCGTTTTTCCAGGATGGATGCCGATCGCCACGATGACCTTGTCGGCAAGGCGAAACGCGCCCTTCAGCACATCGAGATGGCCGTTCGTCACCGGATCGAACGACCCGGCATAAAGCGCGATATGGTTCATGGCGAAAGGCTAGGCGGACACGAACCGGGCATGCAAGCCAAATTCGACCAAAGACTTCACATCTGCCCATCGTGCACCGTCATTTCCGTCTTTTAAGACGAAAAGGCGGTTACCTATAGCCCAAAGGGGCGCGACCGCATCAGCTGGCCTTGCGCCCCATCGCGGCGAGGACGGGAAGCAGGGTAGTTCCCGTATCGAAGGGCATAATGCTGGCGATGGACGCATGCTTTGCCATTACCGTAACACCGCCGATCAGGCTCGCGAGAAGCGCGAATCCAACCAGCATCAGCGCGCCGGTCGAAACATACCGGAAGTTCGCATCACTCATGAGCTCAGCCCCGAATCGTTTTCATTAACGTTCAGTCTACGTTCACAAGCGGCCTTGAAGCGGCGACGTTGTGGCGGAAATATGACGATGCGACCCTCCGAATGACCCGGTTGCGCCGCATGCGAGGCGCGGCTAAACCCCAGCCGTGCTGAACATCAATGACATTACCTATCGCCTCGGGCCGCGGATCCTCTTCGACCAGGCCACTGTCGCCGTGCCAGAAGGATCGCGTATCGGCCTCGTTGGACGGAATGGGACCGGGAAGACGACGCTTTTTCGTCTCATCGAGGGCGAAATCTCTACCGAGGGCGGCAGCATTTCGATGCCGAAAGGCCTCAAGATCGGCTCGGTCGCCCAGGAAGCTCCAGGCGGACCCGAGACGCTGATCGAGGTGGTGCTTGCCGCCGATCGCGAGCGGGCGGCTCTGATCGCTGAAGGTGAAACCACGCGGGACCCGATGCGCCGGGCCGAAATCGAGATACGCCTGGTCGATATCGATGCCCACGCCGCGCCGGCCCGGGCCGCGACGATCCTCTATGGCCTGGGGTTCGATGCAGCGGCGCAGCAGCGCCCCTGCTCCGAATTTTCCGGTGGCTGGCGCATGCGGGTTGCGCTGGCGGCAGTTTTGTTCGCCGCGCCCGACCTGCTGCTTCTCGACGAGCCGACGAACTACCTCGACCTGGAAGGCACGCTCTGGCTCTATGATTACCTACGGCGTTATCCACGCACGATGATCGTGATCAGCCACGATCGCGAATTGCTCGACACCAGCGTCGATCACATCGTTCACCTCGAT
>JAESGE010000223.1_pt1 | contig 23201 bp, 21 predicted proteins | sample 9269601 | NCBI WGS metagenome assembly JAESGE01 (sample SAMN14515569, study PRJNA621662) | algae metagenome | isolation source: Tolypothrix brevis GSE-NOS-MK-07-07A and co-occurring heterotrophs from wet... | place: USA: Grand Staircase Escalante National Monument, Utah | collected 2006-04-16
CTCTTTCCTGACGCAATCGCAAGACCATCTCGTTGAGCGTGATATCCTTTTCCTCTTCGACCATGCCGATGATGAAGTCCTCGTGGACATCCAGGCGCGAGCCGCCGCGTCGACCCTGTTTTGCAGGCGACAACCGACCAGCCCGCGCACTCGCAATCCAGGCGATGGCTGTTGAAATCCCAATCCCAAATCGGGCTGCCGCTGAACGCGCCGACATGCCATCCCGTGACGCAGCCAGCACGCGGCTACGCAGATCATCGCTAAAAGCTCGGGTCATATTGCCTCCGACCAAATCACCAGTCGGAGCGAGGGAATCATAATTCGGCAGCAAAGGGAAACCTCAACGCGATTCCGCGCTCAATGGACGCGTTCTAGTTGCGCGCAACTCAACCGTTGCAGGATCACGGGCAAAATCCCTCCTGCTCGAAGAACATGGACTTCCGCCTTTGTTTCAATGGCTGCGGTCGCACGAAACGTCCATGGCGCTTCGCCGGCCTTTCTCACCTCGACGGATACGCTGCAGCGCGGCGCGATCATGTCCGGCTCAGCCAAAACAGTAAGGGTGTCGCCCGACCGCAATCCAAGTTGCGCTGGATGGAGGTCATGCGGGAGGCGCAGCGGCAGGATACCCATTCCGATCAGGTTCCAGCGGTGAATGCGCTCGAAGCTGGAAGCGAGGACCGCACGCACACCCAGCAAGGCCACGCCCTTGGCCGCCCAATCGCGAGACGAGCCCATGCCGTAACGTTCACCTGCGACCACCACGACCGACTTTCCTTCTTCTCTATAGCGCAGGGCAGCATCCCACAGGGACATGATCTTGCCGGAAAGTGCGTGCTTAGTGGAGCCAGGCGGGATGTCGTCACTCAGGAGATTCCAGACGGTCTTGTTGGTGAAGAGCCCCCGAACCATCACTTCCCAATTGCCGCGACGGGAGGAAAAGACGTTGAGGTCGGCGGGGTTCTCCCCTCTTTCAATGAGATATCGCCCCGATTCGCCAAGTGCGGGAATCGCGCCAGCCGGCGAAATGTGATCCGTTGTAATGTCATCGCCCAGAACCAGGATTGGATGCGCCTCGTAGGTGCCAAGCAGGGTCCCGTTGCCGTAGCTTGCAAACGGCGGGCGCCGGATATAGGTCGATTTTTCGTCCCACGGAAACAATGCAGTTGTTGGCGCCGAAAGCTCCTGCCAGGCACAGCTGGCCTCGGCTGCCTCATAGGCGGGCGTGAAATCTCCGGCGTTCGACGCCATGGCGACGACCTCGTCTATGTCGTCAGTGCTCGGCCACAGCATCGAGAAGGTGACCGGCATGCCGTCCGAGGAGAAACCGACGGGATCGTTGAGAATGTCGATCGCCACGGTGCCGGCCAGGGCAAAGGCAACAACCATCGGCGGAGATGCGAGAAAGCCGGCCTCCAGCTGCGGATGCACTCGCCCCGGGAAGTTGCGATTGCCTGAAAGCACCGCGACGGGAACGATGTCGCGCTCTGCCATTGCCTCCGCCATGGGCTTGGCCAGCGGTCCCGAATTTCCGATACAGGTGGTGCAACCGTATCCGACAATGCCGAATCCCACCGCTTCCAGGTCGCCAAGCAGTCCGGCACGCGCCAGATAACGCTCCGCGGCTGGAGACCCTGGGGCCAGTGATGTTTTCACCCAGGGCGGCGGGCGAAGGCCATGGCGATTGGCATTGCGCGCCAACAGACCCGCGGCGAGAAGAAGCCGCGGATCAGAGGTGTTTGTACAGCTCGTGATCGCGGCAATCGCCACCGCACCATCGTTTGGTTGGCCTTCGAAGGGCGTTGACAAGCAAACCTTCCTCAGCCCCCTCATGGCCGCCTTCGTGTCGCTGAGGGCAATTCTGTCCTGCGGGCGACGCGGACCCGCAAGGCTTGGCTCGACACTGCCAAGGTCGAGGTCCAAGGTTTTGGTATAGCGAGGGTTGGCGTCGGGATCGAACCAGATACCTGCCCGTCTTGCGTAAGCCTCGACGAAATCGGCGTGGTTGCGGGGACGACCTGTTTGCAGCAGATAGTCGATCGAGCGGCGATCGATCGGGAAATAGCCACTATTCGCGCCGAATTCCGGTGCCATATTGGCCACGACTGCGCGCTCGCCCGCCGTCAGGTTCGAGACACCAGGGCCATGGAATTCCACGAACTTGTCCTGCAAGTCGATCTGGCGCAACAGGTGCGTCACGACGAGTGCCAAGTCGGTCGCAAGCACGCCTGGCCTCAGCCTGCCCGTCAGATGCACGCCGACGATATCGGGCACGCGCAGGGTAATAGGCATCCCGAAGAATACGCTCTCGGCCTCGAGCCCACCGACACCCCAGGCAAGCACGCCAATCCCGCTGATCATCGGCGTATGGCTGTCAGTCCCGATCAGTGTGTCCGGCATTGCCCAAAGCCGGCCATCTCGCTGGCGTATCGTCGCTACGGTCGCAAGGCGCTCAAGATTGAGCGTGTGCATGATCCCAGTTCCCGGCGGGTGAACCCGAAAGTCGGAAAGAGTATTCGTGGCCCACTTCATGAAACTGTAGCGCTCGGCGTTTCGCTCGTATTCCCGTTTCATGTTGCGTTCGAGCGCCCCCGAAATGCCGAAGGCGTCCACGGCAATAGAGTGATCGGTGGAGACGTCAACCGGAACGACGGGATTGAGAAGGGCAGGATCACCTCCAGCCTCTGCCAACGCCGAGCGCATGCCGGCGATATCGACCAGAGCTGGGCCGCATGTCGTGTCGTGCATCAGGATACGGTTCGGCAGGAATGGTATCTCCACCTCGCTGCTGCCGCTGTTCAACCAATCGATGATCGCCCGTTTCGAAGCCTGAGCGTCATCACCTGCGGTTCTGAGCACATTCTCCAGCAGGATTCTTTGGATATAGGGGAGACTGTCCAGACACTCGCCAGCTTCACGGCGCAAGTCGACAAAGGCATAGTCAACGCCGTTTGACTGAAGCCGATCGATCAGAACCATCCCGGGGAACTCTCCTGCTGTCGTTTGTTGGCCGTCCGCCGCGGACACCGTCCGGCTCCCATCAAATCCGTGGGCTTGCCTGCGATGAAGCCAGACCGCTGTCTGCCGAACGAAAATCCCAGTGCCTGCTCGTCAAGGAATCAAATTGACCTGACTCGACCAATATATTGCTTTTTGTATTTTAAAAACCATTATTTGTTGGTTGCTCCGCGCGCGCCCAGCAAATGCCGGCGCATCAACGCGGCCGCCACCTCGTTGTCGCCCTCCTCGAGGCGATCGAGAATTTCGAGATGCTCGTTACATGTAACGGCCACGCGGGCCGGGCCATATTGCCAGTTGTAGTTCGACAGGCGTCGCAGCTGGTTCTGGCGCCTCATGGCTTCCTCGATATAACGGTTACCGGAGGCAGCGCTGATGCCCAGATGAAACTCCGCATTCATCTCGAACAAGGTGACGCTGGAGGTTTCGACCCAGGGACTTTCCATCATGGCTTTATGCCGGCTTTTCATCGATCTTATCCATTCGGAAGGAAGCGAAAACTCGGGTGACAGGATCGCGGCGGTCTCGATAAGCAGCCTGAAATTGTAGCTTTCCTCCCTGGCGCGCGCATCCCGAACGGGGTCAAAAAACTGCCAGCCATATCCCTTTCTACGCTGAAGAACACCAAGGCCTTCCAGCTTGGTGAGCGCTTGCCGTACCGACGTTCGCTCACGCCCGGTCAGTCGCATCAACTCCAGTTCCGCAAACTGCTCAGTCAACAGGCCTTCTCTTCTCAGCCTGGCGATGGCGACCAGGATTTCTTCGTCAGCCAACGGCGCGTCCCCGGCCTCGAGACGCGGCGGGACGGCGACAAGCGTCATTCCCCGGTTGAGTTCATGTCGCACGAACCCCCTTGCTTCAAGCAATTCCAAGGCCATTCGCACCGGCGTCCGGGAAACACGCAATCGCTCGGCAAGATGACCCTGGCGAAGCTTTGCTCCGGGCTGAAGATTGTCCTCATGGATCAGATCGATGATGCGGCGCATCAGGTCCTGCTGAAGCGGCGTGCTTGCACTAGACATTTTTCGCTTGCCTTCTCTCGCATTTTGCGTTTTGTTTTATGAAATACTTTTTTGGGGCAGACAAGAGTGCTGCTCGCAAAACACGTCCATCATTCATTGCAAGGTCGCCATGACACTTCCCCTCCCCTGCCCGCTTGTCGAAGTTTCCGGTACGCCATTCGAGCGTGGTCAACAATATGGCGAACAGGCCGCCGACCGCATCCTCAAGGGCATTGATCACTACAAGCACCAACTTCATGCCTCCGGCTTGTCCGACGAAGACCTGACGCAAATGATCGAGCGCTTCGCGGGCGCCGTCTGCGCCTATGGCAGCCACTATATCGAGGAAATGCGCGGTATCGCGAAGGCGGTCAACACCGATCTCGCCGCAATTCTGCTGCTCAATGCGCGCACCGAGATTCTCAAACTGGCGCGCCGCCGGCAAAACGGACAGGATGACTTCATTCAGTCCGATGGCTGTACCGGCGTATTCGTCATGCCCCCAGCCACCCGCGACGGACAGTTCATCCATGCGCAGAACTGGGACTGGAAGGCGGAATGCGCTGAAACCGCTCTCGTCCTAAAGATTCGACGTGATGACGGGCCGGATATTATCACTTTCACCGAGGCCGGCGGCCTTGCACGCACCGGCTTCAACGCCGCCGGCATTACTATCAGCGGCAACTATCTGGAGACCGACCGCGACTATCGCGAACTGGGCGTGCCGCTTGCCATCATTCGCCGCAAGGTGCTGGAGCAGGAACATCTGGCCCTGGCAATGCAGGCGGTCTACGGCACGCGGAAATCAGCGTCGAACAACATGATGGTCGGCCATGCCCATGGCATCGCGATCGATTTCGAATGCGCACCGGACGAAACCTTCCTGATGTATCCGGACAAGGGCCTGCTGGTCCATGCCAATCATTTTCAGAGCCAGGTGGCACTCGCCAAGCTGCTGGACAAGGGCGTCGTCAACATGCCGGATTCGCTCTACCGCGACCTGCGCGTCCGTGGCCTGATCGAACCGCATCTCGGCAAGGTCACGGTCAACCACGTCAAGGACGCACTGTTCGACAATTTTGAGCAGCCCTGGTCTGTCTGCCGGCCACCCCGCCGTTCGCTGTCCAACAATCAGTCCGCCACTGTGGCGACGATCGTGATGGTGCCGGGCGAAGGCAGGATGGAAGTCGCGCTTCTACCGGCGATCAATCCGCATTTCACCAGCTACGACCTCGAGATGCGCATTGCGCCCGCCGGACCGCCCGGGCAGGCGCGAACCGACGCTGCGTGAAAAGAAACCCATAAGGGAACAAAAACGGGAGCTTCCAATGAAATTCGATGCTTTTCTAAAGACGACCGCAATTGCCGCGGTGCTCGCCGTAACCGGGGCAGGTTCGGCTGCGGCGCAGGACAAGACCATGCGCGTCAGGATCAATGCCGATATCCGTTCCACCGATCCGGGGGTCAATCGTGATGCCAACAGCGACGCCATCGTGCTGCACATCGTCGAAGGCCTGGTGGGCTACCGCGACGATGCTTCGGTTGTGCCACTGCTCGCCAAGTCGGTCGACATATCCCCCGATGGCAAGACCTATACTTTCAAGCTGCGCGAGGGCCTGAAATTCAGCAATGGCGAGGCGCTCACCTCGGCCGACGTACTGGCCTCCTGGCAGCGCTACACCGATCCCAAGACGGCCTGGCGCTGCCTGAACGACGTGACCGGCAAGGGCGTCGCCAAGGTAACCGGTGCAGAGGCTCCGGATGCTTCGACCGTGGTCTTTACACTTGAAAAGCCGACGGCGTTGTTCCTGACCACGCTTGCCCGCACAGATTGCGGCGGCACAGGCATCTACCACAAGAGTTCGCTCGATGCCGAAGGCAAGTGGATCGAGCCGATCGGAACCGGCCCCTTTACCCTCGGCGAGTGGCGCAGCGGCCAGTATGTGCAACTCGCCGCCAATGCCAATTATGTTTCACCTGGCGGCGAGCGCACGGGCTATGTCGGCGATAAGACGCCGAAGGTCGATGCGGTGCGCTTCATGATCGTGCCGGACGACGCCGCTGCCAAGGCCGCTCTTTACTCGGGCGATATCGATGTGCTGAGCGATGTCAACAATGCCGATATCGAAGAGTTCTCCGGCAGCGACCAGCTCAAGGTGGATAAAGTCCCGAGCATGGGCCTGACCGGCCTGCTGCTGCAAACCCGCGACCCGCTGCTGAGGGATGTCCGCATCCGCAAGGCGCTGCTCTTGACGCTCGACCTGCCCGAGATCGCCCAGGCGCTGACCAATGGCCAGTCCGCCGCCAGCCTCTCCGTCATTCCAACGCCCAGCCCCTACTATGGCAAGACCCAATCGGAAGTGCCGGCCCGCAATATCGAAGAGGCAAAGAAGCTGCTGGCCGAGGCCGGCTACAAGGGTGAGACCATCAAATGGCTCGCCACCAAGTTCTATCCCTCGCTGTTCGACGCCGCCATCCTGGTCCAGGCCATGGCGCAGGAAGCCGGCATCAACATCGAAATCGAAACCCTTGACTGGGCGACCCTGCTCGACCGCTATACGGCCGGCAATTATTCGGCGATGTCCTTCACCTATTCGGCCCGCCTGGACCCCACGCTGTCCTTTGACATGGTCAGCGGCAACAAGGACAAGAGCGCCAACAAGGTCTGGGACAATCCTGATGGCCTGAAGCTGATCGCCGAGAGCGCCTCGATCACCGATCAGGCCAAGCGCCAGGCGATGTTCGACCAGCTCGAAGGCATGATGCGCGCCGACGTTCCGCTCATTCCGCTCTATTCGGGCACACGCATCGGCGCGGTCCGCTCCAATGTGGAAGGCTACAAGACCTGGCCCGTCGGCTATCCACGCATGTGGGGCGTCTCCTTCGCCGCAGGCCAGTAGCCCGTGGGCGCCCTGCTCAAATATGTCGCGAAGCGTCTACTATGGACGCTTCCGACCCTGCTGATCGTCGCGGTGATCGTGTTCTTCATGGTGCGCATGATCCCCGGCGACCCGGCACAGCTCATCCTGGGCGACGGGGCGAGCCCGGAAGAACTTGCCGGGCTGCGCGACGCGCTGGGGCTTGGCGAGCCCGTGGCGATCCAGTTCTTCTATTGGCTCGAAAACGTGCTGCGTGGCGATCTCGGCACATCGATCTCCAACGGTGCGCCGGTCCTGTCGGTCATGCTCGACCGTTTTCAGGTGAGTGCCGCCATCGTGCTGGTGGCGGTCGCCCTTGCAACGATGATCGCCGTGCCCGCCGGCCTGTTCGCCGCCTGGCGCCAGAACGAGGCCGGCGACGTCGCGATCGTCGCGCTGTCGACGCTGCTGATGTCGGTGCCGAGCTTCTGGCTCGGTCTCCTCCTGTTGCTGGTTTTCGGGCTGAAACTGGGATGGCTGCCGGTCATCGGCTATGTGCCCTTTACCGAAAACCCCTGGACCGCGCTCACTTATATCGTGCTGCCGGTCGTGACACTGATGCTGATCGAGGTGGGCGTGCTGACGCGCATGATGCGCGCCAGCGCAATCGAAGTGCTGAGGCTGGAATATGTCATGCATGCCCGCGCCAAGGGGCTTTCGGAACGCAAAGTGCTGCTGCGCCATGTTCTGCCCAATGCCTTTGCACCGACATGGACTATGATCGGCCTGGTGCTCGGTGGCCTGCTCGGCGGCATAGCCGTGCTGGAAACCGTCTTTACCCTGCCCGGTCTCGGGCGTCTCCTCGTCGACGCGATCTTCGCGCGCGATTATCCGGTGGTGCAAGGATGTCTGCTGTTCACGGCGCTGATCTACGTGGTCGTCAATCTTATCGTCGATCTCTGCTATCCGCTGTTCGATCCAAGGGTGGCGACCTCATGATCAGGCAGCCCGCCAATCTCGTCATCGGTTCGTTTCTCATCGGCCTTATCGCCTGCATGGCCGTGAGCGCCCTGTTCTGGACGCCCTATGCCCCAGCCGCGATCAAGCTGTCGGCAAAGCTGCAGGCGCCCTCCGCTCAATTCTGGCTGGGCACGGACGAATTCGGCCGCGACGTGGTTTCGCGGCTGATGGCAGGCGCGCTGCAGAGCATGATCGTAGCGACGCTGACCGTTGCCTTCGCCGTGATCGTCGGCACATTTGCCGGACTGGTGGCCGGCTATGTCCGCGGCCTGTTCGACCGGGTGCTGATGGTATTCAGCGACGCCCTGCTCGCCTTTCCCGGCACGCTGCTCGCTCTCGGGCTGATGGTGATCGCCGGCCCGAACAAATACGGCATCATCCTCGCGCTCGGCATCGCCTATTCGCCATCGGTGCTGCGCGTCGTCCGCGGCAGCGTTCTGTCTGCCAGGGAGCGCGAATATGTCGAGGCGTCGCGCGTCATCGGCAATTCGGAACTGGACACCATGCTGCGTCACGTCCTGCCCAACTGCGTCGCGCCCCTCGTCGTGCTGGCAACTTCGATGTTCGGCTGGATCGTCCTGGCGGAAAGCGGCCTGAGCTTCCTCGGCCTTGGTGTACCGCCGCCAGCGCCGACTTGGGGCAACATGCTGGCGTCAGCGCGGCCCTATATCGAAAAGGCGCCATGGCTTGGGCTGGCACCTGGCATCTGCATATCGATGACCTTGCTGGGCATCAATCTGCTGGGTGATGCCCTTCGCGATCGCTTCGACCCTAGAATGGAGTAATGATGACAATGACCGACAATACGCAGCCATTGCTCAGCATCCGTGATCTCTGCATCAAAACCTCCAGCGGCCTGTCAATCCTCGACAAGGTATCTTTCGATGTCGAGCCCGGCGAGATCGTTGCCCTCGTCGGAGAAAGCGGCAGCGGCAAGACCGTTGCCGCCCGTGCGACGATGCGATTGCTGCCCAAGGTCATTCGCCCTGTGGCCGGCGAAATCCTGTTCAACCGGCGCGACGTGCTGAAAATGACGGACGCGGAGATCCGCGGCATACGCGGTGCCCAGATCGGAATGGTATTCCAGGAGCCGATGGTCTCACTCAATCCTGCCATGACCATTGGTGCGCAACTGATCGAAGGGTTGCAGCTCCATGAGAAGCTCGGTGTTGAAGACGCGTGCATACGCGCCACCGACATGCTTGAAAAAGTCAAGATCGCCGATCCCAGCGCCTGCCTTTCCGCATTTCCGCACCAGTTTTCCGGTGGCATGCGCCAGCGCATCATGCTGGCCTCGGTCATGCTGCTGCGTCCAAAACTCCTGATTGCAGATGAACCGACAACCGCACTCGACACACTGACGCAGCGTGAAGTTCTGGAAGTCATGGTCGACCTGACCCGAACCTTCGGGACCGCCGTACTGCTCATCACCCACAATCTCGGCCTCGTCGCCCAATATGCCAGCAAGGTCGTCGTGCTGGAACGGGGCCGGCTGATCGAGGCGGGGGCGGTAGATGACGTGTTGCGCCGGCCACGCCAGAACTACACGCGCACCCTGATCGACGCCCTGCCGAAGCGCGACCACAGTCGCAAGCCGGTCGGTGAGGCCGCCTCGCCGCTGATCGAGGCAAAGAATGTCGCCGTGACATTCCCAGGGGTCGGCAACATGTTCAGCACCGGCGAAAAGAAGCTCGCCGTGAAAGGTGTCTCGCTGGCCGTGCGTCCCGGCGAAGTCGTGGCCGTGGTCGGGGGCTCAGGTTCAGGCAAGACCACGCTCGGCCGCGCCATGCTGGGACTGCTGCCGCTGTCGGCCGGCGACGTGTTGTTCCGCAATCGATCGATGAGCGCGGCTGACAAGACAGCGGCACGGGACTATCGCCTGTCCTGCCAGCTTGTGTTCCAGGATCCCTATTCCTCGCTCGATCCTCGCCAGAAGATTGTCGATATCGTTGCCGAACCGCTGCGTCATGGACCGGCACTCAGCCGTGCCGAAAAGGCCGAGCGGGTCAAGGAGATGCTTCATGAGGTGGGCCTTGCCGGGCTCGGCGAACGCTATCCCCATGCGCTGTCCGGCGGTCAGCGGCAGCGCGTCGCCATTGCCCGCGCCGTGATCCGCAATCCGGCCTTCGTGGTCGCCGACGAGCCGGTTTCCGCGCTCGACATGACAATCCAGAAACAGGTGCTTGACCTGCTCCGCAAGCTGCAGGAGGATCACGGTTTCGCCTGCCTGTTCATCTCCCACGATCTGGGCGCCGTATCACGCGTCGCCGACCGCATCGTCGTCATGCAAAATGGCCTGATCGTCGAGGAAGGCTGCGTCGACGATGTACTCGACAATCCGCAACATGAGTATGCGCGGGCGTTGCTCGCGGCGACGCCGACGCTTGGCATAGCGGCGTGAGGCGGGGTCGAAAGCGGAACACATTGAAGAGGATGGTAAGATGAGCAACGCCGACGCCGTATGGGCGATCGTCGACGAAAAGGGTCCTGACTTTTTCGAGCTGAGCGACCGCATATGGGACACACCGGAGCTCAATTACGAGGAGCGCCGCTCGGCGGCTGAACATCTGCAGCGGCTGGAAGCAGAAGGTTTCCGCGTAGAACGCAACATTGCCGGCATCCCGACTGCCGTCATGGGCGAGGCCGGCGAAGGCGGCCCGGTCATCGCCATGCTCGGCGAATACGACGCCCTGCCGGGCCTCAGCCAGGAAGCCGGCGTGGCGGAGGAGCGTCCGCTAGTCGCCGGCGGCAACGGCCATGGCTGCGGACACAACCTGCTCGGCTCCGGCTCGATGCTGGCAGCCGCGGCAGTGAAGGACTATCTCGCCGTGAACGGCCTCAAGGGGCGCGTGCGCTATTATGGCTGCCCAGCGGAGGAAGGTGGTTCGTCCAAGGGCTTCATGGTCCGCGCGGGGGTGTTCGATGATGTCGATATCGCCATTTCCTGGCATCCCGCGGCTTTCAGCGGCGTCAACAATCCGATTTCGCTGGCCTGTAGCGAGATGAATTTCCATTTTTCCGGGCGCGCCTCCCACGCCGCGGCTACGCCCCATCTGGGTCGCAGTGCGCTCGATGCCGTCGAACTGATGAATGTCGGCGTTAACTACATGCGCGAGCACATGCCCACCACGGCCCGCGTCCACTATGCCATCACCGACGCCGGCGGATCGGCGCCGAATGTGGTGCAGGCGCGTGCTACGGTGCGCTACCTCGTGCGGGCGAGAAGCCTGCCGGAGCTTCTGGCGCTGGTGGCACGGGTCCGCAAGATTGCCGAGGGCGCGGCGCTGATGACCGAAACGTCGGTGCGCCAGGAGATCGTGTCCGGCGATGCCAACCTGATGGGCAATGCGCCGCTCGAAGAATGCATGCATGGCCAGTTGGAACGTCTCGGCCCGGTGGTGTTCGACGACAGTGACAAGGCGATCGCGCGGAAATTTCAGGCGACGTTTCTGCCGGAGGACATCAGTTCCTCCTATGCAAGGTTTCACCTGAAGCCCAACAAGGATGAGCCGCTCTGCGACCTGATCCTACCGCTCTATGCCGGTGACGGATCGATGGTCGGTTCCACCGATGTTGGAAGTGTCAGCTGGGTGGTGCCAACGGTACAGATGCGCGGCGCGACCTACGCGATCGGAACGCCAGGCCACTCCTGGCAACTGGTCGCCCAGGGCAAGCTGCCGGCCGCCCACAAGGGCATGGCGCACGCCGCCAAGGTCATGGCCGGCACGGCAATCGACCTGTTCCTCAATCCAGCGCTGATCGAAGCCGCCAAAGCCGACCAACATGCACGCCTCGAAGGCAACCCCTTCGTGAACCCCATTCCGGACGATGTAATGCCGCCCATTCCTCCAGCATCCAGTGGGTTGAACAAGGCATAATGGTCCGCGAGGTTCTTGCCTTCGGTGACAGCCTCACCTGGGGCGTCGACCCCGGTATAGGGCGGCACCCTTTCGCGTATCGCTGGACCTCCGTTCTGGAACACATGGCCGGCGACATACGCGTGATTGCAGAGGGGCTGCCGGGAAGGACGACCTGCTTCGACGATCATACGGGGCCGGCCGACAGGAATGGTGCCAGAATCCTGCCGGTGGTGCTGGCCAGCCATTCTCCCCTTGATATCGTCATCATCATGCTGGGCACGAACGACCTGAAACCGCAACTCTGCGGCACGGCAGAGGGCGCTGCCAAAGGTCTCGAGCGGCTTGTCGAAATCGTCGTGACTTTTCCGTATGGCCATGGTCGTTCACCGCCCGATTTGCTGCTGGTCAGCCCACCGCATTTCCGCACGCCCGCCACACCCCACGGCGTTCTGTCGGGTGGACGCAGCATCGCGGAGTCACGCAAGCTTGCCGGCCTTTATGCCGCAATCGCTACCCGGTGGGGATGCGGTTTTTTTGATGCCGCTACGGTGGCGGAAGCATCCTTGAAAGACGGAATCCATCTTGACGCCCAAAACACACGGGCAGTCGGTGCGGCCATCTCTTCATTACTCAGACAGCATTGAGCCAGAGGCGTCACGTCATTGGAAACCGCAAGCACCGAAGCGTGCCAACGGGAAGCTTTTAACCGGGCATCATCATTGGCACTGGCGATTGTCTCGATTCGCAAGCGGACAAGGGCAGGCATAAGGGTGTGCCATCGACCGGATGGGGGATCACCATCGCATCGATGCCAAAAACCGACCTGATCAAGTCCGGTTTCAGCAGTTCGGCGGGTCTGCCAGCCGCATGGATGCCGCCGTCGGCCACGGCGAAGATGTGACTAGCATATTGTGCTGCGTGATTGAGATCGTGAACGACCATGACAATTGTTCGTCCGCGCTTTTCATTCAGTTCCCTGAGAAGGTCCAGGATCTCAAGCTGATGCGCGATATCGAGAAAAGTGGTTGGTTCATCAAGTAGGAGAATGGGTGTTTCCTGCGCCAGCGCCATGGCGATCCAGGCACGCTGGCGCTGACCGCCCGACAGCCGCTCGAGCGGTCGCCCTGCAAGAGCGGTCAGATCGGTTGCGGCAAGAGAGGCCTCGATAGCCGCTTCGTCCGCCTCTGTCATGCGGGATAGCAGCCCCTTGTGCGGATGACGACCGAAGCGGCAAAGCTGACGCACCGTCAGGCCTTCCGGTGAAACCGGATTTTGCGGCAGAAGCGCCAGAACCTGTGCGATGGCCTTGCCCGGCATGGTGGCGATCATCTTGCCGTCCAGCATCACGCTTCCTGAGAGCGGCTGAATGATACGGCCAAGCGCCCTCAGCAGCGTCGACTTGCCCGAGCCATTCGCTCCGATCAGAGCCGTTATCATGCCGTCCGGAATGGAAATGTCGATGCCCTCAAGGACGCGGACGGCCGGATAACCGAGCGTCAGGTCGTGGGCCGAGAGACGGGAACTTGCGGTATCACTCACGATAGCCTGCCTCCTTGATCAACAGGAAGATGAGATAGGGGCCGCCGATAGCGGCAGCGACGATGCCTGCGGGGATCTCATTCGGAAGGGCCACGACACGGCCGACCAGATCGGCGAGCGAGAGCGTCAAGGCGCCGATCAGTGCACTGGCGGGCAGGAGATAGCGGGCGCGCGAGCCGACAAGCAGACGGGCGGCGTGCGGTGCCAGCAGTCCAAGGAAACCCATGCTGCCAACGGCCGCAACGCTTCCCGCGCAAAGCAACACGGAAACCAGAACAAGCCCGCCGCGCAGACGGCCGGGTGACAGGCCGAGGCTTTTCAGGGTGTCGTCACCGAAACCGCTGGCATCGAGATGAACCACGGCAATCAGCAGGAATGGGAGGCAGGCGAGCAACCAGAACGCCAGTGCGACCACATCGGCCATCGTACTGCCATAGACGCTGCCGGCGAGCCAGACCATCGACTGATCGGCACGCATGGGAAACAGAACCATCACATATTGCATCAGGGCATGGGCAAGCATGCCAAGCGCCACGCCAACAAGCGCCAAAGAGGCGACGCCACCACCGAAGCCGCGGCCGATCGCCAGCAATATTATCGCGCCGACAACCGCGCCGGACATGACGCCGACAGGAATTGCCCAGATGACCCAGGCCGGCGGCGCGGCAAGCCCGGCAAGTAAGGCACCAAGGCCCGCGCATTTGGTGATGCCAATGACGTCAGGAGAGGCCAGCGGATTGCGCAGCGCGCCCTGCAGCATGGTGCCGGCAAGGCCGAACGAGGCCCCCGCGAGCAGCGACATGAGAACGCGCGGCGCGCGATATTGCATGACGATGAACGAATTTCTCCCGCCAGCAATACCATCGACTAGCTGGTCGAGAGACAGGGGCACAGCACCGATCGTCAAGCCGAGGACCGCAGTGACAAGGATAAGCGCGGCGACCAGCATATAGATGGACACGGCCCTGAGGCTTTCTGGGAAGATGCGTTTTCCGGTCATCGCGATCGTTGCTTCCACAGGATGACGAGGAAGGCGGGCGAGCCGATAAGAGCGGTGACGATACCGACAGGCATTTCTGCCGGAAATGCGACGACACGCCCGAGCAGATCGGCGGCATTCAGCAGCAGAGGGCCCGCTACGGCACTGATTGCGATTACGGTCAGTTGATGCCCACCGAAAATGCGGCGCACGATATGGGGCACAAGCAGGCCTATGAATCCGATCGGGCCGCTGACGGCAACGGCTGAGCCGGCCAGCAGGACAATCAGCCCGGCTGCAAGGCCGCCCACATAGTTTGCGTTTTGACCAAGCGAAACCCCGGAGGTCCTATCGAGCGCAAGGACCGCAAAATGGCGGCTGGCGACCAGTGCGACGCTGCCGCCGACCAGTGTGCACGGCAGGATGGTCAAGACCTTGGTCCATTGCGCCCCATTGAGCGAGCCAGCCAGCCAATAGACGATGTCCTGGGATGCGTTGTTGGAGATCAGGATTGCCTGGACCAGAGCGGCAAGAACGAGTTGGATCGAGATCCCGGCCAGCGCCAGCTTCGTGTGAGTCATGGTCCCGGAGGCAGACAATGCCCACATGGCAAAGCCGACCGCCATGGCGCCGACAAAGGCCGGCCAGACTGTGCCGACGCCGGCCAGATCTGGCAGAGCGATCAGGCAGAGCACGATGGCCAGTGACGCACCGGCATTGATGCCGAAAGTCTGGGGCGAAGCGAGTGGATTGCGCGTCAGCGTCTGAATCAACACACCGGCAATCGCCAGGTTGGCGCCGACAAGAACCGCCAGTGCGACACGCGGCATACGGATGTTCCAGACAACGGCACTCCCCGGCGAAGCATCGGGCATGAACAGCAGACGAAGGGTCGATACAGCCGGCAGGTCCGAGACGCCGAAGGCTAGGCCCGCCAGCATGACAGCACCGAGCAACCCAATTCCGAAAAGACCCTGCTGCAGGACCCTGGTTCCTGTCGGCCGCGACGCGGTCGTCTCATCACTCGTCATCTTGGATTATCCGGCACCATAGACCTTCACGAGAACGTCCCGCACGATCATCTCCGCCGTTTTCAGGCCACGAAATCGCGCAAACTGGTTACGATCGACCTCGAATACCATGCCGGACCTCACCGCCGAGATATTACCAAAAGCGCCGTTGGTCTTCCACTGATCAAGCACGGTACGGCCGGAATCGGTTGCGACGAGAAGAATGTCGGGGTCGACGGCGATCAGCCGTTCCAGCCCGGCGCCACTTTCAACGGCATCGCTGGAATCGATTGCCGGTGTCAGGCCGATCGCCTTGAACACGGATCCGGTAAAGGAGGAGGATGTGTGCAGGCTCATGGAATCGGGCGTGGCCACGGCCAGCAGGAAGCGCCGCCTTTCGCCCGTCGGGATTTTGGCGACGAGCGCGGAAATTATCGCTTCGTGGCCGGCGATGACTTTTTCACCCATGCTTCTTTCACCCAGCGCATCGGCAATGACGACGACCGAGTCCTTGATCGTCTGGTAACTGCCTTCCCAACTGTTGAGCACGATGGTCGGCGCGATCGCCAGCAATTGGGGATAGATCGCGGAGTGGCGGATTTCGTCGGCAATAATCAGGTCAGGCATAAGTGCGCTGACGAGTTCCAGGTTGGGCTCCAACCGTGTGCCGACGGAGTCGTAATCGATATGTTTGCCAAGCAGTTGATTGATGCGCTGCGGCTGTTTGTCATCGGCCACGCCGACAGGCACGACGCCCAACGCATCAAGTGCCTGCACGAAAGAGTATTCGAGTGCCACCACACGCGACGGCGCGCCGCTGATCTGCGTTGTCCCGAGCGCGTGGGCAATGTCCCGGGTCCCGGAGGCGGCAGCTATTGCGGACCGGAATAGAACCGGTGCCGCCAACAGGGCCGCAATTGCAGCTATGGTGCCTTTGTGCAGATTTCTTCGCGACAAACGTCCGTGTGCCATTGCGCAATCTCCTCATCAAAAATCGAAGCAGCCGACGGAACAGTGCGGGCGGCGTTGCGGGCAAGAATGAAACAACCGGCGCTCCTTAGGGGCGCCGGTCCGGGTCTTAGAAAGTGATCGATGCGTTGACAAAGAAGGTTCGTGGCTGGCCAACGAACTTGCCGCCGTTGTTGTCGGTCGACCGCGTGAAGTATTCCTTGTCGAACAGGTTTTTCACGCCAAACGCAAACTTCGGTGCATTCTTGCTGTCCTCAGGCTGGTAGGCGACACGGAGATTGACGATGCCATAGCCCGGTATATCGCCAAGGCGACCGGTGGCGTCATCATCCGTCACATAAGTCGCACCATCCGTTGCTGTGCCGGGAGAATGCTGCTTCGATTGCGCCAGAATATCGGCATTGACGACCCAATCCTCGGTGCGGTAGCTCGCCCCGACGGTGCCGAAATTTCGCGAATAGAAGGGAAGATCCTTGCCTTCAAACGCGCCAGCTTCGTAGGTCGCTTCGGTATAGGTGTAAGTTGCATAAACCGAAAATCCGTCCAGGGTTGGCGCCAGGCCACCTAGGTCATATTGCGCTGCGGTCTCTATTCCCTGATGCTTGGTCGCGCCAAGATCCGTCCACACGCCTTCGCCGACGATATTTCGACTCAGATACAGTTCCTTGTCGAAGTCGATATAGAACGCAGTCAACTCAGCGCTCCAGTTGTCTCCGTCATAATGCGTCCCGATTTCGTAGGTGGTCGCCTTCTCGGGGTGCAGCCCATCGGTCGTGGATGCAAGCTGGCTGTATTGCTGCGGCCCGAAGGAAACTCCGACATTTCCAAACACCGTCCAGGCATCGTTGATCTTGTAGGAAGCAGACACTGTCGGTAGAATCTCGTTCGCGTCGATTTCCGGCGAATCCACACCGGTTACGACACCAGCAGATAGATCGGTGACCGTATTGCTCGTGCTGATCATTTCGTAACGAACGCCCGGAGTGATGGTCCAGTCGCCTACCTCAATCTTATCGTCGATATAGAAGGCGTGCGCCGTCGTTGCGCCATCGCTCGTTTGATACGTGTTCATCGGCAAGCTGTAGGGATCAACGCCTGTCGCCCGGCTGTAATATGCGGTTCGGCTGGCGACCTCGGAGCTTTCCTCCCACAGGTAGCGATAGCCAATCGTCACTTCGTGATCGATGTCGCCCAGCTCAAAAACCCGCGAATACCGCGGCTCGATACCGAAATATTCGTAACTGCGTGGCGCTGCGGTGAGGCGATAGCGACCGGCATTCACGCCGGTTCCCTGCTGCTCGACATGGCTGCCACGATACGAGTTCACATAGTAGCCGAGCACTTCGAAATTATTCTCGCCGTCATCGTGCTGGTAACGCAGCGAAATGTCGTTGCGACGACCGGAAAATTCATCGTGGCTGCGGGTAGACTGATACGGATCAGCATCATATTCAGCCGTGGTCAAGCCTCCCGGCATCTTCCCTTCACCTTCATAATGGTGAAACTGGGCACTGATGGTGTCAGTGTCGGAGAACTCGTATTTACCCTTGAAGATCAGGTCATCGATGTCGGTTCGGTCGTTGCTGTCGCGGTAACCTTCGCCGTGAATGCCGGAATACAGGATGGCCGCCCCCAGCCCATCGTCATTTGTACCACCGACGAGAAGACTGGGAGTAGACTTGACGTTGCCGTTGTTCCCAGCGATTTCAGAACCGGCTGAGAACCGAGCAGTAAAATCGTCGGGAATGGCATGTGTGGCGAAATTAATGATGCCGCCGACATTCTGCGGGCCGTAACGAACCGAGCCGGCACCACGGACGACATCAATGGTATCGACATTGCCAAGCGTCAGCGGGAACAAAGACAACTGCGGCTGGCCGTAAGGCGCATAAGACAGCGGAATGCCATCCATCAGCACCGTGGAACGAGGGGAAAGCCGTGACGTCAGGCCACGGACACCAAGATTGAGCGAAACGTCGCTGCCACCTGTCCCGGCACTTTCCTGAACCTGAACACCAGGGATCTGGTTGAGCGCGTCGCGAATGTCGGTACTGCCCTTCTCCTCGAGTTGCTCTCGGTTGACGATCGTGCGCGCGCCCGCATGCTTCAGCACCTTCTGATCGCTCGGCTCGTCAAGCCAATTGCCAGTGATTGTAATCGGCGCGAGTACCGTTGCGTCGGACGCCTCCGGTTCCTGCGCAAAACCATTGGTTGGCGTAAACACGACCCCGGAAAGAAGAGCTGCGACCAGAGGCCGAGTTCGAAATTTCATCTGATATCCCCCTGAAATAAAGAAGCAAAGTGAACCCGTTTGCGCCGGGGGCACTCCTGGCGCATGGAAATCTGGCTCGTCTGGCGGGCAACGCCGGCAGGACTACCGGGAGGTCACGGGCGGTGCTCGTGGACGCACAAGGGCGTCCTTGCGTTGACTTGAAGGCATGATGTTTTACACGGTTTGGACACGGTGAAAGATCACCCGTCGACTGCACTACAATACTGTAGTGAAAACTTCAAATAAACATTCCTGTTTTTATCATGTTTTTTCGTCGATATATCCAACCTCGCCACGCAAAGCTGTGAGGCGGTTTTTCGCTTCGACCGCACGGGTCGGATTGCGGGCGGCAGCGCCATAACAGAGGATGTCCGCGATCACCATGGCGCTGAGGTTCCAACTGGCCAGCTTGGACTGCACGCCCACACATCGCAAAACGACGGAAACCCTGTCGGCGTACAAAGCCTGCAACTGCACCCCGCTGATAAGGACGAGCGGTATACCTGCGGCCTCCGCCTGTTTTACAATAAGCTTCAGTTCGGAGGTATCGCGAAGCGCATGGAAAAGAACGATCGCATCGCCACGGCGAAGATCGATCAGTTCGTTTGCAAGCGTAAATCCGGAGGCACCACAGATGCGCGTCCTGATCCCTGTGCGACTAAGGCCGATCGCGCAGTGCTTCGCAACAACCTCAGCCGTACCAAATCCGAGACACCACACGGTGTCGGCCGGTTCAATCAATGATATCGCCCGATTGAGGTCATGGACATCCGCCAATTCCTCTGACGATTTCAATGCCTCCTGTGCTTCGGCAAACATTTGCCGCTTCACCCTGGCTATATCGCTGCCTGTGGCCAGAAGGCGCTGCTCCAGGCGCTGGCCTGCCGGTGTCGTCGATGCCAATGAGCGACCACAGATTCGCTTCAGTTCAGGCAGGCCGCTGAATCCGAGACGCTTGGCAGTCCTGATGACCGTTGCATCGCTGGTGCCGGTTTCCACGGCAATTTCTTCTGCACTGCGAAAAATCAGGACTTCAAGCGGCATGCCGATCAAATGTTCCGCCACGATCAGTTCCGAACGGCTGAGCTGTGACCGGTTCTGCTGAAAACGGCTGGTCAACTCTGATAGCATCGCGCGGCCTTCCTGAAAGTTTCAAATCGATTCAGGGGATAGCTGAGCCTTTGGGCAAGGGGAACCATAAACTGTGTTGTTCGAAGGCTCGCGAGCGCTCCTTAATTCAGGATCTGGCCGAAGCCGGAACTCACTAATGACATTGAGAACGCTTCCTCTTGACCTGAGACTTAATTTTTATTCATCCACCGGTCGGCTGAATTGCACTCATTTTGATCTAGGCCCTGTTGACAGAGTATGGCAGCCATATCGTTGCGGCGGCCAGGGCGAGGAATGCTGAGAAGGATGTTCGTGTCTTGTCGTATAGGGTCGCAAAGCGACGGAACTGCTTGAGGCGATCGAACATCCGCTCAATGCGGTTCCTGTCCTTGTAAACCCGGAAATCGCAGACAGGCGGGTTCTTCCGGTTTGCCTTCGGCAGAAGGACCGGCCCGATCCCGTAGAGCAGGAGTTCTTCACGCAGGAAATCGCCGTCATAGCCTTTGTCGGCAAGGGATAGCCTCGGCTTGCCGACCGGTATCGCCAGCAGATCATGAACGGCGTTGTCGTCCGAAGCCTCCCCGCCTATCAGGCCGATCTCAAACAGCCAGGCGGAAATGCAACTTGACAACAACATGTTCATTCGTGATTGTACCGATCGGTAAATAGATTACCAATCGGTACAAACTCCTCAACTCGACAAGGAACTGAAGATGTCACGTCCCCCACTCCCCCCTTTCACCCGCGAAACCGCCGTCGAAAAGGTTCGGTTGGCCGAAGACGGCTGGAACACGAGAGACGCAGCTAAAGTTGCTCTGGCCTATACGCTCGACACCCGCTGGCGGAACCGCGTCGAGTTCGCTAGCAATCGCGAAGAAGCTCAGGCATTTCTAACACGTAAGTGGAACAAGGAGCACGAATACCGCCTGATAAAGGAGCTTTGGGCTTTCACCGGTAACCGCATCGCGGTACGTTACGCGTATGAATATCGCGACGATGGCGGCCGCTGGTACCGCGCATATGGTAACGAGAACTGGGAATTCGCGGAGGACGGTCTGATGGCGCACAGACACGCGAGCATCAATGAAATGCCGATTGCTGAAAGCGATCGTTTGTTCCACTGGCCTCTTGGTCGCCGGCCGGATGATCACGCCAGCCTCAGCGATCTGGGCCTCTAGTCATGGCCCGCATGGTCGCTGAAAGAGCCGACGCCATAGGCCCGTTGGCCGAAGTTTTCCGCGAACATGGCTATGAAGGCGCAAGCCTTGCCTTGATCGGCAAGGCGACCGGTCTCGGCAAGGGCAGCCTCTACCACTTCTTCCCAAACGGAAAGGAAGAGATGGTGCGGGCTGTTCTCGACGAAATAGGGCAATGGTTCGAGGACGCCATATACTCCCCGTTGCGCAACGAGAGCGATGTCAATGGCGCCATCCGTGCCATGCTCGACTCGACGGACCAGTATTTCAGGTCCGGCAGGCGCGTGTGCCTCGTCGGCGCCTTGGCAGTCGCCAATACACGTGACCTCTTCGCGCAAGCCATCCGAGGTTATTTCGTTGCCTGGGTAGACGCGTTGCAGTCAGCACTTATTCGGCAGGGCCGCGACGCCGATCAATCGCGCATCCTCGCGGAAGAGGCCGTTCTTGCTATTCAAGGCGCAATTGTTCTTTCCCGGGCAATGGACGATGCGGCCGTTTTTCAACGGGCTATCGACCAACTGCGGATACGATTGGTGATCGAAAACGACACCTCTGACAAAAAAGGCACAACCGACGTTTCGCCGCAAAATGAAGGTCGACTTGTCTAAGGTTAGCGGAGATATCCTAGCTTGGGAACAAAACGCGGTTTAGGACGTCAGATCACGGGGCATCCGAGCGACCGGATATCCTTAAAATAGTTGCCCAGGCGTGCTCCGCCGTCAAGATGTGGTCTCTTCCATAGCAAATACAGGGTCGGCCCGATTGCCGCCCTCACCGTCCTTAAGACGAGATCCTAAATCCCAAGCCGAAGGCCCGAACATTATCTACGAGGTCAGGAACCTGCCTCTACGGCTCTGTAGAGAGGGGTCCTTCCGCCTTGGCTCGTCCCTTCGAAGAAGGGGCGATAGGGTTCACCGGATTTGATCACGGCGTGAATGGTGCGGGCCATCTTTGCGGCGATGGCAGTATAAGCCTTGCGGCGCAAATCTGGGTTGTGGCGATCTTGGGAGATGTAGCGCTCGAATTTGTCGCGGAAACTGTTGGCCTTCTTCAGGACCGCAGTCTGCCCTGCCAGCCACAAAGTGCGGCTCAAGCGGGCTGCCACCATCGGGTCCTGAAAGATCTGCACGGCGCCGATTTGCGGCATGTGCAAAATGACCTGGGCATCCTTCGGATCGTTCTTGTCCCAACTGTTGTGCAGGGCTTCACGTGTGCGGGCAAGGGCGACCGAAGACACCAGCTTCAAGTCGAACCCGGCAATACCGATATGATACATCAGCACCCGATGGTAGTTGCCGGAGGCCTCAAAACCGACCCGGACGGGCATGCTGTATTCCAGCAAGATCGCAATCAGGCGCTGGAAGTCATCGGTGCTGTTGGTGATCGCAAGGCGCCGCCGACGCGTTTTGCATGGGGACTGCGATCAGTACCTCGTGCCGGTGTTTGGAAATGTCGATGCCTACCAGAACACGGGCATTCGAAGTATGTTCGACCTTGGCCATAGCCGGTCTCCTATGTGGTGTGGTTCGCAAAACCACTATAGAGACCTGAGACCCGGTTATGGGTGAACCGACCCTCTGGAGGGAAATCGGCCGTCCAAGCGGCGTCTATCGAGCGCTGACCTAGCTCGGCGAGCATAGTCTGGTACATGAGGTCGATGGACTTCATAAGCTCGACTCCAAAGTTATACTGTTTTTCAAAAACGTATAACGATCGAGAGGATAGGCAGCAAGATGGGATGCTAGCTCTATCGCCTTGAACATGGGGTAATCGCGGCGCGATTGTCCCAGGCCAAATATAAATGATGTCTGGTAAGGGTGGTTGCCCCGATAAGATGGACATACGGGCTCACGATTGGCACCGGGCCCAAACATCAAATGGAGGCAACCATGGTCGAATATATCGGACTGGACGTTTTATTAAAAGAGACCGCGATCTCGATCCGAAAGGACGGGAAGCGGATATGGCGGGGCAAGTGTCCTTCCGATCCCAAGTTTTTGGCACAGATGATCCACAAACACGCCCCGCACGCCAAGCGCGTTGTATTCGAGACAGGACCGTTGTCGACATGGTTCTACCATGCGCTAGCGGCCGCAGGGGTTCCCGCAATCTGTATCGAAGCTCGGCACGCGCAAAAGGTCTTGGACAACGACGCGTTGTCCAGATGGACAAGGCGGTTGATATCTCGGCCAGAATCATGGTGCTCGCGATGCTTCCGTGGCCACTTGCCATAAGGTGGTGATGAACCGCTCCGGGTTTGCCGGAGGCCATTTGCTTAAGTTATGCGGCCATGGCTGGTTCGTCCAGCATGGCGTAGTACCGCTCTTCGGCTTCGGCTGGCGGTATGTTTCCGATGGGCTCCAGGAGGC
>JAESGE010000224.1_pt1 | contig 22894 bp, 22 predicted proteins | sample 9269601 | NCBI WGS metagenome assembly JAESGE01 (sample SAMN14515569, study PRJNA621662) | algae metagenome | isolation source: Tolypothrix brevis GSE-NOS-MK-07-07A and co-occurring heterotrophs from wet... | place: USA: Grand Staircase Escalante National Monument, Utah | collected 2006-04-16
GACCGCGGAACGTCTCTACAAATTAATCTTGTCCCCCTACTCTCCCTGACCCTCATCGTCCTGAAACGGGTTTTCGCCAATTCTGAGTTGTTTTTTCGTGTGCTTCAACTCTTTCCAAAGACCCTTGATTTGCTCATATGCTTGTTCTGGTGCTAGTTTTCCACCTGTTTCTAAGTTGCAGATGTAGCTGATTTTCTGAGCAAATTCCTGTAAATTCGCATTAAAAACTAAGTTTTCTGGCTTCACCTGACCGTAATAGCGACCACGAGGATAGAGAAAATCGTCTTTATTCATTATTGTTATTTTAAATGAAATGCTGATTGTAATTACCTTAACTTGAAATTATCAACTTGTCTGTGGTATTTTATAAGACAATTTTTTACCTATGAAATTCTGCAAAAAAATATAATTTGATTTTGATGTAAAAATACTATTCCAAATGTCAAAAAATATACGCCTTAGTCGGACTGATGATTGAGTTGCGGTGAATTTTCTTTTGTTCTTTTTCATTTGTCTCCAGTTAATGACTAATAACTAAAGATAAAATAGTTAGGCTCGAAAGCATCAAAGCTGCCGATCGCTTAAAAAACTTTACCTGTCATCATGAATGTTAATTCCAAAATATACGAAGGCAAAGCAAAAATTCTCTACTCAACGGAAGATCCGGAAGTTTTGTTAGCTGATTTCAAAGATGATGCCACTGCCTTTAACGCTCAAAAGCGTGGTAGTATTTTGGGGAAAGGAGCTATAAATTGTAGCATCTCCGCTAAATTATTTCAAGAATTGGAAACCCAAGGCATTAAAACTCACTTTATTGACAGCCCAAAGCCAAATCAAATGCGGGTAAAGGCAGTTAAAATTGTGCCTTTAGAAGTAGTAGTGAGAAACATTGCTGCTGGCAGTCTGTGTCAGCAAACAGGATTATCACTAGGAACCGTTTTGAAAAAGCCTTTGGTAGAGTTTTATTATAAGAGTGATGAATTAGGAGATCCGTTGTTGACAAGCGATCGCCTGAGTCTGTTAGAACTAGCAACTCCGGAACAAGTTGAGACAATAACCCATCTAGCATTGGAAATCAACGAGTTTCTCCGTGGCTTTTGGGAGCGGTGTGGAATTACACTAGTAGACTTCAAACTAGAATTTGGTATTGACTCACAACAGCAATTGCTCCTAGCTGATGAAATTAGCCCCGACACCTGCCGTTTGTGGGATCAAGCCGAAAACGACCCCAACCGCCGAGTAATGGACAAAGACCGCTTCCGCCGAGACTTAGGAAATGTAGAAAATGCGTACCAGGAGGTTTTACAACGAGTACTGAAAGCAGTAGAAAGTAAAAACTAAAAAGGTAAAAAAGAATTCTTTTTAACTTTTGCCTTTCGGCTTCAGCCTAGTAAAGTAAAAAGACAAAAGAAAAAATTATGTTTATACTTTTGACTTTTGTATAAGAGTTAAGATTGCTTTTCGATATTTGTGTGGAAGTGAAGAGGAATGTGAATAAAATGCGTTTATCTCCCGTATTGGTGGCGGCTTTGACAATTGCAGCCCCTTTGGGCAGCTCTTTGAGTGCAAATGCACAAACCCCTAATAGTTCAAAACAGAAACCAGTCGTTTTGCAACCAACGACAAATCAAAACTCACAACTGGTAAATCAAAGCGCAAACCTTCAAGGTGCAGCAGCCTTAAGAGTAGAACCTCGTTCCAACTTGGATGTGAATCTGGAAAACCTCAAAAAGCAGCCCGGTGTTGTTGCCGTCTTTCCCGCAAAGAAGCCAGTAGTAATAATACCAAGTGTTACAGCGCCAATCACGGCACAAAATCCGCCATCAAACCCAAATCTTCCCGGTTCAAATACAGTTCCGGATATTCAGCCGACTGAAAATCAACAACAAATTCCTTCCCAGACTCCTCCTCCGTTGAATCCTAATCAGCCGGCACCAGGAGAAAATCAACAACAGCAAAATCAGCAACTCAATCAGCCGGCACCAGGAGAAAATCAACAACAGCAAAATCAGCAACTCAATCAGCCGGCACCAGGAGAAAATCAGCAACAGCAAAATCAGCAATTTAATCAGCCGGCACCAGGAGAAAATCAACAACAGCAAAATCAGCAATTCAATCAGCCGGCACCAGGAGAAAATCAAGAAGCGACAGAAGCTCGCGTTTTAGTATCAGAGGTATCGGTTAAAAATCAGGCAGGGCAACAAATATTACCGGAACTAGAAAACCAAGTTTACAAAGCGATTCGTACCCAACCAGGAAGGACAACAACGCGATCGCAATTACAGCAAGATATTAACGCGATCTTTGGTACTGGTTACTTCTCTAACGTCCAGGCAGTGCCAGAAGATACACCATTAGGCGTGCGCGTCAGTTTCGTAGTGCAGCCCAACCCGGTGTTAACTAAAGTCCAAATCCAGGCAAATACCGGAACAAATGTCCCGTCTGTACTACCTGAAGCCGCTGTTGATGAAATCTTTAAAGAGCAATATGGCGGCATTCTCAACTTGCGTAGCTTGCAGGAAGGCATCAAGACTTTAACCAAGCGCTATCAAGACCAAGGTTATGTACTAGCTAACGTAGTCGGTGCGCCGCAAGTAGCAGAAAATGGAGTTGTCACCCTGCAAATAACAGAAGGGGTGGTAGAAAGTATTCGCGTCAGATTCCGCAATAAAGACGGTCAAGATACAGACGACAAAGGACGACCAATCCGGGGTCGGACGCGGGAGTATATCGTTAAGCGAGAATTGGAATTGAAGCCCGGACAAATCTTTAACCGCAATATAGTACAAAGAGACCTACAAAGGGTATTTGGACTGGGACTATTTGAAGATATAAATGTTTCCCTTGACCCAGGCACTGACCCTAGCAAAGTGAATGTAGTAGTGAATGTGGCTGAACGCAGTAGTGGTTCCATCGCAGCAGGTGCGGGGATTAGTTCTGCTAGTGGGCTCTTTGGTACCGTCAGCTATCAGCAGCAAAATTTAGGGGGAAGAAACCAAAAACTAGGGGCAGAGGTACAAGTAGGACAGAGAGAATTACTGTTTGATTTGCGGTTTACAGACCCGTGGATTGCCGGCGATCCCAACCGCACTTCCTACACAGCGAATATTTTCCGCCGTCAGTCAATTTCGTTGATTTTTGATGGCGCAGATGACAATATTGAGACTCTGGGGAGGCAAAGACAAGATGGCACGTTCCCCGATGGCGATCGCCCGCGTGTTATCCGTACAGGTGGTGGTATCACCTTTACTCGTCCGTTGTCCGGTAATCCCTTCAAAAATTCCGAATGGACAGCCTCAGCTGGTTTCCAATATCAAAGAGTTTCCATCACTGATGCCGATGGCAATATCAGAAGGTTAGGACGAGTCGAGAATAGTAATAACCCAAACGATCAACTGGACTTAAGTCAATCAGGGGAAGGTAGAGACGACTTGCTGCTATTGCAACTAGGAGCCGCACGCGATCGCCGCAATAACGCCTTACAACCTACCAAAGGTTCTTTCCTCCGCTTCGGTGTCGATCAATCACTGCCAGTGGGATTAGGCAGCATTTTCCTCACTAGATTCCGGGGTAGCTACAGCCAATATGTCCCCGTCAAATTTACTAACTTTAACAAAGGAGCACAAACCCTCGCTTTCAACATTCAAGGGGGAACCGTTTTGGGTGACTTACCTCCTTACGAAGCCTTTACCCTTGGTGGTAGCAACTCCGTCCGGGGTTATGAAGAAGGAATATTAGGTGCTGGACGCAGTTATGTGCAAGCATCACTTGAATATCGCTTCCCTGTTTTTTCCGTAGTCAGTGGCGCACTATTTTTTGATGTTGGTAGTGACTTGGGAAGCAGTACAAGGGCAGCTGAGTTACTGAACAAAGGCGGTACAGGCTATGGCTACGGTCTTGGCGTCCGCGTCCAGTCTCCACTAGGACCGATTCGTGTTGACTACGGCATCAACGATGATGGTGATAGCCGGATTAATTTTGGGATTGGGGAAAGGTTTTAAGTAGAGACGCGATTAATCGCGTCTCTACAAGGTTAGGAGGTAATTTTTGACAACCATCAACTAAGAACCAACAAATTATATGCAACACACAATAGCTGCGACAATCACCCAAGCAGGAGTCGGAGTACATAGCGGTGAGAAAACTCAGGTACGGATATTACCAGCATCTGCGGATAGTGGGCGCTACTTTGTGCGGGTGGATTTGCCGGACTTACCGATAATTCCCGCACAAGTTGCGGCAGTGAATGAGACTGTGCTTTCGACTCAGCTGGGTAAAGGGGTGGCGTGCGTTCGCACTGTAGAGCATTTATTAGCGGCTCTGTGTGCGATGGGGGTGGATAATGCCCGAATTGAGATTGATGGGGGGGAAGTGCCGCTTTTGGACGGTTCAGCGCAAGTTTGGGCTTCCGCGATCGCTACTGTTGGTTTAGTCTCACAAACTTTGACTAACGACGAAATTCCCCCGGTGATCACCGAACCAATTTGGGTACGTCAAAACGATGCTTTTGTTTGTGCTATCCCAGCAGCAGAAATTCGTTTTAGCTACGGTATTGACTTCGACTTACCTGCGATCGGTAATCAGTGGTACAGTTGGTCACGAGGCTCTAATCTGGCGAATGCATCAGTTGCCTTTGCCCTAGAAATTGCCCCTGCCCGCACTTTTGGTTTATTACATCAAATTGAATACCTGCAAAAATCAGGCTTAATTAAAGGCGGAAGTTTGGATAATGCCCTCGTTTGCGGACCTGAAGGTTGGTTAAATCCACCATTAAGATATGCAAATGAGCCAGTACGTCATAAAATCTTGGATTTAGTAGGAGATTTAAGTTTACTAGGAAATTTATTACCTAGCGCTCATTTCTTGGCGTACAAAGCCAGCCACAATTTACACATTCAACTCGCCCAAAGGATTTTAGAATTGTCAGCGGTTGGCGCTTAGTCAAAAGCTAAAAACCTAAATCCTGGCAGAGTTAAAATCGGCACCTACGAAGAAAGCCAAAATAGTTCAATCAACCGAGCGTGTCAATGTCAATTCTCACTGAAGTTAACACAGTTACCGAGCCAGATTCTGCATCTACCAAATCTCAAACCAATGAAACAACCAGCACATCTGAGACAAAAACGATTTTTACATTAGAAGAAATTCAGAAACTCTTGCCACATCGCTATCCTTTTGCACTTGTAGACCGAATTATCGACTACGTGCCTGAAAAACGTGCTGTGGGGATAAAAAATGTCACCTTTAATGAACCTCAGTTTCAAGGGCATTTTCCCGGAAATCCGATTATGCCGGGAGTACTAATTGTTGAAGCTATGGCACAAGTCGGCGGTATCGTTCTAACTCAACTACCAGAGTTAGAGGGCGGACTTTTCCTGTTTGCAGGTATCGATAAAGTCCGATTTCGCCGCCAAGTAGTACCAGGCGATCAACTAATAATGACCGTGGAACTGTTGTGGGTAAAACAACGTCGTTTCGGTAAGATGCAGGCTCGTGCCGAGGTAGACGGTCAGCTCGCTGCCGAAGGCGAACTGATGTTTTCACTTGCTAATTAAAAAATCCGCTTTTGTGGTATTGTCGCGACCGTGACGCGCTCTTACTCATTCTTGAAAAAGGATAGCAGTAAATCAAACAAGCCACAACCGCATTGTTTAATTTCTAGATTTTAAACGCCCTCACACATAACTTGCGATCGCCGATTCTCTCACTCACACAATACCTAAACACTCAGCACTCAAGACTATTCTGGAGATGCACCCTTGAAAACTCTTATTCATCCAACTGCTGTAATTCATCCTAACGCGCAAATCCACTCGAGCGTGCAAATCGGTGCGTATGCGGTTATTGGAGGGCAAGTCAAAGTAGGTCCGGAAACTATTATTAGCCCTCATGTTGTCCTCGACGGACTCACGGAAATTGGGGCAAGAAATCACATTTTTCCCGGTGCCTGTATTGGCATGGAACCTCAGGATCTAAAATACGCTGGTGAGCCTAGCTGGGTTAAAATTGGCGACAATAACCAAATTCGGGAATATGTCACCATTAACCGAGCTACAGGCGCTGGTGAAGCAACTATCATCGGCAATGGCAACTTGCTAATGGCTTACGTCCATGTAGGTCATAACTGCGTCATTGCCGATTCGACAATTATTGCTAACTCTGTGGCTTTAGCTGGTCACGTCCATATTGATTCCTGCGCTCGACTGAGCGGGGTTTTAGGTGTCCATCAATTTGTACATATTGGCGGTTTGGCAATGGTCGGCGGGATGACCCGCATTGACCGCGATGTGCCACCATATATGATGGTGGAGGGCAATCCATCACGGATACGAACCCTCAACCTTATAGGACTCAAACGCTCTGGAATGAGTTCTGCTGACTTGCAAATCCTCAAAAAAGCCTTCCGCTTTCTCTACCGTTCTGAGTTAATTTTTAAAGACGCTTTGGAACAGTTAGAACTGCTGGGAGATACAGAACACTTGCAGTATCTGCGCCGCTTTCTGCTATTATCTCAGATGCCAGGAAGACGCGGCTTGATTCCTGGAAAGGGCAAAGCAACAGAAAGTGACGAGTCTTGAGTTAGAAGGTGCGGTAGAGACGTTCTACCGGAAGCTCTCTACTCCTAACTTTAGTACAGACGTTCCGCCGGAACGTCTCTACAACTCCTAACTCCTAATTCCTAAGTTTATATAATGCGAATATTTATCAGCACCGGTGAAGTGTCTGGCGATTTGCAAGGAGCTTTGCTGATTGCAGCACTTCAACGTCAAGTCGTTGCGGCTGGGTTAGAATTAGAGATTGTGGCTCTTGGTGGCGAAAAAATGGCTGCGGCGGGCGCACATCTGCTGGGTAATACTAGTAGTATTGGCTCAATGGGTCTTTTTGAATCGTTGCCTTATGTTTTACCAACTATTCAGGTACAACGAAAAGCGATCGCTCACCTGAAAGAAAATCCACCGGATTTGGTAGTATTAATTGACTACATGACACCCAATTTGGGGATTGGCACTTATTTAAACAAGCATATGCCACAAATTCCTGTGGTATATTACATTGCACCTCAAGAGTGGGTTTGGTCGGTCAGTTTAAGTAATACTTCCCGAATTGTCAGCTTTACAGATAAGCTTTTAGCAATTTTCTCAGAGGAAGCTCGTTACTACCAAGAGAATGGCGCTAAAGTTAGCTGGGTAGGACATCCTTTAGTTGACCGAATGGAAAACGCTCCCAATCGGGAAGCTGCTCGTGGTAAGCTGGGGATTGGATCAGAACAAATAGCGATCGCACTTTTACCCGCTTCTCGTCGCCAAGAGTTAAAATATCTCTTACCAGTAATTTTTCAAGCGGCACAAAATATTCAAGCTAAATTACCTGAAGTTCATTTCTGGATTCCGTTATCTCTGGAAATTTACCGACAAGATATAGAAAAAGCAATACAGCGTTATAATTTGCGGGCAACTGTAGTATCTGGTCAGCAACAAGAAGTTATGGCGGCTGCGGATTTGGCAATCACTAAATCTGGTACAGTTAATTTAGAACTTTCCCTGCTAAATGTGCCGCAAGTTGTTACTTATCGGCTGCATCCAGTTACAGCTTGGATTGCCCGTAATATTCTTAAAGGTTCTATACCCTTCGCATCGCCAACTAATTTAGTGGTGATGAGAGAAATTGTACCAGAGTTTTTACAAGAGCGAGCAACGCCAGAAAACGTGACTCAAGCTGCGATGGAATTATTGCTTAATCCCAGCCTAAAAGAGCAAACTTTGGCTGATTATCGAGAAGTGCGGCAACATTTGGGGGAAGTTGGAGTATGCGATCGCGCTGCTGAAGAAATATTACAAATGGTTAACATTAATCAAAAGATATAGCAATCCTAGATGATTTATAAAAAATAAAAACCTGCTCACAAGACGTAGCATTGCTACGTCTCTACATCTGTATCTTTCACAAATCATATAGGACTGCTATAGCAACCCTCGTAGAGACGTTCCGGCGGAACGTCTTTACCGGAACGTCTTTACCGGAACGTCTTTACCGGAACGTCTTTACCGGAACGTCTTTACCGGAACGTCTTTACCGGAACGTCTTTACCGGAACGTCTTTACCGGAACGTCTTTACCGGAACGTCTTTACAGTATATGTGATTTGTCCGACATGATATTATAATTATTGCCAATATGCCTTTGTCAGATTAAGGTAATAGTTTCAAGCTTAAGAATTGCAAATATGATTCACAGCAATAACAAAAAAAGACCTATCGCTGTTGATTTATTTGCTGGTGCTGGAGGGATGTCTCTTGGTTTTGAGCAAGCAGGTTTTGATGTACTTGCATCTCTGGAAATTGATCCAATTCATTGCGCTACACATGAATTTAATTTTCCTTTTTCAAGTATTTTATGTACAAGTATCGTTGATATTACAGCAACAGAAATTAGAAGTAGATCATCTATTGGTAATAGAGAAATCGACGTGGTGTTTGGTGGACCTCCATGTCAAGGTTTCTCATTGATAGGTAAACGTGTTTTTGGCGATCCTCGTAACTCTTTAGTAGATCATTATATCCGGTTAGTTTTACAATTACAGCCAAAGTATTTTGTTTTAGAAAATGTGAAAGGAATGACTTTGGGAAAGCACAAAGAGTTTATTTCAATAATCATTAATCAGTTTGAAAACAACGGTTATAAAGTTCGCAAAGATTACAAAGTCTTAAATGCTGCTGAATATGGGGTGCCACAGAATCGCGAACGATTATTTTTACTAGGTTGTCGTCATGATTTGGAATTACCAAATTATCCACAAGCTATTACTAGACCTGTAAAATCAAATAAAGCAAGTTTAAATAGCCTTCTTTTGTTAACCCCTACAGTTTGGGATGCACTTAAAGATTTACCTGAAATAGAAAATTACATAGAGCTATCTAAAAAAGATTGGGTGAAAGAAGCAGATTTTGGGAAACCAAGTAGTTATGGTAGACAACTTCGTGGTCTTTCCTCTACAAATAAAGACTATTCCTATCAGCGTAAATATGATCCGAGAATACTTACCTCAAGTTTAAGAACAAAGCATAATTTAGAATCACGTCATAGGTTTGAATCTACTCCATGTGGCAAAACAGAACCAATAAGTCGTTTCTATAAACTTGATCCTGAAGGAATATGCAATACGCTTAGAGCTGGAACCCCTAGTAATAGAGGAGCTTATACTTCTCCTAGACCAATACATCCATTTACTCCAAGGTGTATAAGTGTACGCGAAGCTGCGCGTTTACATTCTTATCCAGACTGGTTTAGATTTCATGCAACAAAATGGCATGGATTTCGGCAAATAGGAAATTCTGTTCCACCATTATTAGCTAAGGCAGTAGCATCAGAAATTATTAAAGCTATTGACATAAAAGCAATTAAACCAAGAGTTATACAAGAGCTTGGAAACGAAAAATTACTGATGTTTGATATGTCTAAAGCTGCCAAATATTACAGTGTTGATCCACATATTATAGAGCCAAGAAAGAGAAATTAAAGGTGAGTATTGAGGTGCGATAGCTGAATTAACTGGTAATTTTGCACAGTACCGAGAACTCGATGAGGAGTGGATAAAGCCGACTGTTTAGCAGATATCCAAGCATAACTACCTGGTGGAAGTTCAGAAAGTTGTTGTACTTGTTTACCGTGGTGGGGAGTGTAGAAATTCAGGAGTACACCAGTTTTACCCCCTACTTGGACAAAGTTGATCGGATTAGTTTGGAGGATTTGGGCGATCGCTCTTTGTGCCAAGAAAGCTCTAAGATTAGGATTATAATCGCCAATCAAGCCGTTAAAACCAGCCATCGCCAAAGCTAACCAAGCTGGAATTAACCACCCAGCTATCCAATAACGCGCTGTGAGAAACTTTTGACCAAAGCGATAACGACCAATCCACACTAAAGGTAAAATTAACCAACCCAACCCCAAAGGTAAAACGACAGTTGCATATTTGCGAATTTCCGCGCTACCCACAGCAAAAGCAACTATACCAGCTAGCACGAGGAAAATACCCAACACACCAAAAGTGTAGCTGAGATTACGCAAAAGTTTCAGATAGGAAGATGAGGAAATTAATTTGTCTCTCCCTACTCCTCTACAGACGCGATTAATCGCGTCTCTACTCCTTATCCCTTTGCTAAAAATTGCACCAAGCCAATCTAACCCGATAGATGCAAGTAAAGCGATAAAGGGATAAAGGGCAAGACTATAATGAGGTAGGCGAGTAGAGAAAATACTAAGTTCAGCAAACAGAACTATGGGAAAGCCAACTAATATTAGTTGGTAGCGAGGAATGGGACGACGCAGTAATAAAACTAAACCTAAAAGAGCAAAGAAAAACCAAGGAAAAGCTTTGGCGGGGACATTCCAGAAATAAAATAGTATTCCGTGATCGCCTCTATCATTTGATCCCAACCGAAAAACAAAGCGAAATAATTGCTCAAAACTATTATTACCAAAGCGCTGCCAACTTAACCAAATCCAACTTAAAGTAGGAATTAAACCGACTGCAAACCCTAAATAAAACATTGGGTTGCTAAGATGACGATGACGACGATGTTCGGCAATAAGATAAGGTAATAAAGCTACAATTGGCAAAAAAATCATAAAGCTTCTGACTAAGAAGCCTAAAGCGAAACTCAGACCAGCAATAAAGCGATAAAAAGAGCGATATTTGGGATTTAATTCTGCTTTGAGCAAAGACCAAATAGCTAAAAGTATCAAACAAATCATTGGTACATCAGGCGTACCTAATCGACAATATTGTAACCAGAGAAATTCTACACTAAAAATTGCCGCAGCAAGGGTTGCAACTTTTTTCCCAAGGAGAATTTTACCAATTTCATAGAGAAGTAGTATGCTCAAGATGCCAGCAATCATGCTGGGAAGTCGGACACTAGCATCAGAGATGCCAAATAGCTTATAGGAACTGGCAATTAACCAATAAAGACCTGGTGTTTTATGATGAGGTTCTGACCAAGGATTTATCCAATCACCAGACTCAAACATCACAAGCGATCGCCAAGCATAAAGTCCCTCATCATGAGCCATCAAGCTACTGTTTCCAGAATTAAATAGCAATAATGGCAATATCCATACCAACAAACTGATATAAGTAAATCCTTCCCAAAGATGAATTTGTTGCCAAAATAAATAAAAATTCTTTATTTGATATTTCATGGAATTACAAATAATTTAACTTTGCTAAGTTCCTCAAGCTGTTAATTACTTCTTTCTATTTCTAGAATATGTAAGGTTGTATACAACCGTTCTGCATCAAATACTACCTGAAATTTACACTATTTTGGAAATCAGTTCTCGCTCAACAGGGGTTTATGCCACTAAAACCAAATCAACGCATTAAGCTAGATGATACAGACGACAAGCTGTTTTACGACTATCCCCGCTTCGTCACTCATGTGGATGAAGGCTTTATTCAACAGCTAACCGATTTATATCGTCAGCAACTAAAACCGGATATGCGTATCTTTGATATGATGAGCAGTTGGGTATCTCATCTGCCTGAAGAGATGCAGTTTGCCCATGTTGAAGGACATGGACTCAACGGTGAAGAACTTGCACGTAATCCGCGCTTAAATCATTACTTTGTGCAAAATCTCAACGCTAATCCTCAGTTCCCCTTGAAGGATGAAGATTTTGATGCAGTACTCAATTGCGTTTCTGTACAGTATTTGCAATATCCAGAGGCTGTATTTTCGGAAATTCACCGCATCCTCAAACCTGGTGGGATCGCTATCTTCAGCTTTTCTAATCGGATGTTTTATCAAAAGGCAATTCAAGCTTGGCGGGAGGGTTCAGAAGCAAATCGAGTTAAATTAGTTAAAAGTTATTTTTCCTCGGTTCCTGGATTTACTACTCCAGAGGTAATTACCCGTGAATCAACGCTTCCAAATATCTTGCAATGGTTAGGTGCCGGAGGAGGAGATCCGTTTTATGCTGTTATAGCTTCCCGGAGTTAGGGACTGGGGATAAGGGGGATAAGGGGGATAAGGGGGATAAGATTTTTTCTTTCTCACCCTTTCCTCTTCTCGAACTGCTTAATGCCGGGAAAAACTGTGATTGGAGATACGGAATCTTATCAAAAAGTAAATTTTCCGGGTTTAATCTCATTTCCGCGCTGATAATTGCCTCAAAGCTCATGCATCAGGAGAAACCAAATATGATTTTCCGCCGTGGACATCGGATTTTAGTGGCTTTGTTGCTTTCAGTGTTACTACTGACAACGGCTTGCGCTCCAAAGACACCAGGTCAATTTGACCAAGTGCAGAAAGAAAGCACCCAAAAGAAAAGCGGTCTAGCAGTTGCGAAGAATGCAACTCAAGGTAGCGAATTTAACAAACTTTTCCCTGAGGGAGATGATGGGTATCAACGTGTATTTACCCAAGAGAAAAAAGGCTTTGCAGAAGCTAACTTGAAAAAAGGTGGCAAAGTTGTGGCGCAACTGGCTGTTTCTGATACTACCAGCACCCCAAGTGCAGCGGCAAAATACTCTAGTAGTACCGAAAAAATTGAAGGTTATCCAGCCGTGACACTTGGCAAGACTCAAACCTCGATTTTGGTGGGTAAGTACCAAGTGAAAGTGATTTCCAAAGATCCGTCATTTTCAGCAAGCGATCGCGAAGATTGGATAGAGAAATTTAATCTCAGCGGTCTAGCACAATTGAAATAAACTTAATTACTGCGACTCAAATAAAACACGCTATCTAAGGAGATTTTCGTAACTGTGAGCAAATCAATTTTTGAGTTAGTTGACGAATTGCCAACCGGTGGCTTGACAGTTTCTCTGTTGAATTCCCTAGATTTTGTTGCTCCTGGTGAATGGCATAATGTGGTAGGTTTTGTCAACACCATTAAGACTGTTACCGGTGAAACTGACGAAGACCTAATTCAGCAAATTGGTGAGAGAGCAATTTATCTTTATAACGATCGCTCTCAAGGATACCAAAGAGCAATGTGGTTGTATCAAACTGTTGATACTACAGATAAAGCGCTTGGTGCAGCAGCTTTAGCCAATAAGGTAGGTGAGTCAATTCCGATGTTGGGTTTCTTAAATAAAGTTACTCCCAAACCAGACAAAGCTCAAACCATTGACTTAACACTAAAATTAGTTACTGAATTAGTTGCTTTCTGCCAAATTAACGGGATTCCCGGAGACAGCATCGGCGATTTTGTCGCGTCTTTGGGTGAATATAGCGGTGAGTCTCTCATCCGCATGGTAGCGTTAGTTTGTGTTGATGGTTTGATACCCTTGGGTCCCGACTTCATCAGCAAAGCGTTATCTACCATTAGTCAAACCAGTCCGCAAGAGTTAGAGCAAAACTCAACTTTTAATAACATCAAAGATTCAATTCCCGGTAATAATTCTAGTAGCAAACTCAACTTTATCGGTGAAAGTTTCGATTCAGTGAAAGGCTGGATGGGTAATCTCGTCGCGTCACATAATTTAACCCCACAGACAGTTGTCGCGAATTTGCAGTCATTTACGCAGATTGCTGACGACAAGTTAGATTACTTAGCGGCGTTTCTAGATGTTAGTACGAATTACTACGAACACACAGGTACGCAAACTTTGGCACGTCGCTTGATTGAACGAGCAATAGCTGAAATTTAGATTGATATGTAGAGACGTAGCAGTGCTACGTCTCTGCTACGTCTCTGCTACGTCTATACATTCATTTTCACGTCTATGCCTAGTAGACCTTAATCGTCGATCACCGGATAGAGGTTTTCAAGTTTTGCGAAGACGTTTTCAATGATTAATGGCAAAATTTATCCGGCAATCGTCAAGGATGCTCTACTAGTAGACATCTCCACAAAAGACATAAAGACGTAGCAATGCTACGTCTCTACAAGGGTTTCAGACAACGCATAATTAATTTATGGAGATGCCTAGTTATTAACCGGGAAAGCGATCGCTTTATTTTGGCAAACGCAAATCTGCGACAATTGCACTCAAGTAAGATTCGATCAATTCAAAATTTTCGACTTTCTCAAACTTACCTGTTTTTGCGGCTGGGTTAAAAGCAGTTTGGATGACATAAAGTGAAGCACCATCAAAAGCAACATAACCGAGATTTTGCTCATATACCTCACCACCTTGCTTAATCCCTGTAAAGCCGTAGCGCACCCCGTGAAGCATCCCAAAGGGAACTTTTTGCGGTGGTTGAGGTGAAAAAGAAATGCTTACGCCATACGCACTTTGACGGTCTTTTGATAATACAGCGTAATGGTCTGCAACCCAAGCATTAAGTGCTGTTAATAACTGCGTTTGGTAGTTGGGACTTTGTAAGTCCACTTTTGCCCCAGGTGGAATACCAGCAGTTACCAGCATTTTTTGGAAATTTGGTTGATTTGCCAATGAGTAAACTTGCATCTCAACTGTACCCAAAACTTTTCCTTGAGACGAGACACACAACAACGGTGCATTTCCTTCACAAGGTGCTACCTTCCAACCTGGTGGAGTCGCAGTTTTCCCCAGAACACTCTTCCAGATATTTCCTTCAGTAGGTTTGGATGCTGAGTTAGTTTGAGTCAGTGTTGCAACTGGTTGAGGTTGTCGAACTGGATTTGTCTGCAACTTGTTAGTGGGAGAATTGGGGTGAACAAATTTGAATACTATCGGTGTTAATATCAGCAAAATCAAACCAATCAGAAGATGATAAACTCGCAGCATTTTTCCAGAAAATCCATAGTGGCAAACTGACGTTACCGGTAAAACTTTGCGATTATAGCAAAAGATACATTGATATTAGGTTAATTTATACAAAATAAATTATTCCAAAGAGTGTTTATAGCCATCGCCTAGCAACGCAGACTTATTTCCCATATCTTAAAGGCTTTCATCTATATCGTGTTCGGATCTAAATGATCCGCGATCGCTTTATACTTCTGGACGTTATACTGAGTTGATCCCAGCTATAAAATAATATGGAGACGCGAGCGATCGCCTCTCTACAAAGATTTTGTGTAACGCATAGTTCATCTCTGAAGGTAAACTAGTGAAAATTAAACCTGAAAATAACACCAATCCAATTAAACATGATTAAAGAATTAACACGCCGGGAATTTCTTGCAACTGCTACCCTCGCAACTGGTTTTGCCCTAGCAATACAACCTATTTCTTCGGGAACAGTTATTACCACCGATAGCAAAGGAATAGTAGCAGGTGCAGTCAAAATTCCTGTCAAAGATGGCGAAATTCCAGCCTACAGAGCGCAACCTGACAAGGGTAATAATTTCCCCATCATCCTGGTAATTCAGGAAATCTTTGGTGTCCACGAACACATTCAAGATGTTACCCGTCGTTTTGCCAAATTGGGATACTTAGCAGTAGCACCCCAATTGTTTATACGTCAGGGTGATGTTTCAAAGTTGAGCAACATTGACGAAATTCGCCCAATTGTTGCTAAAGTACCCGATGCTCAGGTATTATCTGACCTTGATGCTACGGTAAATTGGGCAGTAAAATCATCCAAAGGTAACGCGGATAGAGTCGGGATTACGGGCTTTTGTTGGGGTGGTCGAATTACTTGGCTATATGCTGCACATAATCCTAAGTTAAAAGCAGGTGTAGCATGGTATGGGCGTTTAGTAAGTGATTCTACGGCGCTTCAACCCAAGCATCCCATTGATGTTGTTTCTAGGTTAAAAGTCCCCGTTCTCGGACTTTACGGCGGTCAGGACACAGGTATTCCCCTTAAGACAGTAGAACAGGTACGAGAAAAGCTCAAATCCAGCAGTAGCAAATCGGAAATTGTTGTTTACCCCGATGCTCCCCATGCCTTTTTTGCCGATTATCGTCCCTCCTATCGCGAAGCAGATGCCAAAGATGGTTGGAAACGGCTTCAAGCATGGTTTAAGCAGCATGGATTGTAAGGAACGTGGATGCGGGGGGGGAGAAAGCAGAAAATTGTCTTAACTAGGAAAAACTGGTGACTAAATTGGTTGCAGAAAAGGTAGATAAAAGTTTCCAACCCGCGCATCTCATTGAATTTATAATTGTTCTGGATCGATACCTTTTTCCTGTAACTTTTTCAATAAATCTTGATAGCGCTGTCTTTCCTCTTCTAGTTGCAAAAGTGTAGTATCCGCACGTTGACGTTCGATTTCTGCACGTTGACGTTCTTGCTCTCGTTGTTGTGCAAGTTCAACAGAGGTCAGAAATTTTTCTCCATCAGGACGATATATCTCCAAAGTTTGAGGTGTGAGCACAAAGCGTATACCCAGACGGGGACTAACCCAAGTATTTATGTCTTCAATTACTTCTAAGCTATTTTGCCCTGCTTCCTGACTTCGCAACCAGCCATTGAGATCAATTTTATCGGGATCGTAGATATAATACTCCTCAACTCCATAGCGTTCGTAAAATTTAAGTTTTTTTGCCATTTCCTTAAGGGTATTACCAGGAGAGAGTATTTCAAATACTACTTGTACGGGGATATCTTCCTCTTGCCATTGTCTATAAGAACCTCTGTCTCCCTTGGATCTACCAAAAACAACCATCACATCAGGAGCTTGACGGATTGTTTCCCCCGATACAGGATACCACAGCAAATCGCCAGCAACAAAAACATCTGACTGCGACGCAAATAGAATTTCGAGATTTTCTTTAATTGTGACTATCCATTGAAATTGTTTGGTATTATCAGCCATTGATTGTCCGTCGCTGTCGGGGTAGATGATATTGGTTGAAGTTTCTGGTGTGAGTATCATATGCGATCGCACTACGCTAATAGTTCGGATTGGGGATTATTTATAGTTTATTTTAACTTTTTTAAATGATGCACCAGCAAAACAAGTTGATCGTTTCCCCGAAACATTTCTTCCCCGACAAAAAAGGTTGTTACACCAAATGCACCTCGATTAAATGTCTCTTGAGTTAGAGATTCTAATTGCGCGATCGCATCTTGCAAACCGAGAATCGCTACATAGCATAATTATAAATTAAGTTTACAGTTGCAACCATAACATGAATGAAAGAACATGAATAAAAGCAACTATTACGACAAAATTTCCCAGGTTTACGACAAAACAAGGTGGTTGACAGAATCTGTAGCGGAAGAAGTTGCGGACTTTATTCTCGATCTTGTAGCTGCAACACCTAAGACATCTTTTCTAGAACCTGGAGTAGGAACAGGATTAAATGTTATTCCTTTAGTAAAGCGCGGTTATTCAGTAACAGGAATTGATATTTCTGAACAAATGCTAAATCAGTTTCGGCAGAAGTTAAACCGAACTCCTGAGAATTTGACACTAGTTCATGCAGATGCTTCACAGTTGCCTTTTGCCAATAACAGTTTTGACGTTGTATTAACCGTGCATATGCTTCATACTGTAGGCGATCGCAAAATATTTTTAGATGAGATTAATCGAGTTCTGAAACCAGAAGGTTTTTTTCTCAATTGTCAATGGATTACCCCACCAGCCAGGAAAGAATTTGAAGCCTATTTTCGAGCAATACAGTCTAAATACGACAATTATCGCCCAAAATCAAAATCTCAAGATAAAGCAATAGAGGAAATAGATTTAGAACAATATTTACGCGAAAAAGGCTATAAGTCAAATTACTTTGTAGCCAAAAAATGGACAGTTAGCAACACTATTGCGGAATTATTAGATTTTTTCAAATCACGAGCATATGGATTATGTTGGCAAGCCTCAGATGAGGAATACGACAAAGTTATAATCGAATTTGAAAAATTTTGCATTCACCATTATGGTTCTCTGGAAAGAGAGATTTCTTCTGAAGCTAAATTTGAAATCTGGGCTTATAGAATACATTTGGAATGCGATCGATGCATCTCCGTTAGTCTCTAGACATAGGAGTGGAAAAGAATGTAGAAACGTAGCACTTGGTAGTCTCTACAAAGGTTTCGGGCAACGCATAATTAATTTTTGGAGATGTTTTTTTGTAGATTAATCACGTCTGTACAGCGAAGTTAAGAATCAGAATTAGTAGTTCGTAGGGTGTGCTGCCTGGCAGCGCAACGCACCCTACATTTAAATTTATTAACATAGGTTGAAATATTAGCGGCTACTTACTTATATTTTTTGGCTAATATGAAAACCTGAAAGATATGAAACCTCAATACTCTCACCACATTTTTTCTCTAACGCTTCCTTCAAACCCGCAAATAAAGAATCCCGCTTCTGTGGTTCTAACGCGATATACGGCGAATAAGTACTTAAAAGCCTCAAATAATCATCAATGCTATAACTAACTTGACACCACAACTCTTGAGAGACTAAATTCTGGAAGCAACCTGAGTTAATAGCAAAATTTCCAAAGCTTCTAAAATTCTTTTCCTGAGTTTCTCTCGTTTCATATTGCCCTAAAGATGGAGCATGTATCTGATAAAATTCATGCAAAACTTGGTAAACTTCGTAATTAGGTTGAATTTGCATATTCAACATCAAAATTAGATAACCGTTGTCTTTTAATGCATCAGCAGCTTTCGCATAACCAATCTCTGCGGGAATCCAATGAAAAGCAGTCGCTGAAAGCACCGCATTAAATTTCCCAGGCTCCAACTCCCATTCTTCAAATGTGGTATTCTTAACTTCTACCTTTGGATACTTAGCACAGTTTTGTCGTGCTAACTCGCAAGCTTCTAAACTTGGCTCAACACACACCATTGAAAAACCCAATTTAGCAAACGATGTAGTTGCAGTTCCCGGACCGCATCCCACCTCAAGAATAATTCCCTCTTGATCAAGTTCAGCTAATTCTACAGCACGAGAAATCAGCTGCATCGGATAACGTGGTCTTGTCCTATTGTAAGCGTCTGCTACTTTACTGTACCAACTTTTTCTTTCTTCGACGGTGGAAATGTTTCCGTTAGTATACCAACTTATTTTGTCTTCGGGATTCATAGTAAGTAGGTGGGTTGAATTAAATATAAAACCACCGTAAGGTGTGTTAGCGCGATCGCGTAACGCACCTTAGACCATTATTGGTGTGTTAAACTTCGTTATACACCACTAGCTATCTTCCGATTCCATAGTAGCAGATTGCGTTGTTATGAAATACACGTAGAGACGTAGCATTGCTACGTCTCTACAGGGTTTTGGGTTTGACGCATGTACCTCATATACCTGAAATTTGCTGTAGTAGCGATCAATTAAACAGCTTAACTATGAGAGCAGTGCATTCTTATACAATTGTATGGGTAATTGGTAATCGTAATATTACCAATTACCCATAATATCATGTCCCTTTAATTAACACTAATAAAAATATCACAACCGTCGTAAAGACGTGACCACGGAACGTCTTTACAATATGCGTGATTTATCGGACATGATATCTTTCTTAAATCAGCGTTTCTAGATGCTGAACTAATTGCGATGCGCCCATTGCACCCTCAATGCGATTAACAGGTTCACCCTCTTTAAATAGTACTAACGTCGGTAGAGCCGAAATTTCATATGCAGTAGCTAACTCCGGGTATTTTTCTGTATCAATTTTAACGATTGTCATCTTTCCAGTGAGTTGAGCATTGACTTGCTCTAAAATCGGCACCATCATTTGACATGGACCGCACCAGTCAGCATAAAAATCTACCAACACCGGTAAATCAGAACCTGACAGCATCTCCTCAAAGCTATTGAATTCCTTTTTCGTTGACATATAACACACCAGTTTTTACTATTTGATTTTAATGGTAGTTCTTGCCGATTGAAATCGGTGTAACAACTTTTTGCTTTTATTACTGCAAAAACATATCATCTCGGAAGCCCTACATGTTTGATGATGCATTACATGCTGTATTAACATTGCCAGAAGTAAGACAGGATGAGGATTATGAACCAAAGCATGGGACTTATTACAAAAGTTATAACTTTAGGTTGTTTCTCTGTGTCAGCCGAAAAATACATAATTATTTACAGTTGCTTTTAAAATGCAACATAATTGCAGATGAAAGTCCACTCCAAAGAGGAGTATTTATATCAGCTTTTCTTAAACCTTCGGCTGTCCAAGAATTACAATTTCTTAATATCGAGTAACTGCCTTTTGCTGCATAAAATCCAGCATTATCAGTGTGACCATTACCTAAACGAATTTTCCTGCCATTGGGATCAAATTGAAAACTAGATTCAATAAAATTGATGAATTGCAAATAATTTGTTTGAGTAATTTTAATACATTTTACCTCTAAATCATTGGGTATTATTTGGTAGCCTTTAACGTACAATACAGAAGGAGTGGGAAGAAATAGCGCTTTGAAGGTAGTAGAAAATTTTAGATTTGCCAAAGAAGGAGTTGACATATAAAAATCGCGATCGCCCCAACCGAAGCTCAAATAATTATAACTATTAACATGATCTATACCAATCTCATCTATGGATAAATATTGATGCCAATTAAAAACTCGATTTTCAATTGGCACTATAATATTAGTATGAATACCAGTATTAGAAACACAAACTTTTATTTCGCAATGATGTTTTGAGTGATTATCCCATTTAGCAGGTATCAAGACAGCGCAACATAAGAAAGCTAAACTAAAAAAGATAACAGCAAAACAACGAGGAAAATATCGGTATAATAAGCGTGATAAACTCAGATTCTTCATATATTTCATAACAGCCCCAGCACGGTTAGAGAGAAAAATTCAACCAGGTGAACAGGAAAAGTGGATAATTATAGATATAAACTACAAACTATTAGACAGATGAATCCCCGCGCACTGCTGTTAGTAAATCCTCATGCCCGTCAAGGACAAAATAGTTTGTCCGAAGCAAGGGATTATCTAAAAAAACTCGGCTTTGATTTGCTGGAAGAGTCTACAGAAAATGCCGAGCAAATACCAGAAGTTATTCAGCGTCATCAGCATGAAGTTGACTTGGCGATCATTGGTGGTGGAGATGGCACTTTAAACGCCGCAGTAGATGCTTTAGTAACTAGCCAGTTGCCCTTGGGAATCTTGCCTTTGGGAACTGCTAACGACTTAGCAAGAACCTTAGGAATTCCCAACTCTCTAACTAAAGCTTGTGATATTATCGCTCATGGTGAAGTGCGACGCATCGACCTGGGATATGTGAACGGCAAGCATTTTTTCAACGTTGCCAGTTTGGGGCTGAGTGTAAAAATTACTCAGCGACTTACCAAAGAAGCCAAGCGTCGATGGGGAGTGTTTGCCTACGCTGCTACCGCATTGCAAGTAATTTGGGAATCTCGACCTTTTAGTGCAGAAATTCGGATCAACGGCGAATCGATAAAGGTGAAAACAGTGCAAATTGCCGTGGGTAACGGTCGTTATTACGGTGGTGGAATGGCGGTAGTTTACGATGCTTCAATTGAAGACCAAAGGCTAGACCTCTACAGTTTGGAGATTAAACATTGGTGGCAAATTATTCTTTTATTGCCCGGTATGCGACAAGGACGACACATTAATTCGCGGAATGTCCGCACCCTTAATGGTCAAGAATTTGAAGTGTATACCCGCAAGCCGCGTCCCATCAATACTGATGGTGAAATTACAACTTACACCCCTGCCCATTTCCGCGTTATCCCTCAGGCATTAGCTGTTTTAATGCCACCAAGCCAAAAGTTATGAGAATTGGGGATTTGAAGAGGGGGAAAGGGGAAAAATTATTACCAATGCCCAATGTCCAATAATTATGCTTTTTAATTGAAGCCTTGCGGTAGATGAAAATTTGAGGTTTAATGAAATATAATTGTATTTTTAACCAATTAAATTATTTCAGTTAATTAAAGTAGCGTCTTGTGGCAGATCACATCAAATCAAGCCAAATAAATTTGAGATTTTCTCAAGATATTAAGTTACTTCTGCAACGGTTAGCGGAACAGCCGCTGACTTTGGGGGATATTTTGGCAGAAACCTCGGAACGGGGTTTTAGTTTGACGATCGCTATATTAGTTTTACCTTTTTTGTTTCCCATGCCACCTGGATTGACGGGTCCTTTTGCTGGTGCTTGTTTGCTATTATCAGTACAGATGGTTTTAGGCAGGCGATCGCCTTGGCTACCAAAAAAAATCGCTCATTACAAATTTCCTCGCCTTTTTGCTCAGACACTTTTACAAAATCTGCGACGAGTCACTAAAATATTAGAGAAAATCACCCGCCCCAGGTTCATGAAAATAGCCGAAAATCCTTTAATTTGGCGATTAAATGGGCTTTGTATCTCTTGGTTGGCAATATTATTAATTTTACCTGTTCCCCTTACCAATCCCATCCCCACCGTCGGAATCTTGCTATTAGCAGTCGCGAATATAGAATCTGATGGTTTCCTGATGTGTGTCAGCTACATATTTACTGCTTTGACTACCTTACTATTTGCATTCATTGCGTATGCAGTGTGGATGGCTCCCAGTTTACTGGAAATTTGGGTTTAAAGCCCCGTCCTTTAGTACTGGTTTTTGGTATACTAATTATAGTGGGAAGGTAATCAACCACTTAAAAAACCTAGCCGTCGAAAGACAAAGCACGCTCTCCTTGAAAATTAAATCTATGGGGTTCTACTGCATTTTTCTAGCTTCCTCCTAGCAGTGGGTAAAAGATTTATAGGGACTAGACAAACAGTATTTTGAAACAAATTGTTTCAGCTAAACAGGACTTGCTCCAAATGCGACTAGGGTAGGGCATACCCGAAGTAACGCAAGGGCGTGAGTCTCACCTCTGGCTTAGACGACGCAAGGAATCTAAGTTAAGTGATCTCAGTGAACCAAGAATCCTCGTGCATTTATGCCAGGGAGCGATTTATCGGACGTAATTTACCCCAACATAATAGACATATCCCGACATTTCCTGGTATTATGGGATAAGTAATAAGCTTAGTCCATGACTGTCAACTATGTACCTCCAAGAGTCGCTGCTACCAGATTGGGAGTC
>JAESGE010000225.1_pt1 | contig 22715 bp, 18 predicted proteins | sample 9269601 | NCBI WGS metagenome assembly JAESGE01 (sample SAMN14515569, study PRJNA621662) | algae metagenome | isolation source: Tolypothrix brevis GSE-NOS-MK-07-07A and co-occurring heterotrophs from wet... | place: USA: Grand Staircase Escalante National Monument, Utah | collected 2006-04-16
GGAGACCTATGCGGGCTGGTTCCCAAACCCCAGCAGCGGTGCGGCAGCATTCGATACGGCGCAGGACGGCACCACCACACGCGCAGCACTGGCCATCGAAGGCGCGGACATCACCGCCCTGCCGGGCGCAGCAGGCGGCGAGCTGGCCTTCAACCCGCTCGGCTTTGCCCACAGCCCGATCATGAACGAGTATCTGACCGCCGAATTCTACTGATCAACCGGCGGCTTATTCGTCAATTGCCCTCCTGCGCTTGACCCGCGCCATGACTTCGCGGCACAGCGGGGCATGGCCATTTCTTGCGGCCAAACGGGGATGTGCAATGCGTTTGGGAATCTTGGTCCGCTGGCTCGTCGGTCTGGTAGCGCTTGGAGCAGTCACTGCGCCGGGGCAGGCGCAGTCCTTCAACGAAGGGGCTTTCGATCCTTCGATCCCGACCCTGACCGCAACGGTGGGCCATGCCCCTGCGGCCCGCATCACCTCGCCCGATCAGGCCAACGCCTACCTTAAGGCGCTGGCTGCAGCCGCGCCCGACCGCGCCCGGTTGGTGCAATATGCAGTGAGCTGGGAAGGCCGCCCGCTGCATTACCTTGTTCTGACCGCGCCCGAGAACATGGCCCGGCTCGATGCGATTCGCGCAGATATGGCAAGCATTGCCGCAGGCCGCCCCGGCAATGGCACGGCCCTGCCGGTGACCTGGCTCGCTTACGGCGTCCACGGCAACGAGATTTCCTCAACCGATGCCGCGCTGATGACCGCCTATCACCTGCTCGCCGCGCAAGGCGATGAACGCGCAGCCAAGATCATGGCCAACACCATCGTGGTGATCGATCCGATGCAGAACCCCGATGGGCGCGCGCGGTTCGTGAACAACTTCCTCGCCTCGACCGGGATCGCCCCCGCCGCCGACCGGCAAGCGGCCGAGCATGACGAACCCTGGCCGAGCGGGCGGGTGAACCATTACATGTTCGATTTGAACCGTGACTGGTTCACCCTCAGCCAGCCCGAAACGCGCGGCAAGGTGACGGCGATCCGGCAGTGGAACCCGGTCGTCGTGGTCGATCTGCACGAAATGGGCGGGGACGAGAGCTATTTCTTCAGCCCGGCCGCGCAGCCCTTCAACCCCAATCTCTCCGCCGCGCAGGTGCGCGCCTATGAATTGATCGGGCGCTATAATGCAGCGGCGTTCGACGCGCGCGGCGAGCCCTATTTCACCCGCGAGGTCTATGACCTGTTCTACCCCGGCTATGGCGACACTTGGAACGCCCACCAAGGCGCGATCGGCAGCACCTATGAACAGGCATCGGCGCGCGGACTGGTGTTTGCGCGGCGCGACGGGACCGAGCTGACCTATGCTGACGGGGTGCGCAATCACTTCACCACCAGCCTTGCGACAGCAGCGGCGGTGGCGGACAGTCCGGCGCGGTTCCTGTCGGATTTCGCCGCCTATCGCAGCGGCAATGCGACCGGCGCAGCGGGGCGCGCAAGCTATGTGATCGATCTTGGCAAGCGTCGCTGGAATGCCGAGCGGTTGGGCCGCCGCCTTGCCGAACAGGGCATCACCGTGCTGCGGCGTGAAGGTGCGGCAAGTGTGTGCGGCAAGTCCTATCCGGCGGGCTATCTCGCCGTTCCGCAGGCGCAGCCCGCCGCGCGGCTGGTGCGCAGTCTGCTCGACCGTGACACGCCCTTGCCGCCCGATTTCCTCGCCGAACAGGAACGCCGCCGTTCGGTCGATCTGCCGCATGAGCTCTATGATGTGACCGCGTGGTCGGTCGGGCCGATGGCGGGCGTCGATGTCACTTTGTGCAATGCCCCCGCCGGGGGCGAGGCCCTGTCTGCCGATGCGCCGATTGCCGCGCGGCAGGATGGCGAAGGAACCTTCGCTATTGCAGTGCCGTGGACCGATAGCGGTCAGGCGCGGCTGGTCGCGCTGGCTTTGCGTGAGGGGATTGAAGGCCGGGTGACCGACAAGGCTTTCACCACCGGCGGGCGCACCTTCCCGCGCGGCACGGTGGTGTTCTCCGCTGGATCGAACACGCCGGACGCGATGGCCCGCCTTGCTGCCATTGCCGCCGACGTTGGTGCGCAGACTGTCGCGCTGGACAGCGGCTGGGTCGATAGCGGGCCGAACCTGGGTAGCGAGCATTTCGTGCGCCTCACCCTGCCCAAGGTTGCCGTGGCGTGGGATGATGGCATCTCGCAGCTAAGCGCAGGCGCCCTGCGCTATGTGCTGGAACAGCGCATCGGGCTTCCGGTCACGCCGATCCGCACTAGCCGCCTCGCCCGCGCAGACCTCAACGAATATGACGTGCTGCTGGTGCCCGAAGGCGATCCATCAAGCGTGCTTGGCGATGCCGGGCAGCGCGCGGTCCGCAGCTTCGTGCAGCGTGGCGGCGTGCTGGTGGCGATTGGCGACAGCCTTGAAACCTTCAGCAGCGGCGATAACCCGCTGCTCGCCGTCAAGCGCGAAGCCGCGCTGGGGCGCGATCCGGCCGACAGCGGCGAGGACAAGGCGAGCCTTGCCGAGGCCATCGAAATCGCCAGCGATGCCGAATATCGCGAGGCGATCAAGGATCAGCAGGCCTTGCCGGACACCCTGCCAGGCGCGCTGCTCAATGTGGTGGCAGAGCCTGATCACTTCCTTTCCGCCGGGTATGATGATGGCGCGGTGGTGCTGGCCACCGGATCGCAGATCTTCACCCCGCTGGACCGCGCCAAGGGGATCAACGTGCTGCGCTTCGCCGCGCCGGGCAACCTCATCGCCAGCGGTTATGTGTGGGAGGAGAACCGGCGGCAGCTGGCGTACAAGCCCTATCTGATGGCGCAGCCGCAGGGGCGCGGGCTGGTGATCGGCTTTGCTCACGACCCTTCGACCCGCGCGTACCTTGAAGGGCTCGACCTGATGATCGCCAACGCGGTGCTCGTGGCGCCATCGCGGGTGCGGTGAATACGATACTTCCTGCCGTTCGTGCTGAGCTTGTCGAAGCACCGTTCTTCACTTTCGAGAAGAAGTGCAGCCCTTCGACAGGCTCAGGGCGAACGGAGATTGAGAAGCTAGGAACACAGACGAATCTAGGAACCTGACATTGATTATGGCATCCTGAACGCCATGGCGCTGTTTGAAGCCCTTGTCGTTGCCCATGTCGCCACCGGAGTGGTGGGGCTGACCGCGTTCTGGGGGCCGATTGTCACCCGCAAAGGTGCGGCCAATCACCGCAAGTGGGGCAAGGCGGCGTGTTACGGTTTCCTTGGAGCGGGCGCGCTGGCGATAGCGATGGCGCTGCTGTCGCTTTACGGCTCGGAATTCAGGCACCCCGAAGTGACCGACCGCGCGCTGTTTGACGGGCTGTTCGGCTGGATGATGCTGTACCTCGGGGTGCTGACGATCGGTTTTGTCGACTATGGCCTCGCAGTGATCCGCCATTCGCGCGATCGCCATGCGCTGCGCTCCTTGCGCTATCAGGGGGTGATCGCGGCGGTGATTGTCTCCGGCGCGAGGTGCGGGTTCTATGGCTATACGGTCGGGCATCCGCTGATGATGCTGGTCGCCTTCATCGGCATTGTCGCGATGGCGATCCAGCAGCTTTATATCTGGCGCAGGGTCGATCCGCCGCGCGGCACCCACGTGGGCGAGCATTTCCGCGCGCTGATCGGGATGGGGATTTCGGCCTACACCGCCTTCATGTCGGTCGGGCTGATCCGGTTGGTGCCCGAACATGTGTTCAACCCTGCGATCTGGGCCGGGCCGAGCGTGGTGGGGGTGAGCCTGATCATCTATTTCACCCTCAAGGCTAAGCGCGCCAGTGCGGCCAAGCTGTCAGGCGCTCGCCCACATCCGCAATAGGTTGGCGATGGTCTTGTCCAATGTCAGCAGTTCAGCCGATTGGCTGGGCAGCGTCTTGCGCAGCGCGGTGCGCAGGTTTTCAAGATCAAACAGCATTTCGCGCTGCGCCTGATCGGCGATAAGGCTCTCGATCCAGCCGACACAGACGATCCGCTCGCCGCGTGTCACTGGTTTGACCTCGTGAATGCTGGCAGAGGGGTAGAGCACCAGATAGCCTGCCTCGCCCTTCAGCTCCTGCGTCATGCCGGCCGCATGGATCACCAGTTCACCGCCATCATATTCGCTCGGCGGGGTGAGGAACAGGGTGAAGGACAGATCGGTGCGCAGCCGCTGCGCTCCCTTGCCCATCAGCGCATTATCGACATGCGCGCCGTAGCGACCCTCGACCCCGGTCTTGCTGATCATCATCGGCGAAAACCGCCGGGGCTGCGCGGCCGCTTTCACCACCGCGTTTTCGGCGATGATCGGCGCCAGCTCATCCTGCATTCGGCGTCCGGCAGCGGTGTTCATCGCGGCTTGCAGATTGCGCTTCACTTCGCGCGCCACCGCGCCCGCCGTTTCGCGCCCGTCGCGCCATTCAAGCATACCGATCCGTTCGCGCAAGGCGGCGAGGTGGTCGGCATCGGGCAGGGCATTGATGACAAGGATCATGGCCGCGGGGTGTAGCGCTGCCGCGCCGGGATGAAAAGCGGGCCGCTCAGCGGCGCAGGATACCTTCGGCCAACAGCCGGTTAACGCCAGCAGCGACGTCATCCGGTGCAATCTCGCCGCCATCCTCGCCTTTGCCCCACACCACATAGCGCAGGCCGACAAACACGTTCATCCCCATCACAGCCCAGGCCTCAAGGTCGCCCAGCCCATCGCGAAACTCACCGCCTGCCGTCCCTGCGCGCAGACGATCAGCGATCCGAGCGGCGATGGTTTCGTAATGCTCGCGGTAGCTGGCCGGATCGACGAATTCGGCCTCGTCGATGATCCGATACACTTCCTTGTGTTCGCCAGCGAAATTGAGGAACGCCCCCAGCGCCGCGCGCTCAATCTCCAGCGCACCCATCCCAACATGGAGTGCGGAGCGCGCGCTGGTGCGCACCTTCTCGCTCATATCGGCCACCAATGCGCGGAACAGCGCGTCCTTGCTGTCGAAATAGGTGTAGAAACTGCCGAGCGCCACGCCCGCGCGCCGCGTGATCGAGCTGACTGAGGCTTCGTGGAAGCCCTTCTCGCCGAACTCCTCGGCCGCAGCATCGAGCAGCTTGCGCAAGGTCCGCCGCCCGCGTTCAGTGCGCGGGGTCTTGGCTTCGGGAACCGCGCCTTCGGTCAACCCACTGCTGCCATCGCTCTGGTCTGCGACGCTTGTCTCGCTGCCTTCACTGTTGCGCATCCGCTACTCCCTTGACCCAATCGCTACGCTGGCACGTTAGCGCGCACAAGTCCAAACTTGAAACATGGTTCAACTTTCAATATCAGGGTGGCAATAGAGGGCCAGGAGAGGAACAGACCCCATGACCAAGACATTCACCAGCCGCGTGTTGCTGCTTGCCGGTTGCGCCGGAATCGCCACCTTCGCTGCCCCCGCCTATGCACAAGATGCCGTCGATGATGCGGCCAGCGTCAGCGATGAGGCCGAAGAGGGCGTCATCATCGTCACCGCCCGCCGCCGCGAGGAACGCCTGATTGATGTGCCGCTGTCCGTCACCGCAATTTCGGGCGATGCCCTGGCCCAGCAGGGCATTCAGGACCTGACCCAGATCGGCCAGCAGGTGCCCAACATCACGCTCGAAGTCAGCCGCGGCACCAACACCACCCTCACCGCCTTCATCCGCGGTGTCGGCCAGCAGGATCCGGTCGCTGGCTTCGAAGCAGGCGTCGGCCTCTATGTCGACGACGTGTACCTCAACCGCCCGCAGGCGGCTGTGCTCGATGTCTATGATGTCGAGCGGATCGAAGTGCTGCGCGGGCCGCAAGGCACGCTCTATGGCCGCAACACCATTGGCGGCGCGATCAAGTATGTGACGGCGGAACTGCCTGACGATACCAGCGTCAAAATTCGCGGCACCTATGGTTCCTATGATCAGGCCGATCTGATCATCACCGCTTCGACCCCGATCACCGACAATCTGAAGATCGGCGCCAGCGGCGCGCGGCTTTCGCGCGGCGGCTTTGGCGACAACCTCACGCTTGGCACCGAGAACTACAACAAGGACGTGTGGGCCGCGCGCGGCACGATCGAGTTCGATAGCGGGCCGGTGTTCGCCCGTCTGTCAGGCGATTACGTCAAGGACAACTCGGAAGCCCGCCAGGGCCACCGCTTCATCCGCAGCCTTCTGAGCGGCGCGCCGGTGCTGGACGATGTGTTCGATACCCGCGCGGGTCTCAACATCGTTGATCAGGAAGTCGAAGCCTTTGGCGGCGCATTGAATGTCGCCATCGAGCTCAGCGAAACGCTGACCTTCAAGTCGATCACCGGCTACCGCGAGGACAGCTCGACCTCGCCAATCGATTTCGACAGCCTTCCCGCAGTCGATCTCGATGTGCCCGCGATCTACGAGAACGACCAGTTCAGCCAGGAGCTGCAACTGCTCTATGAAAGCGACAATCTGTCGGGCGTGCTCGGGTTCTACTATCTCGATGCCAACGCCTTCACCGCGTTTGACGTGGCGCTGTTCACCACAGTGGCCGGGCTGACCGCGCAGACGCTGGGCGACGTCCAGACCGAGACATGGTCGGTGTTCGGCGATTTCACCTACGACCTCACCGACACGATCAGCGTCTCGCTCGGCGGGAGATACACCAATGACAAGCGCACCAGCCAGGTGCTGCGCACCACCTTCCTCGGCGGCTTCTCCAACCTGTTTGGCGGCACGGGCGTAGCAGCAGCCGTCACCAGCAATTTCAACGGCAGCGCGACCTTTGAGGATTTCAACCCGCGCGCGTCGATCAGCTGGCAGCCGAACGCCAACCAAAACCTCTATTTCACCTATTCGCAGGGCTTCAAGGGCGGCGGGTTTGACCCGCGCGGCCAGACCAGCGCCGCGCCTGACTTGGACGGCGATGGCGACCGCGATTTCGACGATCAGTTCGAATTCCTGAGCTTCGAGCCTGAAACGGTCGATTCTTATGAAGTGGGCTGGAAAGCCTCGCTGCTCGACAACCGCTTGAACATCAGCCTTGCCGCGTTCCTCGGCCAGTATGATAATGTCCAGATCCCCGGTTCGGTCGGGTTCGATGCCAATGGCGATGGCACCAATGAAACCTTCATCGGCATCACCTCCAACGCTGCTGACGCAGACGTCAACGGGATCGAGTTTGAAGGCACGGCGCTGGTCGGCCGGGATTTTGCAGGCGACGGCAGCCGCTTCAGCATCAACTGGTCGCTGGGCGTGCTCGATGCCAAGTTCAACACCTTCATCGACAATTTCGGCCGCGATGTGGCTGATCAGCGCGTGTTCCAGAACACCCCCGATGTCACCGCGCATATGGGCTTCAACCTCGGCCTGCCGATGGCGGGTGGGACGACCGATTTCATCGGGCTTGCCTCGCTCCGGTCGGATGCGAGCCAGTTTGAAGTGCCCAATCCCTTCCTCGATCAGGATGGCTTCGTGCTGGTTGATGCGAGCGTGGTCTACACCGTGGACAGCGGGCTGTTCTCAATCGGCGTTCACGGCAAGAACCTGTTCGACAAGGAATATATCGTCGCAGGCTACAACTTCGTCGCGGGCGGCGTGGGCGGTGCGCCGTTTGTGCCGACACTGGGCCGCGAAGGCACGCTGACCGGCTTCTTCGGCGACCCGCGCCGGGTGTATGTGACCGCGCAGGTGAACTTCTGAGGCGCTGACTAGGTTCCCCTCCCCTTCAGGGGAGGGGTTAGGGGTGGGGCACTGCCGAAGGCGAACGACCTCCTTCCCGAGCCACCGGCGATTAAATTGGGTTCGCGCCAAGCCGCCAAGACGCCAAGAGAGAGTGCCTCGGCTTGGCCCGCACAACATCTTGGCGACTTGGCGGCTTGGCGCGAAATGCCTGCGGCGCAGGCGCCCTTGCCCCTTCCCTTGCGGGAGCCAAGCGGGCATAGGCGCAGCCCATGCACGACATTCGCTTTATCCGTGAGAACCGGGACTCTTTCGACGCTGGCCTTGCTAGGCGAGGTCTGCCCCCACAAGCTGACGAACTGATCGCAATCGACGAAGAACGCCGCGCGGCGACCACTGCGGTGCAGGTTGCACAAAGTCGCCGCAACGAGGCTTCGAAACTCATCGGCGCAGCGATGGCCAAGGGCGATCGTGAAGGGGCCGAAGCGATCAAGGCTGAGGTCGCGGCGCTCAAGGATCAGATGCCCGCCCTGGAAGCGCGCGCCGATGAATTGGCGGCGCAGCTCAAGGCGGCACTGGAGATCATTCCCAACTTGCCCAGCGCAGATGTGCCAGATGGTGGCGGCGAAGAATACAATGTCGAAGTGTCGCGTTGGGGCACCCTGCGCACATTCGACTTCACGCCCAAGGAACACGCCGACCTCGCGCCCGCGCTCGGCATGGATTTCGAAACCGGCGCGCGGCTGTCGGGCGCGCGTTTCACCTTCCTGCGCGGCGACATGGCCCGCCTGCACCGCGCGCTCGGCCAGTTCATGCTCGACGTGCAGACCGGCGAGCATGGTTACAGCGAGTGCAACCCGCCGGTGCTGGTCAAGGACGACGCGATGTACGGCACTGACAAGCTGCCGAAGTTTGCTGAGGATAGTTTCGAAACTTCGATTAACGTCGAAACCATCATCGCGCGGTTCGAAGAGGTAATTGAAGATATATATGCCAACAAGGCGAAGGGCCTTGGGATTGGGATCCAAGAAAGAGCAAAAGCTAACGCGCTCGAAGGAGTAAGGCGCTACATCTCAAGCGATAACTTTACACGCCGCTGGCTCATCCCCACCAGCGAAGTCTCCCTCACCGCCAGCGTCATGGGCGATCTGCTCGACGAGGCCGCCCTCCCCATGCGCCTCACCGCGCTGACCCTGTGCTTCCGCTCGGAAGCGGGCGCGGCGGGGCGTGATACGCGGGGGTTCATCCGCCAGCACCAATTCGAAAAGTGCGAACTCGTCAGCATCGTGCGGCCCGAGGACTCCGAGGCTGAACACCAGCGCATGACCCGCGCGGCGGAAACCATCCTCGAACGCTTGAACCTGCCCTATCGCAAGTTGCTGCTCTGCACCGGCGACATGGGTTTCGGCGCGCGCAAAACCTACGACCTCGAAGTGTGGCTCCCCGGCCAGGGCGCTTACCGCGAGATCAGTTCGTGTTCGAACACCGGCGACTTTCAGGCGCGCCGCATGAACACCCGCTACCGCGTTGCGGGCGAGCAGAAGACCACCCAATTCGTCCACACCCTCAACGGCTCCGGCCTTGCAGTCGGGCGCACGCTGGTGGCGGTGATCGAGAATTATCAGAACGCCGATGGCTCGGTCACTGTGCCTGACGCCTTGCTGCCCTACATGGGCGGGGTCACTAAACTGGAGCCAAGGGCATGACGCTGACGCCAATAAAGACCCCTCCCCTTCAGGGGAGGGGTTGGGGTGGGGGCTCTCCTCATCGCGCATGGTCCATGCAGAACGACCCCACCCCCAGCCCCTCCCCTGAAGGGGAGGGGAGAAAGTGAGAATCCTCCTCACCAATGACGACGGCGTCCACGCCCCCGGCCTCAAGGTGCTGGAGGAAATCGCGCGCCAGTTCTCGGACGATATCTGGATCTGCGCCCCATCCGAAGAACAGTCCGGCGCGGGCCATTCGCTCACGCTGACCCGCCCGGTCCGCCTGCAACAGCTGGGCGAGCGGCGCTTTGCGGTGACCGGAACGCCGACCGATTCTGTGATGATGGCGCTGCGCACGGTCATGCCCGATGCCCCCGATATCATCCTGTCAGGCGTCAACCGCGGGGCAAACCTTGGCGATGATGTCACCTATTCGGGCACAGTTTCCGCCGCGATTGAAGGCGCTCTCGCCGGCATCCGCTCGATTGCTTTCAGCCAGGTCTATGCCCGCGAAGGCATGGGCGATGACGTGCCCTTCGGCGCAGCGCGCGAATGGGGGGCGAAGGTGCTCGCCCCGTTGATCGACGCGCCGATGGCAGAACGCACGCTGATCAACATCAACTTCCCCGCGCTTGCGCCTACCGAGGTCAAGGGCATCCGCGTCGTGCGCCAAGGCTTCCATGACTATTCGCGCGGCAGCATCGTCGAAGGCCGCGATCCGCGCGGCTATCGCTATTTCTGGTTCGGGCTGCATGCGATCGAGCACACGCTGGACCACGGCACCGATCTCGAAGCGATCGACGATGGGTATATCGCGGTGACGCCCTTGCAGCTCGACCTCACGCATTATTCGACCATTGGCATGCTGGCCGAAAGGTTCAGCGACTGATGGCCGAAACGCCCAGCCGCAATCCGTTCAAGCGCAAAGCGCTGCTGGCCGATCAGTTCCGCCCGCTGCGCCGACAGGTCAGGCTGCCGGTATGGGGTGATCTCGGCATCCGCATGAGCCTTGCGTTCGGGTTGATCGGAATGGTGGTGATGATCCACTGGTTCGATCGCGCCGGGCTGGTCGACAATTACGACAAGCAGATCAGCTTTCTCGATGTCGTCTATTTCACCATGATCAGCATCACCACCACCGGGTTCGGCGATATCGCCCCGGTCAGCGACCGCGCGCGGTTGATCGAGGCGGTGATCGTCACCCCGGTGCGGATCGCGGTATTGTTCATCTTCGTGGGCGCGGCCTATGATTTCGTTATCAAGCGCAGCTGGGAGAAGTTTCGAATGGCCCGCATACAGGAACAGCTGACCGATCATGTGGTTGTGCTGGGTTACGGCGTATCGAACGAAGAAAGCGTCAGCGAGTTGATCGAGCGCGGGATCGATCCGCGCCACATTGTCGTGATCGACCTGTCAGAGGAACGCCTGGCCGAAGCTGAGAAGCTCGGCGTGAATGTGATGGGCGCGGATGCGACGCGCGATGAGACGCTCAAAGCCGTGCGCATTGCCGAGGCGCAGAGCGTGCTTGTCAGCGCAGGGCGTGACGATACCTCGATCCTGATCGTGCTGACCGTGCGCCACCTAGCACCCGATGTGCCGATCAGCGTGGTGGTGCGCGCGGATGATAATGAATTGCTTGCGCGGCAGGCGGGAGCCAATAATGTCATTAACCCGGTGCGCTTTACCGGCCTGCTGCTGGCGGGCAGCGTCAAGGGCGCGCATATTGCCGATTACCTCGCCGATCTCGCCAGCGTCGGCGGGCGGGTGCAGTTGGTTGAGCGGGTGGTGACGGCGGCGGAATGCGGCCAACCGATCACCGACCTCAAGAGCGGCGGACAGGGGCTCAGGATTTATCGCAACGGCCGCGCCATCGGCTTCTGGGAGGAGGACTGCCAGTCGCTTCAAGCTGGCGACGTGTTGGTAGAGATCGTGCCAAGCCAGGCGAGCGAGGGTGCCTGAGTCCGCTTAGCGAAACAGCACAAACACCCCGCCCATCGCCGCCATGCCGATCAGGAAGTGCCCGGCGTCGATCAGAAACAGCGCGAGGGGCTTGCGTTGGTGCAGGTAATTGATGCCGATGGCAGGGATCATCACCCCAACCGCAAAGCCCACCGCCATCATCATCACCACATAGGGCAGCGGATCGGTGCGGACGATCAGATGCCACAGGACCATTGCGATCAGGATTTCGAATGCGAAGGTCAGGCCAAAGATTGCGGCCATGTTTCCGGCTTTGACCTGCGTGTTGGAAAGGCCCGCCGCGCGCTGCCACGGCTTGGCGAAGATCACCCCATACCACAGCGCGCCAACGGCGAAAAAGGCGGCGGCTCCGGCGAGCACGGGCCACAGGGCGAAATCACTCATCGATGGGGTCTCCTCACTTGGCTCCGACGATAGAGCAAAGCCGCGCCGAGGAGTAGCGGCGCGTTGCCCCCTAGATCACGTAAGCGAATTCCTCAGCCTCGGGCGAGGGCTTGCGGCCGCGCATTTCGGCATTGAGCTGCACCACGGTGCGGCTGGCGGTCTTGACGAACAGTCCCGGGATCACCGCGTGAACCATGCAGGCCAGCCCGCCGACCACCATCCGCCAGCCGAAGCTCAGGGCGGTGCCGGCGTGCTGGCGATAGGTCTCGCCGATGGTGCGCGGGTGGTCGATGAAGAGCTTCGCGATCATGCCCTCCCGAATGCCCGCTCTGGCCACTGGCCGTCAAGCCTAGCGTTAGGTCCGCACACAGTGTAGGGGCGCGCGGCTATGTCCACTGCCCCAACCACCCTGCCAGACCAGAAGCGCATCGGCATGGTCAGCCTCGGCTGTCCCAAGGCGCTCGTCGATTCCGAGCGGATCCTGACCCGCCTGCGCGCCGATGGCTATGCCTTTGCCGAGGACTATGCGGGCGCCGACGTGGTGCTGGTCAACACCTGCGGCTTCCTCGATTCCGCCAAGGAGGAAAGCCTTGCCGCCATCGGTGAAGCCATCGCCGAGAATGGCCGCGTGATCGTCACCGGCTGCATGGGCGAGGAGGCCGACGCGATCCGCGCCGTGCATCCGCAAGTGCTCGCGGTGACAGGTGCACATCAGTACGAGCAAGTGGTTGAAGCGGTGCACACCCACGCCCCGCCTAGCCAAGGCCCGTTCGTCGACCTGATCCCGCAAATGGGCGATTTGGCTGACATCAAGCTGACTCCGCGCCATTACAGCTACCTCAAGATTTCCGAGGGCTGCAACCATTCCTGCGCCTTCTGCATCATCCCGTCCTTGCGCGGCAAACTGGCGAGCCGCCGGATCGATGCCTGCCTGCGCGAGGCGGAGAAGCTGGTTGCGGCGGGCACCAAGGAACTCCTCATCATCTCGCAGGACACCAGCGCCTATGGCGTTGATATCCGCCACGAACCGCGCGGGTGGAAGGGGCGCGAGGTGCGTGCGCATATGACCGATCTGGCGCGCGAACTCGGCGGTTTGCGCACCCCCGACGGCCAGACGCCGTGGGTCCGCCTTCACTACGTCTACCCCTATCCGCACGTCGATCAGGTCATCCCGCTGATGGCCGAGGGGCTGCTGACCCCCTATCTCGACATCCCGTTCCAGCACGCCGCGCCCTCGGTGCTCAAGCGGATGAAGCGCCCCGCCAACGAGGCCAAGGTGCTCGAACGCCTCAAGTCGTGGCGCGCGATCTGCCCCGACATCGCGATCCGCAGCTCCTTCGTGGTCGGCTTCCCGGGCGAGACCGAGGAGGACTTCCAATACCTGCTCGAATGGCTCGAAGAAGCCCAGCTTGACCGCGTCGGCACCTTCCGGTTCGAGCCGGTCGAAGGCGCCGCCGCCAACGCCCTGCCCGATCAGGTGCCCGAAGAGCTGAAGGAAGAACGCTACGCCCGGATCATGGAAGTGACCGAGCGGATTAGCGCAGCCAAGCTCGCCGCCAAGGTCGGCCGGACGCTGCCCGTGATCATCGATGACGTCGGCGAACCGGATGAAGACGGCGACATCGGCGCGACCGGGCGCAGCCAAGCCGATGCCCCGGAGATCGATGGCGCGGTCTATCTGCGCAATGTGCCGAGCGATCTCAAGCCTGGTGACATCGTGTCAGCAAGCATCGAAGACGCCGACGTACACGACCTGTTCGGAGCCATCGCCTGAGCGAGCGATTCGCGCCGCACGCCAGTTCAGTTTCGTGCGGCCAAGGCTGAACGAGGTTACACATGTTACACTGTCCAGGAACAGAAAAACCTGCCCCTTGAACGGCGCGCCCTATGGCTGGGTGATCGACAGTTGCAAAGAGCCGGATCAGGGGCTTAGCCCGTTACGGCGGTGTAGGAAAATGCATCGGCGCGGTGCTGGAGGGTTTCGCGCGTAGACGGCAGAGGAACGGGGAGGCGCAGAGGCGGCAATTCTCGCCAACAAAGCTGCGACCTGCATCTCCCCTCCCCTTGGGGGAGTCGCAGACGGCCCGCTTGCGGGTCAGCGGTCGGGGGTGGGGGTACGGCGGTTCGGACAAACACCGTGGCTACGCCCCTCTCCAAGCTCCGCTAGCCGCTGCGCGGCAAGCTGCGCTATCCTCTCCCCGCACGGGGAGAGGGACAGGCGCGCCCATCACCCCCTTTTCGCCGCCCCGGGCTTGACCCGGGGTCCCGCTTTGTCTCCCCACTCCCGTTCGCGCTGAGCTTGTCGAAGGGTCGTCCTTCCACCCTTTGCAAGTCCTGAAGAAAAGTGCAGTCCTTCGACAAGCTCAGGACGAACGGGGTAGGTAATTTAGGCCATGACCAACAAGCTCTATTTCGGGGACAATCTCCACGTCCTGCGCGAGCATATCGCCGCCGAGAACGTCGATCTGGTCTATCTCGACCCGCCGTTCAATTCGAACGCCAATTACAACATCTTGTTCAAATCCCCCGAAGGCGCGGACAGCGATGCGCAGATCGAGGCGTTTGAGGATACCTGGCACTGGAATGACAACGCCGAAAAGGCGTTTGATGACGTGATGCGCAGCGGCAATTCGGACGCGTTCGAGCTGCTGCGGGCGATGCGCGCGTTCTTGGGCGATAATGACATGATGGCTTACCTTGCCATGATGGCGGTGCGGCTGATCGAATTGCACCGGGTGCTGAAGCCGACCGGATCGCTGTATCTGCACTGCGACCCGACCGCGAGCCACTACCTCAAGCTGCTGCTGGATGGGGTGTTTGGGGCGGTGAATTTTCGGAATGAGATCATCTGGCAGCGAACGAGCGCACACTCCAACGCGACCCGCAGATTGGCGTCTGTCCACGATGTCATTCTATCTTATGGGAAGACTTCGGCATCTACTTGGAACCAAGTCTATGCAGCTTATTCTGACGATTATGTTGCCGAACATTTCGTTCATCTAGACCCCGATGGCCGCAGGTTTCGCCGGTCAGATCTTGTGAATCCGGCCGTCCGGCCGAACCTCCGCTATGACTACCACGCTAGCAACGGTCGCATCTACAAACCCCATCCGAACGGTTGGAAGGTTTCGTTAGAAGTGATGAAGAAGCTGGATGCCGAAAACCGCCTGTTCTTCCCAGCGAAGGAGGACGCACGGCTACGTAAGAAAATCTATTTGGACGAAAGTCCGGGGGTCACCGCATCGGACATCTGGACTGACCTCCCGCCAATCCATGCGTCAGCGGCAGAGCGCCTCGGATACCCTACGCAAAAGCCTTTGACGCTGCTCGAACGCATCATCGCTGCATCCTCCAACGCGGGCGATGTGGTGCTCGATCCGTTCTGCGGCTGCGGCACCGCTGTTCACGCCGCGCAGAAGCTGGGGCGCGAATGGATCGGGATTGATGTCACCCACCTCGCCATCGGGCTGATTGAAAAGCGGATGAAGGATGCCTTCCCCGCGCTCCAATTCGACGTGGTGGGCCGTCCGCAAGACCTCAACTCCGCGCTCGATCTCGCCGCGCGGGACAAGCATCAGTTTGAACTCTGGGCGCTGTCGGTGGTCGAAGCGCAGCCGTGGAAGGGCGGGCGCAAGGGGGCCGATGGCGGGATCGACGGGATCATCTACTTCAAGCCCGATGGCAAACGCACAGAACGCGCCATCGTGGAAGTGAAGGGCGGCGGCATCGGGGTGAAGGATATTGGCCGCCTCGCCCAAGTGATCGAACGCGAACGCGCACCCTTCGGCGTGTTCATCACCGCGCAAAGCCCGACCCGCGCGATGGAGCGCGATGCGGCGGCGGTTGGCCTGTGGGAGAACCCCACCACGGGCCGCACCTATCCCCGGCTGCAAGTCCTGACGCTGGCGGAACTGTTCCAAGGCAAGCGGCCCAATATTCCGTTGATGGATCTGAACGTGGGCAAAAGCGCCAAGCGTGAGGATACGTCGCAGCAGGGATCACTACTCTAGCGCCCGCACAGGCCCACCCCCGGCCCCTCCCGCAAGCGGGAGGGGAGTATTGGCGCGATCTCCCCCTCCCGCATGCGGGAGGGGAGCGAGACTTGGCGGCTTGCCGCCTAGTCGCAGCGGGGGTGGGCCTCCGCAACACGAAACCATTGCACCCCATTAACCCCCGCCCCCCCGCCGTCCCCGCAAGGGACGCGGTGTGGTTAACCGCTGGTAACCCTGCGGCTAACACGGCATAAGCTGCGGCCATGATCCGCACTCTTGCTCTTGCCTTCGTCCTTGCCGCTCAGGCCGCGCCGCCGCTGGCCGCCGCTGCGCAAACCGCTGCGGAGCCCAACGTCGCTGCGCCTGCCAGCCGCGATCCCTTTGTCATCAAGTCGATCCTGCCGATCGAAGGCACCATCCGCTATGGTGACTGGTTCTGGGATGAAAGCGCGGCGCCGCGCACCGGCAAGCTGGTCATCACCGTCGATCTGGACGCGCGGGTCATCAGCGCGTTTCGCGACGGCCACGAAATCGGCACTGCTGTCACGCTGCTCGGAACGCAAAAGCACCCCACCCCGCTCGGCACCTTCCCGATCCTGACCAAGGAAAAGGACAATGTGTCAGAAAAATACGACAACGCGCCGATGCCGCACACATTGCGGCTGACGTGGGACGGAATCGCGATCCATGGCTCACCGGTGCTGAACGGCTATGCCAGCCACGGCTGCGTCGGCGTGCCGGATGCCTTCGCTGCCAAGCTGTTCGCTGCCGCCAAACGCGGTGACAAGGTGATCATCACCCGCGGCCGGATGGTGGGCGTGGGCGATAAGGTTTTGTAAATGGCCCCACCTCGCTCAACCTGAGCTTGTCGAAGGATGCTTGCTCAGTCTTGTGATCCTTCGACAGGCTCAGGATGAGCGAGGTGTGTTAGTTTGCCGCGCCGCGCGCAGGCTCGTGCCGGAAACGCCAGACGCGCATGGGCACCCCCACTTTTTCGATCCGCTCCACCCCGGCCACCGCCAACACCCCGCCAATTGAGGCATTCTCGCCCGCCCACAACCTGTCCCACGCCCGGCCGGCCTCTGCCCGGGTTGCATGCCCGCCCAGTGCGGCGATGATCCGCAGGATCGTTTCGAGGCCGATCACGCGCGGCACATTGGCGCAATAGGTATAGCCCAGCCCGCCGGGTCCATCGGCATCGCGCATCACCATTTCGTGCCAGTCAAGCTCGGCATACCAATCCAGCGCCTGCCAGCTTTCCGCCAGATGCGCCGCGCTGGCGGCAAGCTTGACCGGGTCAATCCAGTCCGCTTCGGCCAAGGCCAGCCGCAACCGGGCCCGGTCGAAATCGGGATTGGTGTTGGATGGGTCTTGCGCTGGAATGATCCCCGCCGCCGCGACCACCGCAGCCAATTCCTCTTTGCGCCATGACAGCAGTGGACGCAGCAGCGTCACCTCGCTGCCTTCGATCCGTGATGCGGCCCGCACCCCGGCCAGCCCAGCCAGCCCGCTCCCCCGATTGAGGCGCATCAGCAAGGTTTCGGCCTGATCGTCGACATGGTGAGCGGTGGCAACCGCGCCCAGCCCCGCGCCGCGCGCCCATTCCGCCAGCGCCGCATACCGCGCTTCCCGCGCCCGCGCCGGGACATTGCCGGGGGCAAGCGTGACTTTCAGCGGGGTGAAAGCAATGCCACGCTCCGCCGCGATCCGTTCAACCAGCGCAACCTCGCCCGCCGCTTCGGGTCGCAATCCGTGGTCAATGCTGCACACTGCGATCTCATCCGGCATCGCGGCGTGAGCGAGCAACAGGAGCGCGAGGCTATCCGGCCCGCCCGACACCGCCAGACCTAGCGGCCCCTCGCGCGTGTCTTGCGGCCAAAGCGCCGCCAGATCGGCGGCAAAGCGTGCCGGGTCGCTCAGCTGCACGTCACCTTGGCGCGATTGGCCTGATAGTCATTGGCAAGCCGGCCGGCGGCGATCAGCGGATAGGTGTCGGCAAATTCGGCGAGCGCGATGCAGGCGCGCTTGGTGTCCTTCATCGCGATCATCGACGCGCCGAGGAACAGCAGGCTGTCAGCCGCACGATCACCATTTTTGTTGGACTGGTAGTTCTTGAGGAACCACCGCGCCGCGTCTTCCGGCATGTTGTCGTCCAGAAACGCGCGGCCCAGCAGATTGCGGCCAAAGCTGATCCGCGTGTGGCTGGGATATTGTTCGACGAACTTGGTCAGCTGTTGCCGTGCTTCGGGGTAGAAGCCCGCGCTCCAAAGGCGGAAGCCATAGGAATATTCGTCGTCGCCAGCATCATCCGTCTGCGGCTTGGCGATGGCCTGCACTGCGGCAAGCCGCGTTGCGCTGGGAGCGGGCGGGCGTGGCGTCGTCGAAGGCGTTGTGACTGCGGCGGGCGTAGTCACCGCCGGAGCGGGCGGGCGAACGGCTGTGGTCACCGCCGGGGCGGGGCCTCCGGTAGAAGCGACCGCCGGGGTCACCTCATCCATCGGCGCTGGGGCAGGCGTTTCCAACGCGGCCAGCCGCGCCTCCAGCTGTGCCATCGCATTGGCCTGCTCTTCCGAACGGGCGGTGAACGCCTGCAACTGCGCTTCGATCGCATCGAGCCGCACGAGGATATCGGTCACTGCCGTGGTTGAGGTGGTGCTCGGCGCAGCGGTTGTGGCTGGCTCCGACCCCGGAGCAATCTGGGGCTCGAAGAAGCGCCCATCACCGCCGGGGAAGACCTTGCGTTGCACCGCCCGCAGTTCAGCTTCGATCTTGCGGATGCGGGCCTCTGCCACACTGTCTTGCGCCATGGCAGGGATCGGCGCGGCGACGATGGTCGCGGCTGCCAGCGCAATGCCGGCGAGGCGCATGGGGATGATCTGCAATGCGGTGGTGCGCGAGAGGGGTCTCATGGGCGTCAGGCTCCCTGGCAATGGCCACTGGCACAATGCAGCGGCGCACATGAACGGCTGCCCAACCCCTGCCGCGTCCGCTGCGTCAAGTCGAGAGCGACAAAGCCCCTAATCAACGGCAAAATGAATGAGCCGGTGAAGTCAGTTATCCGAACTATCGGGCGCAGCCGTGCTGGCTGACGCATCAGCCACCATTGCCGGGGCCGCATCGACGGTGCTGGACGCAGGCTGGGAAGTCACCTCAGCCGTGCGACGGGCAGCGGGTTTGGGTGGAGCGATCGCGGTGGTATCAGTGGCGGTCGCCGCGGCAGCGGGCGCACTGCGGGCCAACAGTGCAGCGGACGAAACCGGCACGCCCGCCAATGTCGTGGGCCGTTCTGCCAGTTTTGCGACCGGCTTGCCATCAATCGTGATCGACAGCGCATCGGGCCGCCCGGTGTTGATCCGCGGATCAATCGCCTCGCTCGGCACCAGCACAGTCTCACCCTGCTTTAAGGTCCGCTCCACCAAGCGCTCGCCGCCTTCAATATAAAGCCGTAGCCAAATTCCGTCTTCGGTCGCGGTCAATACCACCTCGCCGCCCGCTACCTTTGCTTGCTCAGCGGCGGCAGTGCTGGCTACCGGCTTGGGCACTGCAGCGGGGGCACTGGTCAGCAGCGAACCAGGTTCTGTGCCAGCGCCGAAATAGGAGTTATAAAAGGCATAGGCGCCGACAGCGAGCACCAGCGCCGCCAGCGCTCCGGCCCATGCCAGGCCTGATGAAGGCAGCCGCGCCGGATCACCCGGCTCCATCGCCGATACGTGAACCGCGCGCTGCATCGAACCATCGGCCAATTCGGCGCGCACCACATCGGTCATCACCGCCGGATCCAATCCGACCGCTTTCGCAAAGGTGCGGGTGAAACCGATTGCATAGGCGCGCGAGGGAAGGGATTCGAAATCACCGCTCTCGATCACTTCAAGATGGCGCACCGGAATGCGGGTTTGCGCGGCGATATGTTTCAGATCGAGGTTCAAAGCCTCTCGCGCGGCGCGCAACTGCGCACCGGCCCCGCCCATAGGAGCATCCGGCGCGGTGCCCGCCTGTTCTTCGTGTTCGCTGCTCATGACCCGGGTCCCGCGCCTTCTATCGAGGCTTGCTGTGTATTATGTAGCGTGAATTGCGATTGAACGGCAGTCGCCTTTTCTTGGGCACGCTGTCAAGCAAGCTGGCGCGCGCACGGCGCGTGGCACGCCCGCTTCGCCGCAATGGCGATCAATCATATTCGATATCGCGCGCATCGGCCCACGCCGACAGCTCAGCGCGCAGGCTGCGGCCCGGATCGGCGAGCCAGCCGGTCATCGCGGCAGTCAGCTCTGCTAGATCGACCTTGCGCACCAGCTCCTTGATCGGGCCGACCGCGGCAGGCGTAATCGACAGGCGGCGATAGCCGATGCCGAGCAAGGCCAGCGCCTCCAACCGCCGCCCGCCCATCTCGCCGCAGACCCCAAGCTCGACCCCGCTGCCAATGCTCGATTGCACAACGCGGCGCAGGAACCGCAGGATTGATGGACTGAGCCAATCATAGCGTTCGGCCAACTTGGGATTGGCTCGGTCAGCGGCAAACAGGAACTGCGTAAGATCATTGGTGCCAATCGACAGGAAGCTCAATTTCGGCAGCAACATATCAAGCACTTCGGCCAGGGCGGGCACTTCCAGCATCGCGCCGAAATAAATGCGTTCTGGCAGTGGCTTCTTTTGCGCACGCAGATAGGCGAGCTGTTCGTCGAACACGGCCTTGGCCGCATCAAATTCCCACGGTTCGCTGACCATCGGGAACATGACGTATAGCGAGCGGCCGGCTGAAGCTTCCATCAGCGAGCGCGCCTGCACCTTCATCAGGCCTTCGCGTTCCAGCGCGAGCCGCAGCGCGCGCCAGCCCATCGCCGGGTTTTCATCCTGCGCGGCGATTTCGGACGCGAGATAGGGCACCGACTTGTCGCCGCCGATATCCACCGTGCGGAAGATCACCGGCTTGTCGCCCGCCGCTTCGAGCACGTCACGATAGAGCCGGATCTGGCGTTCGCGCTGCGGCAGGGTGGCCGAGACCAGAAACTGGAATTCGGTGCGGAACAGCCCGACCCCGTCGGCGCCGGTCAGCCCAAGTGAGCTCATGTCGTCGCGCAGACCTGCATTCATCATCACCTGAATGCGGGTGCCGCAGCGGGTGAAAGGCTCGACATCCCGAAGTGATGCGTATGCCGCTTGCTTCTCGCGGCTTTTGGCAAAGCGCGCCTGAAACGCATCGGCTACCTGCGGCAGCGGGCGCACGATCGCGCTGCCCGTCGTGGCATCAAGCAGGATTTCATCGCCTTCGCGGATCGTGGTGCGCACGCCTTTGGCGCGGCCTATCACCGGCACGTTCATGGCACGGGCGACAATCACCACGTGCGCGGTGAGCGATCCTTCCTCAAGAATAACGCCCTTCAGTCGCCGCTTGTCATATTCGAGCAGTTCGGCCGGGCCGAGATTGCGCGCGATCAGGATCGTATCGCGCCGCAACCCTTGCGAGGCCGCGGTGCCGACCTGCCCGGCAACGATCCGCAGCAGGCGGTTGGCCAGATCCTCCAGATCGTGCATCCGGTCGGCTAGCAGCGGATCATCAATCTCGCGCATCCGCATCCGGGTGTGCTGCTGCACGCGTTCAATCGCGGCCTCGGCGGTCAGACCGCTATCAATCGCTTCGTTGATGCGCCGCGACCAGCCTTCATCATAGGCGAACATCTTGTAGGTTTCGAGCACCTCCTCGTGCTCGCCCCCGACACCGAATTCGGCCTGGCTCGCCAGCGTATCGATCTGTTCGCGCATCCGGTCAAACGCGCGGTAAACCCGCTGGCGTTCGGCCTCGGTATCCTCGGCCATGACCTGCGTGATTTCGACCCGCGGCTGGTGATAGACCGCATGGCCGGCGCCCAGCCCTTTGACCAGCGTTAGGCCAGTGAGCGCCTGCGGCCCGGTCTGTTCCTGCGTCAAGACGCGGGCTTCTTCTTCGTCGACCAGTTCAGCGTTGGCGATCAGTTCGGACAGAACCATCGCCGTGGTCTGGAGCGCCTCGATCTCGATTTCTTCGTAGCGCCGCGGCTCGACATGCTGGACACACAAGACGCCCACCGCGCGTTCACGATAGACAATCGGCACACCGGCAAAGGAGTGAAACTTTTCCTCGCCCGTTTCGGGGCGGTACTGGAAATCGGGATGCGCCTTGGCCTCGGCGAGGTTGAGCGTATCGACCTTCTGCGCAATCGCGCCGGTCAGGCCTTCGCCAATCGCCATGCGGGTAACGTGAACGGCGGCCTGATTGAGCCCGCGCGTGGCGAACAGCTCCAGCATGCCTTCGCGCAGGAGATAGATCGAGCACACCTCGCTCGACAGGCATTCGCCAATAATCTCAACCACCTGATCCAGCTTGCCCTGCGCATGCATGCGCGAGGCCATCACCTCAGTCAGTCGGGTCAGGATTTGGCGGGCGGCGGCGGCGGCTGTCATGGCCTTACAGGTCTAGGGCGGTGTCCGATAACCTGCAATGGGTGATAGCCACCGCTGCGCAGCGGAAACGAAGGCGCGGGGCGCTCGCTATCAGTGGGCTACGATCTCTTCCTTCAATCGCAGCTTCTGTTTCTTGAGGGATTGAATTCTCGCAGTGTCCGGTGCGGGCCGGGCCATTTCTTCGCGCAGCCGGGCTTCGATCCCTGCGTGCTTGTGCTGAAGGGCGTTGAGGTGGGAAGACACTGCGGTCGATGCCATTATGCGTTCTCCTTAGCTGCGGGGGGATGCCCCCGGAAAGGCGACTCGGCACACGAAGCGGCCGAGCCGCAGGTTCCATTGAAACCACAGCCAAGGTGCCTTGCAAAGTCCTTATGGATCGTAAATCGCTGCATCAGTATCTGGCTGCGACGAGCCGAGGTCGGCCTTTGCCCGGCGTCGGCGATTAGAGTCTGTTTCAGTAGGGTGGAAGCACCTGCACGGAGCCGATTTTGGCCCAGCGCAAGGAAAGAGGAGGGAGCCATGCCGAAGCATAGTGACCAACGATTGACGCGGCGATGGGCCAAAAGCGGC
>JAESGE010000226.1_pt1 | contig 22283 bp, 19 predicted proteins | sample 9269601 | NCBI WGS metagenome assembly JAESGE01 (sample SAMN14515569, study PRJNA621662) | algae metagenome | isolation source: Tolypothrix brevis GSE-NOS-MK-07-07A and co-occurring heterotrophs from wet... | place: USA: Grand Staircase Escalante National Monument, Utah | collected 2006-04-16
TGGCCCGAGGGCCGCTCGCAACGCATGGTGCGAGCGGACGGCGACGAATCGTTCAACTCGCACAAATATTTCATGACCAATCCGAGTTTGTCCGGCCGTGGTAAATCGCTTTCAGGGTCAAGCCCTCGCAGTCTCGTCCGGCGCGACCGGGCCAAGAAGGGCTGATATGCCGTTGGTATCGCCGGGGCGTCTCAATCGCACTGACCCGCTGGCGATCATCGATATCGGTTCGAATTCGGTGCGCCTCGTCGTTTACGAGAGCATCTCGCGCGCTCCTGCCCAGATTTTCAACGAGAAGGAGATGGCCGGCCTCGGCCGCCAAGTGGCGAGCACTGGCACGCTTGCCGACGACGCGGTCCGCAAGGCGCTCGAGGCCTTGGTCCGTTTCCGCATCCTGTGCACTGCCATGGGCATCGCGACGATCCGCGTCATCGCCACGGCGGCAACGCGTTATGCCAGCAACGGGCCGGATTTCATCAACCGGGCGGAAGCGGCGATCGGCTGTCCGATCGAGGTCATCTCCGGCGACCGTGAGGCTTATCTTTCGGCGCTCGGCGTCACAGGCGGCTTCGACCGCCCTGACGGAGTGGTTGGCGATCTGGGCGGCGGCAGCCTCGAACTGATCGAGGTCAACGGCGCTCGCGTCGGTTCGGGCATCAGCCTCGCTTTGGGCGGGCTCGCTCTTCAGGACCGCTCCAAGGGCGCGCTCAAGGTTGCGGAAAAGATCGTGCGCGACGAACTGGAACGCCTGCCGCAGATCGACGCGATGCGCGGCCGCGATTTCTACGCGGTCGGCGGCACCTGGCGGGCGCTCGGCACGCTGCATCAGCGGCAGTCGGCGTATCCGCTGAACGTCATGCACGGCTACCGGATGCCGGCCGCCGACGTGCTCGATTTCTCGCGGATGGTCGAACGGGCGGACGGGGCGGTGCTCGATGCTCTAGACGCGGTGTCCTCCGCGCGCCGGCCATTGCTCGCCTATGGCGCCGTGGTGCTGGAACAGCTCATCCGGCGCGGCAAGCCGAACGCGGTGGTCATCTCCGCCCACGGTGTGCGCGAAGGCCTGCTGCACGAGCAACTGACCGCCGTTGAACAGGCCGCCGATCCTCTGCTGGGCGCGGTCGCCGATTATAACCTGCTGCGGGCCCGCGATCCAGGGCACGCCCCCGACCTCGCGCACTGGATAGGGACGCTTCTGACCGGCGCAGACCTCGCCGAGGACGACGAGATGCGCCGGCTGAGGCAGGCGGTGTGTTTCCTGTCGGATATCGGCTGGCGGGCCCATCCCGATTATCGCGGCGAGCAGAGCCTCAACGTCATCGCCCATGCGGCCTTCGTGGGCGTCGATCATCCCGGCCGGGCGTTCATGGCGCTGACGATCTACTACCGCTATGCCGGCTTTAAGGACATCAGCCCGACGGCGCAGGGGCTCAAGGCCCTGCTGACGCCAGAGCGGCATCAGCGCGCGATGCTGATCGCCGCTGCGTTCAGGGTCGCCTATCTGATCTCGGCGGGCATGGCCGGCATCCTGCCGGAAACCTCCCTCGACTGCACGCCGAAGCGCCTGACCCTGAACCTGCCGCCGAAATTGCGACCCCTGTTGAGCGACCGGGTGGTCGGCCGCCTGAAGCAACTGGCGAAAATGCTCAATCGCGAGGTTGGCGCGATTTGAGGGGGGCTGCCGCGGCCGCCCGTCTCTCAGCTCAGCACGACCCGCCCGTTGTCGACCCGGAGCGCGAGGCGGCCGGATTTCAGCGCCAGCGCCTTCTCCCCGAACGCCGTCCGACGCCAGCCGCGCAGGGCCGGCACGTCAGCCTCGTCGTCGCTGGCGATGGCCTCCAGATCGTCGACATTGGCGAGGATCTTAGGCGCGACGCGCTCGGATTCCGACACCGCCTTGAGCAGCACCTTGAGCAGGTCGAGTACGGCGCCGTTGCCGCCGCTGCGGCGCTCGCGGTCCAGCGGCGGCAGGCTCTTGATGTCGATGGCAAGGCCGCGCTCGACGGCCGCCACCACCTCGCCCCCGGCGCGCGAGCGCTCGAAGCCGCCGGGCACCGAGCGCAACTCGCCGAGCGCCTCGACGGTGCGCGGCGCGCGCTGCACGATGTCGATCAGCGTATCGTCCTTGAGCACCCGCGAGCGCGGCACGTCGCGGCTCTGGCATTCGCGCTCGCGCCAGGCGGCGAGTTCCATCAGGATCGCCAGTTCGCGCGGCTTGCGGACCCGGCCCTTGAGCCGCGTCCAGACGTTCTCGGGCCGGATGTCGTAGGTCGCGGGCGAACTGAGCACCGCCATCTCCTCGGCGAGCCAGCTCGTGCGGCCGCTGGCTTCCAGATCGGCTTTCAGCGCGAGGTAGATGGTACGCAGATGCGTGACATCGGCCTCGGCATAGACAAGCTGCGCCGGGTTGAGCGGCCGCCGCGACCAGTCGGTGAAGCGGGACGACTTGTCGATCTTGGCCTTGGCGAGATCGTTGGCGAGCTGCTCGTAGCCGACCGAATCGCCGTAGCCGCAGACCATGGCGGCGATCTGCGTGTCGAACAGCGGCGCCGGCACGATGCCGCCAATGTTCCAGACGATTTCGAGGTCCTGCCGCGCCGCGTGGAAGACCTTGACCACGCTTGGGTTCGACATCAGCGCCATGAAGGGCGCGAGATCGATGCCGGTGGCCAGCGGATCGACCAGCACGGCCTCATCTGTCGAGGCCATCTGGATCAGGCAGAGCTTGGGATAATAGGTCGTCTCGCGCAGGAACTCGGTGTCCACCGTGACGAAGGGATGCGCGCCAAGGCGCTCGCAGGCGGCGGCGAGGTCCGCCGTGGTCGAGATCAGGTTCATGACCTTGCCCATACCAGAGCGGCGGTGCGTTTGTCGCCATCGTTCTTGACATTCGCCGCCGGTCGTTGTGTGACCGACGCGCTTCTTTCATGCGGCGACGCAGGCCGGTCTCGCGCCCGCAAACAACCGGGCCAGACCATGCATCGTTATCGTTCCCACACCTGCGGCGCGTTGCGCGAAAGCGATGCCGGGCAGGCCATCCGCCTGTCGGGCTGGTGCCATCGCATCCGCGACCATGGCGGCGTGCTGTTCATCGACCTGCGCGACCATTACGGCATGACGCAGGTGCTGGCCGACCCGGATTCGCCGGCGTTCAAACTGGTGGAAAAGTGCCGCTCCGAATGGGTCGTGCGCATCGACGGCGTGGTCAAGATCAGGCCGGAGGGCACGCGCAACCCCGAACTGCCGACGGGCGGGATCGAAGTCTACATCACCGACATGGAGGTGCTGGGCGAGGCGGCGGAGTTGCCGTTGCAGGTCTTCGGCGATCAGCAATATCCCGAGGACACGCGGCTCAAATACCGCTTCCTCGATCTGCGCCGCGAGAAGCTGCACCAGAACATCATGACGCGCGGCAAGGTCGTCGACGCCATGCGCCTTCGCATGAAGGACCAGGGCTTTTTCGAATTCCAGACGCCGATCCTGACGGCTTCAAGCCCTGAGGGCGCGCGCGACTTCCTCGTGCCGAGCCGCATCCATCCGGGCAAGTTCTACGCCCTGCCGCAGGCCCCGCAGCAGTACAAGCAGTTGCTCATGATGGCGGGCTTCGACCGCTATTTCCAGATCGCGCCCTGTTTCCGCGACGAGGACCCGCGCGCCGACCGGCTGCCGGGCGAATTCTACCAGCTCGACCTCGAAATGAGCTTCGTCGAGCAGGAGGACGTATTTGCCGCCGTCGAGCCGGTGATCACCGGCATCTTCGAGGAATTCGGCAACGGCAAGCCGGTGACGAAGAACTGGCCGCGCATTCCCTATGCCGTGTCGATGCAGAAATACGGCTCCGACAAGCCGGATCTGCGCAACCCGATCGAGATGCAGGATGTCTCGGAGCATATGCGCGGCTCCGGCTTCAAGGTCTTCGCCCGCATTCTTGAGGAGCCGAAAAACCGCGTCTGGGCCATTCCCGCGCCGGGCGGCGGAAGCCGTGCGTTCTGCGACCGGATGAATTCCTATGCGCAAGGGGAAGGGCAGCCGGGATTAGGGTATATAATTTTTGATAAGGCGCCTAACGAGGCTCAACTTCCAGTCGACGATATCGTCCGCAGCCTATCCACGTTGGATGATGAAGTTGAAAAGGAGAAATATCTAACTGAGAACATAGGCGTCGTCGCCCGTGGGCCGATCGCAAACAACATTGGTCAGCTTCGATCCTTTATGGTCCGTCAGCAGATGGGCCTGAAGGACGGCGACGCCTGTTTCTTCGTCGCGGGCGATCCGGACAAGTTCGTCAAGTTTGCAGGGCTTGCCCGCACCAAGATCGGCGAGGATCTGAACCTGATCGACAAGGAGCGGTTCGAACTCGCCTGGATCGTCGATTTCCCGATGTTCGAGTGGAGCGAGGAGGACAAAAAGGTCGATTTCTCGCACAACCCCTTCTCGATGCCGCAGGGCGGGATGGAGGCGCTGACGACGAAGGACCCGGTGACGATCAAGGCCTTCCAGTACGACATCGCCTGCAACGGTTTCGAGATCGCGTCGGGCGGCATCCGCAACCATCGTCCCGAGGCCATGGTGAAAGCTTTCGAGATCGCCGGCTATTCGGAGGAGACGGTGATCGAGCGTTTTGGCGGCATGTACCGCGCCTTCCAGTATGGCGCGCCGCCCCATGGCGGCATGGCGGCCGGCGTCGACCGCATCGTCATGCTGATCTGCGGCGTGCAGAACCTGCGCGAAATCTCGCTGTTCCCCATGAACCAGCAGGCGGTCGACGTGCTGATGGGCGCACCGAGCGACGTCACCAACAAGCAGCTGCGCGAGCTACATATCCGCCTCAACCTACCAGAAAAGAACGGCTGACACGCATGCTTTCCCCGCTGACGATTTCAGCCGACGATGAAAAACCTCGCCCTGAGGTGCCTTTCGCGATGCGAAAGGCCTCGAAGGGCGGACCATTCCGGCACGGCCATCCTTCGAGGTCCGCTGCGCGGACACCTCAGGATGAGGACCGTCGGTTGCGGCGCGGGATTGTATCATCGCTGTCCCTCGCCGGTGCGGCGCTGTCCTGTGCGACGCTTTCGGCCTGCGTCGGCCCGGCCAACCCCAGCGCCTCGCGCGCGGCCGAATTCGCCAATGTCGTCTCGCGCGCCGCCGCCTGCCGCGCCGCGACGCCGACGCGGATGATGCTCGACGATTTCCTGCAAGCCGAGAAGGCCAAGGGCGCGGATGAGGCGCAGATCGCCAGCGCCCGCGCCACCTATATCTCGGTGTCGGAGGCGAGCACGATCAATGCCGGCCTCAGGCCCGAACGCTGCGACAGGCAAGAGCGCGCCGCCTTGAAAGAGCGCATGGCCGATTTCAAGGCCGGCCGGTTCGACGGGTTCTGAGGCAGCGTTGCTTCGGTTGGGAAAAATGCCGCTTCTGGCGACATTCGGTGCCGGCGTCGCGCTTGGCGGTTGTGTGATGCCGGGTGGCGGACCTCTGCCGGGCACGCCGGAATATGCCGCCGCGCAGGTTTCGCGCGGCTATGATTGCGGCCTGAGGCCCGACCGCCAGCGCATCGCCAACCGCCTGCGCCCCGAGGAACGCCGCCGTTTCGCCCAGGCCAATGCGCTTTACGCGGTGCGCTCCTACAACGCCCCCCAGGCCTGCGGCAGTTTCGAACGCAGCCGTGTCGGCGGCGAACTGAACGCCCTGGGCGGGCGTTAAGGGCGGGCAGGCGGCAGAAATCGCTTGCAGGCTTTTGCGGGCGGCTTCAAATGACGACGATGTTCTCACCCGCCGATCTCACCGCGATCGTGGTCACCTACGACAGCGCACGGGTGCTGCCCGATTGCCTGGTGGCGATCATGGGGCAGGGCGCGAGCGTGATCGTCGTCGACAATGCCAGCAGCGACGCCAGCACCGACATCGCCATCGCCATGGGCGCGAAGGTCCTGCGCAACGCCGCGAACGAGGGCTATGGCCGCGCCAACAATCGCGGCGTGGTGGCGGCCCAGACACCCCTCGTGCTGATCGCCAACCCCGATTTGGTGCTGGCGCCGGGCTCGATCGAGGCGCTTCTGGCGGCGGCGGCGCGCTGGCCGGATGCGGCGATGTTCGCGCCGCGCATCCTGGAACCGTCCGGCCGGGTGTTTTTCCAGCCGCGCTCGCTCTTGTCGCCGCCGCATCTCAACGCCGCCTCCGTGTCGATTCCCGAGGGCGATGTCTGCGCGCCGTTCCTGTCGGGCGCCTGCCTGCTGATCCGCCGCGATGTGTTCCTGGCGCTTGGCGGATTCGATCCGGAAATCTTCCTGTTCTACGAGGATGACGATCTGTGCTGCCGGATGCGCCGGGCCGGGCATGCGCTGATTCATGTCGATGCCGCCATGGCGATGCATGGGCGCGGCCGATCGAGCGCCCCGAAGCCGGGACACCGCTTCAACGCGCGCTGGCATCTCGCCTGGTCGCGGGCCTATATCGCCGACAAATACGGTTTGCCGACGGGCGCTCTGGCTTCATTCATTGAAAATGCAATCAAAACAGCGGGATGCCTGCTGACCTTGAATCGCGATCTCATCGCCCGGGCGGCGGGTTCGACGGCGGGGTCCTTCGCCTGGCTCAGGGGCAGGCGCGCCCTTGACCGGCAGGGCCTGCCTCCGCAACTGCTCGAACCGGACGAGACCAGACCCGCCGCGCCGCGCCTGCGGAAAACGCGGACGTGACGCCACGCCTGACGCCGCCGGCCGCATCCTTCCATCGAGGCACGACACTGGCGCTGGCGATGGCGTCGGGACATAATAATTTCGGCGTCCTGCGGCTTCTATTGGCGTTAGCTGTGGTCGTCTCGCATGCCTTCAGCGTGAAAACCGGGCTCGTCGCCGATGAGCCGCTGGCCCGACTGACCGGCTTCACCCTGGGCGAGCACGCGGTCAACGGCTTCTTCGCCGTCTCCGGTTTTCTCGTCACCATGAGCTACGACCGCCGGGGCTGGCGCGATTATGTCGTCGCCCGTTCCTTGCGGATCGTGCCCGCCCTCGTGGTGGCGGTGCTCGCGGTGGCGTTGCTGCTGGGCCCGATCCTGACGACGCGCGGTCTCGGCGCCTATATGGCGGACGACGCGCTGTGGCGCTTCATCGCGACGACGCTGACGAGCCTGAAAAGCACACTGGCGCTGCCGGGCGTCTTCGAGGGCAATGCCTTCCGCTTCCCGCTCGGCACCGTCTGGACGCTGAAATACGAGATTCTGTGCTACGCCGGCGTCGTCGTCGCCGGGCTGGCGGGGCTGTTCCGGGCGCGGGGGCTGGTGCTGGCCCTTCTCGCCGCCCTGACGCTGGCTGCGATCACGCGCGAATTCATGGCGCCCGATGGTGCCAAAGGGCTGGAGACGGCGTTGCGCCTGCCGCTGATCTTCCTCGCCGGCGGCACGGCATGGCTCTGGCGCGAGCGCCTGCCGCTGTCGCTGTCGCTGCTGGCGGCCGTTTCGCTCGGCGTGCTCGTGCTGGCGGCGACGCCGGTCTTTAAGCCCGCTCTCTATCTGGCGACGACCTATGGCGTCTTGGCTCTTGCCCTGCATCCAAAGCTGACCGGCATTCTGCCTGAACCCGGCGCGGACCTGTCCTACGGCATCTATCTTTACGGCTGGCCGGTGCAGCAGGCGCTGGTGGCGGTATGGCCCGGCATGGGCGCGGTCACCCTGCTGGCGCCCTCGCTCATCGTGACTGTGTTCGTGGCGTTCGCCTCGTGGCATCTGGTCGAGAAGCCGGCGCTCGCGCTCAAGCAGCATCTGCTCCGCGCACATCCGCGAGGAACCGCGCGATATCGCCCGACATGAGCAGCGGCAGCAGCCGCACGATCTCTGTGCGGGGCAGGTCCCACCAGCGGCTTTCGAGCAGAGCCTCGACCGTCGCCGCGTCGAAACGCTCGCGCACCACCCGCGCGGGATTACCGGCGACGATCGCGTAGGGCGGCACGTCCCGCGTTACGACCGCACGGGCCGCGATCACGGCACCGGTTCCGATCGTGATGCCGGACAGGACCATCGCCTGCGAGCCGATCCAGACATCGTGACCGATGACGATATCGCCGCGCGAGCGGGAAAAATCGGTCATGTTTTCCGCCTCGGGCCAGAGACCGGGGAGAGCCGGAAAGGGATAGGTCGTCACCCAGTCGGTGCGGTGATTGCCGCCGAGCAGAATTTCGACGCCGTCGGCGATCGAGCCGTAGCGGCCGATCACGAGACCCGTGCCGCTTTCGGGGAAGCGCAGCTTCGGCCGGCCATAGGTCCAATCGCCGACATCGATCCGGCCGCCTCGCCGGGCGATGTGATGCGCAAGGTGTATCCGCGTCAGGTTTCGGGGGTTGACGCGCGCCTTCAGCATCGCCCGCGCGACATCGGGCAGGCCCGCCCACCAGATTTCCAGGGATGTGGGCGGGGCATCGCCGCTCACGCGCGGCGCGTCCGCGTGGCGTCCGCTGTCATTCGGCGCTGGCCTTGACGTCGAGTTGCTCGAAGATCGCCTGCGGCTCCGTCAGGGTGATCACGTCGGCGAGGCCGATTCCCGACGGGGTCCTGGCGGCGGCCGAGATCGACAGCGTGCCCGGCTTGGCGACGAAACGGCTGACGGCGGCAGCGATCGCCTTGGCGCCCTCCGACGGGCCGAGGATCGCCGGCAGGCCGATGGCGGCGACCGTCCCGTATTCCCGGCGCAGATCGTCGACGCTCTTGCGTTTGGCTCGGGCCTCGCGGGCGAGTACGCGGCCGAACAGCCCGTTATCCTGCACCGTCACATCGAGCCGCTTGGCGGAGGCACCGAGCAGCGCCACCTGTGCCAGCGCCGCGTCGGTCGTGAAGACATCCTTCGTGATGTTGCCGAGCAGGCCGGACAACGTGACCGAGCCCATGTCGACGCCGGACACCGACAGTTTGCCGATGGAAAATTCGCTGGTCGCCTCGTTCCAGGCGCTGTCGAACGCCATAGACACGTCGAGGGCCTTGTAGCCCATGTCGGCGAGGTCCTTCAGTCCGTCCCGCTGCTCGCGGGCGTATAATGGCATCGACAGGCCGTCGACCGCGACGTTGATGCCGGTCGGAATGCCGGACAATTGCGGCCCGAAGCCGAAATTCAGCCCCTTGAGCCCCAGCTTCAGGGTCTCCGGCTTGCCCGCGGCATTCTTCACCTTTTCGTCCGGAGCTTCGATCGAAAGACCGGCGAGGCTGACCGTCCCGAGCTTGGGGATCAGTGCCGCTGGATTGGCGGCGATCGAGCCTTCCAGATCGCCGGACCGCGCGGCCTCGGCCAGCGCGGCGAACGTCCGGGCAAGCGAGAAACCCTTGAACTCGAAACGATCGAGCAGCATCTTCACAGGGCCGGCGGCGAAATCGAGGCCGTCCAGCCGGATCGAGCCGCCGCCCGATTCGATGTTCCGGTCGATGATTCCCATTCGGGCGATGCGCATATCGCCTGGACCGTCCGGCGTTTTCAGTGCGACGACGACATCGTTCGCTTCCATTTCGCCATATTCGAAATTCTGGATGAGCGAGAAGGCCCTGGTCAGCAGCCGCATCTCATCGGGCGACGGCTTCGACGCGACGCCGGTGGCCTTGTCGGCTTCCTGTTTTTCGGTGAATGCCCTCAGGCGTTCCATCAGCGGCATGAGCGCAATGTCGCCCTGGCGCCCCTTCACGTCCCGCTGCCGGAATGTGCCAAGGCGCGAAGTGCCAAGCGTGCCCAGATCCAGGACGAAGTCGCGGAGTTCGAGGCGGGAGAGATACGTTTCCAGCGGCGGCTTCGCACCCGGTGCGGCCGCGACCGTCAGCATGCGCGCGGCAACCGCGAGATCGAGCCCCTCCATTGTCGTCGGCCCGGCGCGCCCCTCGAACCGGTCGGGCAGGCTGGGGAGCGCGGGCGCGGGCGCGGGCACGGGCGGCTTGGCGGGTGTCGCGGCGGAGCCCGCATTCGCGGTCGGTGCGGCAAACGAGATCGACTGGCTGGCGATGTTCGCCTGCGCGATGCGGCCGGCGACAATGCCGCTGGCTGCGACCGAACGATAGATTGCCTTGAGGTTGAAGGCGCCAAGATCCTGCTCGATCACGACGTCCGGCGCCGCCATCGATGTGGCGTTTAGCCGGGAAAGCCGCTCGATCGCCGTCTCAGGCGACTTCGGATCGAACAGGCTGGCGATGCCGGCCGCATCGAGCGGCGTGCCGCGAACCTCCAGCGTCGGGATCGTCACCCGCATGAAGCCGAGATCGACGCGTATGTCCTTCAGCGTGTGGTCGGCGGCGCGCGCCGGGAGTGCCGCCAGCGATCCGAGGCCAAGCAGCGCGATGAGGGTCGGGCGAAACCAGGCTGCCATCGGAAAGCCATGCATGAGGTCGACCCTTGCCCGGTGAGTGAGTCCTGGAATGACGCGATCGTGAATGAAGCGCGCTTGGATGGAAAGACGGTTTCGATGGAGTGCTCAACTGAACAATCGCCGCCGCGGGTCCCGAATGATTCGCGGTCGACGCCCGTCGCGCCGGCGGGCTCCTCACATCGCGAAGGATGTGCCGCAGCCGCAGGCGGCGGTGGCATTCGGGTTTTGCACCTTGAAGGACTGGCCGATCAGGTCGTCGACGAAATCGATCGTCGAACCGGCGATGAAGGGCAGGGAAACCTCGTCAACAAGCACCCGCGCACCGTCGCGTTCGATCAGGATATCGTCGCTTTGACGCTGGCCGTCGATGCCGAAGACATACTGGAAACCCGAGCAACCGCCGCCGCTGACGCTGACGCGCAGCATCGTTCCGGCGCTCTCGGTCTTCATCACCTCGACGATGCGCCTGGCGGCATTCGGCGTGATGGTGATCGGCTGGATATCGGTGGACTGTTGGGTGGTCATGTGGTGCTCGTCTCTCGTGTGGGCCACTTCCGGCGCGGCCCGCTTTCTGTCGCGCCCGCTAATTATAACGCGATATTCCGGCGACGTCAGGTTCTTGTGGAAGATCGCCGTATCTTCCGGCATATGCCCGGCGGTTCCTCTTCGGGCCGCCTGGTCGCGAACGGTCCGGACGGAGCATCGCCAAGGAAAAAGGCGGAGGAACATCGCGGACTCGGCCCTGTTGTTCCGACGATATCGAAGGTAAGGGCTTCCCTCGCATGCTTCAATGGGCGGGAGCGGGTATGCGTGAGGACCGGTAAATGACGGTGGCGATGCCAAAATTCAACGTTTCCGTTGCCGAGGCGGGCATCGCCGGCAGCGTCGCGCCCGGCTTCGCGCGCCCCGGGCAGCGCTGGCAGGCGATCTATGCCAGCGATCCGCAGGCGAGCCGGGGCCGGCTGGTCGAGGAACCGGCCTCGCCGACGCGCAGCCCGTTCCAGCGGGACCGCGACCGGATCATCCACTCCACCGCCTTCCGCCGGCTCAAGCACAAGACGCAGGTCTTCATCTTCCACGAGGGCGATCATCTGCGGACCCGGCTGACGCACTCGATCGAGGTGGCGCAGATCGCCCGTTCGCTAGCCCGCGCGCTGGGGCTCGACGAGGACCTGGCGGAGGCGCTGGCGCTGGCGCACGATCTCGGCCACACGCCCTTCGGCCACACCGGCGAGGACGCGCTCGCCGCCTGCATGGCCGATTACGGCGGCTTCGACCATAACGCCCAGACGCTGCGGATCGTCACCCGGCTGGAACGGCGCTACGCCGCGTTCGACGGGCTGAACCTCAGTTGGGAAACGCTGGAGGGCCTCGTCAAGCATAACGGCCCGTTGCTTCAGGGGAACGGTTTCCCCGTGGCGCGCTATGCCGCGACCGGCGTGCCCGGTGCGGTGCTGGAATATGACGCGGTGCATCCGCTGATGCTGTCGAGTTTTGCCGGCGGCGAGGCGCAGGTCGCGGCCATTGCCGACGACATCGCCTATGACGCCCACGATCTCGACGACGGACTGCGGGCCGGCGTCTTCGAAATCGAGGCCCTGCGCGCCGTGCCGTTCCTCGATGATCTGCTCGATGTGATCGATGCCCGCTATCCGGGTCTGGATGGCGCACGCCGCACCGCCGAGGTGATGCGCCGGGTGATCACCCGTTTCGTCGAGGACGTCATCGGCGAAAGCCAGCGGCGCATCGCCTTGCTCGATCCGCGCTCCGCCGACGATATCCGCGCGGCGCGCAATCCCGTCGTGGCGTTCTCGGCGCCGATGGCGGAGGCGGATCGACAGATCAAGGGGTTCCTGTATCCCAACGTCTATCGCCACCCGCGCGTGATGGGCATTCGGCAGGAAGCGGCGCGGGTCGTGACGGAGCTATTCGCCCGGTTCATGGCGCGCCCCGAGGATCTGCCGGGCGAATGGGCGCAGGACATCGCCACCGCCGATCCGCTGCGCAAGGCGCGCAAGATCGCCGACTACATCGCCGGCATGACCGACCGTTACGCGCTCGACGAGCACCAGCGCCTGTTTGACGCCTCCCCGGACTTGCGCTAGCGGCACAATAGACCCTCGAAAAACAGGTCCTCATCCTGAGGCGCCCGTGGCAACGGGCCTCGAAGGATGGCCGCTGGCCGGTCGGTGTCTTCCGGCCATCCTTCGAGGCTCGGCTGCGCCTCGCACCTCAGGATGAGGAGCGGTGTTGTTTTGAACTGTTTCGCATAAGTGCCGACCGATCCGGCTCAACCGACGACAAGTGCCGATCCATGAACCTGTTCGAAACCTTCACCTCCCGCATCCTGGCGGCCATCGCCACGCTTCAGGCCGATGGCGCGCTGCCCGCCGGCCTTGCGACCGAGCGTATCGTCGTCGAGCCGACGCGCGCTGCGAGTCACGGCGATCTGGCGACCAATGCGGCGATGGTTCTGGCCAAGGAAGCCGGCCTCAATCCGCGTGAGCTGGCGGCGCTGCTGATCTCCGTTCTCGACGCCGATGACGACGTCGCCAGGGCCGAGGCGGCCGGACCGGGTTTCATCAACCTGACGCTGCAACCCCATGTTTTCACGGGTATTCTGCGCGGCGCGGTGCTGGCCGGCGCCGATTACGGCCGCATCGCCCCGCATGGTGGACCGAAGGTCAATGTCGAATACGTCTCCGCCAATCCGACCGGGCCGATGCATGTCGGCCACGGGCGCGGCGCGGTGTTCGGCGACACGCTGGCAAATCTGCTGGCCTTCGCCGGTCATGATGTCACGCGCGAATACTACATCAACGATGCCGGCGCGCAGGTCGACGTGCTCGCGCGCTCCGCCTATCTCCGCTACCGCGAGGCGCTCGGCGAGGACATCGGGGACATACCGGAGGGGTTTTATCCGGGTGATTATTTGGTCGGCATCGGCGAGGCCTTGAGGGATCGTCACGGCGCTGGTCTGCTTTCCCTGTCGGAGGACGCTTGCCTGCCGGTCGTGCGCGAGGCGGCGATCGCCGGCATGCTCGATCTCATCCGGGACGATCTTGCCGCGCTTGGCGTGATGCACGACGTGTTCTTCTCGGAGCGGACGCTGCAACAGGGGCCGGACGATACGAGCGCTGTCGCCTTGACGATCGCCGACCTGCGCGACCGCGACCTCGTCTACGAGGGCCGGCTGCCGCCGCCAAAGGGCCAGAAGGACGCCGACTGGGAGGATCGCGAGCAAACCTTGTTCCGCGCCACCGCCTTTGGCGACGACGTGGACCGGCCGCTGCTGAAATCGGACGGTGGCTTCACCTATTTCGCCTCCGACATCGCCTACCATAAATCGAAGTTCGATCGCGGCTACCCGGTGATGATCGACATCTGGGGCGCCGACCATGGCGGCTACGTCAAGCGCATGCAGGCGGCGGTGAAGGCGGTCACGCAAGGGCGGGGCGAACTCGACGTCAAGCTCTGCCAGCTCGTGCGACTGCTGCGCAACGGCGAGCCGGTGAAGATGTCGAAGCGCTCGGGCGATTTCGTCACGCTGCGCGAAGTCATCGACGAGGTCGGCCGCGATGCCGTGCGTTTCATGATGGTGTTTCGCAAGAACGACGCGACTCTCGATTTCGATCTCGCCAAGGTGGTGGAGCAATCGAAGGACAACCCGGTCTTCTACGTGCAGTATGCCCATGCGCGCTGCGCTTCGATCTTTCGCATGGCGGCGGAGGCCTTTCCCGATCTCGATCTTTCACCCGACGCCTTGGCGCGGGCGGATTTCTCGGGCCTTACCGACGAAGCCGAGATCGGCATCATGAAACTGATCGCCCAGTATCCGCGTCTGATCGACGCGGCGGCGCAGGCACATGAACCTCATCGTGTCGCCTTTTTCATCCATGATCTTGCCAGCGCCTTCCACAGTCTCTGGAACAGGGGCAAGGATTTGCCTCAATTACGGTTCGTTAATCATAACGATCCACAGTCGACGGCGATGAGGCTTGGCCTCGTGCACGCGGTTCGTTGCGTTCTGGCATCGGGTCTGGGTGTCGCGGGGGTGGCCGCCCCCGACGAAATGCGCTGAGGGAGGAGCCCGAGCGCATCCCGCAGTAGAGTTGACCACGGGTCAGGAGAGGCGTTCGATGCGGAATTCGCAGCAGAAATTGTCACCGCCGCCCGTCGAAGTGGATGACACCATGAACGAGCCAGCCAGCAAGTCCCGGTTTGCCATCGATCTCGAGGATCTCGAAAAGCAGCTCAAGATGCCCTCGACCCCGGCGCGCGGCGGCGATGCCCTGGCCGAACTCGCCCGGATCGTCGGTCGCGATGATCCGCTCAAGGGGCTGTTCGCCCATCGTCAGACGCCCGCGACCGCAGCCACCGCGCCGTCGCTTCGTCCCGCCCAGGGCGTCGATCAACGGATCGAACCATCCTTCGAGCAGCCCGGCGAGGATGCCGGCCATCCGAATTTGCGTGGTGCCCTCGACGAGTTCGACGCCCTGCTGCGGCGCGATCTCGGCAGCCGTGCCGAGCAGTCGGCGCGCCAAGATCTGTCGCGCCAAGATCTATCGCGCCAAGATCTGTCGCATCAGGATGTCTCCCGTCATGAGCCGGTAGCGCACACGCCGGTCGAGGATATACCCGCGGACGATACCCGGGCTTACGATCGTCCCGCCTACGATCCTCCTGCTTACGATCTTCCCGCTTACGATCTTGCGGCCTACGATCCTGCCGCCTATGGGCAGCGGCTCGGGCCTCTGCCGTCCGCGCAGGATGAGACGCCCGATTCCAGCTTCACCCTGCGTCCGCGGATCGACCCGGCGTCCGAGCCGGCCGAAATCGCCGTATCCGCCGAGCCCCCGGTCTATTCCGCCGCCACCCGCGCCGAACCCGTGATGATGGACCGGTTCATCGCGGAACTCGAGCAGGGCGGCCGCATCGGCGTCGATACGCCGCCCCATCGTGCTTCGGAAGGCCTCGTCGACGGGCAGGGCGCGATGATGGACGAGCGCCGCGCGCCCCACGATCTCGACGAGCCGCGCGATCTTGGCCGGCCCGGCCGCGCGGCTGCCGATCCCCGGTTCAGCCGCGATCTTGACGAGCAACTGGTTTCCTATCCACCGCCGCCCACCGGCCATGTCGAGGATCTGCGCTCCCTGGCTCCGCGCCGCTCGCGCAAGGGCGTGGTGACGATCGGCGTGCTGCTCGGCCTCGGAGGTCTCGGTATCGTCGGGGCGATGACCTACCGCACGCTGCCCAAGGCCGCGGTCGGCGAACCGCCGGTGATCAAGGCCGAGACGGGCCCCAACAAGATCGCGCCGCAGTCGCCGGGCGGCACCGAGGTGCCGAACCAGAACAAGCAGATCTATGATCGCGCCGGCGAAACCCGCGCCGCCGACACCAAGGTCGTCAGCCGCGAGGAGCAGCCGGTCGACGTCCAGCAGGCGGCCCGCGCCGCCGCCCGCGTCATCCTGCCCGTGCCGGCCGGCGCCGCGACGACCGGATCGGACGCCTCGGCTTCGCCATTGCCGGCAACCGCGTCCGTCTCCGCCGCCGCCCCCTCCGCCGCCACCCCCTCGGGCGCCACCCCCTCGGGCTCGGTGCCGACCGCCGCCGCCCCGGTTTCCGGACTGGGCGAGCCACGCCGCGTCCGCACCGTGTCGATCCGGCCGGACGGAAGTGTCGTGCCCCCCGCCGGCACGGCAAGCCCGCCCGTAGCCTCCGCCTCGCCGTCAGCGCTGCCGCCGGGACGGACCTCGCCGGTGCCGACCCTGGTCCTGCCGCAGGCCGCCGCCGGCCCGCAGCCGCCGGTTCGTCCGGTCATCGCCGCGCCGCGTCCAACGACGCCGCGCGTCGCCGCCCCCGAGGACGGCGCCACCGATGCCGCCGCTCCGGTGCGAACCAATTCTAATGCGCTCGCCCGGCCGAAAGTGCAGGATCGCATCACCGATCGTGTCGCCTCGGCCCCCGCGCCCGCCGCCGGTGTCGCCGCCGGAGCCGCCACGGCCTCGGCCGTCGCCAGCGAAGCGCCCGTGCCGGGTGGCGGCTTTGCCGTGCAACTCGGGGCGCCAGGCAGCGAGGCCGAGGCCCGCTCGACCTTCGCCGCGCTCCAGCGCAAGTATCCGGGCGAACTCGGCGGCCAGTCGCCGCTGATCCGCAAGGCCGATGTCAACGGTCGCGAGGTCTACCGCCTCCGCGTCGGGCCGCTGTCGCGGGATGGCGCCACGTCGCTCTGCACCCGGCTGAAGAGCGCCGGCGGCAACTGCTTCGTCGCCCAGAACTGAACCTTTCCCTCCGTCCCCAGCTTAAGCGGGGCGGGCAGGGCCTTTCGGACGCTCCCGGCTTGACCCGCCGGGAGCGTCTTTCTATCGCCTGAGGAATGGTGTCCCGGGCTTTCATCGCAGGCTGTGCCGGTCAGGCGCTGACGCAGGACGAACGCGCCTTCTTTCGCGATGCGTCGCCCTGGGGCTTCATCCTGTTCGGCCGCAATATTGGCGATGCCGCGCAGGTCGTGGCGCTGACGGACTCCCTGCGCGCATCGGTCGGCTGGCACGCGCCCATCCTGATCGACCAGGAGGGCGGCCGCGTGCAGCGGATGAAGCCGCCGCACTGGCCGGCCTATCCTCCGGCGCGCGCCTTCCTCGCCATCAACGATTCCGTCCGGCAGCGCGAGATCGTGCGGCTGGCCGCAAGGCTGATGGCCCACGATCTGAAGGCCGTGGGCATCGATGTCGATTGCCTGCCCGTGCTCGACGTGCCGGTCGCCGGCGCCCATGACGTCATCGGCAACCGGGCCTATGCCCATGATCCCGATCTTGTCGCGATCCTCGGGCGGGCGGCGGCGGAGGGACTGCTGGCGGGCGGCGTGCTGCCGGTCATCAAGCACATGCCGGGCCACGGCCGCGCCCAGGCCGACAGCCACCATGACCTGCCGGTGGTCGAGACGGACATCGAGACCTTGCGGAGCCACGATTTCCGCCCCTTCCGGCATCTGGCCGACATGCCGATGGCGATGACCGCCCATGTCGTCTTCACCGCGCTCGATTCCCGCCGCCCGGCCACGATCTCGCGCCGCATCGTGCGCGACGTGATGCGCGGCGAAATCGGCTTTGACGGCCTGATCATGACCGACGACCTCTCGATGAAGGCGCTGGGCGGCTCGTTCGCGGCGCGGACGCGAGCGGCGCTTCGAGCCGGCGTCGATGTCGTACTCCATTGCAACGGGCTGCTGCCGGAAATGATCGAGGTGGCCGGTGCCGCCCCATTTCTCAAGGGCCGCGCCGCCCGCCGCGCCGCCGCAGCGTTGGGCCGTATCCACCACCTGCCCGAACCGCTCGACGTGGCGCAGGCACAGGCCGCGCTGAAGGCCGCGCTTGCGGCGGGTGCCGCATGAGCCGACACTCGGCGCCAAGGAGCGAATCAGCGATGGCGAAGGAACTGCCGTTCGCCGATCACGAGGCCGCGGCCGCGGCCGCGGGCAGCGATGATCCCTTCGTGATCGATGTCGACGGATATGAGGGGCCGCTCGACCTGCTGCTCGATCTCGCGCGGCGGCAGAAGGTCGATCTCGCCCGGATTTCGATCCTGGCGCTCGCCGAGCAATATCTGACCTTCGTCGAGAAGGCGCGGGCGCTGCGGCTTGAACTCGCCGCCGACTACCTGGTGATGGCGGCCTGGCTCGCCTACCTGAAATCCCGCCTGCTGCTGCCCGAGCCGCCGAAGGGAGAAGAACCCTCCGCAGCCGATCTCGCCACCGCGCTCGCCCTGAGGCTGAAGCGGCTGGAGGCGATCCGCGCGGCCGCGCGCCATCTCGCCAGCCGGCAGCAACTGGGCCGCGATGTCTTTGCCAGAGGCGCCCCGGAGCCGGTCGCGGTCCTGCGTAACCCCGCATTCGAGGCGACTCTTTACGACCTGCTCGCGGCTTATGCCCGCCAGCGCCACAAACCGGCGATGCAACACCATGTCGTCGCCAGGCGCTTCGTCTGGTCGCTGGGCGATGCGCGCGAGGCGCTGCACCGTCTGGTGGGGCAGGCGGCGGACTGGACGGCCCTCGATAGCTACCTGATCCGTTATGCCGTCGATCCGGCGATGCGCACGACCGTGCTGGCCTCGGCCTTGTCGGCGACGCTTGAGATGGTGCGCGAGGGGCTGGTGGAATTGCGCCAGGACCGGGCCTTCGCGCCGCTGTTTGTCCGGCGCAAGCTGCCTGCCACCCCAGCGCTCGCCGCCGAATGATACTCTGTCAGCCATGACCGACGCCGCGACAACGACGGAGGAGGATCGGGACGTCTTCGAGGCTGCCCGCCGTCATGCCGAGGCCCTGCGGATCGCCGAGGCGCTGCTCTTCGCGACGTCGGTGCCCCTGGGGTCCGACGATATCGCGCGGCACTGTCCGGAGGGCGTCGATGTCGCGAACGTGCTGGACGAACTGGCGCTGGCTTACGCGCCGCGCGGCGTCAATCTGGTGCAGGTCGCGGGCAAATGGGCGTTCCGGACCGCCGCCGACCTCGGCTATCTGCTGTCGCGCGGGATCGAGGAGCCGCGCCGCCTGTCGCGGGCGGCTCTCGAAACATTGGCCATCATCGCCTACCACCAGCCGGTGACGCGCGGCGAGATCGAGGAAATTCGCGGCGTCGCCACGTCACGCGGCACGCTCGACGCGCTGCTGGAGACGGGATGGATCCGCCTGCGCGGCCGGCGCAGGACACCGGGCCGGCCGGTGACATACGGCACGACGCCGGGATTTCTGGACCATTTCGGCCTCGACCGGGTCGATGATCTGCCCGGCCTCGACGAATTGAAGGGCGCGGGCTTTATCGAGGGCAAGCTCGCCAAGGGCCTCAGTGTGCCGGTGCCCAGCGACGATTCGAGCCTGCGCGACGACGAGGACCCCCTGGACGATCTGTTCACGGCTCCCGAGCAAGGCGAGCCCGGCGGCCCGTGACGTCGGCACGGCTTGACGCCGGCGCGACGCGGCCGCACAGGTGCCCCGATCATTCCTCCATCCGGAACAGGTGACGTGGCGCGCGCGGACAAGGTCGGAAGTTGGCTGAACTGGGGACGGCGGGGCACTGCCGGCGCCGCCATACCGGCCACGCTCGCCTTCGAGAACATCACCCAGCGCTTCGGCGGCATGACGGCGCTCGACAACGTAACGCTAACCGTCGAACCCGGCGAGATCGTCTGCCTGCTTGGCCAGTCGGGCTGCGGCAAGACGACCCTGCTGCGGCTTGCGGCCGGCGTCGAGCGGCCGACATCGGGCGCGGTGCGGCTGGAAGGGCGGGAGGTCTCGAATCCGGCGGCCTTCGTCCAGCCGGAGGATCGCGGCGTCGGGCTCGTGTTTCAGGATTACGCGCTGTTTCCGCATATGAGCGTGCGCGACAACGTGCGCTTCGGGCTGAAGGCATTTTCAGCGGCCGATGCCGACGTGGCGGCAATGCGGGCGCTGTCACGCGTCGGTCTCGCCGAACTCGCCGATGTCTATCCCCACACATTGTCCGGCGGCGAGCAGCAGCGCGTGGCCCTGGCGCGGGCGGTGGCGCCCCGGCCCGGCGTGCTGCTGATGGACGAGCCGTTTTCCAATCTTGACCGGCGGCTGCGCGATGTCGTGCGCGACGAGACGGTGGCGCTGCTGCGCGAGACGGGTGCCACCTCGATCGTCGTGACGCATGATCCCGAGGATGCGATGCGCATCGCCGACCGGGTCGTGCTGATGCGGGCGGGCCGGATCGTCCAGGTCGGCACGGCGGAAGATCTCTACATGCATCCCTCCAGCCTTTTTGCCGCCCGCTTTTTCTGCGACTTTGCGGAGATCGAGGGTGTGGTGACACGCGGCGCCGTCGATACGCCGGTCGGCCGCTTCGTGGCACCAGCACTGGGCGAGGGCGCGCGCGGCATCGTCTGCGTTCGCCCCCAGGCGGTTCGGTTGCGGCCCGCCGGGTTCTGCCTTCCGGGCCGGGTCGTGGCGCGGCGCTTTCTCGGCGAGGTCGACGAAATCCAGATCGCCATGCAGGGGCTGGAGCGGCCGATCACCGCCCGAACCGACGATGTTGGACAATTCGGCGAGGGTCAGGATATCGGCGTCGATATTCGCCATGCGGAAGTTCTTGTGTTCCCCGCGTCCGAACCCTAGGTTCCGCAGTAACGGCGGGAAAACGGCAGGCCCGGTTTCCCGCGTCCTTTCATGAGGAGATCGCCATGGGTGGCGTCAGTATCTGGCATTGGATTATCGTCGGCATCGTCGTGATGCTGCTGTTCGGCCGCGGCAAGGTTTCCGAGCTGATGGGCGATGTCGCGAAAGGCATCAAGTCCTTCAAGAAGGGCATGGCCGACGACGAGCCGCAGACCGCGAGCGCCGATTCAGCCAAGGTCATCGACCAGCACGCGGTGGCGAGCCCCGCGACCAAGACCGAAGCCGAGCGCAAGGTCTGATTTCGTTTCACGGGGTTTTCCTGTCATTCCGGAGCTCGCTTCCGGCGAGAACCCGGAACCCATAGACACCGCCGGTTCCGGAATAACGCCAACTGCCGGTCTTCGTGCTGGAGGAGTGCGGTGGTTATGGGTTCCGGGCTCCGCTTCGCGGCCCCGGAATGACAGATTATTGACCGTACGCGTTCGTTTCATTCCACCGCATCATGCCGTATAGGCTGCCCTTATGTTCGATATCGCCTGGAGTGAACTGGTCGTGATCGGTGCCGTCGCGCTTGTCGTGATCGGGCCGAAGGACCTGCCCAAGGCGCTGCGCTCCGTCGGCGAGATGGTGGGCAAGGTGCGGCGCATGGCGTCCGAATTCCAGGGCCAGTTCAACGAGGCGATGCGCGAGGCGGAGCTTCACGACCTCAAGAAATCCGTCGAGGATATCGGCGGCTCGGTGCAGGCGGCGACGCGAACCGATTTCAACCCGATTCAGACGATCCGCGACGAGATCAAGGGCGCGACGGACGGCAAGCCGGCCGGCGACGCGGCGGTCCAAGACGCGGCGGCGCAAAATGCGGCGATGGCGGCGGCCGAGGCGAAGCTCGCTTCCATTCCGCCTCCCGAACCGCCGCCCCCGGTGAAGATCGATCCGCCCGCGTCCGTTGCCGCAAACGTCGCAGCACCTGTCGCTGGAGCCGCGTCCGCGAAAAAGATCAGGCCTACCAAAGCCTTGGAGCCGGCAGCTGATTCGACACCCGAGCCGCAAGCGCTTGGCATGCAGGCTCATGCCACCCCGGCTCCTGTCGCCGACCTGCCGCTTGCCCCCGCATCCGTGGCAAAGCCCAAGCCCGCGCCGAAGGCCGATCAGGCGGTTGCCGCCGCGCCGGCCGCTTCCTTGCCCGCGCCAAAACCCGCCAGAAGCAAAAAAGCCAGCGCATGACCACGGTCGATGACGATATCGAGGCCTCGCGCGCGCCGCTGATCGATCATCTGATCGAACTCCGGTCCCGGCTGATCAAATCGCTGATCGCCTTCATGGTGATGTTCTTCGTCTGCTTCGGCCTGGCGCAGTACATCTACAACGTGCTGGTGCTGCCCTATGTCTGGGCGGCGGGCGGCGGTTCCAACGCGCAGCTGATCTACACCGCGCCACTCGAATACCTGTTCACGCAGATCAAGATCGCGGCGTTCGGCGCCGGCTTCTTCGCCTTTCCGGTGATCGCCACCCAGATCTACAAGTTCGTCGCGCCGGGGCTCTATCGCAACGAGAAGCAGGCCTTCGTGCCGTATCTGTTCGCGACGCCGCTTTTCTTCGTCGCGGGTGCGTGCATGGTCTATTTCTTCGCCATGCCGGTGCTGATGCAATTCTCCATCGGCATGCAGCAGACGGCGAGCGAGGGCGTGGCCGGCATTTCGCTGCTGCCCAAGGTCAGCGAATATCTCAGCCTGATCATGACGCTGATCTTCGCCTTCGGCATCAGCTTCCAGTTGCCGGTGATTCTCACGCTGCTGGGGCAGGCCGGCATCATCGACGAGGC
>JAESGE010000227.1_pt1 | contig 22158 bp, 20 predicted proteins | sample 9269601 | NCBI WGS metagenome assembly JAESGE01 (sample SAMN14515569, study PRJNA621662) | algae metagenome | isolation source: Tolypothrix brevis GSE-NOS-MK-07-07A and co-occurring heterotrophs from wet... | place: USA: Grand Staircase Escalante National Monument, Utah | collected 2006-04-16
TGGCGATAGCCATTCCGGGGTGAGAGGCCAGGTCGCAAAACGAGTCGTCCGGCTCTCGAGCGGCCGCTGATGCTGCGGAACAGGATGGGCATACGATTTCGAAAAATCATAGAAACGCGCCATCAGCAGTCGACCGAGGCGCCCATCTTCGCGCGTTTCACGAAGAACTTCGCGCGCGCGGGCGACGCCCGGGTCATAAAGTTTCATGAAACCAACCGCGTAGATCAGCGCCCGCTCATGAGCGGCATCAACCAGGCACCTGGCTTGTTCTGCCGTATGTGCCATCGGCTTTTCGGCAAGAACATGCTTGCCAGCCTGAATCGCGGCCAGGGTCAGTGGCCCTGTCGCCGGGCGTGGCGCGCAGATGACCACAGCATCGATGTCGTCGCGTGCCAGCAGAAGCCGTTCGTCAGCGACGATGCTATCGCGGGCGCAATAGCGCGCGAGAGCGGGGTATAGCGATACGCGCTCGTCAGCAATGGCGACGATCTCGCATCTTGCGTCTGTCTGGTAGAACGGGAGATGGGCGATCTGAGCGATCATTCCGCCTCCAAGGAACCCGATGCGCACTGGCACGGCAGGCATCAGCCAACCACCGCCTGCCTATCTGCGTAAAATCGTTTCACGACAGTTTCGCCGTCTGCATGGTTTTAATGTTGTAATACTTCTCGTCCGACATCGTGTCTTTCAGCGCTCCGGTCTTGAACGCGGCGAGAAGATCGCGCACCGCGTCCTCGATCGTCTTCTGCGGACGCCAGCCAAGTTCGGTCAGAATTTTCTTGGACGATACGCGATAAGATCGATTGTCGTTCGTTGGTTCGACAACGACGTCGATCACGCCGCCATAGACGTTGTCTTGTTCAACCACGCGCTTTACCGTCTGCGCCAGTGTGTTGACGGTCTCGTTGTCTCCACCTGCGTTGTAGATCTTGCCGTCAATTTTTTCGGACGGGGCCACCAGGGCCAATTCATATACAGAGCACATGTCGTCGATATGAATATTGGGACGGGTCTGCTCGCCACCCAATACTTTGATCTTGCGATTATTAACAGCATGGTTCGTCAGGATGTTGACAATCACGTCAAGCCGTTGGCGTGGACCATAACCACAAACGGTCGCCGGGCGGATGGTAAGGGTCGTAAAACCTGGCTCGCGCTCTTCCTCGAGAATATCCTCGCACAGCGCCTTGAATTTGGAATAATCCGTCAGCGGCTCCATCGAGAGGTCCTCGGTGACCTCCAGTTCTTCCTTGATCCCATAAACGCTTGAGGAAGACGCGTAGATGAATCGATTGACGCCCGCCTTCTTCGCTGCCTTCACCAGAGGCCGGAAGCTGTCGTAGTTGATCGAGCGCCCGAGATCGGGGTCGAGTTCGTAGGACGGATCGTTCGAAATGCAGGCGAGATGGATAACGGTGTCGCAGCCGGTCAGGGCCTTGGCGATCGCGTCGGGCGATCGGATGTCACCAACGACCTGAACCAGATTTGGATGACCTTTGACCGAGTCCAGCACCTCATGGCCATAAAGATACAGGTCCAGGACCGTTACCTTATGTCCGAGCGCCAGGAGTCGAGGAACGAGTACGCTGCCGACGTACCCGGCGCCGCCGGTAATCATCACGTTGCGAAGTTCAGACATGAGTTTCTCGTTTGGATGGGCATGGACAATGGAAGGTCGGGCCGAGGCGTTTGCGCCATATCAAGCGGCAGTGGCTTGTTTCCAGCCGAGTTGAATATCGAGCACCGCATGCAGGACGGCGAGATGGCCAACCTCGACGAAGCCGTATTCCTGATTGGCCAGATAGACATTGACGTCGCCGAGCAGACGCAAGGGGTTGTCCGGCTTGAAGCCCGAGAAGGTGAACAGGACGCATCCTCTCTGGCGTGCCGCATTGGCTGCATTGATAATGTTCGGGGAGCGGCCCGAGGAACTGATGGCCACCACGACATCGCCGGCGACCGCGTGCCATTCAATCTGTTTTGAAAACACGAATTCATAGCCGTAATCGTTGCCGAGGCACGTCAAAACGGCTCCATCGTTCAGGGCGCTGGCGCGAATGCCACCATTCTTCGAGTAATCGGTCGCCATGTGGCTGCAGATGCCGGCTGAACCGCCGTTACCGATAAAAAATACGCGTCGGCCGGACTCGTGAGCGGTTCGCATTCGACGGCCCATGTCGACTACGGCGTCGCCGATGGCCAGCGCCTTCCCGGAGTCGTCGCTGACATGGCCGCTGTCGACCACCGAGACCAACTTGGTGACATACTGTGCGAAACTGTTCGAAGCCATGTCTTCCTCCATTTGCGTTAGCGCAGGGGCATGAAGCCCTGTGACCTCGGTAACGCGCGGGCCTTGACCTCGCGGGGGCGGGACTCAACCGAATCCAGCAACGATCTATCGTTAACGGGCCAAAGCGGCAACCCTTCATGACTTGTGGCAAATGGGTGCGCGGTCAACTCACGGAGCAACTCACGGGGCGGTGCCTGCGCGGCATCATTCGGTTCGCCCCAGATACTTGAACCAGTCCCGGGTTGCTTCCGCGATTGCATCAGACGTCCAGACAGGCGCATCGGCCCAGTGATCGATGTTTTCGAGCATGATCCTGACGCCCTGCTCGAAAGGTACCGAGGCTTCCCAGCCAAGTTTGTCGCGGATGCGGCTGATATCTGCGAACGTGCAGTCAGGCTCGCCAGGGCGCTTGGGAATATGCGTGACCTCGCTCGCCCCCAGCAGGCGAACGAGCGAGTTGATCGAGTAGGTGTCGCCGCTGCCGACGTTCAGGATCTCGCCCTTAAGTTCTGACGCCGCGGCCGCTACCACGGCACCGACGACGTCCGTGACAAAGGTGAAGTCCCGCGTCTGCTCGCCGTCGCCGACGATCGTTACGGGCTTGCCCGCCTTGATCTGAGCGAGAAATACGCCGAATACAGCGCCATAAGTTCCGGAGGTTCGGGCCCGTGGGCCGAAGACATTGAAGAATCTCAACGAGACCGCTGGGAGTTTGTAGACCTGCGCCCAATGCATCACGAGCTGCTCACCCAGATTTTTCGTGAGAGCATAAGGGTACTGCGGTCGGATTTCGGCAGTTTCAGGCGTCGGCGATACGTCGGGGATCCCATAACAACTCGACGATGCCGCATAGATGAAGCGCCTGGCCTGGTGTTGCACGGCTTGTTGCAAGACGTTGAAAGTTCCGTCGACATTGGCGCGGAAATAGGCTTCTGGGGCGTTGATCGACGGCACGATGTCGGCCAGCGCCGCCAGATGAAATATGCGGTCAACACCGTCGAACAGCTTGGCGACCGCGCCGGCATCGCCAATGTCGGCCTGACAGATCTCGAGACGAGGATCGTCCTTATGGTGCGCCAGATTGCGCGGGTGTCCGATTGCAAAGTTGTCGATGACCCTGACACGACGTCCTCCGTCCGCCATGAGGCGATCGACAAGATGGCTGCCAATGAACCCCGCACCACCTGTGACAATGTCAAGCGGCATGGCGGCGGTCTCTGTGGCGGTCGGAGCGGTCGTCATTGGATTTTCCTCTGTAACAATCGCGGAGAGGCGCGTTATTGTTCGAAAGGATTGGTGGGGTCAACGGTCCCTGCGACGAATGTGGGATTGCTCTTGCGGGCCTTGCCAAGCCTCGGTGGCTTTGCTTGAAAGCACCATGAGCGACCACGAGCCCCCTTTTTCCCGTCGTCGTCCCGCCGTTTTTCTCGACCGAGATGGCGTGATCAATATCGATACCGATTTTCTGCATCGACCTGAAGACTGCATCTTCGTCGAAGGCGTGGCGCCGGCGATCGAGCGGCTCAATCGCAGCGGCCGCCTTGTGATTGTCGTGACGAATCAATCTGGTGTCGCGCGCGGATTTTATGGCGAGTCCGACGTTCACCAACTCCATGATTTCATGCGCCAGTCCCTGCTGGAGCAAGGCGCGCGGATTGATGCCTTTTACCATTGTCCACACCATCCTGAAGGGTCGGTCGCAGCGTTCCGGCGAGATTGTGCCTGTCGCAAGCCGGCGCCCGGCATGATCCTGACTGCGATGGCCGAGCATCAGATTGATCCTGGGCGCAGTTTCCTGATCGGCGACCGCAACAGCGATATCGCAGCTGCACAGGCGGCGGGCTTACCTGGCTATTTGTTCCGTGGAGGCAATCTGGATGCCTTCGTCGAGGCAATCTTGATGCGCGAAAATGTGTCTGCTGGGTCAACGGATGATCTTGAAAGAGTTGTGCTACCACACGGTCGCGGGCCATGAGACGGCTTAGTATCGTCATGGCGACCCGGAATTCCGCTCGCTATCTTCCCGCTGCCTTAAAAAGTATTGGTCCATCTCTCGCAGAGGTTGATTGCGAAACCGAGATCATTCTTGCCGATGGCGCATCGACCGACGAGACCGTGGCGATTGCCCTGGCCCACCCGTCGGTGCGGGTCGTTTCACGGTCCGATGCTGGGATCTACGACGGCATGAATCGCGCGCTTGCGGCGGTAAGCGGGGACTACGTCCTGATCCTCAACAGTGACGACGTCCTGCCTTCTCGCGCCCTCGGTAACGCCTTGACGCAATTAGAGATGCATCCAGCCTGTGATTTCGTCAGCGGCCAAGCGCTATTCGGCATCGAGTTCGAGACGGCCAAGTTGCGTGTGCATGACGGACCGCTAACGCAGGAAGGCGCGATGTTCGGTATTCCGGCAATCAACGCCCGGCTATACCGAGCGTCCCTGCTGCGGCGTCTTGGGCCGATCAGGACCGAGCTCGGCCTTGCCGCTGATCGTGAGTGGATGGCTCGATTGGCCGCCAGCGGCTCGCGAGGCGGGTTTTTCAACGCGCCTCTTTATTTTTATCGGGTCCACGAAGGATCGCACACAATTTCTGGTGACAGGAAGGGCCGCGAGCGCGTCTACCGCGCGGAAGAACAACTTGCGCTTGGTTTGCTCGAAGCTGCGGCGGCGGAAAGTGCCGAGACGATCAAGCTTGCTCGTCGGTCGCTTGCCGTCGCCAGGCTCAAACTCGGATTGACCGGATCGATCGACAGGCACCTTAACTCGATCGGCATATTCGATCTTATCGCTGGTCTGGTTCGGGCTCGACGTTGGCGAGGGCGCCTTTCCGGGTTCTGACTTGCGCATCCCGACAGGGATGAGAGGGCTACCTGGCTCATCCGCCATGCAAATCTGATAGATCGTAAGGCTGCCACGCCAGCGCCCACTTTGCATTCCTAGTTGCAATACTTGCGCGCGGTTAGACATCAAAGCTCACCGAAAATGCGAGGTATTTACGTTCATTTCGAAGGTGCGCCTATTTGGAAAAGGTGAAAACGATAGCCTTTTTCTGGCGTGGCCGATAAACAGCGCACGGATTCTTTCTTCGGTACCTTGTCACAATGCTTCAGCTTTCGAACCCGATATCAGCAGCGGATATCCGCGCCCGAACCGGAGCGCACGAGCGCATTGCCTTTGTCTCCGGCAATTTCAATGTGATTCATGCCGGGCATATGCGCTTGTTGAAGTTTGCTGCAGAGGCGGCGGACAAAGTTGTTGTCGGTCTCAATCACGATGCCAATCCCGGCGTGACGGTGCCGCTTGCCCTGCGCGCGGAAGCAGTCCGTGCCATTGCTCTTGTTACTCACGTCATCGATCTTCAGCACGGTCCCGCGTCCGCCATCCAGGCGCTAAAGCCTGATGTGGTCGTCAAGGGCAAGGAATTCGAGAATGTCCGGAACGAAGAGCAGGAAGTGGTCGCAAGTTACGGCGGCAAGCTGATTTTCGGCTCCGGCGAGATGCGCTTCTCGTCGTTTGATCTGCTCCAGCGCGAATTCCTACATCGACAGACATCCAGCATCCGCATGCCGCACGAGTATCCGGCCCGACACGGCTTCGATGCGGCGTCATTGAAAGCCGTGGTGGAGAGCTTCAGCGGGCTGCGCGTTCTGGTCATCGGAGACCTGATCGTCGACGATTATATCACCTGCGATCCACTTGGCATGTCGCAGGAAGATCCAACGATCGTCGTCACGCCAATCGATACCAAGACATTTGTCGGCGGCGCTGGAATTGTGTCGGCTCATGCCAAGGGCCTCGGCGCCACGGTAAGATTTCTCACGGTGGCTGGACGCGACCATGCGGCTCGGTTCGCAAAGGATAAGCTGGGCGCCTACGGCGTTGAAGCTGCAATCATTACCGACAGCACCCGTCCGACGACGGTGAAAGCGCGTTATCGTGCCAATGGCAAGACCTTGCTGCGAGTCAACGATCTACGGCAGCATGCGATCGATCACGATATTCAGGTCAAGATGATCCGCAAGATACGGTCTTGGCTTGCCGACACCGATCTGATCCTTTTCTCCGATTTCAACTACGGTTGCCTTCCTCAGCCGCTCCTTGAGGCTGTGGTGACGATTGCCCGCCGGCGTGGAATTGCGATGGCAGCTGATAGCCAGGCATCCTCGCAGCTGGCCGATATTTCGCGATTCATGCACATGAGCGTTGTCACGCCAACGGAGCGCGAGGCCCGCTTGGCGCTGCATGATTCGGATTCTGGCCTCGCGGTCATCGCATCGCGGCTGCGCGCCAAAGCGAAATCGGGCGGCGTCATTGTGACGATGGGCGCGGAGGGATCGCTTGTTGTTGGAGATTCGCACGGGGAGGAACGTCTCGACCAACTTCCGGCCTTCAACAGTTCGCCGAAGGATGTAGCCGGCGCCGGCGATTCCCTGTTCACCTGCGTGGCGATGGCGCTTTGTCGGGGCCACGATATCTGGCGTGCCGCCTATCTGGGGTCGGTCGCTGCTGCGATACAGGTCGCGCGCGTGGGCAATCTGCCAATCCAGCGGGAAGAGGTGATTGCTGAACTGCTGGACCGGAGGCGCTGATCATGCGTGCACTTCTACTGGCGGCGGGTCTTGGGACGCGTCTCAGGCCCATTACCGATACGGTTCCGAAATGCCTCGTCCCCATTCATGGTGTGCCTTTACTGGACTACTGGTTGGACACGCTTTTTGTGACCGACGCGATCGAGCATGTGGTTATCAATCTGCATTATCTTGCGTCGGCGGTCGAAAAGCATGTCGCGGCCTCGCCTTGGCGCGACCGTGTCACGCTTGTGTTCGAGCCTGAGCTTCTGGGAACGGGCGGCACGTTGATCGCCAATCGCCAGGCGTTGAAGAACGGACCTGTCCTGGTCGCCCATGCCGATAACCTGACGGATTTCGATGTGACGGCGTTCCAGCGGTTTCATTCTGCTCGGCCGCCGGGCATCGTGATGAGCATGCTGGCGTTCCGGACGGACTTACCGAAAACCTGCGGCATCCTCGAACTCGACGAACGCGGGCTCGTTAAGGCGTTTCACGAGAAAGTCGACGATCCTCCGGGCAATCTTGCCAACGCAGCGGTTTATATCGTGGAATCCGAGGTCGTGGACTTCGCTGCCGCGATCGGTCGACCGTTCGTCGACCTTTCGCTTGATGTCATTCCGCATTTGATCGGCCGCATTGTGGCGCTGGAAACGACCGGGTATCACCGCGACATCGGCACTCTGGAAAGCCTGGCACTGGCGCATGCCGAGTTCAGCCCGGCCGGGGCCTTCGCACGGTGAATCGTCCCGATATTCGTACGGGTTTCAGTATCATTGCAAACTTGGTCATTGCGCCAAGCCCGCTAAATCATCGCCCGATTATTGGCCGCAGCAGCCATACCCGATTGTGAGCCCATGACAGAAGACACCCCAATGACGGGCTCGGGTCCGACTTCTCCCCGTGCGCCCCGCCGACTGACGATCGTCGTGCCGGCGCTGAACGAGGAGGACAAGATCGGGCCGACGCTGGTGGCCTTAATCGCTGCCGCAGAGCGTCATCTCGACGACTTCGAGATCATCGTCGTCGACGACGGCTCGGTCGACCGCACTGCCGCCGTCGCCAGCGAATTCGCGTCACGCTATCCCGGCCGGATTACCGTCCATCGGCAGCCGGTCAATCGGGGTCTGGGCGTTTCCTATCGCTACGGGCTGGACCACGCACGCTTCGAACATCTGAGCGTCGTTCCGGGCGACAACGTGTTCCAGTCAGCTGCTTTCGACAATGTGTTCCCGCTGGTGGGGACGGCACCGTTGATCGTGTCATATCGGGGCACGGGCGAGCGCACCCGTCTTCGCAAGGTTCTGTCGGTGCTGTGCACATTGATGATGCGGACGGTTACCGGAAAAGCTATCCGTGACGCGCATGGTATGTTTGTCTATCCTGTTGCCGTTGCTCGAAAAATTCCCGTTCAGACCGGCTATAGCTATCACATCGATAGTCTGGGTCGCCTCCTCTGCCTGCTGCCCCGCTTCATCGAGGTTTCGGCGCCGTTGAACCCGCGTCCCGATGCGAGTTCAGGCGTCATGCGTCCACGTGTGATCCTGCGGCTGGGCATGGCGGTCCTGCGACTGGGGGTCTGGCGCGCGGCGATGATGCTGGGTGGCCGTCGCGGCCAGCCTGAAGTGCTCAATGTCGAGACCGCGCGACGGGTTTCTGCCAAAGACGACATGAACCCATGAGTCAGCTGCGCACGCGTACGCATGAAAAAGCCCGATCGAAGGAACGCGGATGAAAGAGCGGTCGATCGTCATGCGTGACAGGTTGTGGCTTGGCAGTGTCGTTCTTGTCGGATCGATCCTGCTGACCTTGGCCTGCACGATCATCGTCGCACGGTCACTTGGATTGTCGACAGCCGAGCCGACGCACCGCATGCGCTTTCATGCGCTTCCGGTCGCGATTTCACAGATATACTACAATTTTCCCCATGATTTCACGGCAAACTGGCAGATTGCCATGGCCTTCCAAGGCTCGTCCGAAAAATCCACACAACAGTTGATCAAGGAAGCGGTTGCAAACCCGCCGCCGGTCGGCGGTCAGATCTATTACTGGACAGCCGACGACCGCGGCCTGGCCGATTTCGCGATCAGCGCGTTCCGGGTGTTCGGCCCGAGCATACCCAGCTTGTTCTACTTCTGGTTCTTGCTGGTTGGCGCGTCGGTCGCCGTTGCCATCGTCGCGTATTGGCGTGATCCTTGGGGTCTGGCGGTGGTTGCCTGTGCCACCATCGCGATCGGCTTCAGCGTCCCGATCTACACGCGTGCGGTCTGCGATATGCCGATTCACATCTCGGAATCACGCATGTTCGATGTTTTGGGAGGCGTTGCCTTTGTGCATCTGCTGTTGTCGATATTCCGACAGCCGAGAGGGCCTTTCTGGATCACCGTCTCGGCACTGATGGCTCAGGCCTGCCTTCTGGGATTCCTTCTGCACGCGCGGTCAACGCTGATCTGGCTGTTCCTGGCGATCATCGTCACCAGCCTGACGGTCGCGGTCGCCCGCTTCGCGCGTCAAGGCCTCGTGCGGGGAAGCCTTCAGGGACTGATGCCGGCGGCGCTTATCATCTGCACTTGGGTTGGCGTTCTGGGTTACCAGCATGTCATGTTCAATAGCGCCTATCGAACGGAAATTGGAGCTCGCACCGTCTGGCATAACGTCCTGATGGGCTTTTACGTCAGCCCGGTCTTTGCGAACAAGCTCGCCTTCACCGGCATTCAGGATGGCCAGGCGGACGACGCCCAAGCCGTCGAGGCCGTGCTGCGTGACATGAAAAGCCGCGGTTCGCCAAGGCTCACGGAGAATTGGACGCGCGACAACATCCTCAACTCTCTCGGAGGGCATTCAAGGTTCGACTGGGTAGGCTACGAGAAACAGGCGCGATCGCTGGTGTTCAGCACGCTTCGCGCCGATCCTGGAGCGGCTCTGGCCATGTTCCTGTGGTACAAACCCAAGGCGACGCTGCAATCTTTCCTATGTGCCACATTGCGCATCGGCGCGTGTGGAACCAACAGTACGCGACGTGTCGGTGTACCGGATGCTGAGTGCCCGCAAAAAAATACGACGCCATTCTCGATTTACCTGTTCATGATGGCGATCGCCTCCGGCGTGGGCCTGGGTTTTGCGACCAACGGCGGGATGAGCGGTCGTGTTCCTCAGGCAGCGGAATTGGGTCCGATCGCCCTTAGCGCACTTTTCGCGATATCGCTGTCATTGCTGCTTTCCTATCTGTTCTACCCCGCTCCCACGCAATTGGGCGGAACGAGTTTCCTGGTCGCCACGGTCGTTTACGCCGCTATCGCTTGGTTCGTGGGGCGGCTCATCAACGCAACACTTCAGATCCGAGACCGACGCATCTATGGGCAGGCGTCGTGAACATGCGACGCCAGGTTTCCACCGCATTTTGGAAAGAACGTCAGGGATGACCTCGCTTGGCGTCAAGATCGTGGTCATGGTTCTTATCGTCGTCCTATTGGCCTATCAGGTCGATCTTGGCGATGCTTTCGCCCGGCTCGGGAGCCTGAGCGCCGCAGCCGTGCTGGCGGGACTCCTTCTAAGCCTGCTTCAGATTGTTGTACTGGCCTATCGCTGGCGGTTGGTTTCCAGGCTAAACGGCACGGTCGTCGGTTTCGTCGAGAACCTGCGATGCATGCTTGCAAGCCAGTTCTTCAGCCAGGGCTTGCCGGCGTCTGTCGGTGGCGATGCGCTTCGGATCTGGTGGCTGACGCGGCTGGGACAGACAAAGCGTCATGCCTTTCAAAGCGTGCTGCTTGATCGCATCGCTGGTCTTCTCGCGCTCGTTCTACTCAACATGTGCTCATTCTCGTTGCTCGTCTTCGGCCTTGGCGAAACCACGAGGGGGTGGCACGTTGCCTGGATCGTTGGTGGGACTCTTGCTTTGACAGCGATCGGCGTAAGCCGGTTCGCGCGCCGTCTGATGATCAGAATTTTTTTCCTGTTACCTTCCGTGCAACGCAAGCATCGCTCCGTGCGGGAATTGATGCGATGGCTCATAAGCTTTCATGCCAGCGCAGGACGTCTGGTTTTCTCGTCGCGTGGGGTTGCGATCCTGCTGTGGGGCATCGCGATCCATTTTTGTTCGGTCCTGCTGTGTTATGTCGTCGCGCGGGATACCGGGCTTGCGGTGTCGTTCGTTCAGCTTGTCGCCGTGGTGCCGCCGGTGATGATGTTGAGCTATCTGCCGTTGTCGATCGGCGGCTGGGGCTTGCGCGAAGGAGCCATGGCTCTCGCTCTGAGCTTGATCGGCCTGCCCGCAGCCGATGGCGTTTTCCTTGGCCTTGCGCTCGGCTCGATCAGCCTTGGCGCCGCCCTGCTCGGTGCTGTGGTCTGGATCGTCTCGCCAATGCCTGTGTCGCCATTGGGTAAGCAGCGGCACGTATCATGACATCGACAGGTTGACATCGGTCAGAGTCGGCGGCAAAGCCGCATCAATCCCAGCCATGCCTTCGCGCGACCTTACCGTGGGGAAATGTCTTCATGCCCCAGGCGACAATTGATTCCGCTGTATCGGACAGCGACGAAACCCTGGCCGGTCAACTTGCGCGCATCACCGCCAAAACCTACCGCATCGGCATCATTGGTCTTGGCTATGTTGGTATTCCTCTGGCGCTGACCGCTTGCAAGGCGGGATTTAGCGTTGTCGGGTTCGATATCGACGCTTCTCGCGTGACGCAGCTCAATCGCGGCGAGATCTTCATCAAGCACATTTCAATGACCGGCATCGCGACCGCGATCCGAGAAAAACGCTTTCGCGCAACGACCGATTTCGACGATCTGCGCGAGGTCGATGCCATCATCATCGCCGTGCCGACCCCGCTCACGCGGCATCGCGAACCCGATCTCAGTTATGTCGAGAGCACCGCCCGCGCCATCGTCCCGCGCCTGCGCAAAGGCCATCTGATCGTCCTTGAGTCGACGACCTGGCCCGGCACCACAGACGAGATCATGCGCCCGATCCTGGAAGCGACCGGCCTCAAGAGCGGCACCGATTTCTATCTCGCTTTTTCGCCCGAGCGCGAGGACCCGGGCAACGCCGAATTTCGCACCTCCACCATTCCAAAGGTCGTTGGCGGCGATGGCGAAAACGCACTGATGCTCGCCAATGAGGTCTACAGCGCCATGGTGGAAAGAACCGTTCCCGTTTCCTCCTCGGCGACAGCCGAGGCTGTCAAGCTAACCGAGAACATCTTCCGCGCCGTCAACATCGCGCTCGTGAACGAACTCAAGGTCGTCTACGACAAAATGGGAATCGACATTTGGGAAGTGATCGATGCCGCCAAGACCAAACCCTTCGGTTTCATGCCGTTCTATCCCGGGCCCGGCCTTGGCGGCCATTGCATCCCGATCGATCCGTTCTATCTGACCTGGAAGGCCCGCGAGTTCGACGTCACCACGCGCTTCATCGAACTCGCAGGGCAGATCAACACGGCGATGCCGCACTGGGTCGTGGATCGCGTCGCCGAAGCGCTCGACCGCCGGCAGGGACGCGGGCTCAGCAAGGCGAGAATCCTGATCATCGGCGTCGCCTACAAGAAGAACATCGAGGACATGCGCGAAAGCCCCTCGCTGCGTCTGATCGAGCTTCTGGAAGAGCGCGGTGCCAAGGTGGATTATCACGATCCCCATGTGCCGGTGATCACGCCGACCCGCGAGCATGCACCCCTGACCGGGAGAACTTCGGTCGCCCTGTCGGTCGAAGCCATCAGGGCCTATGACGCCGTGCTGATCGCGACCGACCACGATGCCATCGATTACAAGGCTCTGGTCGGGGCCGCGCGGCTCGTGGTCGATACCCGAAATGCCTGCGCCAGAGCCGGCGCTACGAGTGATAACGTGGTCAAGGCCTAAGTTCGCTTTGCACCCATCGAAGAACTTCGCGTCTTCATCCGTGAACCCGTTCGGCTGCCGTGCCATCGAGTCCGAGCAACGTCTGGGCTTGTGCCTGTGTCAGGACCGGGGGCTCGGTCCGCCACCAGCGTCGGAGCTGGATGCCGGGTCTTGGATGCCTGAACTGCGAGCGCGCCATGAGCGCAAGCGCGGCAAGACGACGACTCTGAGTCCAGTTGGCGAAGGCACGCTCGACATCGATCCAAGCGCAAAGCGCCGCGTATTCCTTGGGCTGTCCGACAAGAAGCTGACGGAACCGCGCGATGATGATGTCGGCCGCTTCGTTTACAATTACGCGGTTGCTTTTCGCTGTCCTGCGTATCAACGCGCCCACGATCGGCGCCACGGCGAGGCGTCCGCCTGCAAGGCCGAAGCGTAGAAACCAATCGAAGTCTTCGAGCCGTCGCAGACTTCGATCGAGCGGGCCGACCATCGCGAAGGCCGCCCGGGGAATGATAACTGTCGACCCAGGGCAAAACCAGCATCCGCTTGCGAAAAGCAGAGGCTGGTTTGCCTCGACGGGGAAGCGCGTCGCCATGGTACCGCGGTCGAGATCCAACACCTGCCAGCCGGTAGCGATGGCCAGTAGCGGGTCATCGTGGTCGAGGAACGGCAGTTGTGCAGCGAGTTTACCCGGAAGCCAGGCATCGTCGGAATCGAGAAACGCCAGAAACTGGCCTTCGGCCAGATCGATCCCAACCTGACGCGCCCCCGAGCTACCAAGATTGACCTCGAGACGTATGATCCGCACCTTGCCTTTCAATTCATCAGGAACGGGTGGATCGATCGCCACGTGCGAAGCATCATCGATGAGTAGAATTTCGTGAATCAGGCTCGCTTCGGGCACAAGCGAACGAAGCGCGTGGGTGACCTCTGACGATCTGTTATATGCCGGGATGACCACGGAAACGCTCGCTGCTGCCATGTCGCTACCCTACAACCCGGCCGCCATGCGCATTCCCTGGTCCAGATCGAGACCCTTCACCATTGTTCTCCGCAAGGTTCCACTGGGACCGCGCACTGAACTGCGCACTGAACTGCGGCGGTGCCGATCCACCGTATTGCGCGTTATGCACGATGCTCAAGATACCACTGATAGGTTGAGGCGATCCCTTCACTCAGGCCGATCCTCGGAACCCAGCCCATGGCCCGAAGGCGGTCCGCGATCATGAGTTTCCGGGGCGTACCGTCAGGTTTGCTTTCGTCCCGGACGATGTCGCCCTTGAAGCCCACGATAGCGCAAACCATCTGCGCCAATTCCAGGATCGTCCCGTCCTCGCCGGAGCCGACGTTGATATGTTCCGCGGCCGAGTAGTGCTGCAGGAGATGCACGAGCGCGTCCGCACAATCGTCGACATGCAAAAACTCGCGTCGCGGGGTTCCCGTCCCCCAAATCGTCAGTTGCGTGTCGCCGCGGACCTTAGCCTCGTGTGCCTTGCGGATCAGCGCCGGCAGGACATGGCTGGACTGTAGATCGAAGTTGTCGTGCGGTCCGTAAAGATTGGTCGGCATCGCCGAGATAAAGTCGACACCGTACTGCCGGCGACAGGCCTGCACGAGCTTGATGCCGGCGATCTTGGCGATCGCATACCACTCGTTGGTCGGCTCCAGCGGCCCGGTGAGCAGCGCCTCCTCCCGGATCGGCTGAGGTGCGAGTTTGGGATAGATACAGCTTGAGCCGAGGAAGAGCAGCTTGCTGACGCCTACCTGTCGCGCCGCTTCAATGATGTTCGCCTCTATCATCAGGTTCTGGTAGAGATAGTCGGCGGGAAAGCTGTCGTTATCGAGAATACCGCCGACCCTGGCGGCCGCGACGATGACCGCCTCCGGCTTGGCGGCCGCGAGCCAGCGTTCGGTCTGATCCTGCCGGACAAGGTCGACCTCAGAGCGCCCGACCGTCAGGATCGTGCAGTCTTCGCGCGCGAGACGCCGCAACAGGGCGGCCCCGACCATTCCGCGATGTCCCGCGACCCAGATGCGCTTGCCGGCAAGGCGGTACTGGACCTCATCCGGCATTGTGACGGCGCTCCTGCTCGACACGCTTGAGGTCCTCGCGGACCATTTCCTCGCACAGCGCCTGCCACTTCGTTTCGTGTGTCCAGCCGAGTTTTTCCCGCGCCTTGGTTGGATCGCCGATCAGCAGTTCGACCTCCGTAGGGCGGAAATAACGGGGATCGACCTCGACAAGAATCTTGCCGGTTTCTCGATGCACGCCCCTTTCGTCGACGCCGCGGCCCTCCCAGGCGATCGGCACGCCCGTCTGCGCGAAAGCATGGGTCACGAAATCCCGGACCATCGTCGTTTCGCCCGTCGCCAGGACGTAATCGTCCGGTTCCTCCTGTTGCAGCATGAGCCACATGCCGCGCACATATTCGCGCGCGTGTCCCCAGTCGCGCTTCGCATTGAGGTTCCCGAGATAGAGCTTGTCCTGATAGCCGAGCTTGATCGCCGCGACAGCGCGGGTGATCTTCCGCGTCACGAAGGTCTCACCCCGCAAGGGGCTCTCGTGGTTGAACAGGATGCCGTTCGAGGCATGCATCCCATAGGCTTCGCGGTAGTTCACGACGATCCAGTAGGCATAGAGTTTGGCTGCCGCGTAGGGGCTGCGGGGATAGAACGGGGTTTTCTCGCTTTGCGGAATTTCCTGCGCTTTGCCATAAAGCTCGGATGTCGAAGCCTGATACAGGCGAGTTTTATCAGTGAGCCCGAGTAGACGAATAGCCTCCAGCAGGCGAAGAGTGCCAATCGCGTCGGAATTAGCGGTGTATTCCGGGGTTTCGAACGAGACCTGCACATGGCTCTGGGCCGCAAGATTGTAGATTTCGTCGGGCTGTGTTTGCTGGACGATGCGGATTAAATTGGTCGCATCGGTCATGTCTCCGTAATGCAAAATGAAATGCTGGTCCTTCTCGTGCGGGTCTTGATAAAGATGCTCGATCCGACCTGTGTTGAACGAGGACGAGCGGCGTTTGATGCCGTGAACGACGTAGCCTTTCTCCAGCAGGAATTCTGAAAGATAGGCGCCATCCTGCCCGGTTACGCCGGTGATCAGGGCGACCTTGCCGATACCGGATCGATCCATTTCGTACTCCTGCCGGGCTAGAATTCTTTGACGTCATCCGATGTGTTGTATGGAACAAAGCCCCTACTGCCACCGTCAAACCTATTGGAGCCATTCCATGTCCGCCATATGTAGACGGTCCGTTTGCAATCTCGAGCGAGGATTGGCAAATGGCGGAACGAACGTGTCACCGTATTTCGGTTACGGCTTCAAGGCCGTAAGCTGACCGAAGCGCAAAGCGGCCGAGTTCCCGCGGTCCCCTCGGCGATTTAATTTAGAGGATCTTGGAGCGGGCGATCGGGATCGAACCGACGACATTCAGCTTGGGAAGCTGACGTTCTACCACTGAACTACGCCCGCAGCGCTGTTTTCCTTAGCCTGTTCGGCAGGTCTGTCGCAAGCGCTCGCTGCGAAGGGCATTCGCGGAACGTCATGGGGGCCGTCGGGTCGCGCGATGAACGGACAGCCCGGGTCATCACGCGGCGACTTTGCTTGACGTGGCGGCGCATTCACGCTTTCCAAAAACCGGCACGCTTTTCAAGAACCGGCGCGGCGGACGAGCGATGGCCAAGCCTCGGGCTGTCGATCGGAAACGGACGCGGGACGCACGGGAGAGAGGATACGCATGACGCTGACCGCGATCGTCGACCATCGGCTGACGGAGCGCTTCATCCTGGCGCTGATCATCATCAACGCGATCACCCTCGGTCTTGAAACCAGCAAGAGCGTGATGCTCACCTATGGCCCCCTGCTGCGGGTGATCGATCAGGCAATCCTGACGATCTTCGTGGTCGAACTGCTGGCGCGCATCGCCGTCAAGCGGCTGCGTTTCTTCCGCGATCCCTGGAGCAGCTTCGACCTGTTCGTCGTCGCCATCGCGCTGGTGCCGGCGAGCGAAGGCTTCTCGGTGCTGCGCTCGCTGCGGGTTCTGCGGGCGCTGCGGCTGATCACCGCCGTGCCGGCCCTGCGCAAGGTGGTGGCGGGGCTAATCGGCGCGCTGCCGGGCATGGCCTCGATCGGCCTGCTGCTGGCGCTCGTTTATTACGTCTTCGCGGTGATGGGCACCAAACTTTTCGGCGACAGTAATCCCGAACTCTTTGGCTCCATCGACGTCTCGGCCTACACCTTGTTCCAGCTCATGACCTTCGACGACTGGTCGGGGGGCGTCGTCAAGCCGCTGCTCGAAAACGGACATCCCTACGCCTCGGCCTTTGTCATCGTCTTCATGGTGCTGTCGGCGTTCATGTTCCTGAATCTGTTCATCGGCGTCGTGGTCACGGCGCTCGACGATGTGACGCCGGACGCCTCGCCCAAACTGACGCATCCCGCCCATGGGGACGCGGCGGCAGCCGCGGGCGACGAGCGTGAAATCGAGCGTGAAATCTTGCGGGAACTCGCGCAACTACGGCAGGAGATGGCGCGGCTGCGCGAGACCGTCGCGGCACGACCTGCAGCCTGACAAGACTTGGGGCCTGACAAGACCTGGGGCCTCAACGGCGCGACATTGCCCGCGGCGGCCGGTAGGGGCTGTCTTTAGGGCTTGAAATGCTTCGACAGCTTCAGGGCCTGGCCCTGATAATTCGAGGTGCCGATGCTGCCATAGAGCGCGTCGGGCTCGGCCGCCATCCGCTCATAGGCGAGGCGGCCGATGATCTGCCCGTCCTCAAGCAAGAACGGTACCTCGTGGCTGCGCACTTCCAGCACGCCGCGCGAGCCCGGCGTGCCATCGGCGCCGACGCCGAAGCCGGGATCGAAGAAACCGGCGTAATGAACCCGGAATTCGCCCATGGCCGGATCGATCGGCGCCATCTCAGCGGCCATGCTCGCTGGAATATGAAGCTTTTCCTTGGAGGCGAGGATATAGAACCGATGCGGATCGAGAATGACGCCCCGTGAGCCCCGCGCGCGGATCGGCTCCCAGAAATCGGCGATGTCATAGGCGCCGATCCGGTCGACATCGATCACGTCGGTGAAGGTCTGCGCCTTGTAGCCGATGATGTCGTCGTCGCCACCGGCAAGGTGGATATGGAGCACGAGACCGTTGCGGATCACCGGCTCGCCATCGACAAGCGGGGATACGGCGTGCAGGTCGCGCAATTGCCGGTCGGTCACCTGGAAGCTGCCCGCTTCCTCCTGCGAGGAGCCGCGCCGACGGAACCGGAGCTGGTTCAGCCGGCTGCCCCTGCGCACCTTGATGCTGAAGCTGGAGGGCGAAATCTCGGCGTAGAGTTTGCCGGAATAGCCGCCCGCCACCGCATCGAAGACCCCGCTCCTGTCGGCGATCAGCCGGGTGAAGACGTCGAGCCGTCCCGTCGAGCTTTTCGGGTTGGCGAAGGCGGAGATCGTGTCCGGCAGTTCGCTGAGCGATTCCATGAGTTCCACCACATAGACACAGCCGCGCTCGAGAATGGCACCGTCGTCGATCGGGAAGCTCTCATGGGCCAGTCCTTCCAGCGCCTCGGCAACCTGACGGTGCGGCCCGGGCAGGAAGCTGGCGCGCACCCGATAGGCCCGGGAGCCCAGGCGCAGGTCGAGGCTGGCCGGCTGATACTGGCTTTCGGCGATCTCGCCCGAGATCGAGCGGATCATCTTGCGGCGGACGAGCGTGCGGATGTCCTGGCGGGGCAGCACGCCTGAGCGACCACGCAATCCGGAATCGGCGCCGGCATCAAAGCCGGCAAGATCAAGCGTATCCGGCATCTGTGCCTGGGCGGTCATGTCCGTCGTTCCTGTGAAGCCCGCTTACACGGCTTTGACAAGCACGCCAATCCCGCGGTGCATCCGTTCGATCCGGCTTGCGACGATGACCCGCGACGGATTTGGCGTGGCCCGGACTCAGTCGCCGAAGGTTCGCCACGCGAGCAGGACCCGCCCGAGCGCCGTCGCCAGCGTCAGCCCCGCGAAGACGAAGGCGATGGGCGTGAAAAAGGCCGGAAACAGGATCATCAGCGCGAAGCACAGGATGGTTTCGGTGCCCTCGACGAGCCCGGCGGAAAAATAGATCGATTTCAGCCCTTGCGCGGTCGTTTCCAGCCGCCGCTTGGCGGCGAGCACGGCAAAGGCAAGGAAACTCGCGCCATTGACGTAGAAGGCGAACAGCAGGGTCGCCCCCGCCACGGCATTCGCCTCCGGCAGGCGCAGCACGAAAGCGAGCGGCACGATGCCGTAGAAAACGAAATCGAGGACGATATCGAGATAGCCGCCCAGATCACGGGCCCGGTCGCCTGGCCCGTCGCGCCGTGCGATGGCGCCGTCGAGCCCATCCGCGAACCGGTTGGCGGCCAGCAGCAGTAACGCAAGGCCGTCCATGCCCCACACGATTGCCAGGGCGCAGCCGAGGCCAAAGCCGAGCCCGATCAGCGTCACGGCGTTGGCTGAGAGCGGCAAGCCGGCGCAGGCGGCCGCGATCCGCTTCAGCGGCCGGTCGATCAGGGGCCGCATCCGGCCGTCAAGCATGGTGCCTCATGCCGCAAGGGCTACCGCATCCGAGCCCGGCTGTCATGCCGCGCCCGCAGGTCGGAATGTCGCGTGGATAACGACGCCAGATCGATGCGCTTGTCCCGTCCTGGCCCTCGCTTGCTCGGCCCGTTGGTGACGGCGGCGAAAGCCATTACATCTGGCGAAAGCCAACAAGTCTCAAGGCGATTCGCAGCGATGAACCATGCCTCCGCGCATTCCTCCCCCCTCACCATGCACGCCACCACCATTTTGATGGTGCGCAAGGGCGGCCGCGTCGTCATCGGCGGCGACGGGCAGGTCAGCCTGGGCGCGACCATCGTCAAGGGCAATGCGCGAAAAGTCCGGCGGCTCGGCAAGGGCCATGTCATCACCGGTTTCGCAGGGGCTACCGCCGACGCCTTCACCCTGTTCGAAAGGCTCGAATCGAAACTCGAGCAATATCCCACGCAACTGCTGCGCGCCTGCGTCGACATGGCCAAGGACTGGCGCACCGACCGCTATCTGCGCCGGCTCGAAGCCATGCTGCTCGTCGCCGACAAGGAAGTGAGCCTGCTGCTCTCAGGGACCGGCGACGTGCTAGAGCCGGAAGCCGGACCCAACGGCTCGGTCCTCGCCATCGGCTCGGGCGGCAATTTCGCGCTGGCGGCCGCCCGCGCCCTGATCGACACCGATCTCGACGCCGAGGCGATCGTCCGCAAGTCCATGCAGATCGCCGGCGAAATCTGCGTTTATACGAATCATTCGCTGGTGATCGAGACGCTTGATGCAACCCTCTAACGAACTAATAAAAGAATTGGGCCTCATGTGCGGCAATGCTGCTTTCTTTCTGAAATCGGCACAAAAACTTAAAATCATTCATGCTTATGAGATGGAAAAAGGCAACATCAAGAACTCACGTCCTGATGCGATTATTCCAATAATTTATCTTATTTCACATGCAATCGAAGTTATGTTAAAGGTATTTTTATTACACCACGGCTTTGATCAAAAACAACTGAAAAGTGCAAATATTCGACACAATCTTTCGGAGTTATTTAGGGAGGCAAAGCAATTAGATCTTAATACAGATTTTTCAAACATTGATAGTCTAATACCATTAATATCTGATACGCACAAAAATCACACACTAAGATATTATACTAATGAATCAGATTTTGGCTTTATCATAACAGATAAGATTGGAATGGTATTCTTTATTGATGAGCCGATCAGACTATGGAAAAAAATCATGCATCAGGTTGGAATTGAACATGGGCTGGACCGCTATTTAGTAGCAGAATCGACTATTTCTGAGCCGGATGAGAAACACGCCTCATGACCACCTTTTCCCCCCGCGAGATCGTCTCCGAACTCGATCGGTTCATCGTCGGCCAGCGCGAGGCCAAGCGGGCGGTCGCCATCGCGCTGCGCAACCGCTGGCGGCGGCAGCAGATCGTCGGATCGCTGAAGGACGAGGTGTCCCCGAAGAACATCCTGATGATCGGGCCGACCGGCTGCGGCAAGACCGAGATCGCCCGGCGTCTGGCACGGCTCGCCAACGCGCCGTTCCTCAAGGTGGAGGCGACCAAGTTCACGGAGGTCGGCTATGTCGGCCGCGACGTGGAATCGATCGTCCGCGACCTGATGGAGGTCGGCATCGCCCTGGTGCGCGAGGCCAAGCGCAAGGATGTGCAGGCCAAGGCGCATCAGGCGGCCGAGGAGCGCGTGCTCGATGCGCTGGTGGGCGCGACGGCGAGCCCGGCGACAAGGGATTCCTTCCGCCGCAAGCTGCGCGCCGGGGAGATGGACGACAAGGAGATCGAGGTGGAGCTGACGGGTTCGGGTTCGGGCGCGCCGATGTTCGAAATGCCGGGGATGCCGGGCGCTTCGGTCGGCGCGATCTCGATCGGCGACATCTTCGGCAAGGCCTTCAACCAGAAGGGCCGCCCCCGCCGGCTCGCGGTGAAGGACGCCTACGACCCGCTGGTGGCGGAGGAAAGCGACAAGCTGCTCGACCAGGACGCGATCATCCAGGAGGCGATTTCGCAGGTCGAGAACAACGGCATCGTCTTCCTCGACGAGATCGACAAGATCTGCGCCCGCGAGGGACGCGGCGGCGCGGACGTCTCGCGAGAGGGCGTGCAGCGCGACCTGCTGCCGCTGATCGAGGGCACGACCGTCGCCACCAAGCACGGCCCGGTGAAGAGCGACCATATCCTGTTCATCGCGTCAGGCGCCTTCCATATCGCCAAGCCCTCCGACCTGCTGCCCGAGTTGCAGGGGCGGCTGCCGATCCGCGTCGAGTTGCATTCGCTCGATGTCGACGATTTCCGCCGCATCCTCACCGAGACGGAGGCGAGCCTCGTCAAGCAGTCGGTGGCGATGCTCGGCACCGAGGGCGTGACGATCGATTTCGCCGAGGATGGCGTCGCCGCCATCGCCCAGGTGGCGGTGGAGGTGAATTCCACCGTCGAGAATATCGGCGCGCGCCGCCTGCAGACGGTGATGGAGCGGGTGCTGGACGAGATTTCCTTCACCGCCACCGACCGCTCCGGCGAGCGGCTGACCATCGACCGCGCCTATGTCGAGGACCGCGTCGGCGAACTGGCGAAGAACGCCGATCTCAGCCGTTTTATCCTGTGATGGGGGCGGGGTCACCATCAACAATCCTCGTCCTGAGGTGACATTTGCACCGCAAATGGCCTCGAAGGGCGGTCGCGATGCGGGCACCCTCAAATTTGGCGATCCTTCGAGGCCCGCGATGCGGGCACCTCAGCGACTGTGTCATGGGTCAAGCGCTTTGCCATGGTTTTTGGTCCCTGATGATGGCGTTGAGTGCGATCAGGAGCTTTCGGGCGACGGCGATGGTGGCGACCATCTTGGCTTTGCCCCTGGCG
>JAESGE010000228.1_pt1 | contig 22052 bp, 19 predicted proteins | sample 9269601 | NCBI WGS metagenome assembly JAESGE01 (sample SAMN14515569, study PRJNA621662) | algae metagenome | isolation source: Tolypothrix brevis GSE-NOS-MK-07-07A and co-occurring heterotrophs from wet... | place: USA: Grand Staircase Escalante National Monument, Utah | collected 2006-04-16
GACGACGATGACCATCACGTAGGCGACGATCACCGGGCGATCGAGGCGGTTGATCGATTCCAGCAGCAGCTTGCCCATGCCAGGCCAGGCGAAGATCGTCTCGGTGACGACCGAAAAGGCTACGAGCGAGCCGAATTCGAGGCCGAGCACGGTGACGATCGGGATCATGATGTTCTTCAGGATATGGACGCCGACGATGCGGCTCTGCGACAGGCCCTTGGCGCGCGCGAATTTGACGTAATCCATCAGCGCCGCCTCCCGCGCACCGGCGCGGGCGAGACGGATGACGAGGCTGATCTTGAGCAATGCGAGATTGAGCGAGGGCAGCAACAGGTGCTGCCAGCCCTTCAGCGAGAACAGAGAGGTTTCGATGCCGAAGAGGACCATCGTCGGCCCGCGCCCCGTCGCCGGCAGCCAGCCGAGCGAGACGGCGAACAGCAGGATGAGCATCAATCCGACCCAGAAGGTCGGCAGCGAGAAGCCGAGGATCGACACCGCCATGATGGCGCGCGCTGTCTTCGTCTCGGGCTTCAGGCCGGCGTAGAGGCCGAGCGGCAGCCCGATGACCACCGCCAGCAGCAGGGCGACGAAGGCGAGTTCGAGCGTCGCCGGCATCCGGCTGAGGATGAGCTTGATCGCCGGTTCGCCATGCACGAAGGAGCGGCCGAGATCTCCCTGAAGCGCATTGCCGAAAAAGACGAAGAACTGTTCCCAGATCGGCCGGTCGAGGCCGAGGTCGCGGGCCGTCTCGGCGATCTGCGCCTGGGTCATTTCGGGCGAAACCAGCATCCAGACCGGATCGCCGATGACGTTCACGCCGAAGAAGACGATCACGACCATGGCGAAGATGACGAACAGGGCCTGGGTGCCGCGGCGCAGGATGAAGGCGAACATCTGGGGTGACTTTCGCTTCGGTGAAACCCTTGCCTATCGGGGCAAGGGCATGAAAACCGCTGTCATTCCGGGTTCATCGCAATAGCGATGCCCCGGAATGACAGGGATGGGTCGTGGCGATTACTGGCGGCTGGTGCTCATGGCGAGGGTGTTCTCGTCCGAGCGGGCCTCGTAGGCGATCCCCTTACGCGCGGCCCAGGTGTTCAACTGGTAATGCACGGGGATCAGGCCGACATCCTCCATGCCGATCTCCATCGCCTCGGCGAAGAGGGCGTCGCGCTTGGCGTTGTCGACCGTGCGCAGGCCCTCGACCACCTTGGCGTCGAAGGCCGGGTTGGAATAGCGCCCGCGATTGGTGGCGCCCATCCCCTTCGAGGCATCGAACGTCGCCAGAAGCGCTTTCAGCGAATCCGAGCTTTCACCCGTGCCAGCGGACCAGCCGACAAGGATGAACGAGAATTCCGGCACGTTGCCGGCCCCGCCCTGCGAGGCGCGCGAGAAGAAGTTGGCGGAAGGCAGTGTCTCGACCTCGGCATCGACGCCGAGCCGCGCATACATCTGCGCCACCGCCTCGATGATCTTTGTGTCGTTGAGATAGCGGCCGTTGGGGCCGTGCATCTTCATCTTGAAGCCGTTGGGGTAGCCCGCATCGGCGAGCAGTTTCTTGGCGGCGTCGAGATTGAAGGCGGTCGGCTTGAGTTTTTTCGAGGTGCCGAAAAACCCGTCCGGCAGAAGCTGGCCGGCGGCAATGGCCTCGTTCTCCATGATGCGGGCGACGATGGCGGGGCGGTTGATCGCCATCGACAGGGCCTGGCGCACACGCTTGTCGCGCAGCGGGTTCTTGATCTGGCTGCCGTCCTTGGCGGTGATGAAGGGCGAAACCTCGCGGAAGTGATCCATGTGGAAATAGATCACGCGGTTGGAGACTTCCGAGACGACGTTGAGCTTGGCGTCACCCTTGAGGCGGGCGACATCCGATGTCGGCACGTTCTCGATCAGGTCGACGTCGCCAGCGAGAAGCGCCGCGACGCGGGTCGGGGCGGAGGTGACGAAGCGGAACGTGACCTTGGACCAGTCCTGCTTCTTGCCCCAGTAGGCATCGTTGCGGGTCATGACCACCCGGTCGCCGGGGACGAATTCGGCCTGGCGGTAGGGGCCAGTGCCGCCGGCAGCGCATTTGCCGGCGTTGAAATCCTCGGTCGTCGTGGCCTTGCAACTCGCGGGAATGATGTCGATCTGCGAGATGTCGGTCGGCACGAGGGGGGCCGGCGTCGCGGTCTTGATGCGGATGGTGTGGCTGTCGACCTTTTCGATCGTTTTGCCACGCACATAGGCGGCGAAGCTCGATGGGCTCTTGGGCACGTTGGGCGCGCGCTCGAAGGTGGCGACCACGTCATCGGCCGTGAAATCCGACCCATCGTGAAACTTGACGTTGCGGCGCAGCTTGAACTCCCAGGTCGTCTCGTCCACCGCCTTCCAGGATTCGGCCAGCAGCGGCACCAGGGCCTGCTTCTTGTCCTGTCCGATCAGCGGCTCGTAGATATGCCGGGCCAGCATGTTGTTGGGCGTGAGGTTGTGGTAGTGCGGGTCCATCGAACTGGGCTCGGCCGACAGGCCCACCTTGAGTTCCTGTGCCGCGACTTGCGACGTCGCAAGACCGGATGTCGCCAGCAGCGCGAGCGCCAGAAGCCGGATCACCGAGCGCTTGGCCGTGGGCTGTTTCGAATGTGACATGTGGTTCCTTCCATGAATGAACGGCCAGTGTGTGCCAGCGGCAGGCTTTTGGCCAGCGGCAGGCTTTTGGCAGACGGCAGGCTTTAGGCCCATCGCCCGGCCTCAAGGCTGTCGACGGAACGGATGCCGCCGGAAGCCTTCGCCTCCCGATCCGTCATAACCTGCATGTTCCACGCCGGTTGACAGGTTTATGACATGCGTTTTTATTATTGAGAAGGTTCAATCATATAATCTGAATGCATAGTGAGATGAGCGACAGCACCAGTCCGGTTACGCCACGCCCCAGCCTGCGCGAGCTTGAAATCCTGCGGGCGATGATCGCCACGCGCAAGATGGTGGCGGCGGCGGCGATGCTCGGGATTTCGCAGCCGGCGATCTCGCGGGCGATCGCCTCGTTGGAGGCGCGGGTCGGCCGCCTGCTGTTCCACCGCGACAGCGGGCGTCTGGTGCCGACCGCCGATGCCTTCGCGCTCGAAGCCGAGGCGCTGCCGCTGTTTCGCGCGCTCGAGCGGATCGCGGTCTGGCCCCATGCCAGCCCGACATCGGGAACCTTGCGCATCACGGCCGCGCCGACGCTGGCGCAGTTCGTCCTGCCGCCAACCATCGCGCATCTGCGGGTGATCGAGCCCGACCTCGTCATCCACGTGCAGATCGGCACCGGCAGCGACGTGGTTTCGGCCATCGCCGAGCGCAGCGCCGATCTCGGGCTCGTCGATGCCCCGGTGTCGCATCCGGGTGTGCGGGTCGAACCCTTCCGCGAGGCCGTCGCCCATTGCATCATGCCGGCCGACCACCGCCTGACGGGCTTCGACGAGATTACGCCCGCCGACCTTGCGGACGAGCCGATGATCGCCCTGTCGCGGCGCTTTCCCTCGCGGATCGAGATCGACCGGGTGTTTTCGGCGGCGGGCGTCTCGCGGCGCATCGTCACGGAAACCACGACGTCGATCTCGGCGGTCTACATGGTGCGGGCGGGCATCGGCATCACCCTGGTCAATCCCTATCCGATCTCGATGGGCGCGCATGATGCGGCCGGGCGGATCGCGGGCTGGGGCGGCCTGACCGGGCTGGTGGCGCGGCCGTTCAGTCCGGCGATCCACTACCGCCCCGCCTTCCTGTTCCCGGCGGCCGGCTCCGTCTCCCCGCTCGCCCGCCGTGTCGCCGATGTGCTCCGGGCCCGGCAGCCGGAGGACGGACTGACGGTGCCGATCTATTGAAAGCTGTCAGACGATGCTCAGGAACAGCGCCAAAGCGCGGTTTACCCGCAGCATCAGGGCATCGTCCGCCCTGCCGATGATCACCCCGATCTTGGCCTTGGGGATGACCGTGATCTTGTCGATGGCGATCTGCGAGTCCTCGCGCAGGCCGTTCCGCGGGGAAGGCGCCACATCGATCCGGAACTGATCGGCATCGTCCCGGATCAGCGATGTCAGCGGGCAGACGACAATCGCGGGCAACTCATCGAAAAGGTCGCTCTGGACGATCAGGGCCGGGCGCGGCTTGCCGTAATCGCCGGGCGCGACGACTGTCACGAACTGGCCGCGCCGCATCAGGTTTCCGGCCAGTCATGAACCTCTGCAACAAAGCGCATCAGTTCGTCGCCGGCCGGATCGCTCGCGGCGACGGCGCGCGCCTGTCGGCGGCAAATTTCGGCGAAATCAGCTTTGCGCGTATCCGGTACCCAGATCTGTACCGGGCGCAGGCCGGCCGCGCGCATGCGCTGGCGATAGGTCGCCATGCGCTTGGGCGGGGGAACGGGTGTACGGGTCGGGCGCGGCATCACGGCTTTCCATTTCGTAACATGTTACATCAAAAGGAGAGTGATGAAAAGGCTGGTCGCTATTGGCCCGACAGCACCATCTCGATCTCCCGGTAGCCGCGCTGGCGGGCGTGATCGAGGGGCGTGCGGCCTTCACGGTCGGCGATGTCGCGGCGGGCGCCGGCCTTGACGAGATGGCGGACGGTCTCGACATGACGCTTGCCGCCGTTGCCGAGGATGACCGCCTCGATCAGGGCCGTCCAGCCGAGATTGTTGACGTGGTCGAGCGGCGCGCCGGCCAGGATCAGGTCGCGCACCACCTCATCGTGACCCAGATGCGCGGCGGCGATGAGTGCCGTGCCGCGATAGGGGCTGGTGATCGCTTTCGCGTCGCCGCCAATCGCGATGGCGACCTTCATCGTCGCTGGATCGTCGGCGACGGCGGCGATGGTGATGCAATCGTATTGCTGATTATCCAGAGCTTTGGGATCGGCCTTGCCTGCGGCTAGCGCCCGCATGGCCTCGTGTTGCCTGGCGAAAGCCGCCACATGCAGCGGCGTGCGGCCATTGCGGTCGCGTGCCTCAGGGTTCGCGCCGACCGCGATCAGGCGCATGATGTCGACAGTATCGCCGCGATGGGCCGCGCGGTGCAGGCCCTGATAGGCATCGGCTTCCGATGCGGAGGGCGGCGTCTGAGCAGCGACAGGTTGAATGAGGGCCACGGCCATCGCCACGCCAAGACCGAATGTACGGCGGTTCAGCATCGGGCATGCCTCCTTGGGCGCGGTCTGAAGCCTGTTTCAGAACGCCTTGAAGGTGATGATCGTGTGGGTATCGGCGATCTCGGCGATGCTCTGAACTTTCTGCGCGACGAAGTGGCCGATATCGACGTCCTTGGGCACGTGGAACTTGGCGAGGATGTCGTAATTGCCGGCGGTCGAATAGATTTCCGAGGCGATCTCGCGGTCTGCGAGTTCGCTGGCGACCTCGTAGGTCTTGCCGAGCTTGCATTTGATCTCGACGAAAAAGGTCTGCATCGGGTCGCTCCGGCTTCGGACTCGGCTTGAAGGAAGGGCTTGAAAACGTGGCTTGGGGCTCGGGCTCTGTTCTGCCGGATCACGACGCCGCGCGCCAGACCCCTCACGCCCCGGCAAGCGCGGCGATGCGGGCGGTCATGGGGTCGTCGGGATTGGCGAGGCCGTCGAGCACCGTGAAGTGATTGGCGCCCTCGATCTCATCGTAGCGCGTGACCGCGCCGCTCAGACCCCAGACATCGACGATGCGGCGGCTCTGCTTGAGATATTCCTCGCTTTCCAGCGAGCCGACCACGGCATCGAGCACGAGGCGCGAGGGCGCTGGCCAGAAGAACGGGCTCTCGCGCTCCGATTCCTCGAAGCTAAGCCGCAGATCGGCGTTGATGCTGGTCTCGGTCAGGGGCTTGAGATTGAAGATGCCGGAAATCGCATAGGCGGCGGGCACGAGCGTGGGCGGCAATTCCGGCGCGACCGCACTCCAGTCCGTCGCCAGCATGCAGGCCGCCAGATGCCCGCCGGCGGAATGGCCGACGGCGACCACCGGCACGTGGTAGCGGTTCCACAGCGTCGCCACGCAGGCGCGCATCTGGCCGATGATCTCGCCGATGGTCACCTGCGGGCAGAGATCGTATCCGGCGACGGCGACGGGAACGCCACGGGCGTTAAGGCCTCGCGCCATGTGGCTGAAGAAGGCCGGCGAGAGGCCGCGCCAGTAGCCGCCATGGATGAACAGCACGATGGCGTCCCCGGCGGCCGTCTCGGGCTTGAACAGGTCGTAGGTCTGGCGCGGGCTTTCGCCGTAGCGCAGGCCAAGATCGCAATGGGCGATCCTGCGATAGGCTTCGGCATCACGCTCCCAGCCCGCGATGATGGCGGGATGCTCGGGCACGCGGGCGCGGTTGTCGTATTGCTTCTCGTATTCCGGGTTGATCAGCGGCGGGGCTGTTTCCTGCGAAGGCATCTGCGTCATCGCGTTTTTTTCGCTCATGTGGTCGCTCCTGATACCTTCGTTCCCGGACCGCCCACCTCCCGCGACACGTCTCCGTTGCCTCGCACGCCCAATCCACCGAATGCCAAGCCCCGGCGTATTCTAGGGCATGGACCGGCTGTTGCAAAGCAATGAAGGGTGGCGGCCGGCGCGGACTCGCGGGCTTCCGCACCCGTCCCGTATCGATACCGGTCCAGTGTTGGCGCTTGCGTCGGATGCGCCGCTTGCGCCACATGCTTCAAGATGATTTGAGGGGAGCCCCAGCCATGAACAACCCCGTCCTGGTCGAGGTCACGCGCGGGGCCAGCGTAGAATCGCGCCATCGCGGCACCGTCTGCGTCATGGACGGCGACGGCGGGACCGTGCTGTCGCTCGGCGACATCAATCGCCCGGTGTTTCCGCGCTCGGCGGTCAAGGCGTTGCAGGTGTTGCCGCTGATCGAAAGCGGCGCCGCCGACCGCTTAAGCCTCAGCGCCGCCGAGATCGCGCTGTGCGTCGCCTCGCATTCGGGTGAGGAGGCTCACGCAGAGGGCGCGGCCGCGATGCTGAAAAAGGCCGGGCGCGACGCCGGCTGCCTCGAATGCGGCACGCATTGGCCGATGAACGAGATGGCGGCCCGTTCGCTCGCCGCGCGCGGTCTCAAGCCCAGCGCGCTGAACAACAACTGCTCGGGCAAGCATGCGGGCTTCGTCTGCCTCGCCTGCGACATGGGTGTCGATCCGGCGGGTTATGTCGAGGCGGGCCATGCCGTGCAGCAGGCCGTGCGCGGCGCGATGGAGGACATGACCGGCGCCGCCCACACCGACGACGTGCGCGGCACCGATGGCTGCTCGATCCCGACCTACGCCATCCCCCTGCATGCGCTGGCGCGGGGATTCGCGCGGTTTGCCTCAGGCGCAGGTCTGGGGCCGGAACGACGCAAGGCGATCGAGCGCATCCGAATGAGCGTCGCGGCGCATCCGTTCATGGTGGCGGGGACCGGCCGGTTCGATACAAAGCTGATGGAGATCATGGGCGCGCGCGTCTTCACCAAGACCGGGGCCGAGGGCGTCTATTGCGCGGCGCTGCCGGAACTGGGCTTGGGGATCGCGCTGAAATGCGACGATGGCGCGGGGCGGGCGGCGGAAGTGGTGATGGCGGCGCTGGTCGCCCGCTTCCTGCCCCTGTCCCAGGATGAGACGGACCGGCTGGCGCCGCTGCGCGAGGCGGTGATGCACAACTGGAACGGCATCGAGGTCGGGCGGCTGCGGGCCGCGGGTCCATTGGCCTGAGCCTCACGCCACCGCATTGCCCTCGACGCGCACGCCGGCCGCGCGCTTGTCGCTGGTTTTCGCAAGGTCGCCGGTGACGGCCTTGCCGTATTCGGTGCCGATGACGGCGCCGAGGCGCGCCCCCGCGATGACGTTGTTGGCGATGAGGGCGTTGCGCTCCTTTGGCACGAGGCTGACGGAGATGCCGATGCCGGTGTCGCGGATGATGTTGCCTGTGGCGAGCAGATTGCGCATTCCCCATGACCAGCCGAGCGAGATGCCGACATCGCTGGCGCCCTCGACGACATTGCCCGTGACGGCGGCCTCCGCCTCGACATGGATGCCGATGCCGCCGATGAGTTCCTTGCCCCTGGGCGCGAGGCCGCGTCTGGCGGTGCGGATCAGGTTGTTGGCGCAGACGGCGAGCCGCCCGCCATGGTCGAGATTGGTGATGTTGACGCCTTGCGCGCAGTCCTCGACGAGGTTGTTGGCGATCATCGCGCCCTCGAAGGCGAATTCGGAATAGAGCGCCACCTCGCCGCAGCGCCGGCCGTTATTGCCGAGGATCTGGACGCCGGAGCCTGAATTGTTGCGGATGAAAGTGAGGGCGCAATCGCGCAGGGTGTTGCCCTCGACCAGCACGCCACCGGCCCGGAAGATGCTGATTCCGTTGCCGTTCGGGCCATCGCCGCCGGCATCGTTGCGGATGCGGCTGACGCGGTTGCCGCGGATCGAGGTCGCGTCGTCGCCCTTGGCCGAGCGCCAGACCTGGATGCCGTTGTTGCCGCAATCCTCGACGGAGTTGCCCTCGATCGCGAGGCCGGTCGAATCGATGGCGAAGAGGGCGGCGTCGGCCATGGCGCGAAAGCGGCTGTTGGCGATCCGCCCGCCGCTGCGGCTCACGGTGAGGCCGACCGCGCCGCCATTGGCGAAGCCGCAATCGGCGAGGGTCAGGTCGGCGACATCCGCGATGGCGAGCAGGCCCTGGCGGGCTTCGGCCGGCAGGGCGCGTCCATCGAGGCCAATGCCCTCGATCGCGAGGCGCCTCGATCCACTGGCGGTGAGCAGGGCCCCAGGCCTTGCGGCGGCCAGGATCGTCGCGCCGGGAATGCCGACCAGACGCGTGCCGTCCGGTATGGCGACCCCGGAAATCCGGTAGCGCCCCGGCGCCACGAGCAGTGGCGCGGCGCGGCGGGCGGCTTCGGCCAATGCCGATCGCAGGATGGCGGACTGATCGTGGTCGGCGTCGGCGCGCAGGCCCAGCGTCGCGGCCTCAAGGCCAAGGGTGCCCAAGGGGGTCGGAACCGGAGATATCGCGCGCCTCGCCGACCGGGACTCCGCGGCGCCCGCCTCGCCGACGGCCATCGCGCCAAGGCCCGACAGCGCGGCGGCGAGCAATGAGCGGCGATTTCGGTCCATGGGCGGTCTCCTGTCGGCCCGGGCCGTTCAAGGAACGTGCCGTGGCCGCCTGTCTTCAAACGGGACATCCTGCCTGGATGAGGCGGCGCCGTGGTAGTTCCGCGCGGCGATGGCAAGATCGATGGCGATCGCGCTGAGGGCCGCGCGCAGCGGCGCGAGCGCCGGCGCATGGCGCGCGCCTCGACGCCGTCCAGGGCCGGTTCTGGGATAGGGCAGGTGGATGAACAGCACGGGCGCGGCCATGCTTCCCCCCGGCTTGCCGAGACGCCCCAGCGCCAATGCGTAGGCCGCGTTGCAGAGATAGCGCCCGGCCGACGCCGACATCCGGGCGGCCAGCCCCTGGCGCCGCAATCGCGCGAGCGCCGCGAGACTGCCGGCGCTGGTGCGCAGGGGCAAGGATTGCCTCAGGGCGGGCTCTCTTCTTTCGGTGCCGCCGGGCGTGCAGCCCCTCGCGTCGGCATGCAGCGGGCTTGCCCCGGCGCGGGCGAAAAGCTCGACGCGGACGAATCGGCTGCGGGGCGCGAGGCCGAGCATCAGTACCGCGGCGGGGGCGTTCCGAGCGTGAGCATCTCCCTCGATCGCGCGGGTGAGATCGCGTAGGCCGCGACCGTAGCTGGTTTCGAGCACCAGGGCGCGCGCCGCGAAACCGCGCGCCCGGCAGGTTCTCGCGACCGCGTGCGCCAGACCGGCGGTCGGATTGATCCGGACATGAGGGTAAGGGCCGAAGCCGGTGATCAGAACAAAGCCGTGTCGCACCATGTCCAGCCGCCAACTCCGATCGTCAAGTCCAGCGACTGTGTCCAACCGCGTCTTCCAACAGCCGCCGCCCGCCGCCGATGCGCGATTGCATTGTTCCGTGTTCTGGGGAGAAATGAAAACGGAAAGAGGCGAGGCAATCGCCGGTCGCTTGAAAGGATGCGGGGCGAGGATGCGGGGAGAAATGCAAAGGTCCGCTACGGGTGAGACCGGCAACGGGGACGCAGCCGACCATGACATGGGCAACCATGACATGGGCAACCCGGACATGGGCAACCGCACCGCCCGTGGACGCATCCGTGCCGCCATGATCGCGGTCTGTCTGGCGCTCGGCCTGGCGGGCTGCGCCTCCGGCGGGTCGCCTGGTTTCACCTTCACGGACTTCAACGAGGCTGATGCGGTCAACCGCATCAGGATCTTCGTCGCGACCACGCGCGAGCCCGACACCGAAACCGTGATTTACTCGGGCGAGCGCGGCCGCAAGGCGGGCTTCGCCACCCTCGATATCTCCGTGCCGCGACAGCATGTGCCGGGCGAACTCGAGTTGCCGGCGGCTGGCGGGGCGGTCGTGCCCTCCCAGCACTTTGCGGTCGTCAAGGGCGAGCGCGTCGATCTCGGCGCCATCAAGGCCGGGGTCAAAGCCGCGATCGCCAAGCGCCCGCCCGGCGAGCGGGACGTGTTGGTCTTCGTCCACGGCTTCAACACCACCTTCGCCGACGCCGCCTTCCGCTTTGCCCAGATCATCCATGATTCCGGCTTCAAGGGCGTGCCGGTGCTGTTCACCTGGCCCTCGCGCGGGCGGCTGCTCGCCTATCCTTACGACCGCGACAGCGTGATGTATTCGCGCGATGTCCTCGAGCAGGGCCTGCGTTCGATTGCGACCGAACTCGGCGCCTCGCGGATCGATCTGCTGGCGCATTCGATGGGGACGCTGCTGACGCTGGAAACGCTGCGTCAGGCGAGCATCCGAGGCGATGGCAGCTTCGGCGGCAAGCTGCGCGAGGTCATGCTTGCCTCGCCCGACGTCGATCTCGACGTGTTCCAGACGCAGATTCGCGCGATCAACCGGCCGCTGACCGTGTTCGTCTCGCGCGACGACAAGGCGCTGGCCTTCTCGCGGCGCTTTGCCGGCGACAAACGCCGGCTCGGAGCCCTGTCGGAGCAGGATGTGGAGACGATCGCCGACCTGAAGCGCTCCGGGGTCGAAATCATCGATCTTAGCTCGGTTTCGACCAGCGACGGACTGAATCATGCCAAGTTCGCCTCGTCGCCCAAGGTTGTGAGGTTGATCGGCACACGTCTTGCCAACGACAAGGGCATCGCCTTGCGCGGGGAGGGGCTCGGCGGTGCGGTCAGCGGCGTCATCGGCGCGGTCGGCAACACGGTGGAGGCTGTCGTCAACGCGCCGGTTGCCATCCTCACCAATGGCCAGGGGCCGCAACTCGACCTGAGCCAGCCGTGAGCGGGTGTTCGCGCGCCGCCATGGCAAGGCCAATGATCCCGCCAATGATCCCGCCAATGATCGGGGCTATCACATGGGCGGTCACATGGGCAGGCATATTGGCGGCCTGGGCCGTGCTGGCGGGACTTGTGGCGGCGACACCGGCCGGAGCGGTCGACGACCGGCCGTTAGCGAGCGTCGGGCCAAGCCGCTTCATCCATGCCGATCCGTCGACACAGGGCGAAGTTTCGATCACTGTCGAAACCTATGTGCCGCCGGCCTGCCAGACCAGGGCCTGCCCGCTGGTGATCTCGATGCACGGCCTCACCCGCAACGCGGCGGCCGCCCGCGACAACTGGACCGCGCCCGCCGACCGGCACGGGCTGGTGATCGCCGCCCCGGAATTCGACCGCGAGCGCTTTCCGACGCGGTTCTACCAGCGCGGCGGCGTGCAGAACGAGCCGGATCGCGGCAAATGGCTCTATGCGACGATCGAGCGCCTGTTCGATGCATTGAAGGCCAGCGGGCGGGTCGAGGGCGAGACTTATGTCCTGTTCGGACATTCGGCTGGAGCGCAGTTCGTCCATCGCATGGTGGTGCTGATGCCCGACGCCCGGTTCTCGACGGCGATCTCGGCCAATGCCGGGTATTACACGCTGCCGGTTCCAGCCTCGCAGGCCCAGGGGCGCACGTTTCCCTATTCGCTTGGGAATACGCCCGTGACCGAGCCGAGCCTTCGCCGTGCTTTCGCAAGGCGGCTTCTTGTCCTGCTCGGCGACCAGGACAACGATCCCGCCCATGACCAGCTCAACACCGGCGAGGGGGCGAACGCGCAGGGGCCGCACCGGCTGGCGCGGGGCCTTTTCTTCATGGAAACGGCGACGGCCGTCGCGCGAAGCCTTGACGTGTCACTGGCTTGGCGGCTGGAGATCGTCGCAGGCGTCGCGCACGAGCAGCGCAAGATGGCGGCGGCCGCGGCCCTCGCGGTCTTCGGCACGCGATAAACGGCAGGTGAATGCCGGCCTCAAGCCCCATTCAGGCGGCGAGGCCTAGAACCGTCAGCATCCCGGACGAGGCCATCGCGGCCTTTCCCTTTCAAGGATGATGACGATGACACGCCAGCTTCTAATTACCCGCAAAGGTCCGATTGCCCGCAAGGTTCTGCTCGCCGCGTTCGGCGCGGCCGTGCTCGGTGCTGCCTCGCTGAGCGCCGCAGCCCCGGCATCCGCCAATCCCTATGGCTACGGCCACGGCTACGGGTATGGCCGGGGGTATGGCTATGCCTATCGGCCCGTGCCGCCGCCCCGCTACGGCTTCCATGGTCCGCGCCACCGCCAGTATTACGGACGTCCCTGGTGGGCGCATCGCGGCCCGCCGCCGGTCTATGGCTACGGCTACGGCTGGCGCTGAAATTTCTCCGGCCCGTCGTGGGAGGCGCACCGCGACGGGTCGGGGCTCAAGGTTCTGATACGTCACGGTTTTGGTGGGCCGAAGGCTCCGGCGGGGCGCGGCCGTATTGCCGCCTGATTCGTCAGGCGTTAAGGCGGCGGTAACCTCCACGCGGTTGTGTGACCGCGCAATCTCCAGCCCAGAATTGAGAACGATGACGCGATCCCCGCGCCGGCCTGACTTCTTGCGCCTGACGACGCTGCTCCGGCTCGCGACGGCCTGTTGCCTCTCGTTGGCACTGGCGGGCTGTATCTTCAACGATCGTGGCCTGCAATCGCCCTATGCGGTGGCTCGCGAGGGGGCGACGCCGTTCTCCGACCGGCCGACGATCCTGCTGGCGACCACCCGCAAGGTGAACGACAAGCCGGATCGCAGCCCCTATTTCACCACCGACCGAGGCAGCGGCCTCACCTTCGCCGAGGTCAGCGTCGAGCCGCCGCCGACGACGATCGCCGCGAGCCTGACCTCGATCGTGAGCAGCAACTGGGCCGTGACAAACGTCGCCCGCCGAACACCGGCCGGCGCGGCGGACATGCTGGCCTCGGCCGCCAGCGGCAACGACGTGCTGCTCTACGTCCACGGCTACAACGAAACCTTCGAGAGCGCGGCGGCAGGCGCGGCCGAACTCTCGCACGGCCTGAGTTTCAGCGGTCGCACGGCGCTGTTCAGCTGGCCTTCGGGCGGCAAGCTCATCGCCTATGCCTATGACCGCGAAAGCGCCATGTGGTCCCGTGATGCGCTCGAAGACGTTCTGAAGGCGCTGACGACCAATCCCAGCGTCGGCCGGGTGCATATCGTGGCGCATTCGATGGGGGCGCTGCTGACACTGGAAACCTTGCGCCAGTTGCGCGCGGGCGCCGGCGACGAACTGGCCTTGAAGCTCGGCGCGATGGTGCTGGCCTCGCCCGATATCGACATCGACCAGTTCGAATCGACCGTGAAGCGGCTCGGCCCCTATGGCCAGCGCATCACCGTGATTTCTGCGACCAACGACCGGGCGCTGGCGATTTCCTCGCGACTGGCTGGCGGCATCGCCAGGGCCGGTGTCGCCGACCGGGAGCGTCTGGCGGCGCTCGGCGTGCGTGTTGCCGACGCCTCCGACTATGGCGGGGGCCTGATCCGCCACGACCTGTTCATTTCCGACAAGGAAGTTCGCGACGTGATCGCGAGGGCGATCCAGCGGGCGCGGTGATCGGGGCGTACTTGCGGTGTCTCAAAAGCAAGGGCGGAGACAGCTATCCAGCCCGCCGCTGCTGGTAGCCGAGCCTCGCATTCAGTTCCTCCAGCAGCTTTTCGGCGGCTTCCGCGATCACCGTTCCGGGCGGGAAGATCGCGGCGGCGCCGGCCTCCTGGAGCGCTGCGAAATCCTGTGGCGGGATGACGCCGCCGACGACAATCATGATGTCCGGGCGACCGGCCTTCGCCAATGCGCTTTTCAGTTCCGGCACCAGCGTCAGATGCCCGGCGGCCAGCGACGAGACGCCGATGATGTGGACATCCTTGGCGATCGCCTGTTTCGTCGCTTCCTCCGGCGTGGCGAAGAGCGGCCCGATATCGACATCGAAACCGAGATCGGCAAAGGCGGAGGCGATGACCTTCTGGCCCCGGTCATGCCCATCCTGCCCCATCTTGGCAACGAGGATGCGCGGGCGGCGGCCGTCGTTTTCGGCGAAGGCGTCGGTCATGCCCTGCACCCGTATCAGCACCGGATTGTCGGCGCCGACCTCGCGCTTGTAGACGCCGGTGATGACCTTGATATCGGACGTATGGCGGCCGAAGACCTTCTCCATGGCGAGCGAAATCTCGCCGACGGTCGCCTTGGCGCGGGCGCACCTGATGGCGAGATCGAGCAGATTGCCGTTGCCAGCCGCGCCTTGGGTGAGGGAATCGAGTGCGGCTTGGGTCTGTGCCTCGTTGCGCTCGGCCTTGAGCCGCTTCAGCTTGTCGAGTTGCCGGGCGCGGACGGCGGCGTTGTCGACCGAGCGCACGTCCAGCATCGCCTCGTTATCAGGCTTGAAGACATTGACGCCGATGATCTTCTGGTGGCCGGAATCGATGCGCCCCTGTGTGCGCGCCGCTGCTTCCTCTATGCGCAGCTTGGGAATGCCGGCCTCGATGGCCTTGGCCATGCCGCCGAGCGCTTCCACCTCCTGAATATGGCTCCAGGCTCGCGCCGCGAGATCGGCGGTCAGGCGCTCGACGTAATAGCTGCCGCCCCAGGGGTCGATGATCGCGCAGGTGCCGCTTTCCTGCTGGAGCACGATCTGGGTGTTGCGGGCGATGCGCGCCGAAAAGTCCGTCGGCAGGGCAAGGGCTTCGTCCAGCGCGTTGGTGTGCAGCGACTGGGTGTGGCCTTGCGTCGCCGCCATCGCTTCGACCATGGTTCGCGGCACGTTGTTGAACACGTCCTGTGCCGTCAGCGACCAGCCGGAGGTCTGGCAATGGGTGCGCAGGGCTAAGGACTTTTCGCTTTTCGCGCCGAAATCCTTGACCAGCTTCGCCCAGATGAGACGCGCCGCCCGCAGCTTCGCCACCTCCATGAAAAAGTTCATGCCGATGGCCCAGAAGAAGGACAGGCGCGGCGCGAAACGGTCCACATCCAGCCCGGCGCGCTGCCCGGCGCGAATATATTCGACGCCGTCGGCCAGCGTATAGGCCAGCTCAAGGTCCTGCGTCGCGCCCGCCTCCTGCATGTGATAGCCGGAGATCGAGATCGAGTTGTATTTCGGCATGTGCTGCGAGGTATAGGCGAAGATATCGCCGATGATCCGCATCGAATGGGCAGGGGGATAGATATAGGTGTTGCGGACCATGAACTCCTTGAGGATGTCGTTCTGGATCGTGCCCGACAGTTTATCCTGCGCCACGCCCTGTTCCTCGGCGGCGACGATGTAGAGCGCCAGAACGGGCAGCACCGCGCCGTTCATGGTCATCGAGACGCTCATCTGGTCGAGCGGGATGCCGGAAAAAAGCGTTCGCATGTCGTAGATGGAGTCGATCGCAACGCCGGCCATGCCGACATCGCCGGCCACGCGCGGATGATCGGAATCATAGCCGCGATGGGTGGCGAGATCGAAGGCGACGGAAAGCCCCTTCTGCCCCGCCGCCAGATTGCGCCGGTAGAAGGCGTTGGAATCCTCCGCCGTCGAGAACCCGGCATATTGCCGGATCGTCCAGGGCTGGTTGACATACATGGTCGGATAGGGACCGCGCAGGAACGGCGTGAGGCCGGGATAGCTGTCGACATCCGGCAAGCCCGCGCGGTCGGCGGCGGTGTAGACAGGTTTGACCGGAATTTCCTCCGGCGTAAGCCAGGGGGGGGTCTTTGCATCCGCGATATGGTCGGGCTGAACCCTAGAGGGAGCGGCTTTCGTGTGGAGGGTCGGCCACGGGGCAAGATCAGTGAAATCGGGGATCGTCGACCTGTTCATGGTGCCGCCTCCAAAATCTCGGTCAGGCACCCTATCACATCGCATCCGGCGTGGATAAATCCAGTCACTCCCGCCGCCCTGAGCGCCGGTTCGAGGTCGCCGGGGCGGCCCGCGAGGTAGATTGCCGTTGCGCCGCTCGCGCCAAGAGCCATCGCCGCGTCCGCGGCCTCGCTGGCATAGGCCTCATCGGTGCCGCAGATGCAGGCGAGCCTTGCGCCCGATTCCTTGAAAGCATCCGTCATCGCGACCAGATCGGTGCCATCGCCTTCACCAAAACCGCTTGTCTCCAGCGTCCTGATGCCACCCGCCGCGAACAGGTTCGCGGCGAATCCGGCGCGGGAGGAGAACGCCGCCGCAGAGCCAAGGGTGGCAAGGAAGATCGTTGTCGCGGTCTGTTCCGCCTTGTCGCGCAGCGCCTCGAACGGCTCGGCCAGGCGGAATGAGGGCAGGCCGTGGGCGTGGGCGTGGGCCGCAGCGTCAACGGGGGGCGGGGATTGAAGCACGGTGACGGGCAATTCAGCGAGATTGGGAAACTCGCTGGTGCCGGTCAGGGTGATCTTGCGCGTCGCGACAGCCTTTTGCAGAGCCTCCCGCTCGCGGGCCAAACCCTTCGCGATATGGCCATTGGCGAGCGCAGCCGCGATGCCGCCCTCGCGCTCGATATCCTGGAACAGTTTCCAGCCTCTTTCGCAAAGCCCTTCCGTCAGGGCCTCCAGACCGCCGGACCCCGCCGCCGGATCGACGACGCGCCAGAGATTGGCCTCCTCCTGAAGGACGCTCTGGGTGTTGCGGGCCACGCGCCGGGCAAAGCCATCGGGCAGGCCGAGCGCGGCCGTGAACGGCAGGACGGTGAGGCCGTCCGCGCCGCCCACCCCGGCAGCAAAGGTGGCGATGGTGGCACGCAGCATGTTCACCCATGGGTCGCGCCGGGTCATCATCCGCCACGAGGTTTCCGCGTGGATGGCGAGCGGCCTGGGCTCCAGCCCGCAAGCGGACTCGACGCTGGCCCAAAGGCGGCGCAGGGCGCGTACCTTCGCCATCGAGAGGAACTGGTTTGCATCCACCGTGAGCGTGGCGCTGACAAAACCCCGCGCTGCACCGAGCGGCATGCCGCCGGCTTCCAGCGCGCGCAGATAGGTCACAAGGGTCGCGAGGATCGCGCCAAGTTCCTGTCCTTCGGTCGCCCCGGCCTCATGATAAGGCCGGCCGTCCGCGGTGAAGCAAGGGCCGGTGAACCCGGTATCGCGGAGCGCAAGCGCTTGTGCAACGGCCTCGTCCAGATTTGGCGAAATTCCGAGATGGGCGGCGACCCCCAGAGGATCGAGACCGAAATCGATATCCATCAAGGCCGGATCGAGGCCGCGTCGTTCGACCAGCGCCCCCAGATGCTTGGCCAGATCGATGCCGGTCGGTGCCGGATCGATCCTGAGATGAATCAATTCGACGGCGACGTTTTCCAGCGCGATATCAAGGTCGCGCAGGTCGTCGACGGCGAGACCGAACCCACGGGCCGAGAGGCTGCCGGCAGGAACAAGCACGAGGGCATCCGCGCCACCTTCCAGATCGGCCAGCGCCAATTTTACAGCTTCCTCAAGGTTGGGATGATCGACGCGCGCGCAGATGCGCCAGCGCTGGCCGGCGTTTTTCCCGGTCGTGATACCGCCCTCGGCTTTCGGATAAAGCGGCCGAACCGGAATGCCATCCGCCGTCCGGCCAACCAGCTTTTTCTCGAAGTCGGCACCTTTCAGGACTTTTTCGACCGCAGCCCGCCACTGAGCCTCGTCGCCTGGCGGAAACGCGGCCATGAACGGCAGATGTTCGGTCATGTTCTCGTTTCCGGCCGGGCCAAGCGTACTCAGACGAACTGGCCGAGACCCGGAATCGCGCCGACGATCTGGCCCATCGTATCCTCGCCCGCTTTCTCACGGCCGAAAGCGAACATTTCCTTCGAGACCGTCTGGATCTGACCCATGTTGAGCCCGGCGCCCATCAACTGGCCCCCGAGCGCCATGACACCGCCGCCGCCCATCAGGCCGCCGACCATGCCCATCAAACCGCCGCCGCCACCGCTGGTGCCCGCGACGAGTTCCTGCGAACCGGGAAGGGCCGCCATCAGTTCGGCCACTTCGGCGGGGGGGCCTTCTTTTTGCAGGAAGCCGAGGATGATGCCGATCGACTTTTGTGCGAGGGCGGTGTCGATACCGGCCGCCGCTGCGACCCGCGCGATCAGTTCTTCCATGAAAATGCTTCCCTTTTTCAGTTTGTGGCGCGCGCGAAACTGCGCGAACCCATCGATTTCCGCAAGCGTGTTTGTGCCAGCCAAGACCAAAGGCGAGCGATGCGATTATGCCCTCGTTAATGCGGCTGGCGTAGGTTTCAGGTTGTAATCGGTTGTTTTGGGTGCGGGCGACGCAATGGTCGAGATTTCAAAGACGGTGGGCAGCTACGCCTATGTCGCTCCCCCCGGCCTCAATCCCAATCAGAAAACACTGAATGAAGCGGCAGAGCTTGCCGGTCGTCCTCGCCCCGCGCCGACGATCTCGTTCGGGATTCAGGCCCGCGAACTCGGGCAATTTGGCGACAATCTCATCGATCTCGTGCAGCCGCTCGGCGAAAGCGAGCGGAACCGTGGTTTTGCCGACAGCGAGAAGCTCAGTCTGTCGCTGGTCGAAGCCTATCGCAACGCCGCCGGCCGCATCCGGCAGGCGGCCGCCATCGCCAACGGCCAGACCGCCGCGAGGCCGGCGATTGCCGGCGGCAGCAACAATACGATCGCCAATGTGGTCGCCAGCGCGGCGCGCAACAATTCGGTGATCAGCGCTTTGTTCGGAGGCTCGCGGAATTCGAGTTCGACAGCGATCGCGAGCTTGCTGCGTATCCAGTCGGGCGTGACGACGACGCCCAATGCCGATCCCTATTCGCGCCGACTGGTGACGACCTATGGCTCGGGCGGGGCCGCCAATCTCGAAGTGCGACGGCTTGCCCTGACGGCGAGCACGCTGACGGTGCAGGCCGATCCTGGCTCGACGAATACGGATTCGTTCGAGGCGCTGCGGCTTGTCGCCGGAGGGTCAAGTTCAGCGAACGAAGGGTTCAGCCTCAAAGCGACAGGAGGCGCGCGTAACGATACCTTCGTTTTCGATACACGCGATCCGGCCGAACAGGATGCACGTCTGACCAGCATCGAGGTCGATACCGGAGACGGCTCTGACATCGTTCATATATCCGGGGCGAACTACTCCGTCGTCCGTGCCGGTGCGGGCAACGATTTCGTCACGGCCGAAGGGCAATCCATCATTTATGGCGGGGCTGGTGACGATCTCCTGACCGGCAACACCGTGTCCGGGGACGAAGGCGACGATGTGATTTTCTCGACCAGTTTCGCATCGGGCGGCATCGGCAACGATATCATCACGCTGTTCGGCATCGGCGACCTGTCGGAACAGGAACCGGGCACCGCCTATGCCGGCGAGGGCGACGACACGATCCTGGCCGATATCGAGGCGGCGGTCGATGGCGGCAACGGCAATGACAGGATCACGCTGCGCAACGGCGGCGCGGCGTTCGGCGGAGCCGGAGACGACGCCATCACGATCCAGGTCGATGGCGAGGCCGATGGCGGGGACGGCAATGACGACTTCCTGCTTCTGGCGGGCGGGACCGTGCTGGGCGGGGCCGGCGACGACAAGCTGACGGCCAGCGGCTTTGTCGATTTCACCGGTGGAAAAGGAAACGATGTCAGCAATTTGTATGGCGGCGGCATCATCCGGTTCTCGCCCGGTGACGGCCAGGATCGCGTGCTGATCGCCGAGCCGGAACCCATCGAGGGACAGATTTCGCTGCCGCGCTCCAGCCAGATCGTGTTCAGCGATTTGCTTTATGCCGACGTGACCGCGACGGGCAACAACGGCTTCCTGAGTGTTGGGATTCCCAACAGCACCGACAAACTGGACGTAACGCTGATCGACCAGACGCAACCGCTGGAACTGCGCTTCGACAAGGGCGCGCAGACGCAAATCGTCAGCTTTTTCAAAGGTGTATTCACGGCCGGTCCGGTGACCCTGCGCGACACGACGATCTGATCTGGACCTTGACGGGATCGGTTGCAAAACCGGGTGGCCGGGCTATAGCTCAAGGGGCCACTGAAAGGTTCCCGCGCCATGGTTCTGTCTGCAAATCCGGGTAAATCCGCGAAACAACCTGCGAAAACGGCGGGTCCCGACGGCACCATCCTGATCGGCCGCAGCACCAAGCCGGAGTTCCTGACCCTGCGGCTCGCCAACCGCCACGGGCTGGTGACGGGCGCGACCGGAACCGGCAAGACGGTGACATTACAGGTCATGGCGGAGGGTTTTTCCAACGCCGGCGTTCCGGTCTTCGCCGCTGATATCAAAGGGGATTTGTCTGGAATCGGTGCGCTTGGCGACAGCAAGCCGCCCTTCGTGGCGCGAGCCAAGGAACTCGGGATCGACTATGTGCCGGACCGGTTTCCGGTGACGTTCTGGGACGTGTTCGGCGAGCAGGGACACCCCGTCCGGGCGACGATGTCGGAGATGGGGCCGCTGCTTCTGTCGCGCCTGCTCGATCTCAACGACACGCAGGAAGGTGTTTTGAATATTGCCTTCCGGATTGCCGACGAACAGGGCCTGCTCCTGCTCGACCTGAAAGACTTGCGGGCGATCCTCAGCCATATCGCCGAGAACGCCGCAGAATTGACGGTGAAATACGGTAACGTATCCTCCCAATCGGTCGGCACGATCCAGCGCCAGTTGCTTGTGCTGGAGAACCAGAAGGGCGACAAATTCTTCACGGAGCCCGCGCTCGACATCAAGGACCTGATCCGAATCGATGCCGATGGCCGCGGCATCGTCAATATACTTGCCGCCGACAAGCTGATGGCCAACCCCCGGCTCTACGCGACGTTCCTGCTCTGGATGCTGTCGGAATTGTTCGAGGAACTTCCCGAAGTGGGCGATCTCGACAAGCCGAAACTCGTCTTCTTCTTCGACGAGGCGCATCTTCTGTTCAGCGGCGCGCCGAAAGTGCTGGTGGACGCTGTGGAGCAGGTGGTGCGGCTTGTCCGGTCCAAGGGGGTGGGGGTCTATTTCGTCACCCAGAACCCGCTCGACATTCCCGACACCGTGCTCGCCCAGCTCGGCAACCGGGTGCAGCATGCGCTACGCGCCTTCACGCCCCGCGACCAGAAGGCGGTGCGCGCGGCGGCCGAGACCTTCCGCCAGAATCCGAAATTCAAGACCGAGACGGCGATCACCGAGCTTGCCGTCGGCGAGGCCCTGGTCTCGATGCTGGAAGCGCGCGGCACGCCGTCGATGGTGGAGCGCACCGAGATCGCGCCGCCAATGGCGCAGGTCGGGCCGATCGCTCCGGACCAGCGCCGCGCGGCCATCGCGTCCTCGCCGATGCGCGCCAAATACGAGCGGATGGTGGATCGCGAATCGGCCTACGAGATCCTGATGCAGCGCAGGAACCTCGAACAGGCCGGCAACCAGCCGCAGCAGGCCGACGCCGGGGGTGGCGGCATCCTCGACACGATCGGCGGCATGTTGGGGGGTGGCGCTCCCGCTCCGGCAGGGCGGGGCGGACCCGGAAGCCGTGGCGGTCGCGTGCCTCAATCGATGACCGAAAAGATCATCACCTCCGCCGCCCGCTCCGTCGCCTCCTCCGTCGGCCGTCAGCTCGGCACGGCGATCCTGCGCGGCGTGCTGGGGAGCATCATGGGCGGGAAGCGGTGAGGGTCGGCTGAGCGAGGCTTCATCACGCAACACTCCTCATCCTGAGAGGCCCGCGATGCGGGCACCTCAGCGACTGTGTCATGGGTCAAGCGCTTTGCCATGGTTTTTGGTCCCTGATGATGGCGTTGAGTGCGATCAGGAGCT
>JAESGE010000229.1_pt1 | contig 21851 bp, 14 predicted proteins | sample 9269601 | NCBI WGS metagenome assembly JAESGE01 (sample SAMN14515569, study PRJNA621662) | algae metagenome | isolation source: Tolypothrix brevis GSE-NOS-MK-07-07A and co-occurring heterotrophs from wet... | place: USA: Grand Staircase Escalante National Monument, Utah | collected 2006-04-16
AAGGTTTTTCGAGCGTTCGACGCCATAGCGCAGAGTCTTCGGACCCGTAGACTTGCCGTCATAATTTTCCGGACGCCAGACACCGAGTCCGCCGCCTTGATCGATTTCGATCGGCCCATCGAGAACCATGCTCGACGGCGTATAACCATTGTCCAAAGCGGTCGCGTAGACGAACGGCTTGAAGGAGGAGCCCGGCTGGCGCAACGCCTGCGTCGCGCGGTTGAACTCGCTCTGATCGTACGAAAAGCCGCCGACCATCGCGAAGACGCGGCCCGTGTAGGGGTCCATGACGACAATCGCGCCGCTGATCTCTGGAAGCTGCCGCAGCCGCGCCTGACCGGCCTTGCCCTCGACCGGCTCGACATAGACCACGTCGCCCGGAACCAAGACCTGGGCCATGCGCGCGCGCCGTGTCCATTTGATGCCGTCAGCGGTGATTGTCGCCGTTTCCCGCTCGGGACGAAGTTGGCCGGACGCCTCTTTGCGCGGCTGGATGCCAACACGGGCCGTATCCGCACCGACATCTAGGACAACGGCCAGGCGCCAAGGCTGAACATCACCGAGCGTGGGGATTTCGGCGATCGCCTGACCCCACTCGCGATTGCCGATTTCGACTTTCTGGATCGAACCACGCCAGCCCCGCGCCTCATCGTAGCGGACCAACCCATCGACAAGCGCCCGGCGCGCGAGAAGCTGCATCTTGGGATCGATCGTGCCCCGCACCGAAAGGCCGCCCTCCAGCAGCTTCTTTTCCCCATAGCGTTCAAGCAATTCGCGGCGGATTTCCTCAGCGAAGAAGCCTGCGGCGATGTTGTTGGGCGAAACCGAGCGTGGGTTGACGCCAAGCGGTTCCTTTTTCGCCTTTTCGCCATCGACGCGAGAGACGAAATTATTGTCGATCATACGATCGATGACATAATTGCGCCGTTCGATCGCTCGCTCGCGATTGCGGAACGGATGCAGGTCGCTCGGCGCCTTCGGCAGGGCCGCGAGATAGGCGGCCTCCTGAATGTTCAGTTCGTGAACCGACTTGTTGAAATAGTTCAAGGCTGCGGCGGCGACACCATAAGCACCTGGACCGCCAGCGGTGCCGAGAAAAATCTGGTTGATATAAAGTTCCAGGATCTTGTCCTTGGAGTAGGTCGACTCGATCCGCAACGCCAAAAGTGCTTCGCGGATCTTACGCTCGGCGCTCTGATCGTTGGTCAGGAAAAAGTTCTTGGCGACCTGCTGCGTGATCGTCGACGCCCCCTGAGGCCGCCGGCCCGAATCACGGTTGCGAAAATTCGTGATGACGGCCCGGACCAATCCTTCCGGATCGATGCCGAAATGCTTGTAGAAATTCTTGTCCTCGGCGGCGATATAGGCATTGACCAGAAGCTTAGGGACAGCCTGGATCGGCAGGTATAGCCTGCGCTCCCGAGCATACTCGGCAATCAAGCTCCCGTCGCCAGCGTGAACGCGCGTCATGACCGGCGGCTCATAATTCCGCAATTGCGCGGAATCGGGCAGATCTTTCGAATAATGCCAGATCACACCGCCAGCCACAGCAATTCCGACCACGAATACGACCGCGCCCGCTGCGAACAGCCAACCGAAGAGCCTCAGAACGAATCGCATGTGTGAGCAGTCGCCCCAGTTTCAAGTCACGGACGGCGCGGGAGGCCGTCTGCTATTGGCACGCAAATTAACGCAAAGATCATATCACAGCGCTTGTGGACCGACCGTTGCCACAAGTCCACAACGTGGAATCATCACCAAACTAGGGTGAAACAGTGGCACCCTGCAGGGTCGAGCGACGATTGCGGAAAAAATCGTCTACCGCCGTCGTGACCGACTGCACCGCGCCCCTCCGCCAGCTTTCGGATGTCAGCAATTCCACATCCCTGGCACTCGAAATATAGCCGAGTTCGATCAGCACTGAGGGAATATCTGGCGCCCCCAACACACGGAAGCCGGCGGATCGCAGTGGAATGCGGTGCAATTTGACGGTCGGCTCCAGTTTGCTGACGAGGCCCTTGGCGAAGGCGCTTGAAAACATCCGTGTCTCGCGCCGCGCGAGTTCCATCAGGATACCTGAAACGTCCTCGGCGGTTTCGCTCGCTTCCAGTCCCGCTGCGGCATCGACGGCGTTTTCCTTGGCCGCGAGCCTGGCCGATTCGCTGTCCGTCGCCCTGTCCGAACCGGTATAGACTGTGGCACCGCGCACGTTTCCGGCATCGGAAATCGAATCGGCATGCACGGAGATGAACAGCTCGGCGCCAGCCGCGCGGGCCATCCGCACCCGTTCGCCCAGCGAAACGAAGCGATCATCGCTGCGAGTCATGGCGACCCGGTAACGTCCGCTTGCCTGAAGCAGATCGCGCAGGGTCAAGCCAAAGGCCAGGACGATTGCCTTCTCGTTGACCGCCGCGTTGCTCGCTCCAGGATCGATTCCGCCATGACCGGGGTCGATCATGATGACCGGACGCCGATCCGCAACGGCCGATCCGTCGATCGGCTCGACGGTTACGGATGGCGTCGGCGGCACCGCAGCGGTCAACGCGCCGGGTCGACGCACGGACTTGAGGAAATCGCCGCGGTCGGATCGCCGTAATTCGATGTTGAGTTCGCCGAACCCGCCGCGAAGACGCGTTACCCCGGCGGCGACTGTGGCCGGATCGGAAAGATCGATGACGATGCGCGATCGTCCCGGGGCGATCAAGCCGAAGCGAAAACCCGATACAAACCCCGTGGCCTTTCGTCCCAGCGCCGAGGAAACCTGAAAATTGATCTCCGGCAAATCGACAATGATGCGATCAGGTTCGGCCAGCGCGTAGGCATCCACCTCGACCGGTGCAGAGAGGACGACATTCAGCCGGATGCGATCACCGTCGATGCTGATGCGCGCGTCTGTTCCGACAATGCCGGCATCACGTGCCATGGCCGGCGACAGGCTCAGGCAAGACCACGCGCACAGGGCGAGGACAGCCGCAAGGGCCCGCATGGCAAGCCATACCGCCGCGCGCCGATCCGTCGTCGAGAGGCCAGTGGGGTTCATGTGAATGCCAGCAACCCAACATGCGGATGCAATCGTTCTCTTAGACCCTGACGGCCGCAAGGTTAACACGCCGTAAGTTTTTTCGGCCCGCTGATGTAATCGCGCATCATTCGCGGTGCCCTTGCATTTCGAGCCGATCTGTCTGTAATGGCAGCAGTTGTGTGGCAGTGGCTGATACGCGCAGACCGAAGGCCGGAGGCCAAGGTTAGCGCGAGACGAGCAGCCCCGGATCGATGACCGATCTCTGCGACGCAGCAGGTAGCAGATCGTCCGTATGGAAACGGGACCCTGAGCGCTGCTCGGCACCCCAGGACATGCGAGCGTAACAAGGCGGCTCATATCACTGTCGCAAGACACAGATGGCCGCAGGTCAGGTTGGATGCACACGAACGCGAAGCCGCGACATTTTTCGGCTCGACGTCCCTCGGACAAAACCGTCACGGGAACACGTTCCATACGCCGGGTATCGGCTTGCGTTGACCTGATCGTTTCACCCTCCCGAAAACTGGCCGGTTCAAACCGGCTTTCGCGCGGCCCTGGGACCGTTGGCGGCGAACGCAAGTTCGCGGGCTGGCGGCTGCTCCTTCGGCAAGCGCCAATGGAAACAATCAATGGCCAACAAGATGCTGATCGACGCGAGCCACCCGGAAGAAACCCGGGTGGTGGTCGTCAAGGGTTCTCGAATTGAGGAATTTGATTTCGAGGCCGCCAATCGCAAACCGCTGCGCGGCAACATCTATCTCGCGAAGGTAACGCGGGTCGAACCCTCGCTCCAGGCGGCTTTCATCGAATATGGCGGCAATCGCCACGGATTTCTGGCCTTTGCCGAGATTCATCCCGATTACTACCAGATCCCGATCGCCGACCGCCAGGCGATCCTCGCCGATGACGAGCAGGCCGACCGGGATGCCGAGCGCGACGAAGAGCGCCGCGACAAGCGTGGCCGGGGTGGCCGTAAGCGCCGCGGTGGCAACCGTCCGAAGCTCGCCAGCGACGGCGAGACGATCAGCGAGAAGGCTAACGACGAGAACGCGGTCGACGCAGGCGCATTTGAATCGGATGACGATTCGCCAATCGCCACGAAAGACGCCGATCCGCAAGCCGGTGTCGTTATTGATGATGACGCCGCCGACGCTGGCGATGTCGAGGCAGCCGAAGAGAGCCCGCCTTCGGAAACCGGGGACGATCTCGACGAGATATCGAGCGACGCCGATCAGGGCGATTCTGGCAACGGTGATGTCGAAACCGTCGAGCAGCTTGGCGGCGACGCCATGGACGACATTCCTGAGCGTCCCCGTCATATCCGGCGCCAGTACAAAATCCAGGAAGTCATCAAGCGGCGGCAGATCCTGCTCGTGCAGGTGGTCAAGGAAGAGCGTGGAACCAAGGGCGCGGCGCTGACGACCTACCTCTCGCTGGCCGGCCGCTATTCCGTGCTGATGCCCAACACTGGCAAGGGTGGCGGCATCTCGCGCAAGATTACCAATGCCGAAGACCGCAAGCGCCTGAAGGAAGTCGCTCAGGAACTCGAGGTGCCCGATGGCATGGGCATCATTCTACGCACGGCGGGCGCCTCCCGCACCAAGCCGGAAATTCGACGCGACTACGAGTATCTGATGCGGATGTGGGAAAGCGTCCGCGAACTGACTCTGAATTCGTCTGCGCCGGCGCTCGTTTACGAGGAGGGATCGCTCGTCAAGCGCGCGATCCGCGACCTCTACAATAAGGAAATCGACGACGTTCACGTCGCCGGCGAGCATGCATACCGCGAGGCGAAGGACTTCATGCGGATGCTGATGCCTAGCCACGCGAAAATGGTGAAGCCGTACCGCGAAACCGTGCCGCTCTTTGCCCGTTTCGGTGTGGAAAGCCAACTCGATGCGATGTTCTCGTCAACGGTGACGCTGAAGTCGGGTGGCTATATCGTCATCAACCAGACCGAAGCGCTTGTCGCGATCGACATCAATTCCGGCCGGTCGACTCGCGAGCACAATATCGAGGACACGGCCCTCAAGACCAACCTCGAGGCGGCCGACGAGATTTCGCGCCAGCTTCGCCTACGCGATCTCGCGGGTCTGATCGTCATCGACTTCATCGACATGGAGGAAAACCGAAACAATCGCGCCGTCGAAAAGCGGCTCAAGGATGCGCTCAAGGACGATCGCGCCCGGATCCAGGTGGGACGCATTTCGGCCTTCGGCTTGCTGGAGATGTCACGTCAGCGAATTCGTACCGGCGTTCTCGAAAGCTCGTCCGTGCCCTGCCCGCATTGTGGCGGCTCGGGCATGCTGCGCTCTCCGTCGTCCGTGGCGCTGCAAATCCTTCGGGCCCTTGAAGAAACGCTGATCAAGAGCAATTCCCACAGCCTGATCGTGAAGACGCGGGCCGAGGTCGCGCTTTACGTCCTCAACCAGAAGCGGGCGCATGTGCTCGACATCGAGAACCGATTCGGCGTCTCGGTGATGATCATCGCCGATCCGCTGCTCATGGGAACGAAATACTTCGAGGTCGAACGCGGCGAATTCGTGAGCGATGAAAATCGTCCGGCGATCAGCACGATGCGCGCGCTCCCCGTCGGCGAGGCTCCCGAAAACGACATCGAGGACGCTATCGACCTGGAAGCGGGTTCCGAACCTGACGACAACGGCGACGCTAGCGATGAAGGCGCGGTCGAGGGCGAGACGGAAGCTGAAGGCATCGCCAGGCGCAAGCGGCGGCGGCGGCGGCGGCGGCGCGGTGGCGAGCGCGACAGCCAGCAGGGTGATTCCGCCCAGGCAGGCCGCGGCGAGGACCGGCCCGACATCGACGACGAGGCGTCTCGCGAAGACTCCGACGAGGATGGCGAGGGCGCGGACGAGAAAAGCGAGAGCCAAGACCGTGAGGCGGGTGGCGCCGAACCGGATGGCAATGGTCGCGGACGGCGGCGGCGACGTGGCCGGCGGGGAGGACGGCGTGACCGGGAAGACGCGATCGCCACGGGCGAGAATGGCGCTTCTGAAGCATCCGATGGTGCTGTGACCGAACCCGATCACGTACCCCTGGACATCGAGGCCGGATCTGAGGGGGACATGGCGTCCGAGCCCATGGCGTCCGAGCCCATGGCGTCCGAGCCCATGGCGTCCGAACCTGTGGCGCCTGAGCCGCTCAGCACGACGGATCAGGGCGATGCGTCAACGGCGATCGAGGATGCCGTCATCACCAAGCCCAAACGTGCCGCCCGCAGCCGCAAGAAAGTTGTCGCAGAGCCCGACAGTGCGGTTGAGGACGCCCCGGCGGAGGCACCTGTGTCGCCCGCCTCCGTTCCTGCCGCTGCGCAAGAGCCAGAACAGGAAGCCGGTTCGGAACCGGCACCGATCGCGGCCCAACCGGCCGCGGCGCCAGAACCGGTCGCTGTCATCTTGACGCCGCCCGATCCAGATCGCCCGAAGCGCGGCGGCTGGTGGAGCAGGCGCTGATCGACAAGGCTCGGTGGTTCAGCCACCGAGCCTTTTTTAGCCGGTGCTGGGCGCGACGGAATCTGCCATCAGCCGCGTTTTCGCAAAAACCGATCGAGGCGGATGACCGCTTCCTGACAAGCCTCGTGCGAACCGGCGAACGAAAGCCTGATCGTCCGGTCGCCGCGAGCGTTGTCGAAATCAAGGCCTGGCGTGATGGCCACCCCTGCCTGCTTCAAGACATCACGGCAAAATGCCATCGAGTCATTCGTCAGCCGTCCGACGTCGGCGTATATGTAGAATGCGCCATCGACCGGCAGGAATGAACCGAGACCGATTTCAGGCAACGCGTTCATGAGGAAAGCCCGGTTTCTCGCATAACCGCCTTTGATTTCCTCGCATTCCTCGGTCGCATCGAAAGCCGCCTCGGCCGCGACCTGGCTCAGATATGGCACCGAGATCGACAGGTTCTGCTGCAAACGCTCGATCGTGCGCATCATGCGTTCGGGTGCGATAAGCCATCCAACGCGCCAACCCGTCATGCAATAGTATTTCGAGAACGAGTTGATGACGATCGCGTCCGGCTCGGTCGCGAGTGCTGTCGTCGCCGGCTCGCCATAGGTCAGTCCGTGATAAATTTCGTCGGAGATGAACCATAGCCCGAGCTTTCGGCAGCAACGTCCGAGTTCGGCGATCATCGACGGCGGCATGACGACCCCGGTCGGGTTGGCCGGGCTCATGACGAGCACGCCCGCCAAGGCTTTTTCGGAATGCGCCTTTTCGACCTGAGCGGCCGTCAGCACGAAACCGCTATCGGAACCGACCTCGATCACGACAGGTTCGAGCCCAAGCGAAACCAATATATTGCGGTAAGCCGGATAGCCTGGCGCTGTGATCGCGACACGAGCTCCCGGCTCGAAACAGGCGAGAAAGGTCAGGATGAATGCGGCCGATGAGCCGGTCGTGACCGCGACACGGCCAGGATCCACCGTAACACCATGACAATCCTGATAATGGCGGGCGATGCGTCGGCGCAGGGAAGCGACGCCAAGCGCCTGTGTATAGCCTATCGAGCCGACTTCCATCGCCCGCATTGCCGCCTGACGTATCCGCAGCGGCGTCGCCGCCGAGGGTTGTCCCACCTCCATGTGAATGACCGAACCGCCACCACGTTCGATTTCTGCCGCGTCATTCATCACATCCATCACGATGAAAGGCTTCACGGCGCTCGCACGTTCGGCGATCCTCGGCCTACTCGCGCGTTCAGTGGCTTCCGCACGCGCCTCATTCGCGCCTGACATCCGTGTTTCTCCTTGCCCGTCAGATTGAGGCTGTTGCCGCAAAGCTGTGATTTGACGCGATCCGCAAGACATACGACATCGGACGTGGCATGAAAAAGATATGTTGATCATTCGACATTAAGTGCGATGCCGCATGCCGTTTCTCGCCTTTTGGAAACCCGCTCATGACCTTTGAAATCCTTGTCTCGCGCGCCTGCCGAACGGCGTTCTACGGATTGTTCGTGTTGTTCCTGGCCGCCGCGCCTGTTGCCGCGCAAGATACCGGTAGCCTGACGCCCCAGCAGCGGCAGGCGGTGATCGATATCATTCGCGAAACCCTGCTGAAAAACCCGGAGATCATTCAGGAAGCATTGATCGAACTGGAGGCGCGCAACCAGCAGGCGCAGTCGCAGGCGCAGCGTAGCGCCATAGAGGCGGAAAAGGCATCCCTGACAGAAAATCCCAAATCGCCCATCGCGGGTAATCCGCAAGGCGATGTCACGATCGTCGAATTCTTCGATTACAATTGTGGCTTCTGCAAACGTGCCCTGGACGACATGCGCGCGCTGCTGAAGGAAGACGGCAAGCTCAAGGTGGTCTTGAAAGACTTCCCCGTGCTTGGGCCTGAATCGGTCGAGGCAAGTCGTGTTGCCATCGCGGTCAAGAACCAGCTTCAGGGCGAGAAATATTGGGATTTCCACATCAAACTGATGAGCACCAAGGGTCGCGTCAACGGCGCGAAAGCCCTTGAAGTTGCACGCGAATCCGGTGCCAACATCGAGCTGGTCCGCAATGACATGGAAAGCGCGGACACGCGCAAGGCAATCGAGGATGTCGTTGCGCTTGGAGATCGCCTGGGTTTGACCGGAACACCCGCTTTTGTACTGGCCGATGAGGTCGTTTTTGGCGCGGTCGGTCACGCCGCGCTCCGGTCCAAGATCGCGGCCGTCCGCAAATGCGGCAAGACCAATTGCGGTTGATGCCCCAATTGTCGTTGATGCAACGGCAGGACACTGCCTGACAAGGCGACGATCCGATCCGAGCATTCGACATTAAAGGTGGAAAGATCGCAGCCGTGTAGAAGCTTGTGCGCATGTGCGTGGCTGCCTTTCCCCGGCGGACAGTTGCGGCTAAGAAGCAATGGATTGCGATCGCGCGCGCAGACAGGATTCGGAGCGATGACATGCCGTTATTTCACCGAAATTTGTGCCGTCGCTCCTCACTCCATCAAACTATCTGACGGTATGCGCTGCCAGGTGATAGAATTTCAATGAACCCGTGCCGGCCCGTGACGGCGATACATCGCCGAGAACGGTGCCTTGCGTTGCAATGGTGAACCCCGCGATGGCTAAAACAGGTCCTTTCGACCCCGAACTGGTCCGTGAACTGGCTCAGTTGATCAAAGATACCGATCTGACGGAGATCGAAGTCGAAAAGGGCGATTTGCGCATCTATGTGGCGCGACAGGTGACCGCGGCATCGGCTGCCCCCGTGCAAGCCGCGGTGGCGCCGGCTATGACGGTGGCCGTCGCCGCGCCTACTCCAATTGTCGCGGGCAAGCAGCCCCTGCACCCTGGCACCGTGCCCTCGCCGATGGTCGGCACCGCATATCGACGCCCCTCCCCCGATGCGAAACCATTCGTCGAGGTCGGATCGGTCGTGAAGATGGGCGAGCGTATCGTTCTGGTTGAAGCGATGAAAACCTTCAACGACATCGTCGCACCGCGCGATGGCACCGTTACCGCGATCTTCGTCGAGGATGGAACGCCGGTGGAATATGGCGAGCCGCTGATGGTGATCGAGTGAGCACATCACGCGACAACGGTTTGAAAATGTTCGATAAAATACTTATTGCAAACCGGGGTGAAATCGCGCTGCGTGTGCTGCGCGCCGCCAAGGAACTGGGCATCTCGACTGTGGCTGTCCATTCCACTGCGGATGCGGACGCGATGCATGTCCGCCTGGCGGACGAGAGCGTCTGTATCGGCCCTCCGGCGGCGCGCGACAGTTATCTCAACATCCCGGCCCTAATCGCTGCGTGCGAGATCACAGGTGCCGATGCCGTGCACCCCGGCTACGGATTTTTGTCGGAAAACGCGCGATTCGCAGAGATTCTCGACAATCACAACATCACGTTCATCGGTCCGAAAGCCGAGCATATCCGCATCATGGGTGACAAGATCGAGGCCAAGCGAACCGCGCAACGCCTCGGGATTCCATGTGTTCCCGGCTCCGAGGGTGGCGTGAGGGAAGAAGACGAAGCAATTGAAATCGCTCGTAAAATCGGATTTCCCGTGATCATCAAGGCGGCGGCCGGCGGTGGTGGGCGGGGCATGAAAGTGGCCCGCAGCGAGGACGATTTGCTGGTCGCGCTTCAGACCGCCCGCACCGAGGCGAAGGCCGCTTTCGGCGATGACGCGGTCTATATCGAAAAATATCTCGAAAAGCCCCGCCACATCGAAATTCAGGTGCTGGGAGATGGAAAAGGCCGGGCAATTCACCTCGGAGAGCGTGATTGCTCGCTGCAACGACGTCATCAGAAGGTCTGGGAGGAAGGCCCCTCGCCCGCTCTCAACGCCGAAGAGCGGACGCGGATCGGCGGTATCTGTGCGAAAGCGATGTCGGAACTCAGCTATCTCGGAGCGGGGACGATCGAATTCCTCTATGAAGAAGGTCAGTTCTTCTTCATCGAGATGAACACGCGCATCCAGGTCGAGCATCCGGTGACGGAGATGATCACCGGCATCGATCTCGTCAACGAGCAGATCCGGATCGCCGCCGGTGCGCCGCTCTCGATCGAGCAATCGGACATCGTCATCGAAGGCCATGCGATCGAGTGCCGGGTCAACGCCGAGCATGCCTCGACCTTCCGTCCCTCGCCGGGCCGGATCGCCTCATTCCATACGCCCGGCGGTTTGGGCGTGCGTGTCGATTCGGCGGCCTACCAGGGCTACACGATCCCCCCGCATTACGACTCGCTCGTGGGCAAGCTCATCGTTCATGGCCGCACCCGGACCGAGTGCCTGATGCGGTTGCGGCGCTCGCTGGACGAGTTCGTCGTCGACGGGGTCGAAACCACCCTGCCCCTGTTTCGCACGCTGGTACGCAACCAGGACATCCAGAACGGCGACTACAACATCCATTGGCTGGAGAAGTTTCTTGCCGCCGGCGGCATGGAAGCCTGATTTCCAACGCCTGACCGCCGTCGCAACGATTCGCCGTGGCGAATCGAACGCCCCTGAATGAAAACGCCCCGGCCGTCACGGTCGGGGCGCGGTTATCCATGGGGATCGCGATGGTCAAGGACAGGCGCGCGGCCGGCCATTATTGGCGATGTAGGTGCCACTCTGCGGATCGTAGGTCCGGAACCGCCGGCTGCAATACGCTATATCGTCCGCCGAGGCGGCGTAACTCGGGCCGGGTGCGACGTAGACCGGCGGCGCATCATAGACGGGGGCGGGGTAGGCATAGGCCGGGGGCGCAGCATAAGCCCCGGCGGCAAGAGCTCCCAGCGCACCGGCTGCGATCCCTAGTCCAATGGCGGGACCCACTCGGCTCCGGCGATATCCGTAACCGCGACCGTAGTACCCCGGTCGCGCGTAGTAGCCTCCCCGATACCCGGGACGACCATAGTAGCGGCCGGGTGCCTGTTGGCCGACGTAGCCCTGGACTCGCTCGATCGGCAGCGCGCCCTGAGCGCCGAAATCGACGACGGGCGCACGACCAAAGGCGGCGGCTGATGCGCTGGACGGCGCCAGCGCGAGGGCAATGCCAAGTCCGCAGGACGCCACCGAGCAAAGAATCGCAGTTTTCATCGTCATGTTCCCTCGAAACACATATGGAATCCTATTATCGACGGATATTGCGGCAATGTTAAGGGGTGGCGCTCCCATTGAACAGTAATCGCGACTCTGAAAGCGCGGCCAGAGCAGTGCGGCGTTCCTCCCCTGCAAGGGGAGGTTCAGGTAAGGACTCGTGCGACTCCGGCCTGGCCCAGCCGTCAACTCTTTTCATACCCTTACAGGGAGAGGGAATGGCGCGAGTGACGCTTGGTCGGGCAGCAGGGCGAAAATCAGTGTCCGCTGTCCCTTTCCTTCATGCGCGCAGGCAGGGCGCTGGCGTTTTGTGCCGACGACTAAGCGAGGTGTTTGCTTCCAGGTTTTGATGATGCGATCTCGACGCCTGAATCGAGCGAAGCGCGATGGAGCAAGTTCTGCACGGGGGCGCTACAACGACAGAGGCGGTTTATCGGGCAATACAACAGGGTCAAGAGAATCTGAGGGCTTTGGCATGGCGCTATGGCGCCATCACGGAGATGGTTGCGAAGCGGCAGAAGCGGACGGCGGTGGCCGATCTGCCGACAGGAACCAAAGAGCCGAAGTCCACGGTTCTGTCGGCGGATGAGGAAGCGGTGATCGCTGCCGTCCGACGGCACACACGAGATGACCGCTCCAGCAGGTAGAGCTAGGAGGGACGTTATTGCCTGGAAGATAAAGGCAACAACGCCTCCTCTGGCTTCTGCGCCGGCCGACTCAGTTTGTCCTTCGGCCGAAGACAAGCGGCGCCGCGGGCTCCAGCAGACCAGTCACGTCACCATTGAGCGAAAAAATCTTTTTCTCGACCTTAAGCTCCATCTCCGGCCTTCCTTTACTGAAGTCAATCTGGTCGTAGTTGACCCAGACCACGTTCGGCGCATAGGTGCTTTCGAAGTAGTAACGCTGTCCCGTTAGATCCTGCACGCTCCGGAAGATGGTGCTGGCGATGTTTGGTTTGCCTGGATCGCCGAGGCCGAAGGGGACCGAAATGTTGCGAATGACGCTGAACATGAAGGCGGCCGCTTCCCCACGATCAGCAGGCTTTTGCAGACCGGCGGCGTAATAAGCGGCACGCACGAACCGATCCATCGGGGTGCGCTCGCCCGGCAGGGGTTTGTCGCCGCCGAAAGTGCGATACTGCTTCAGGTTCTCGATTTGCACGTCATAGGTCGGCTCGTTGGTCATGACGGTAAACCTCCGATCATGAAAGATCTGAGGCTTGCCATCCTTGTATTCGATCACAGCGGAATCGCCGGATTTGTCGGAAAGAGACATATGCACAAGGGTCGGGAAGCCGTTCGGCAATATCAAAGGTTCAATCTGGATATTGAATGACCGTGTGGCCTCGACCGCTTCGGCGACGGTGGCGAAGCTGTCGAGGTAATACTGCATCCACTGCATGATGCCGATCGCCTCTTTCGACGGGTCCCGCTCACCGAAGGCGGAGTTCACTGCAAGATAGAGGATGTGGCCGCTCAGGCCTTTTTCGTTGACGCCCTCATGCGTGGCCGCGTCGTAGGCTGTCAGAACCAAACTGCCATATTTCGAGGTCCATTTGTGCGCATTCTGCGCCACTGCGCCTGTGCGCTCCATGCCACGTGGGAAAACGCGGAACGCATGGCCAGCTTTCTCCGTCCAGTCCTGCGTCCGCCCGACAAGCACATGACCGTCCGGCGACGACCAAAGGACCCGCGAGCATGCCATGACGTCGTGAGTCGCCAAAAGTCCGATGGCGAGCGTGGTTATGAAGTTCATGAGTTTGCTGCGCATGACAATTCCCCTTTTGTGTTCTGGCGCGCCGTCGAACTCGCCGGCCATAGTCTTACCGTTTAGCACGCCAGATCGTCATGACGTGCATCGCACCCACCATTCCCTCTTGGCGCCAAAGCGCTCAACGCCGGATATCCCCGCCCCCCACGATTCCCCAGGCACGTGCCCGATGATCCCCTTCCGACCGGCCGTGGCCGCCTGCTTGGCGATTGGAAAGTGATAAGGGGTATTCCTCATTCCAGCCCCACCCGCAGCCTGCGAGCGGGGAGAACGAAAGATTCTGCCATTTGCAGAATTTCGTGCAATATATCGAGGCTTTCCTGACAGTCGACAGGAACCGTAAGATGCGACGATCAGACCTCCATGCTATTCTTACCAGCTGCGGGTGGCTGGCCGAAATAGACCCTGCGCTAGCCGCCGCGATCATCCAGAGCGGGCGCATGTTTACCCTGAGCAAGGGCGAACTTCTCTATACCCCGGAGGACAACCCGGGCGGCATGTTTGGCGTCGTCGCCGGGGGCATGCTGATGTCGACCAACGGGCGGGATGGCCTGCCCGTGCCCGGGCATATCGCGCGGCGCTGCCACTGGTTCGGCTACGGCTCGGTCCTCGAAAAGCAGCGACGCAGCATGATCATATCAGCCAACGAGCCCACCATGTTGCTGCATGTCCCACTGGCCGACCTTGAACGTATGCGCGTGCGGTTCCCATCCGCGAATAGGGCTTACGGCAAGCTCGCGACTCTAGGCGAGGCGCTCTATCTCGCAACGGTCGCCGACCTTCTGATCCGCGACACGAACCGCAGACTGGCGGGCGTTCTCCTGCGCGTTTCGGGCGCGGAGCCGCCGCCCTATTTCCCCGGGTATCGCCCCACTGCCGTGGAATTGGCCCGCTGGATGGACCCGGAAGGCGCGCCACTGACGCAGGCGCTTTTGGCCGAACTCGCCAATGCCTCGCCCCACACGGTCGCGCGTTTCGTAGACCGAGCAAGCCAGGCCGGTCTGATCGAATGGCGCTATAGCCGCGTGCGCATTCTGAACGTCCAGTCCCTTGCCCGCTTCGCGGCGGGAGACCAGCTTTGATCCATCAGAACAGACGTGGCCCTGTGCCGGTCGGCCCCCCCAGCCACCGCATCTACCTATAAAATAATTTAAGATAAGGACTTCAGATCAGTCTGTATTTGACGGCTGTCAGATAAACGTGCGCGGCTCCCCCCGACGATGGGCCGGGCGATCGGCGTTATCAGGTCGGGGAATGTCGGGTGGCCGGCAATCAACGAAAACCAGAATGTCATCGGCATCAGCGACGATGATGGGCGCGGCCTGGCCGGTGACTTCTCTGTCAATATCAGCGAATTGAAGGCTGGTCTCACCGAAGAAAGCGGCGGTTCGTATCAATTGACGGCAGGTGTGGGATCACTAACGTCAGTATCTTCACGAACGCATTGAGCCATGAAGTGGCTGCCCTAGAATAACGACCTTCTGCCCGCCCCTATATAAAAACCCCCGGGCTTTCGACCGGGGGTTCTATCTTATCCTGTGATAACCGCCGTCAGTGGGGCAGCACGGCGCCAACATCGTCGGCGACCAAGGGCTTGTTCAGGGCGCTCAGATCCTCTTCCCAGGTGATCGCCACCGGCTGGCGGACCAGCGCGTGCTCGAGCACCTGCTCCATGCGCGAGACGGGCACGATCTCCATGCCGTTACGCACGCTGTCGGGCAGATCGACGAGGTCCTTGGCGTTGTCTTCCGGAATCAGCACCTTCTTAATGCCGCCCCGGAGGGCCGCCAGGAGCTTTTCCTTCAACCCGCCGATGGGCAGCACCCTGCCCCGCAGGGTCACCTCGCCGGTCATGGCGATGTCGCGGCGCACCGGGATATTCGTCAGGATGGAGACGATGGCGGTGGCCATCGCGATGCCGGCCGATGGTCCGTCCTTGGGCGTCGCGCCTTCCGGCACGTGCACATGGATGTCGCGACGCTCGAACACCGGCGGCTCGACGCCGAAATCGACGGCCCGCGAACGCACATAGGATGCGGCCGCCGAAATCGATTCCTTCATCACGTCCTTCAGGTTGCCCGTGACCGTCATGCGCCCCTTGCCGGGGATCATGACGCCTTCGATGGTGAGCAACTCACCGCCGACTTCCGTCCAGGCCAACCCTGTGACCACGCCGACCTGATCCTCTGTCTCGGCCTCGCCGTAGCGATAGCGCGGCGGCCCGAGATATTCTTCAAGGATGTTGCTCGTGATCGTGACCTTCTTCTTCTTGGTGAGAAGAATGTCCTTCACGGCCTTGCGCGAGAGGTTGGAAATCTCGCGCTCGAGGTTGCGGACACCGGCCTCCCGGGTATAGCGCCGCACCAGGGTCAGCAGGGCATCAGCCTCGATCGCCCACTCCTTGGACTCGAGCCCGTGCTTCTTCACCGCGTTGGGGATGAGATGCTTGCGGGCGATCTCGGCCTTCTCGTCCTCGGTGTAGCCGGCGATGCGGATCACCTCCATCCGGTCCAGCAGGGCCGGCGGAATGTTCAGCGTGTTGGCCGTAGTCACGAACATCACGTTCGACAGGTCGTAATCGACTTCGAGGTAGTGATCGTTGAACGTGTTGTTCTGTTCCGGGTCCAGCACCTCAAGCAGGGCCGACGACGGATCGCCACGGAAATCCGTGCCCATCTTGTCGATTTCGTCGAGCAGGATCAGCGGATTGCTGGTCTTGGCCTTCTTCATCGACTGGATGATCTTGCCGGGCATGGAGCCGATATAGGTCCGGCGATGGCCGCGGATCTCGGCCTCGTCCCGCACGCCGCCGAGCGACATGCGCACGAACTCGCGGCCCGTCGCCTTGGCGATGGACTTGCCGAGCGATGTCTTGCCGACGCCCGGAGGACCGACGAGACACAGGATGGGACCCGTGAGCTTGTTGGCGCGCTGCTGCACGGCCAGATACTCGACGATCCGGTCCTTGACCTTTTCAAGACCGAAATGGTCGTCGTCGAGCATGGCCTGCGCGGCCTTCAGGTCCTTCTTCATCTTGGAGCGCTTGCCCCACGGGATGCCAAGCATCCAGTCGAGGTAATTACGAACCACGGTCGCCTCGGCCGACATCGGCGACATCTGCCGCAGCTTCTTGACCTCAGCGATGGCCTTGTCGCGGGCTTCCTTGCTGAGCTTGGTGCTGGCGATCTTGGCCTCGATCTCGGCCACCTCGTCGCGGGCTTCCTCGCCGTCGCCGAGTTCCTTCTGGATCGCCTTCATCTGCTCGTTGAGGTAGTACTCGCGCTGGGTCTTCTCCATCTGCCGCTTAACGCGGCTGCGGATGCGCTTCTCCACCTGAAGAACGGAAATCTCGCTCTCCATTAGGCCAAGCACGCGCTCCAGACGGCGCGGAACCGAGATCAGTTCGAGCACCTCCTGCTTGTCGGAAATCTTCACCGCCAGATGCGAGGCCACCGTGTCGCCAAGCTTGGAGGGCTCGTCGATCTGGGTGACGGCCGTCACGACCTCCGGCGAAACCTTCTTGTTCAGCTTGACGTAATTCTCGAACTCGCTGATGACCGAGCGAGCCAGCGCCTCGACCTCGATCTTCTTGCCCTCGTCCTCTTCGAGGGCCTGGGCCTTGGCTTCGTAATACTCACCATTCGCCATGTACTTCAGCGTCTTGGCACGGCCGACGCCTTCGACAAGCACCTTGACGGTGCCATCGGGCAATTTCAGCAGTTGCAGCACCGTCGCCAGCGTGCCGATCTCGAAGATATCGGACGTCGACGGATCATCGTCAGCCGCGTTCTTCTGCGTGACCAGCATGATCAGGCCGTCGTTCTTCACGACCGCCTCAAGCGCCTTGATCGATTTTTCTCGACCCACGAACAGTGGGACAATCATGTGCGGGAACACCACGATATCCCGCAGCGGCAGCACCGGATGCGTATCCGTGGTGCCCGGAACGAAGGGAGCGCGGGTTTTGGGAGAAGTCATCTCGTATCGTCCTTGTGCTTGCGCCCGCGCGATCCCCGGATGGGCGATCCTTGCGGACGGGTGCAACAACCGGGCCAGACCCATGTCGTCGCGACCGCCTGCCGCGCCCTCGTCGAGGCACGCGATTCTTCAGGCGGGTGATGCAAAAATGGTCATGCTCAAACGTGGTTTCAAGCGATCCAGCGGCGGATACCGCAAATACCTTGTGCACAATGCAGCGACGGGCGAAAGGCCGGGCGTATGCGCGAACTCGCAACCCCGGCGGCGGCCGGCGGCGAAGATAACACGGTGGATTCGGCTTGGCGGTCAGGCCGAAACCGACTCCTTCTTGTCGCGCTCCGAGTAGATGAACAGCGGCCGCGCCTTGCCCTCGACGGCTTCCGGCCCGATGACGACCTGCTCGACGCCATCGAGGCCTGGCAGTTCATACATGGTCTCGAGCAGGATGCCCTCCATGATGGACCGCAGTCCGCGCGCGCCGGTCTTCCGCTCGATCGCGCGCTTGGCGATCATCGAGATCGCCTCGTCGGTGAACGTCAGCTCGGTATTCTCCATCTCGAACAGGCGCTGATACTGCTTCACCAGCGCGTTCTTCGGCTCGGTCAGAATGGTCTTCAGCGCCGGTTCGTCGAGGTCCTCGAGCGTCGCCAGCACCGGCAGACGGCCGACGAATTCGGGGATCAGGCCAAACTTGACCAGATCCTCGGGCTCGACATCCCGGAAGATCGCGCCCGTCCGGCGCTCGTCGGGCGAGCTTACCTTGGCACCGAAGCCAATGGAGGTCCCCTGCCCGCGTGCGGAGATCACTTTGTCGAGACCGGCGAAGGCGCCGCCGCAGATGAACAGGATGTTCGTCGTATCGACCTGAAGGAATTCCTGCTGCGGATGCTTGCGGCCGCCCTGCGGCGGAACGCTGGCGACCGTGCCCTCCATGATCTTCAGGAGCGCCTGCTGGACGCCCTCTCCCGACACGTCGCGGGTGATCGAGGGATTGTCAGATTTGCGGCTGATCTTGTCGATCTCGTCGATATAGACGATGCCGCGCTGTGCCCGCTCGACATTGTAGTCGGAAGCCTGGAGCAGCTTGAGGATGATGTTCTCGACGTCCTCGCCGACATAACCGGCCTCGGTCAGCGTCGTGGCGTCGGCCATCGTGAACGGCACATCGAGGATGCGTGCCAACGTCTGCGCCAGAAGCGTCTTGCCCGAGCCGGTCGGTCCGACGAGCAGGATATTGGATTTCGCCAATTCGACGTCGTTATGCTTCGTCGCATGGGCGAGGCGCTTGTAATGGTTATGCACCGCGACCGCGAGCACGCGCTTGGCGTGATCCTGGCCGATCACATAGTCGTCCAGGACCTTGCGGATATCCTTGGGCGTCGGCACCCCGTCCTTGGACTTGCCGAGGACGGCCTTCGATTCCTCGCGGATGATGTCCATGCACAGTTCGACGCATTCATCGCAGATGAACACGGTCGGGCCGGCAATCAGCTTGCGAACCTCATGCTGGCTCTTGCCGCAGAAGGAACAGTAAAGCGTGCTCTTTGAATCGCCGCCGCTTGTCTTGCTCATATCCATCGTCTCCCGTGAGGGCGACACATGCGAACCAATCCAGGGTTCCACGCGGGCCGTCGATTCTCGTATTAAGCGCTCGATTTCACCATCAGATGGTTAACGCGCCATTCTGGATCAGGCAGGTGTCCCGTAAGGGCATGCCTATCCTCTCTCCAGCCTATCATGCAAACGCAACGCCAATCAGCCCAGCAGTATGCGGGGATTATGGCAGGATGCCAACCATGGCGCGGCGTGTAGCGACGCGTATGCGGCATTTTACCACCAGCGGCCGTGGATCAGGCCGCGACTTCCGGCCGCTTGTCGAGCACCTTGTCGATCAGGCCGAACGTCACCGCCGCATCGGCCGTCATGAAATTGTCGCGCTCCAGCGCCGATTCGATGTCCTCATATGTCCGCCCCGCGTGGCGGACATAAATCTCGTTCAACCTGCGCTTGAGGCTTTCGACCTCGCGGGCATGGATCAGGATGTCGGTGACCTGGCCCTGGAATCCGCCCGAGGGCTGGTGGACCATGATCCGCGCGTTCGGCAGGGCGAAGCGCATGTCCTTCGCCCCGGCGCACAGCAGCAGCGAGCCCATCGACGCGGCCTGACCGACGCAGAGCGTCGAGACCGGGCACCGGATGAACTGCATCGTGTCGTAGATCGACAGGCCCGAGGTCACGACCCCGCCTGGCGAATTGATGTAGAAGTTGATTTCCTTCTTCGGGTTCTCGGCTTCGAGAAACAGAAGCTGCGCCACGATCAGCGAAGCGGAATAATCCTCGACCGGCCCGGTGAGGAAGATGATGCGCTCGCGCAGAAGCCGCGAATAGATGTCGAAGGCGCGTTCGCCGCGGGCGGACTGCTCGACCACCATCGGAACAAGGCTGTTATAGGTCTCGATGGGATCACGAAGCATCCGGAAAGATCCTTGAAAAAGACAGGCCCGAGAGCGGGCGATAAGGCAGGCTGACGAGGAGCCGCGACCCCATTGCCTGCCAAATTCCACGGGAGAAGTGGCCGGGCGACAGAATCAGACGATCCGCGTCAGGCTTCACACATAAGCATTGGCATCAAGGCTGAAAAGAGAGAGACCCGGCGCTCGCTGCGTCCAGTCCCGGTTTGGCGAAATTCCTCGCGGCGTGGTGAATGAGGCGTGGTGACCGAGCTGCCCGACAGATTGGGCTTGAGCCGGGGCTAGCCGGCGGTTCCCGGGCGCGACCAGATTGTTCGCTCGACGTCGGCGGCGGCATCGATCAGCCGCGTTTCGCCGGGGCACAAGCCCGAGGCCGCCAGGATTTCCTCGACGGTGGCGATCTTGCCGGGATGCCCCGCGCCCAGACAAGCCGAGAACAGTGGCCGGCCGTCGGGGATGAGGGCGCCACGTGCTCGCGCGAGGTGGAACTCATCGTAGCCGATCCCCAGGAAAAGATCGAACACCCGCTGTCCGCCGGGTACGGCGACAAGGCCACCATCCGGCAGCAGGAGTTGCGCGATCGTCGCCCAGTCTACCCCGGCCGGATTCCACCACCAGGCGTCGCCGCGAAATTGCAGCTTTTCAACGCCTGACGAGACAATAAGGCGCGGACGGCCGCGCAAATTCGGGTGCGCTTCATGCCCGAGCCGCCCGAGCACGCACAGGGCTGCCCGGTCGAGCGCTGACTGAAAGATCGTCCAGTCGGCGTCGTTCATGAGGCTGGCCGGCATCCGGCCGTCAGCGGTGGCGATGCGATCATCAGCCGAGACAATGGCATGACCGTGAACGACGACATCAGGCGGGCTGGAGGTTCCGGTCATGATATCGGCTTACCACAACGAACTGAATGAACCGCATGGACAGTGCGGCAAGGTCACTTTGCACCGGATATCGCGGCGGACGGGATCAGATCGGCTAGGTGTCGATGCAACGGTTCCGCCCGGCCTCGACCGCCCAATGGCGTAGGAATTCTGCCGCCAGCGCGGTCATCGCGGTATTACCGCAACCGGCATCGGTCGCGAAAATCCGCAGGTCGAGCGCCAGGAAGTGCGCCCGCACGACAAGTTGATCCATCGTATCCTGCGACAACTGCCCACCGGGCGCCCCGTTCGGATCGATAGCAAAAGCATCTGGCGAAACCGATCGCCCGGTTCTGGCATGCGTGCGGTCCCGCGTCCGCGATGTATCGATCATTGTCGTCTCCTCCGACGATAGTCATACCGGCCCGACGCAACGCCGCAGTTTCGCCTTGATCTGCCGCCGCTCGATCGCAAGTGTCGCAGGCGAACGGCAGCACGTACCCCGCAGTCGCGCGTCATTTACGCCGTCGCCCTAAGCGCTCGAAGGCCGACGCCAGTTTCCTGTTGTTGCCAGAAGCGCCATCCTTCATGCTGAACGCAAAGGCAGGTTTCGCGGCATGGGAGTCGAACCCGACATCACGGCTAAATCCGAGCTGTTCGTGGCGTTGGACCGCATCTTGGCGTCGCCGATCCTGGGCACCGGTACGCGGCTGCGGGCGCTGCTACGCTATCTCGTCGTCGAGGAACTCGAGGGCCGGGGCAAAGCCATCAAGGCCTATACCATCGCCAGCGACGTTTTCGAGCGCGGTCCCGATTTCGATCCGCAAAACGACAGTATTGTCCGCGTCGAGATCGCCCGACTGCGCAAGGCCCTCGAACTCTACCATGCGACCGAGGGCCTGAATGCGGTCTGGGCGATCGAAATCCCCAAGGGCGGCTACCGGCCTGTTTTCATCCGGCACACCGCTGCGATGTCGAAGGACTCGGGCGCCGTTGCCCCTCTCGGCCCCGCTCGGATTACCCAGACACCGAGCCCCCGGCCCCGCCCGTTCGTGATCGGGGCGCTGGCTCTCGTCACCACGATCGCGGCGATCGTCATCGGCTATCTCGCCTGGACCAACACGCAGCGCCCGGTCGCGACCGTCTCGGCACCACTCATCTGGGTGGCTCCCGTCTCGTTTTCCAGCGATATCGCCGGGTTCG
>JAESGE010000230.1_pt1 | contig 21258 bp, 17 predicted proteins | sample 9269601 | NCBI WGS metagenome assembly JAESGE01 (sample SAMN14515569, study PRJNA621662) | algae metagenome | isolation source: Tolypothrix brevis GSE-NOS-MK-07-07A and co-occurring heterotrophs from wet... | place: USA: Grand Staircase Escalante National Monument, Utah | collected 2006-04-16
TGTCAATGGTTCCCTAGTCAACTCTGGGTTACTTCAAGGTCGAGGTGTTGCAGTTGGGACTAATCGGTCGGCAGCGGTGCGTTTGTTCCGGGGTGATGAAATTACGTCAAATGCAGTTTTCAATGGCGATATTGATAATTCCGGCACTTTGGTAGCTGAGAATAATGCAGCTGTCGTCATTCAAGCGAATGTTCAACTTAATGGTTCCATCATCAACACGGGAACTATCGAGGGTGGTGCGTTTAATAATGGAAAACTGGCGATAGATGCTAGTAGTGCTGTACTTTCGGTCAGGGTTAACAACCAAGGGACAATCAACGGTGACGTTCTCCTGAGTGCTGGTAACGATATTTATAACAGTTACAGAGGCACAACTAACGGTACTGTTGAGGGTGGTGCTGGGGATGACATTTTGTCAGGTGGTGACGGCAACTATACTCTCAACGGTGGTGACGGTAATGACTTTTTGTCTGGCAGAAGCGGTACTCATTTCTTTGTTGGTGGCAAAGGTGATGATACGATTGACCTGACCCGAAACCAGGGTATTGACACGGTAGTTTATAACAGTGGTGATGGCAGAGATACTGTAAACAACTTTACTCAAGGTGTCGGTAGCGATTTACTGAGTTTTACGGATGCTGCGGATATTGACGTTGTGGTGAATGGTAGTAGTACTTGGTTTCGGATTAGCGATCGCCTAAACAATAATAATGGATTTGGTACTGGGGATGTGCTACTTACACTCAATGGCACAACTGGATTCACAGCAGATAACATTGGTGCAAATTTGGCTTCTACTAATAAAGCTAATTTCTTATTTGCATAGGTAACGCACTCTAGTAATCTGATGGTAGAGACGTTCCACCGGAACGTCTCTTCTGAGGGTTGCGATGTTTTTATTAGTGTTAATTAACCGGACATGATATCACCGCAACGCACTAGCTCCCCTACATTTAAACTTTAAGTAAAATATAATAAGGTATTTGAGCATCTATTGAGCCTTAATTAAGAATTCTTACTCAAAAGTATTGAAAATACGAAATATGGGACTTAATTTAGTTTCAGCTAGCAGTGAGAGTACTCCAACTCAAACAGTTGAGCAACACCGGATTATTGCTGCGATTGACTTAGGGACAAATTCTCTGCATATGGTAATTGTGCGGATTGAACCAACATTACCAGCTTTTAGCATTATTGCTAGAGAAAAAGAAACTGTGAGATTGGGCGATCGCAATATTAAAACTGGAGAGCTGAAACCAGAGATAATAGAAAAGGCTATCGCTGCTTTGGGACGTTTTCAAGAAGTTGCGAAAAGTCTCAATGCCGAAACAACCATTGCTGTAGCAACTAGCGCTGTGCGTGAAGCTCCCAACGGTAAAGATTTTTTGCAAAGGGTAGCATCTGAATTGAATTTAAGCGTTGACTTGATTTCTGGTCAAGAAGAAGCACGACGCATCTACTTGGGTGTACTGTCGGGGATGGAATTTAACAACCAGCCTCATATTATCATTGATATTGGCGGCGGTTCTACAGAAATAATTTTAGGTGATAGTCACGAAGCGCGAGTTCTCACCAGTACTAAAGTCGGTGCAGTGCGATTGACGAGCGAGTTAATTAATACCGACCCCATCAGTAATGCCGAGTTTCAGTACTTGCAAAATTACGCACGGGGTACATTGGAACGTTCTGTAGAAGAGGTACAGGTGAACGTCCAGATGGGAGAAACTCCGCGTTTGGTAGGAACTTCCGGCACAATTGAAACTTTAGCGCTAATCCACGCACGGGAAAAGTTAGGTTCTGTCCCGGCAACGCTCAACCGCTATGAGTTCAGTTTAAAGGATTTGCGCGAGTTGGTCAATCGCTTGCGGAAACTGAATTACTCAGAACGGGCATTGATTCCGGGAATGCCCGATAGACGGTCAGAAGTGATACTTGCGGGAGCCGTAATATTACAGGAAGCGATGACCCTTTTGGGCGCTGAATCGGTGACGGTGTGCGAGCGATCGCTGCGGGAAGGTGTAATTGTAGACTGGATGTTGACCCACGGTTTGATTTTAGATCAACTGCGTTACCAAGGTTCGGTGAGGGAGCGGAGTGTTCTCAAACAAGCAAAAAAGTACAACGTCAAATTAGAACATAGCGATCGCGTTGCCGAATTTGCCCTGTCGTTATTTAACCAAACTCATGGTAAATTACACAATTGGGGTGCAGAAGAAAGAGAATTACTATGGGCAGCAACAGTTTTACACAATTGCGGTCATTATGTCAACCATAGCGCTCACCACAAACACTCTTACTATTTAATTCGCAATGGTGAGTTACTCGGTTATACAGAAACAGAGATAGAAATCATTGCTAATTTAGCGCGTTATCATCGCAAATCACCGCCGAAGAAAAAGCATGAAAATTACGCCAATCTCCTGCACAAAGAAGATAGGCAAATTGTCAGCAAATTAAGTGCTATGCTAAGATTAGGAGTTGCCCTTGATCGAAGGCAAATTGGGGCGATCGCACGAGTGGAGTGTGAATACAATCTGGGTTCTCAGGAATTACATCTGCATATTTTTCCATCTCGTCCTGATGAAGATTGCGCTTTAGAACTCTGGAATGTGGATTTAAAAAAAGATGTCTTTGAGGCAGAATTTGGGTTGAAATTAGTCGCTACTTTAGAAACCTCTGCTTAGGCTTTCTGTCTGGGAGCATCCCACTTTTTTGATCAATACCCTAGAAGGGTATCGCTAGAGAAACAAAGCCTGCCTTTGCAGGCTAAGAAAGAATTTCAGCCTGCAAAGGCAGGCTTCGTTTGTGTATGTAGCCCCAGGCTCACAGCCTGTGGGAAGAGTGAAAAACTGGGATGCTCCCTTCTGTCTCCGATGTCTGGGTGGGTCAACGACCATTTATAACTATACCACGATACCTCTAATATCAGGTCCGTCTTTTAAGGACGGGGTTTTAAACCCATTTTTCTGATAAAAGTTGGGTGCGTTAACGAGCGTGGAACGCACCCTAATAATAGGCTTGGTTTTTGTACCCGCGACAGGGTATAATTCCTCCATACCATGATTATGTGAGAAAACGCTGAGTTTTAACTGAACTTATTCTCAGCATAAATTCATGAAAATCATGGTTTGCTTCTCAGATGAACTTCAGTAGCAGCTGAGATGCTTTAACAAGTCGAAGGATAACTCAAAAACGAGGAGTAACGAATGAAACTTACATCTATTCTTGCAACCGCTGCCCTAGTAGGTCTTTCCACATTTTCCGATGTTCCCTTACAAGTGATTAATCCTTCACTAGCTCAAGTATCAGCCCAACAGCCCAATGGAACCGGAAGCTTGACTGTTGACCAAAAGATTTCCATGATCCTCGCAAATAAGGGTAAACCTGAGAGTGCCCAAATGATGCGGGAATACTTTCCGAAAGAGCTTTCACCAATAGGGGTTCAACCAGGTGGTGCAGGTATGGTAGTTAGCCTTTATAGCAAAACGAGTAATGTAACGTTCTCTTTATGTACCATGTTTGATGTAGTTGTAGCAGCGAAGAAAGGTAAACATGCTAAGTTCCCAGCCGCTGAAGTAAAATAAGGCACTGGTCAAGAAAAAAGATACCCTCAGCAACATCCATCTCCTCGACACACAACAAGCAATTAAATACACCGCTGGTATCTTTTAGACATAGAAAGTGAAAAAGAATGTAGAGACGTAGCACTGCTACGTCTCTAGAATTTCTGGATAAGGCATATTTAAATTCGATCAATGCCTAAATAAACACTTTGTTGCAATATCCCGTATAGAGTGATGTGATGCCGTCTTAATTAAGATTAATAAAAAAACTGCATCCGTAGTAAAGACGTTCCGTCGGAACGTCTTTACTATAATATATGTGAGTCCTCGGACTTTTGACTCCTAACTCCCCGATCAGGAATGGTGTAACATTTGAACGAACAATTCACTAATTTTTAACAGGCTCCATCGCCAAAATTAATAAATTATGAAAACATCCAAAATTAGTACTCAACGTTTGGATAGAATTCCCAAAACAGTGGTTCGTCCCCAATGGGCATCTTTAGTAATGCTTGGTGCCATCGCCATATCTGCTGCAATAGCAGTAGCATGGTTTGCAGGGGAAGGCGATATCAGTCGTATTTTTGCTCACATTAACACCCTGCAAACTTCACCACCAATGTGGCTGGAAGCGCCAATGGTAGCAGGAAAGTATCTAGTTGCCCCAACTATTATTTTACTAGCGATCGCGTTAGTAATTATGAAAGTTTCCCCAGTACCTCGCCCTCGCTCGCGATTTCTAGTGGCAGGAATACTGTTGATCTTGACTATACGATATCTTGTTTGGCGATCGCTTTCCACTCTCAACCTGAGCAACCCTTTAAATGGTACCTTCAGTTTGGCTTTGTTTTTCTTAGAAATGCTGATGCTCACTAGCAATTTGATTCAGCTTTTTTTGATGCTGAAGCATAAAGAGCATCCTTGGGAAGTAGACGAAAAAGCAGTTGCTGTAATTGAAGGCACTTTCACGCCGAGTGTAGATATCTTTGTACCAACTTACAATGAACCACTGTTTATTTTGCAACGGACAATCATCGGTTGTCAAGCTCTGGACTATCCAAAGAAAAAAGTTTATTTGTTAGATGATACCAAACGTCCAGGAGTGCAAGCGCTGGCTTTAGAATTGGGTTGTGAGTACATGACGCGCTCTGATAATCGTCACGCCAAAGCCGGGAATTTGAATCATGCGATCGCTCGTACTAACGGAGATTTAATTGTCGTTTTTGATGCTGATTTTGTCCCCACGGAAAATTTTCTCACCCGCACAGTTGGCTTTTTTCAAGATGAACAAATTGGCTTGGTGCAGACACCGCAAAGCTTCTACAACTTCGATCCCATTGCCAGCAATCTGGGGTTAGAGAACATTCTCATACCCGAAGAAGAAGTATTTTACCGCCAAATTCAACCGCTTCGCGATAGCGCAGGCAGTGTAACTTGCGCTGGTACTTCATTTGTGGTAAGACGAAGTGCATTAAAAACAGTTGGCGGTTTTGTTACCGACTCTCTCAGCGAAGATTACTTCACCGGCATTCGACTTTCGGCACAAGGCTATCGCTTAGTTTACTTAGATGAAAAATTGAGCGCAGGTTTGGCAGCTGATAACATGGCAGATCAAGCAACTCAACGTCTGCGTTGGGCGCAAGGTACACTCCAAGCCTTTTTCATTGAAGCGAATCCTCTCACCATTCGCGGATTACGACCTTGGCAACGACTAGCGCACTTCAGCGGTTTGCTACACTGGTTTTCGAGTATTTCCCTTGTCGGTTTTTTGATTGCACCTTTAGTTTATTCGTTTTTGGGAGCAATCCCGGTTAGAGCAAATCCCTCAGAAATGCTGTATTACTTTTTGCCCTACTATGTGGTGCAATTCTCAGTATTTTCCTGGCTAAATTACCGCAGCAGTTCGGCATTATTGTCAAATATCTACTCAGCTGTACTGGCATTTCCCATTGCATGGACGGTGATTCAAGTCATGCTGAATCCGTTTTCTCGCGGTTTTAAGGTGACACCAAAAGGAACTGGACGCGATCGCTTTTCTTTCAACTGGAAACTAGCCCTACCTTTAATTGTATTATTTGTTGGCACCGCAGTCAGCTTATGGCGCAACTTGGGAATGTTTATCCTCAAAGGTGCTTGGCAGACAATGCCATTAGAAGCTGCCCAACAAGTCAAGGGACTCGGTTTAGGTTGGTTGTGGAGCATTTACAATCTAATTGTCCTTGCCATTGCCTTGTTGGTCTTGCTGGATATTCCCAAAACTGACCCCTATGCTTGGTTTGACCTGCGACGCACGGTGCGCTTAGATATAAAAAACCACACTGAAGAAAATACTTCCTTGTGGGGGATAACCACAAAGATTTCCGAAATAGGAGCGGAAATTGCCTTAACACAAGGGGGTTTGCCAGAAATCAAGCCAGGAGAATTCTTACCCGTAAGTTTGGAAATTATGGAGGCAAAATTAACTTTACAAGGTATTATTACGCAAACCGAAATTCAAGAAGAATTTCCCACAGTTCGAGTCATGTTTGAAGAGGTAAACCTGACTCAGCATCGTTCCTTAGTAAAAATGCTGTTCTGTCGTCCTGGTCAGTGGCGCCGCTCATTGGCACCCGGAGAGTTACAATCTTTATGGTTGCTATTTAAAATTTTGTTCAAACCAAGAGTGTTATTTGGTCGCAAAGCTGATACAACTGCCATCGCAGTTGTGAAAGGCTGATGCGAGGGGCGGAACGCACACTTAAGATGAGAAAATGCTGAGTAGAAGCTAAGTTTTATTTCCAGATAAATTCAGAAGAAGGAAGGGTTTGGTTTGAGATCATGTCTGTTTAATTAACAGTAATAAAAACCTATGTACCGTCGTAGAGACGTTCCGCCGGAACGTCTTTACATTGTAAGTAATTTGCTTTGTTTAGTGGTGATTTGGTGAAAAGTACCGTAGTCTTTTAGAGGTGTGATATGGAATTAAGAGATGTGATGTTGCTGCTGCATCCTGTGATCGCTGTAATTGTCGTTTATCCTTTAATTGGTATCGTCGTCAACCGTGCGCTCCTTGTTCGTCAGCGACGTTTGCAAGCTGCAACAGAGGGGAAGAGTAAAATCCCCCCAGTTGTGGGACAGGAACATGTTAAGCTAGGACGTGCTTTGACAGCAGCGGTTGTTGGGATTGTTTTAATCGGTTTGGCTTTCGGTATATTTGGTCACATCTTAGAAAAACAAGTTTGGACAAAAACGCCATTTAAAGTCATTTTAATTACGTTGTTTTTTGTCGCAGCGATCGCTTCATTAACTCTACTTTATAAAGCAAGCGATAAAATGTGGCGGGGAATTTTTGCTACCCTGAGTGGAATAGCTATAGTGATACTTGGTTGTCAGGATGGTGTTTATCGTCAAACTAACCAATGGTATATTTCTCACTACTATTATGGTGTTGTTGTCGCTTTGTTGATGATTTTCTCTCTCGCAATTTTGCCAGATATCTATAAAGATAAAACAAATCGCTGGCGTAAAGTTCACATCGCTTTAAATTCTATCGCTACGTTAATGTTTATCGCCCAAGGAATTACAGGATCGCTAGCATTACTGGAAGTTCCTTTGAGTTGGCAAGAAACCTATTTTCAAAAGCTTTACGAACAACAGTGCAATATTAAACCCTGTACAATCCAAGCACCAAAGATGCCTAACAAGCCTTAAAAAGTCATATCATATCTCCTTGTCGCAATGCTACGTCTGTTACCGGGTTTTTATTTTTCATGAATCATGTAGGATTACTATATGCGATCGCTATAAGTTAAAATATCCTAATGATGGGAGCAGTTCACATTAAAGTCAAGCTAACTAATGCAATAGATGAGGCGCTAGTAAATCGGGGCTTACTTGCACCTCATCTTCTGCGTGAGCATGAAACGGAAGCTTTAGTAGATACAGGTGCAGTCACTTTAGTAATTCCCGCAGCAATAGTACACCAGCTAGGTTTGCGAATTCGCGGACAACGGGTAGCACAATATGCTGACGGACGCCAGGAAAGTGTGGGAGTCACCGAACCTGTGATAATTGAGTGTGCAGGACGTGAAACTATTGAAGATGCCCTGGTAACTGGTGATGAAGTTCTTATTGGTCAGGTTGTATTAGAAAAGTTAGACTTCTTAGTGGATTGTAAGAATCAGCGATTAATTCCAAACCCAGCAAATCCTGACTATGCAGTAATGCAAATTAAGTAAATATTATTCACTTCAAAAAACAACATAATTCGGTAAAATCTAGGTAATACCAATTTCTTATGAAGATGCATAAAACTAGCCCACGCAGGTGGACTTAGATCATCTAGCCCCAGGCTTCCAGCCTGAAGGCGTCATGTGCAGCCTCACATAAAATCTAGGTAAGGTAATTTCTGCTTTTGTTAAATAAAGGCATTTTTATATTCCATGCAAATCAATGAGCGTGCATCCAAACTTCCCTTTGCCCCCCTGCTGTTAATCGCTCCTTTTTTCTTGTGGGGTACAGCAATGGTAGCAATGAAAGGAGTAATTCCCAACACCACCCCGCTATTTATGGCAGGAGTGCGTCTAGTGCCTGCCGGGGTGCTAATCTTAATCGCAACTGCATTCATAAGTAAACCTCAGCCTAAGGGTTGGGCAGCATGGTTGTGGATTGCCTTATTTGCGTTGGTGGATGGAACCTTATTTCAAGGCTTTTTGGCAGAGGGATTAGTCAGAACTAGCGCTGGGTTGGGATCTGTAATGATTGACTCTCAACCGCTTGCTGTTGCTTTAATGTCGTTGTGGCTATTTCAAGAACATATTGGTTTGTGGGGATGGCTGGGACTAGCATTCGGAGTCATCGGTATAAGTTTAATTGGTTTGCCCGACGAATTAATTTTGAGTCTTTTCTCAAATCATTCATCCCCCCCCTCCTCCATTCCCCCCCTCTCCTTCTCCTTCTTTGAAAGTGGTGAGTGGTTGATGTTGTTCGCTGCGCTTTCAATGGCAGTGGGAACGGTGTTGATTAGATATGTATGTCGATATGCTGATCCGGTAAGCGCTACAGGATGGCACATGATTATAGGTGGATTGCCTTTGTGGGGAATTTCATTTTTTACAGAATCCCAGCAGTGGCAAAATCTTGTAGTATCTGATTGGATGGCGCTGTTATATGCCACAGTCTTTGGGAGTGCTATCGCCTACGGATTGTTTTTCTATTTTGCTTCTAGCGGCAGTCTCACCAGTCTCAGCTCTCTCACCTTCCTCACACCTGTATTTGCCCTCCTATTTGGCAATTTGTTGCTCAACGAAGTCCTCAGCCCTCTACAATGGGTGGGAGTCTGCATCACTTTAGTCAGCATTTATCTGATCAACCAACGTGAAACCTTAGTGCAGACAAATCCTAAGGTTGCTACACAGCAACAACTACTTCCGGAAGCATCTGGGAAAATGCTCAACCCAGTAACCCTATCAATCAGGGAATCTGAACCAGAAATTATGCCCTAACCTTCTCCAAAAATATGAGGAATCAAAGAGGTTTATCAAGTTTACTCAGAAGCGTTGGCTGCAATTTGCGCTTTCTTTCTGGTGCGATTGATTGCTTTTCTCTTGTGGCGTCGTTAAGGGCAAACTGACCAAGTTAAATTCTTCAGAATAGGGTCTATATGTCCACACCTTTTCCATTATTTATATAATATACTGTCAAGTTTCACATGTCAATAGGAAAAACCGAGTTTCTTTAACAATGCGGCTAAAATCCGACACCCTTGTAGAGACGTTCCGCTGGAACGTCTTTTCTGGAGATGTCTAATGCGATCGCCAAAATCCGATACCCTAGCATTGGGTGCAATTTACCTTTTCTTTTCTAGTTGGATTAATTGCCTTTCTCTGGTGGCGTCGTCAAGAGTCAAGTTCGTAAGTTAAATTCTTCTGAATCGGGTCTATATGTCCACACCTTTTCCATTATCCATATAATATCTTGTCAAGTAATACAAGTCAATAGGAAAAATAATATCCCCGGCTTCTTCTGTGAAGTCGGGGATATGAATTTTGAGAGCGCTTCAGCGCTCACTACTAATTAAACTTTTCAATAATCCCACCACCCAGGACTTTTTCGCCTTCGTACCAGACGGCAGCTTGTCCGGGGGTGATGCTGAATTGGGGTTCGTCAAACACTAAGCGGACTCGCGAATTTTCTAGGGGAATGACTGTGACAGGTACGGGGTTTGAACGATAGCGAATTTGCGCTTCGGCACGAATTGGGGTTGATGGTTCGGCTATGGAAACCCAGTTTACCCGTTGTACAGTACATTCTAGCTCGGTGGCGAGAGTGCGATCGCCTACTATTACCTTATTATCCACCGCATCCAAACCAATCACATACAGCGGTTCGGCAGCGGCAATACCTAAACCTTTGCGCTGTCCTATGGTGTAATGATGGACACCATCGTGTTGTCCCAGCACTTTGCCGTCACCATCAACAATATCGCCTTTTTTGGGCGCTAAATATTTATCTAGAAATGCTCGCATTGAGCCGTTACTTTCTACCAAACATAAATCTTGGCTTTCTGGCTTGTCAGCGGTTTTCAAGTTATATTCGGCAGCGATGCGACGCGTATCTGTCTTATGTAATTCCCCCAGGGGAAACACTGTTGCGCCAAGTAAATCTTGCGACAAATCGTAGAGAAAGTAAGATTGGTCTTTATTGCGATCTACAGCACGTAAAAGCTCGTAACGATTAGTAGCTTCATTGTAGCTAATTTTGGCATAATGACCCGTAGCGATGCGATCGCATCCCAATTGTTCACGGGCATATTGTACCATTGGAGCAAACTTGACAGTTTTATTGCATTGGGAACAAGGCAAAGGTGTAATACCGGCGCTGTAACCAGATACGAGATAATCGACAATGTTGGTTTGAAAGACTTCGCGAATATCAACAACTTGATGGGGAATACCCAATTGTTCACAGATATAAGCCGCGTCGATCATACCCTCAGAACAGCATTGACCTTTGCCTTTCATCAGCCAAAGAGTCAAACCAACAACTTCATAGCCTTGATTATGGAGGATAGCAGCAGCAACGGAACTGTCAACCCCACCAGAAAGACCAACGACAACTTTTTTCATCAGAACGGTACTCCGAATCGGTGCAGGTAGTTTACATCCGTAAATCTAGCTTAGGCAACTTATTGTGACGCTCCCACACCAACCCTTCGGGTATGGTCTGGGCTTCAGAGTCCGGTTAAGGATATCTAGAACTTCCTTCAAGGTACTCCAATCGTTTCCCTCTATGGCGTTTTATAGTGAGGAACACGTCCCGCCCCACTTGTCACATGAAAAATTTTTCACTCAGACCTAGATTGTTATTCTGCGATCAAAGATATGAATATTTTACCGCAATTATTGGGACGGAGTGCTCGTCTCGTCGCCACCCTCCATATTGCGGCGTTGGCTACGCTCAACATCCCTTGGAGGCTCGCTCCTCACAGGAGCGCGTCTTTCATCCCACCCCAAATCAAAGATTATGAGTTGGGGATTCCCGTCGCAGATAGCTAAACTAACACTATGTACTTCACTACAACGGTTAACTGATTAGTTACAGAAAAAATTATCTAGAATTATTGACAAAAATTATGTTAAGTGCAATACCGAGTCAAGTGTCAAAAGTCAAAAGTCAAAAGTCAAAAGTCAGGAGTTGTAGAGACGCGATATATCGCGTCTCTACAGGAGCAGCGGAGTCAAAGGTCAAAGGTCAAGAATTTACTTTCTTAATTTCTCTAATTTCCGCACTTTCGGTACTCTTCTACTCTAACCCAGCACAAGCGCAAATCAATCGCGGTGGGGTTTTGCTTGCTCAACCTTTACCACCACCACTACCAAACTTGCAACCAATTCCCTTTAATCAACAGCCATTACCCCAGACTGATGGAGTGCAACAAACTGACTTTAATTCTCAAACTACCAACCAAACAACTTCACCTAATCAATATGAGTATAATAATCAGTATCAAAACCAAAATCAATACCAAAACAACCAGAACGTAGGTCAATACGTGGTTTATGTCGAGAATGGTAATCGTGAATTACTGCAACAAGTACGTCGAGTTGAACCCAAAGCTTTCTTAAGAGAATATCAAGGACGTTCTGTAATCCAAGCTGGAACCTTTAGTAAACCAGGTAACGCTCAACGTCGCGTCAAAGATTTGGCAGACAACAGAATCAATGGAGTACGGATCATCAGTTCTAACGGACAGGAAATACCTGGGGGTTATTCAGGAGGTTATTCAGGAGGTTATTCAGGAGGTTATTCAGGGGGTTATTCTGGGAATAATAGAAGTAATTATTACTATGTAGTAATTCCGGCGCGATCGCAAGACTTACCAATAATTGAAGACACAATTAGAAGTAAAATCGGACAAGGCGCGGTAATATTGCAAAGAAGCCAGCCACTAGGCTCACATGTAGCTGTTGGTGGTTTTACTCAACGAGCGGATGCAGAACAATGGAACAGTTATCTGCGAAAGTTAGGCTTCGGTAATGCCAGAGTTTATTACGGAAAGTAACAAAGTGCTGAGTAATGAGGTAGAAAAGTTAAGATAGAATTTACGCAAAATTATGAAAAAACGAACCGCCAAGTACGCCAAGTACGCCAAGGAAGGAATAAGAGTTCCAGAGAGTTTTTGCGTAAGTCCTAAAGGACTCTTGACTTTTGATTCATGGTAGATAGACTAGAACAAATTTCCCAAATAATAGTTACTGCACAGCAAATGCGCGATATTGAAGCGCGGATATTTGCGGCGGGAATGCCTGTAGCTGCTTTAATGGAAAAAGTCGCGGGGTTAATTTCGCGCAAAATTCAAGTTCTTTATTCTAATCTGCCAAGGGTAGGAATTCTCGCCGGTCCAGGTCATAATGGCGGAGATGCCCTAGTTGTGGCTCGTGAGTTGCACTTTTGCGGCTATGATGTCAAGATATATGCTTCTTTCTCGAAGCTGAAAGAATTAACTTGGCAGCATTTGCAGTATGCTCAGAGTTTGGGTATCCCCTGTTATGAATCGATAGAACAACTGTCAGATTGCGATTTGTTGATTGATGGGTTGTTTGGATTTGGTTTGGAAAGAACATTGCAAGATGCGATCGCCGAAACTATAAATAAAATCAATTCTTGGTCTAAACTAGTTATCAGCATTGATTTACCTTCAGGGTTGCACACAGACACAGGTGAGGTGTTGGGAACTGCGATTCGCGCTACACACACGTTTTGCTTGGGTTTGTGGAAGCTCGGTTTATTCCAAGACCATGCTTTAGAATATATTGGCTCATGTGAATTAATCGACTTTGATATCCCTTTGGCTGATGTGCAAGCTGTTCTGGGGGATGTAAACAGAATTCACCGCATCACTCAAACCACTGCACTTTCAACTTTACCGCTACCCCGTCCCGCCGTCACCCACAAATATAAGGAAGGACATTTACTGCTGATTTGTGGTTCACGACGCTATTCTGGAGGAGCAATTTTAACTGGTTTGGGTGCTAGGGTAAGTGGTGTGGGAATGCTTTCCATAGCTGTACCCGAATCTTTGAAACCGATTTTAGTGGCACAATTGCCAGAAGCATTAATTCTCGGTTGTCCGGAAACTCAAACAGGAGCCATCGCTTCTTTGCAATTACCCGAAAACACAGATTTGAGTTTTTTTGATGCGATCGCTTGCGGTCCCGGTTTAACAGGAGATACTACCCCTATTATACAACAAGTTTTAGAAAGCGATCGCCCTTTAATTCTCGATGCTGATGCTTTGAATATTCTCGCACACATGGGAACTATTCCCACCTTACAAAAACGGCAAGCAGTCACAATTCTCACTCCTCATGCTGGTGAATTCAAGCGATTGTTTCCCGATGTTCCCGTGAAAGATAGAGTGCGGGGAGTGCGCGAAGCAGCCATGCATTGTGGTGCGATAGTATTGTTAAAAGGAGCGAGAACAGCGATCGCTAATTCCCAAAATTCAGTCTGGATTAATCCCGAAAGCACTCCAGCTTTAGCGCGTGGTGGTAGCGGTGATGTGTTAACGGGGGTACTCGGTGGACTGTTAGCGCAAGCTAAATCTAAGCATATTTCTGTAGAGGAAATTGTCGCAACTGCTGCTTGGTGGCATTCGCAAGCTGGGATTTTAGCGGCTGGAGAGCGGACAGAATTGGGAGTTGATGCTTTTACACTCACTAATTATTTTATACCTGTTTTAGCATCAGCCTGGAAAGGATGAATTGATGATGCCAGTCGCTCTCAGGCTTCTAGGGTGTCAGGGGTGTGGTAGAAGATGGATATAATTTTCCATAATCATTATTAACAATAAAGCTAGCTCAGGGCTAGCTTTATAAAAAATAATTTACATTCTTTTGTGCGATCGCTTTGCACTCCTCTACAGACTTGCTACTCACACGCTACATTATCTCCTTGATGATTGAGGTTTTGATGTCGGTTTCAAAAATATCCATGCAGCAAAGAATGTCGCTGCTGTAAATAGTTGCGTTAAATCCAACGCAGACAAATACCCATCAGAAAAAGAAGCAATACTGCGATCGGTTATACCAAATACCCAAGATGAGATACCAAACAGCCAAATCCCATTCTTGAGACTTCCTACAAATTCATTAGAGTCTGGTGATTCTTCGTTGTTCATAATTTCCTGCTTTATTGATGAATCCGATGATTGAGTAGAATTCCCATATGTAATTTGTGTGTATCTACTTTATATTAATAAATATTTTATTAACTTGACTAAAATGCCAAAAAGTACATCTAAAGATGCTTTTTGATTCGAGTCCTGAAATTCTATACAGGGGAGTTATGCATTTTTGTTACAAAAACGACCAAAATCTATAATAAATTTAACATTTAGCAAAAGTAACTCTTTGGATAGATATTTGGAAGTGGGGAATGGGGAGGAGTGGGGCAGTGGGGGAGTGGGAGATAAGAAGAATAATTCTTTCCCCCCATTGCCAATTTCCTTTTATGCCTTTAGATACTGATTTTTTTGGGGCAAAACTTAGTTAAATCAAACAAAGGCGGTACTATATAAATTATTTAATGACTGCAATCCAGATAAACAATCTGCCTAATGTAGAGCAGCGAAAAGGCGTTACACCTGAGTTAGGGCTGGTGTGTATCACCTTTTCTTCATTGGTGCGTTTTCGGACGATGACTCGCACGCGATATTTGCAACTGACTCTCGAACAACGTGAAAGCGCTCTGAGAGAACTTTATCAAGATAATTTGCACCGTCTGAATCTTGGCTTGTCTTTTTGTCAAGAAAATCAGCTTCGGCTTTATCGCATGTCGTCTGCTTTGTTTCCTCTAAGTGATATGGAAGATGAAATCGGCGCACATATATTAGAAGAGATGAGCGGCGATTTAGCCAAAATCGGGCAAAGAGCGACAGAATTACAAATTAGAATGGTGCTGCATCCAGATCAATTTGTAGTTTTGAGTTCTGATTCGCCAGATGTGGTAAAATCAAGTATCAAAATTCTTGCTCGCCACGCGCAGACGCTTGACTTGTTAGGGTTGCCAAAATCCACTTGGTCTTTGATGAATATTCATGGTGGCAAATCTCAACGTGCAGATCAACTGGTGCGAGTAGTTTCGGAACTGGCAGAAAACATCAAAAACCGCTTGACTTTTGAAAATGACGAATACGCTTACAGCAGTGAAGAAATTTTAGAAGTGTGTCAGCGAACTGGTGTGCCGATGGTTTTTGATGCTCATCACCACATCTGCCATGAAAATTTAGATAGCTACGATGATGCAAGTGTAGCATCGATGTTTTATGCAGCGCGAGAAACTTGGGCTAATCCAGAGTGGCAATTAGTGCATATTTCCAACGGTGAACAAGCTTTTAAGGATAGAAAACACAGCGAATTGATTACCGATATGCCAAGTGTGTATAGGGAAGCACCTTGGATAGAAATTGAAGCAAAACGTAAAGAAGAAGCGATCGCCCATTTGCGCTCTTGGTGGGTTATGGGAAAATAATCTCAAATAAAGTAATTAATATGGCGATCGCAATCGATTTTGGTACCAGCAACACAGTTATAGCTCGTTGGAATCCTGTCACCAACAGCGCAGAAACCCTTACTATACCAGGTTTGTCAGTTAAACAAAGCCTGAATCCACCACTAATTCCCAGCTTGGTTTACGTTGAAGATGCTTCTACTGGACAAGTATTAGTGGGGCAACAAGTACGCGATCGCGGTTTTGATTTAAGTCAGGAACCGCGATTTTTTCGCAGCTTTAAACGCGGAATTGGTGCAGAAATTCAAGGTTTCTTACCTGAACTTGATGGACAAAATATCACATTTGAGCAAGTAGGGCAATGGTTTCTTTCTCAAGTTATTTCGGAATTAGCACCAATGCAAGGAGGGTTAGATTCTCTAATATTAACCGTCCCGGTAGATAGCTTTGAAGCTTATCGTCATTGGTTAGGAAAAGTTTGTCAAGCCCTTCCCGTCGAATCTGTACGGATGCTAGATGAACCCACAGCCGCAGCTTTGGGTTATGGGATGGTAAACGAAGAAATTCTTTTAGTAATTGACTTTGGTGGCGGAACTTTAGATTTATCTTTAGTACAGTTAGATAAAAGCGTCCAAAGAACCCAGAAACCAGTCGGATTTCTGTTGAAATGGGGTAATAAATCTTTAGCCGAAGATTCAAAACAAAAAGTAAAAACTGCCCGCGTACTGGCGAAAGCAGGGCAAAATCTAGGTGGTACTGATATTGATAATTGGTTGGTAGATTACTTTGCCAAAAATCAAGGATTAGCAGTAAGTCCTTTGACAACGCGATTAGCAGAAAAGATAAAAATTCAACTTTCAACCCAAACTCAAGGAAACGAAGTTTATTTCGATGATGAGACATTTGAAAGTTACGAATTAGAACTAAATCGCGATACTTTAGAAAGTATTCTCAAAGAACACTCGTTTTTTGAGTTATTAGATGAATCGATGACGACACTGTTACAACAAGCGCGACGTCAGGGAATCGAAATTGCCGATATTAATGCAGTTTTATTAGTTGGTGGAACAGTACAATTACCCGCAGTGCAAACTTGGGTAAAGCAGTATTTTAGCGAAGATAAAATTCGTTGCGAACGTCCTTTTGAAGCGATCGCTCAAGGTGCTTTACAATTAGCCCAAGGTGTAGAAATCAAAGATTTTCTTTACCACAGCTATGGTGTCCGCTATTGGGATCGGCGTAACAAACGCCATAGCTGGCATCCTATCATAAAAGAGGGACAGCCTTACCCAATGAATCAAGCAGTAGAATTAGTTTTAGGCGCATCTGTAGAAAATCAGCCCAGCATAGAATTAATTATGGGGGAATTGGGAGCAGAAACAGGCGGTATCGAAGTATTTTTTGATGGGGATCGCTTAATTACCCGTCGCCAGGATAACATACAAACAACCGTCCAACCCCTCAACGACAAAGATGGCGCCAGAACAATAGCCCAACTTATACCCCCAGGATATCCTGGAAGCGATCGCATCAAAATTCTTTTTCAAGTCGATGGGCAACGCTTTTTACGAATCACAGTTGAAGACTTATTCACACATGAAACCCTCTTAGAAAATCAATTAGTCGCGCAATTGAGTTAAAAAGAATCGGCAATAGATATCTCCATAAAAAACGTAGAGACGTACCACTGCTACGTATCTTGGGTTCGGGCAACGCATAATTAATTTCTAGTAGATGTCTAAATACAGAATTTCGCTTTTTTTGTAGCGAATCCTCTTAAAAAACTCTGCGTCACTCTGCGCTTCCCTCCGCGTTCCTTTGCGTTAAAATAAGTCCCCTTGTCCCCTACCTCTGTATAACCACAGAAGTTCCCATCGGTGCCCAATTGAATAACCATTTAGCATGATTTACTGCGACATTCACGCATCCATGACTCACTGGAGTGCCAAATTTTCGATGCCAATATGCACCATGAATTCCGTAGTTGCCATCATAAAACATTGCATAGGGAACGTTGGGAACATTGTAATTTTCACCCCGCATTCTGGTTTTTCTGTGCTTGGATTGAATCTTAAAAGTACCTATGAGAGTGGGGGTAGATTTTTTGCCTGTGGAAATAGCAACAGCATACATTGGTGTTGCCCCTTCCCAAGCTATTAAACGTTGCTTTGAGAGATTAATTTGAATCCAGCGTTGATTAGATTTTTGTAGAGTTTGGATTTGTTCAGCAATTATTTGGGTTTTTGGTTTTGCCCACACTTCACCTGCTTCAACATTAACAAAAGTCAAAGTCAATGCAGCACCAGTAATAAATACTTTTAAGGTACGCAACCAGTTAGAATAAATCAGACTTTTCATAGTAAATATACTCAAGTTAAGTATTTTCAACTCATGCTTTGCACCACCATCAAGCGAATATAATTCGCGGAATGCCAAATGTAATTTAAAGGAATTTTTCAGCTTTTAACTTTAATTCCTCAACATTGCTGCAATCGGCATGAGTTTTATATAATTTAATCGTAAAGCAACTCTTTTAATTAGTCACTACCTTGAATCCCCAGTGCGTTTAGCGATAGAGCAGCAGTTTGACCTATTGACACTCCCCGGCGTAAACGCACGGGGATTCTTGAATCTAAGGCATAACTTGCTCAAACAGGTTTTCACCAACTAAAGCCTACTGAGTCGCTTTTCCTACCGGATCTAAAGCACAGAATACGGCACTACGTGCCTGAACTTCGGTGGGCTTTCAAGCTCCCGTCCGTTTCTTGTAAGAAGCAATTTTTACCTTTGATTATTTATCTTTTACAAAAGACCTATCATATGCAACAGACCATGACCAGTAATTAACTCGAAAACTAAGGCAATAAATCCAAGCATAGCGATACGACCATTCCAAACTTCCGCGCTAGTAGTCATACCCCATTGCCAACGCTCTGGTGGGTAAATTCTCACCTTTTTCTTCATCTGATAGACTTGTGAAAGCTTCAGACTGGGAGATTCGAGTGCCTCTAGAACTAAATCAGCCAAAGCTCTAATGAACAATGGATGAGTATTGGGAGCCGGTACGCGACGAAAGTTTTCAATTCCCGATTCCTCTGCGAGTTCCCGATACTCAATATCAATTTCTTGTAATGTCTCGATGTGTTCTGAGACAAAACTGATAGGTACAACGATCAAATCTTTCACACCTTTTGCACCTAGTTCTAGAAGGGCATCATCAGTGTAAGGTTGCAACCATTCTACCGGACCGACGCGACTTTGGTAAGCTAAGGTGTGTTCATTTGGTCGATTGAGGGTCTGCATAATTAAAGCAGTACATTCCTCAATTTCTTGCTGGTAAGGATCCCCCGCTTCTTCAACGTAGTTTTTCGGAACACCATGAGCGCTGAAGAAGATACGAACAGAGTCGGGATTGGGAAATTGATCCAGTTCCTGAGTTATCAGTTCTGCCATTGCTTGCAGGTAGCTTGGTTGTTTGTACCAAGAGGGAATGACCTTGTATGAAATCCCCTGAAGTTTTGGGTCTTCTTGCCAGAGTTTATCTAACAGCCGAAAGCTTGAACCACTGGTACTGATGGAAAATTGGGGGTAAAGAGGTAGAATTACTACATGTTCAATGTTATCTTGGATAAGTTGAGCGATCGCCTCTTCCGTATAAGGATGCCAGTAACGCATTCCTACATATATCTTCGCTTCTTGTCCCAAGGCTTGCAATTGTTCTTTTAAAGCTTCTCCTTGCGCTTCGGTGATCCGTCGCAATGGAGAACCACCGCCAATTTGCTTGTAGTTTTCTTGAGATTTTTGGGTTCGTCTTGACGCAATGAACCATGCCAGAGGTTTTTGCAACCAAGTAAAGGGTAGACGGATAATTTCTGGATCGGAAAACAGATTATACAGAAATGGTCCAACATCTTCCAATTTATCTGGACCGCCCAGATTGAGTAATAAAACGCCTACACGATCCATAGCAATTACATTCCCCCAATCTTTTCAGATTTTTTACTAATGTTAACAATATATCTTTATTAAATATAAAGCTTAACGGCAACGGTGAAAACAATGGCAACAATTTTCAGGGATTGGAGTTATCGCTATCAATGGTTATATGATGCTATATCTCGCTTGGCAGCTTTAAGCGTCGGTGGTGAAGCACGTTTCCGACAACTTGCAATACAAGGTTTAACCATTGAATCAGGTACTAAAGTTCTAGATTTGTGTTGCGGTAGCGGTCAAGCTACACAAATCTTAGTCAAATATTCACAAAATGTAACAGGACTCGATGCTTCACCCCTATCTTTAAAACGGGCAAGGCAGAATGTGCCGCAAGCAGAGTATGTAGAAGCTTTTGCCGAGAAAATGCCGTTTGCAGATAATGAATTTGATGTTGTGCATACTAGCGTAGCTTTACACGAAATGCGGTGTGGACAATTGCAACAAATTATTAAAGAAGTTTATCGAGTGCTGAAACCAGGTGGGGTATTTACATTAGTAGATTTTCATAATCCCACCAATCCCCTATTCGTGCCTGGGTTGTCGCTATTTTTGCTCTTGTTTGAGACAGAGACGGCTTGGCAGTTGTTGAAAACCGATTTGCCTGGATTGTTGACAGAGACAGGATTTCGAGAATGCGATCGCACTTTGACTGCGGGTGGAAGTTTACAATTAATCAAAGCAAGAAAATAGCTCCTAGCAAACGATTTATCGCTTAATTCGCTCCCGATTAACCATAGTGTCTCAAAGCCAGCACTATGTTTTTTTCTTCCCCTAAAATTACCAATTTACTTGGTAATTAATTGGTTATGTTGGTATTATGACTACCAAGCGATAATTTTATGAAAAAATCTCATGATCGGGTTAATGAAGAACAGAAGACAATTTTTTACCTTAATTAGTGTAGGAGTTGTCAGCTTACTGCTAACAATTGGCTTGCGAGTGTTGAGTGACTCTACTGTGGTAGCACAGTCTAACAGCAACTTACTTGTTTCTGCTGCCGCTAGCCTAAAAGAGACGATGGAAGAAATTAAGACTGTTTACCAACAAAGTAAACCAGGAGTCAACATCAACTATAATTTTGGGGCTTCTGGTGCTTTATTACAACAAATTCAGCAAGGTGCCCCGGCAGATATCTTTATCTCTGCGGGGAAAAAGCAGGTGGATGCATTAGAGCAAGCAGGACAATTGCTTGGGGGGACTCGTGCAGTGTTGGCAAAGAACCGTTTGGTTTTGGTTGTGCCTAAGAATGTTGCCGGTGTTACCAGTTTTTATCAGCTGAGTGGAGATAATATCAAAAAAATAGCGATCGGTGAACCTAGAAGTGTGCCAGCAGGACAATACGGTGAGCAAGTCTTGAAGAAATTGGGCATTTTTGAGAAAGTAAAAACTAAGTTTGTCTATGCTAACAATGTGCGTCAAGTTTTAGCAGCAGTAGAAAGTGGTAATGCTGATGCCGGTTTGGTTTATAGAACTGATGCTAAAATCTCCGATAAGGTGAAAATTGTTGTTGTTGCTGATGAAAAATATCATTCGCCAATTATTTATCCGATGGCAGTGCTGAAAAGTAGTAAAAACGCTGCTGCTGCGAAGGATTTTGTCCAGTTTTTGACGAGTGAGCAAGCTAAGGCTGTACTCACTAAATACGGCTTTCTTCTGCCTTAAAGCTCCTTCACTCAACATTATAGTAAAGACGTTCCGGCGGAACGTCTCT
>JAESGE010000231.1_pt1 | contig 21106 bp, 10 predicted proteins | sample 9269601 | NCBI WGS metagenome assembly JAESGE01 (sample SAMN14515569, study PRJNA621662) | algae metagenome | isolation source: Tolypothrix brevis GSE-NOS-MK-07-07A and co-occurring heterotrophs from wet... | place: USA: Grand Staircase Escalante National Monument, Utah | collected 2006-04-16
ACAGACGTTCCGCCGGATTTGTACAGACGTTCCGCCGGATTTGTACAGACGTTCCGCCGGATTTGTACAGACGTTCCGCCGGATTTGTACAGACGTTCCGCCGGATTTGTACAGACGTTCCGCCGGAACGTCTCTACTAGGAATTAAAAATTTAATATTAAGATATATAAAGTACTTGCAATTATCCAAAAAAGTTCAACGTGTAAGACACATAGCTGTACCAAAATCCTGAGGAACAGCATCAGATACTTGAGAAATCAGCGTTACTTCGCCTTTGTTGTTAAATATCCAACCAGTAGCAGGTGCGATCGCAACTGGAGAACGGTCAACAAACTTGGCAGTGGTAGTATTCAAATTTTGCCTTTGTGTCGTCATTGCCAAGACGCGAGTATCAGACCACACCACATCACTGCTGAGAAAGTCGTCAGGGCTAAGAGGTAAACCACCGCGTCCAGTAATCGTAAATTCACTACCTTTTTTGCCAATAAAGGCATTACAGTTAGATGCAGCTAGCCCTGGTGAATTGACTACAACTGCGGGTAAAGCTACTAATCCTCGACTGAGGTCAATATCAGGAGTATTAATATTTACCTCACCATTCAAGTTCGGGTTATCTTGGGAAATAGCAGTGATATCATTTGTTTGCAAGAGATTTGGGTTTAACTGAATGCCCAACTGCCGCGAAAGTTCATCTCTGCTCAGAGATTCTAGAAAAAAGATATCAGTAACATTGATATTAACTCTCCCTCCTTGACCGCTGAAAGCATTAGCTGTAATATCGCTGTTTTCTTGAGGAACAGAAATTACAAATGGTGCATTAATGGTTATATTACCGCCATTCCCGCCTTGTTGGGCAGTTCCCGCAGTCGCCGAAATTTGACTGTTACGCCGTAATAGTAAAATTTCTTCAACTTGTAGCGTAATATCCCCACCTTGACCTGAGAATGTTTCCGCAGAAATAGATCCTTGATTATTCAGGCGGATATTTTTCGCATTTATTTCTAAATTGCCTGCACCTTGGGCATTTGGGGCAGTGCTTCTACTACTTACCGCAATGATACCACGATCTGCAACATTCAAATTTGTAGTTGCGATCGCTAAATTTCCCCCTCTTCCCGTAGCTGGGGCTTGGGGAGGAGAGCCATCTCTAACTATATCTGCTGGATTGCCAACTTCAGCAATTAATCGACTGCGAAGCTGACCATTTGCGGAAGTGCCACTTACTTCAACCAAATCAGAAGCTTTAACACTAACAATACCTCCATTCCCTCTACCAAAAGTAGAAGCTGATGCTTCAGCCCCATCCCTAATAATCAATTGTCTGGTATTAATGGTTAAGTTTCCAGCATTTCCCCCACCGCGAGTTTGAACAGACAATCCACTAGAACGCTGTCCACCTCGGGAGAAACCAGTACCAATAAGTTGCACAGATTCAGAAGCGTTGACATTGATATTTCCACCTGAACCGCTAAGTAAAGTACTCGCGGAAACTCTTGCACCATTCCGGATAATTAATTGTCTAGTATTAATTGTCAATTCTCCCGGAATTTGTCCGGCTTCTCGATTGTCAGTGGACAATGAGCTAGGAAACGGACGATTATCTTGGGGATTATCTGCTGTTGAGCCACTTATTTCTACTAACTCTGAAGCAGTTACTCTCAAGGTTCCCCCAGGTGCATTGTTTAATGTACTCGATTCAATTTGGGAACCACCAAGTAAAGTTACCCGTCTACCCCGCAATTGGACATCACCACCACCAGATCCACTCGCATCTACTGTTGCTGCACGGGACAGTTGAATGTCTCCGTAGTTGCTGACGTTATCATAATTCAAAGAAAAACCGTTGCTGGTAGGAATTAAACTTACTAAACCCGGTGCAGCGACACTGCCGATTTCAATTCGTCCTCCACCTGTCTTTAGTGTTCCACCTTCTAAGGCTACATCACCACCTACCAAGGCTAAGGTTTGATTGGGTTGGACTCGCAGAGCATTCTGCGTATCAATTATCGGAGCCTCCATCCTCCTTAATCCTTGACCATTACCTTGCACGAGAATTCTTTGGGGATTTTCGCCAAATTGCAAGCCAATGGGAACACTGACTGTTAACAAGGGTGTATTTTGAGGTATTGTTGTACTGAATTTTGTCCCATCAGCAAAGTTTAAGCTCGTTGCTGTGGTTCCTACAAACGAACCACCGAGATTTAATCTGGCATTGGGTCCGAAAACAATTCCGTTAGGATTGAGTAAAAATAGATTAGCTGTACCATTTGCCCGCAAAATACCGTCAATATTGGATGCAGATGAACCAGTTACCCGACTGATGATGTTTTGTATCGTCTGGGAATTGTTAAAAAAAGCCGATCCGTTGGTAGGAACAGAAAATTGACTGAAGCTGTGGAATAAATTTCCCCCTGCTTGAGTTCCACCATTAATTGTGAAGTTGTTCCCACTAGAGGAAACCGCAGAATTCACGGGTAAAGTAGTATCTGGTAATACTTGTTGAGCTTGGACATTCTTTGCTCCTTGGACTCCCAAAACCACCACCAACCCCAACTGCCAGCAACCCTGTCTCCAGTTTCCAGTCATAGAGCCTCAGTCCTACTATTTGTAATTTAATTTTTTATACGTAGTAAGGACTTCAGTCCTTAAAATCTTTATATTTGAGCGGTAAACCGCTCACTACAAATTAATCTCGCCCATTTACTTAATAGACATCGACCAAATTTAAATATGCGTTACCCACAACCCTTGTAGAGACGTAGCAGTGCTACGTCTCTACATTCTTTTTCGGAGATGTCTAATAGACATCGACCGAATTTAAATATGCGTTACCCACAACCCTTGTAGAGACGTAGCACTGCTACGTCTCTACATTCTTTTTCGGAGATGTCTAATACTTACAGTATATTCCCAGAAACTATTATTTGTTGTTACAAATAATTAAATACAGAACTTCAGCGTCTTAGACAGGTATCATCAGAAGAGCTAAAACGCTCTGGCTCAGTAGTACTAACATTAGAAATCAACGTTACTTCCCCTTTATTGTTAAATATCCAACCAGTAGCAGGTGCGATCGCAATTCCCTCTGTTGTTTTGGGCGAAACTTTTGCAGTATAAGTTGAGGTTCTCAAATCAGGACGATTTAAGGTCAAATTAGATCCGCTGCTTGCGGAAGTGAGATTACGAGTATCTGACCACACTACATCACCGCTAAGGAAATCGTCAGGACTGGGGGGTAAACCACCGCGTCCGGTGACGGTGAAGCTACTACCTTCTTTGCCGATAAAAGCAGTACATGCCGAGGCAGAGGGGTTTGGGACATTAACCACACCTATAGGTAAAGTAACTAGTCCTTGGCTGGGGTCAACATCAGGTGTGTTAATAGTTACCGTGCCTGGGTTGCTAAATTCAGAACTAGCATCAATATCGTTAGTTGTGTTGCCAGGAATTGCTCGACCTTTAAAGAAGTTAAAAAGTCCTTGAGTGTTGATTGTAATATTACCGCCCCTACCTAAAGAAGCACTGGCAATAATGTCATTATCTTGACCAAGAGGGGCAACCACAAAACCTTCAGGAGCATCAATGGTAATATTACCGCCATTGGCAGTACCGTTAGCTTGGGCAGAAATGCGACTACCATTTTGCAATAATAATAAATCTAAGCCTTGCAGATTAATGTTAGCTCCTTGCACATCACGAGTAATTGCAGTTTCAGCAGTAAGACTTCCTTGGTTTAAGCGAATGGTGTTCGCAGTAATATTCAAATTACCTGCTTGCCCTTGTGGACTGCTAACTGTCACCATTCCTTGATCCTGAACTCGTAAGGTGGGAGTATTAATCGTTAAATTTCCTCCCTGACCTGTAGACTCCCTAACTGTACTCGCAAATAGTCCACTAGCGGCTCCTGTTTCTGTAATATCATTAGCAACAAGTCTACTGATGGGAGTGGGAAATCTGGCAATCCGAGTCAAGTAATTTGGGTCGCTACCAGAGATATTTACTTGGTCTTTTGCATTGACAAAGATATTGCCTGCTTGTGCTTGAGTAGAAGTAGTGGTTACTAACTGTCCGCCGTTGGTAGCTGAAAATGAGGTAGTATTGACGGTAATATTACCACCTTGCCCATCGCCTCTAGTGCGAGCGCTCAAAGCTGCTCCATCCCCTATTTGGAATATTCTACTATTCACAGTAATGTCACCCGCCTTACCAGTGGTATCAGTACTGGTAAACAATCCACTGGGTAAACCACTATTGGGAACGCTACCGGAGATATCGACCACATCGGCAGTAATGTCTACATTCCCTGCGTTTCCGTTTCCTTGGGTACTGTCTTTAATAATTGCCCCGTCTCTAAGTTCTAAAGAGCCAGCTTTAATTATCAGGTTGCCACCGTCACCTCTGCCAGTTGGCTGCACACCTAAAGTAATTCTGGTGGACTCACCAGTGCCAGCCGTCTCGCCACCAATCAGTGAGATTTTTCCGGTAACATCTAGATTGATATCTGCCCCCCGTCCTTGTCCATTTAAATCCCCTATAAATGCTGCATTTGAAGTCAAGGATAATTGATCTGCTTTGATATTGATGCTGCCTGCATTTCCCTGTCCGATGATGTCAGCATTCAATTCAGCGCCATTGGATAGAGAAACAGACCCAGCCGTACTATTGATATTGATGCTTCCGCCATTCCCCTGTCCGCTGTTGGTAGCACTCAATCTAGCGCGATTGGATAGAGAAACAGACCCAGCGGTAACGTTAATATCGCCACCATTGCCTACGGCTCCACGCCCTACGTTGCTCAATGCCAGACTACCATTATCAAAAGAGACGCGATCGCGCACATTAATATTTATATTTCCAGCGTTGCCAATTCCACCAGCAACTGTACCGGAGGCTCCACGAACGAGGGTTTGCAGTTGAGCGCCACCGGTGAGAAACAGTGAACCAGACGTACTATTGATGTTGATTGTGCCGCCATTGCCTGTTGCCCCTGGTTCCACAGTGCTGAAAGCATTACTGTCATCAAAGGAAACACTATCACGGGCAGTAATAGTGATATTGCCTGCGTTCCCTTGTCCAAAGGTACTAGCAACGAGTTGTACAGGATTGATAAATATTGATTGCCCTTCAATATTAATATCTCCCCCTCTGGTTGCTCCATAAGTCTCGTTTCTGATAGTTCCGTTAACACGGACTTCTCCATTCTGACTAATCAGGTTAATATCTCCACCTCGATCAAGTGGGTTAGACGATCTAATAATTGAATTGATCTCGCCAGTAGTAATGTCGTTAAAGGCTTCAACCTGAATTCCACCTGGATTTCCACTTCGGGAATCAGAAAACAAAGTTCTTTCAGTGGTATTAATCGCGCCATTGGTGCTAGTAAGTTGGATGAGTGACCCATTTCCCGATTCGGCACTAGAGTCTAATAAAGCGGTTATGATATCACCTTTGGCATTGATTGCGATCGCTCCCCCATTGCCAGTTCCACCTGAATCATTGCGAATTTGGGATGTGACGTTTCCTTGAGTGGTGTCAATAACTCCCGTTGTACTGCGAAGAGTGATGTCTCCGCCATTGCCAGTTCCAGCTGCTTCTGAGTTGATGTTGCCAGTGGTAATGTTGTTATTGGCAGTCAAGGCGATCGCACCTGCATTTCCACTTCGAGAATCAGAAAACAAAGTTCCTCCAGTGGTATTAATCGCTCCATTGGTACTTGTGAGTTGGATGAGTGAGCCATTTCCCGATTCGGCACTAGAGTCTAAAAAAGCGGTTATAATATCACCTTTGGCATTGATTGCGATCGCTCCCCCATTGCCAGTTCCACCTGACTCATTACGAATTTGGGATGAGATATTTCCTTGAGTGGTATCAATAACTCCCGTTATACTGTTAAGGCTGATGTTCCCGCCATTACCAGTACCAGCAGCTTCTGAGTTGATGTTGCCAGTGGTAATGTTGTTAAAGGCTTCAACCTGAATTGCACCTGCATTTCCACTTCGAGAATCAGTAGCCAAAGTTCCTCCAGTGGTATTAATCGCTCCATTGGTACTGGTGAGTTGGATGAATGAGTTATCTCCCGTTTCGGCACTAGCATTGAGTAAAGCGGTTCTGATATCACCTTTGGCAGTGATTGCGATCGCTCCTGCACGCCCAGTTCCATTCGAGAAATCCTGAATTTGGGATGTGACGTTTCCTTGAGTGGTATCAATAACTCCCGTTGTACTGCTTAGGGTGATGTTCCCGCCATTGCCAGTACCGGCTGCTTGTGAGTTGATGTTGCCAGTAGTAATGTTGTTATTGGCAGTCAAGGCGATCGCACCTGCATTTCCACTTCCGGAATTAGAAAACAAAGTTCCTCCAGTGGTATTAATATCGCCGCCCACAGCAATATTTATCTTTCCAGCGTTGCCAATTCCACCAGCAACTGTATCGTTCGCTCCACGGACGAGGGTTTGCAATTGAGCGCCATTGGTAACAAACAGTGAACCAGATGTACTATTGATGTTGATTGTACCGCCATTTCCTACCGCTCCACGTTCTACAGTGCTGAATGCGAAACTATTATCAAAAGAGACGCGATCGCGAGCATTAATGGTTATACTACCTGCATTGCCTTGTCCAAACGTGCTGGCAACTAATTGAGAGCCATTGGTAAGAGCCAGCGTCCCAGTTGTAATATTGACGCTTCCTCCCTCACCATTGCCAGCACGCACATCAACTACAGCGCCATTGCTCAGTGACACATTACCTTGCGCTACTGCATCCGGAAAACTCAAACTCAAATTGTTAACACTCAAATTTAACCCGACACTTCCTGTTTCTGCTAATCCTCCTAACTCCACTCGACCACCAAAAGCATTCAGTCTTCCACCATCAATGTTGATGTTGCCACCGACTAAAAACAAACCCTGTCCATCACGGACACTTAGATTAGTAGCGGTGGTTGAGATATTCGGATTTGATGCAGCAGCAATTTGATTGAGGAACAAAGCGGAAGGGTTTACTGTCAATAAAGCAGGGTTGTTCGGGTTTGAGGCACTAAAAAAACCGGTGTTGCCAAATTGAATCGCATTTGCTGTAGTTGCTACAAACGATCCTCCCACATTCAAGCTGGCATTGGGTCCGAAAACAATTCCGTTAGGATTGAGTAAAAATAGATTAGCTGTACCATTTGCCCCCAGCATACCGTCAATACTAGATACAGATGAACCTGTTACCCGACTGATGATGTTTTGTATCGTCTGGGAATTGTTAAAAAAAGCCGATCCGTTGGTAGGAACAGAAAATTGACTGAAGCTGTGGAATAAATTTCCCCCTGCTTGAGTTCCACCATTAATTGTGAAGTTGTTGCCGTTAACTGTTATTGCAGAGTTAATTGGTAAACTGGTATCTGGTACTACTTGTTGAGCTTGGACGTTTGCAGATGTGTTCAGCACTCCTACTAGCCCTAAAACTACTACCCAAGACAAGCGATCGCATCCCTGTTTTCTGCCCATAGCCATATCAGTCAGGTTCTGTTACAATACTTTAGTAATTTAACCGCTGATGGTAACGTTGGGCAATTATTTATCGGAAATAATTACAGATAATACCTATAGTATTTTCCCAGGAAAACAAACGTTTTCTGAAAAAGTTGGAATAATCTATCTTTGGGAGGATAATAATCGTGTTAAGTTCTTCATTGACTGCGATCGCCTATTTTAACTACATTCAGCGTCTTGATGAGTTTCCGTTGGTTTGAAAAGAGTGATACATTGTACCTTCAGGAGCAAGACGAATCGCTGTGTTATAATCAGTCATTGCTTTTAACTTATCACCGATCTCATAATAAAGCTGGCTGCGCCAAAGGTAAAAAAGCGGGTTGTCTGGATGAAGATTAATCGCTTGAGTGTAATCTTCAAGCGCTCCATCTTTATCTTCTAGATTTTTGCGACGCAAGTTAGCGCGTTCACTGTAAAGATAAGCATCATTAGGACGAGTACGAATTGCACTATTGAATAGAGCGATGGATCTATTCGTGTCTCCTTGTTTCAAAAACGTAGGAGCTTGTTCAACGTATGCATCACTATGGCTCTGTTTAGTTTCAGATACAATACCTACACCAAGCTCAATTTGATGCTCCTTTTTCGGTATAGGCAGAGAATCTACTCCTGTTGCTTTATCCTTCCCCGGATTCAGGGCTTTATAAACTGAATTAACAGTGGAGCCAAAAACTAAGCCAACTCCAACTAAAATAAGAATCACCGACAGACTATGCTCGCCGCTGTTAGGACTATTTTCATAGCCTTGAAAATCTTTGGTAAGCGAATTTTCGGAAACCTGAATGGCTTGTGCCGGCTGCATTATAGCTTGACCTACCACAGGAGCGGTAATTAGCAGTGGGGCAATGCCAAGGATTTTTCTCTTCATAATCTAGTTGCTCCACACATAACATAGTCCTTTTATATTGCAAATCAAAAACAACATAATTAAAGTTAATATCTCTGTCAGCTAAATTAAGCTAGTTAGATTCAACTTAAAAACAAGTTTTTCCGACATAAGATATTTATAGTATCTAATTTTGCCAGAGAAACTCACTTTTGACTTCTGTAAATCGAACTAGACTAGAAGGAAAACTACTACTACTATAGTATAGGATTACGCATCGTTTTTTTATAACAGCACTGAGGTATTGACATAAAGAGCGATCGTATGCATAAACCCTTATTTGGCTTGCACCAACAGAACTTAAGTATGAATGAGCTTTCCTTCTATATTTTAGAATAGATGTAAGCACAATCAACTTATGTAGTTTGGGAATATAAATGGAAAAATTGCCACTACTCTCGTCAGTTCAATAGACAAACGTCGTGAAAATGAATGTAGAGACGTAGCACAGAATAGTCTAATCAAGGGTTTCAGATAGCGCATCATTAAATTCGGTCGATGTCTAATCTAGAAGACTGAGTGTAGTGCCGAGTAAATGCACGTAAGTGTCTCTTTGTAAAGCGTGTAAGTGCTAAAGCTTTATAAATTAGAGAAAAAGAATGTAGAGACGTAGCACAGAATAGTCTCTACACTGTAGGTAGGATTGATTGACAACGTAACCCAATTGACTTGTGTTCAGCAGGGCAAAAAAATAGACAGCTTAGAAAAATAACTGTCTGATTATTCAAGGTAGCTTTACAAACTTCCTTGCTTTTTAATTGCTTTGATTCTTTTTGACATACTCCCTGACCTGAAAGTTCAGGGATTCTGGATTCAAACAGCAACAGCAGGCATAGCCCGTCTTAGATCACCTAGTCCAACAGACAATGCCAAGCGCCTGCTCCTACTATTGTACCAAAAACCAGTACTAAAGGACGGGGCTTTAGACCCAAATTCTTTGTAAGAACTTAAGGTTTTAACTGATCTGGGAGCAACGGTTCACTGACCAAATTATCCAAACCTACGCTCTTTGAGGTTAGCAATGCTTGCCACTCTGCTTTTAATTCCATACTGGGATTGGAGGAAAGCGACTGCGCTAAACTAGCAAGGCTATCTTGCCAAATGCCGGCTTCTGCATAAAGATTGGCACGCTCTTGAGGACTTGCTGTTGCTAGTTTGTTCGCTAGTTCAGGAGGTGTTTTAACACGTTTGATTGCACCTTCGACAAACTTGTCTTTGGAGCGTTCTTTAGGGTTGCAAACTATTGAGAACGACCAACGATACTCCTTACCTACTTCTAGTGAAGCCTGATTAAATGGAATACTGACTATTCCACCTTTTTCACTAGGTTTATAGGTTTGTTTGTATTCTTTCTCTTGATCCCGCAGTACAAGTTCTAATGTTGCAGAAGTTTGCGGAACGTAGAAAAATAAATTAGGATTTTCTTGTGTTGTTAACTGTACGTTAGAGTTGGGAACTACAGCAGTTAGAGGATTTTGCCCGGTAGAGCAAATTTTCTCTTGGGGAGCTCGCGATCCACCTGCTACACGTCTGCCAGGTGCTTCTAGACCTTCTGGTGCTTTAAATGTTATTCGAGCTTCTGCGGTCGTAAAAGGAATCAGGAAAGACAACCCGAAAACTATAAATAATAGTTTTGTCCACAATCTTTGTTTGTAAAGTGATTTCATTCAAATAAAGGTGCGACTAAAACCCCACTAGTTATTGGACTAACAGCCGCCCTCTCCATACTTAAGTTGACAAAATTATCAATATGCTCAATTACTAATTATAAAGTCAAATTGTCGAAAAATTATTACAGTTACATTATGAAATGTTAAAATACTCCTACACTCACCCTAAGGGTGAGTGTAGGAGTATGTGTGCGGTTCGTTTATATAGCCCAAGGCTTCTAGCAGAATGGCTGTTTACCGATTTTTGCTCATAGGTCTATTACCCAAGATATTTTTTAACAATATGTAGCAATTCTTGCGGCTGTGGAGGCTTGCCTAAAAACTCAGTTGCACCAACTAGGGTAGCATGGGCGCGATCAATTGGCGTATTTTGACCTGTCAGGATAATAATCGGCGTGTCCTTAAAAAGGGGAGTGTCTCGCAAAAATTTACAGATACTATAGCCATCAGCATTTGGCAGAAGCAAGTCTAACAAAATTAAATCAGGCTTGTGTTCAATGAGTTGAGAGAAGCCTCGCATCGGCTCTGGAATACTCAATATTTGATACCCAGCTGGTAACAAGATTTTTTTTAAAGTGTAAGCCAACACGGGACTATCATCAATACAGGCGATTAAAGGTTGTTTCTCGGCAAAATTAGGAGGCTGGGTTGTTAATTGGGGGAGTGTTGCTGCAACTGTCTGTTTGACAGCCGGCATTTGTAAATCTGGAATGTTTTGGAATTCCAGCATACCCTTCTCAACCCAAGGAATTAAGGAAAGAGTTACCTCTGTCACCGATTTTTCTTGTTCTAAAGCAATATCCCATAAGGTAAACTGACTGTTGAGATACTTCTGGAAAATTGGCAGCGTTTGAGGTTCTACTCCTGGTTTCAAAACTGGAGCAAGAGTCGGGTTGATGTTACCTAAACCAGCGTCTTGCCATTTTTGCTGCATCTTCGTTGCTTTGTTAACAACTGACAATATTTCCCAGGAAGACAGGGGTATGATCACCATAGAGAGATGCCATGTATGCTTTTGCTTGGGTTTCCAGTCGCTCTTGAAATCTGCGTAGCTATTTAGCTCAAAAAAACATTCTTGGATAATATTACGAATCACTAACTTAGCTTGGATGGCGCTCAGTTGCCTTTGACTGATGCCTTGAGCGAGAATTTGACATTCCCAAGGTACGTCTTTCAACAGTTGAGAGGAGTCAACACCCCACATCCAGTTAGGACAATGGTGCTTTAAAGCTCTGTCCCAACGCCTTACAGGATGCACTTCACTTGTGACATAGAGCAGTTTACCACAGGTAAGATAAAGATTCCAAACGACTGTATGAGTGCTTATACTTAGCACTCCATCACTATTATTTTTACTCAGGTTGTCTAATTCTTTAGTCAGCCTTGTTAGTGCCATTTGTAATAAATTAAAAAATTCTCGTTTTTATCAATAAAGAAAAATGCTGGACTATAAATTTGGTATTTATGTGTGTCCAACTTAGAGCTTAAGAAAATAACATTAGACATCGACCGAATTTAAATATACGTTATCCAGAACCACTATAGACATAACAATGCTCCGTCTTTATATTCTTTTTTACGCCTTTCATTGACTGCTCCAAACTAAGTAAATAGACCCCAAATCATTATGCCGTAGATTATAGTCTAATCTACTAAATCAAAGTCTAAAAATTCGCCATTAACGAAAACTTTACAGTTAAGTTAACAAAACTTAACTTTGATTATTTAAAGTTAGGAAAAGCGATATTATAACCATAATCAATCAAATGACCTCATCAACGATTAAACTACCATTAAGGAAAATTTTTGACAAATCCAGAATGCTCATTATTTTTTCATGATAAAGAACTGTCCCTTGAAGGTATTCATCATTAACTGAATGGATACCAGTCGGTACTGCCCTTATCTCTCCTGGGTTCAGGGAGAACATCACATCACAAACTTCTTCTACCATTAAACCAGCAACTATACCCTCAACCTCCACAACCATTGCCTTAGAATTATTATTTATACTCATCGACGGTAAATTTAGCAATCCGGAAATATCAATCAAGGTAAGAATTTCACCTCGTAGATTCATGTTACCAATGATATGCGCTTTCACACAGGGAATAGGAGTTACTTGCTGGATATTAGTAAATTCTCGTACCATTTCTAAATTAATACCAAAAAAATTACCATTTAAAGCAATTACTGCTAGGGTAATAAAAGTCTTTAAATCCTGATTTTCTGGTGGAAGTCTTAGATTATCAGCTCGTTTGCGAAAAGTTGTTGTTTCTTCCAAAGTTGCATTTGGGCAAAAAACAGGCTGTTCTGTCAATAATAATTCCGATCCATTAGCTTGAAATATGTCTGCATTATGATTAGAAATAACTTTTTGTTCTAATAAGTTTTTCAAAGACAAAATCTGTTGTATCTCTACATAGTTAAACCAATTATCTGGATTGGTCAATATAAAAATATTTGCTGGAGTTTCAGCAACACCAACAATAAATTTTACTTTTTCAACTATCGCAAATTCTCGGTCATAATCAAATTCAGTGTTAATGCTTTCTGGAAATATATTTATGACTTCATAGATTTGATTAACAATGATGCCCAGTCGAAATCCTTGCCATTTTAAAACCACTAAACTATCCGTCAAACAATAGTCTATTGATTGAGAGCTTAAAGTGAAATTGAAATCCATAACTGGCACAATATTCCCCCTAATATTAACAATCCCAACAATTTTATATGGGTTTTCTGGGATGAGTATTAACTCTGGTAGAGAAAAAAGTTCTTCGATGTAAACTAGGCTGATGCCGTAAAGGTAGTTATTTAAGCTAAAGCTGAGATAGGAATGTTCTTTCATTTTGTTTATCAAACGTTTTTTTAATATAAACTAGTGATTCGGGAAATAGTTTTGTCTCAAAGTGGCTTAAATCTTGACCACAAAGTTCTGTATGACCTGTGATCAGATATCCTGATGCTTGGAGGATCTGGTTAAATTTATCTAATACTTTTGCAATGGCTGATGCTTCAAAGTAAATAAAAACATTGCGGCAAATAATTAAGTCCATGTCTCTCATCTCATCGTGTTCATTGAAAGAATCTTTGACTAAATTTATATATTTAAATTTTACCATTTGCTTAATTTGCAGATCAAGGTGATATTGATTGTTAATGTGCAAAAAATATCGCTGCATTATTTCTGGATCAATGCTTCTCAACGACCAAGGTGTGTAGATTCCTTCTCTCGCTTTTTTCAGTGCTTCTTGATTGATGTCTACACCCAAAATCATCAAGTTCCATTGCTCTAGATCGGGAATGAGTTCTTTCAGGAGAATAGCGATAGATAATGGTTCTTCTCCAGTTGAGCATCCTGCACTACAAATGCGGAGAGTTTTATTATGTTCTTTAGATTGAATTAATTCTGGAAGAATGCGATCGCGTAAAAGATTAAACTGCTCTTTATCCCGAAAAAAGTAACTTTCCAGATTAGTCAGTAGTAAAACAAGCTTTTGCCATTCTTGATAGCTTTCTATCGTACTATATCCTAAGAATTTATAGTACTCTTCTGGAAATAATATATTGAGAGCTTTCATCCTCAAAAATATTTTTTCACTTAAATCTACTTCGTCTCGCTCTCTAATCTCCAATCCGGTTTGCCGAGCAATTAACTTAATAAAAGCCTCCGTTAAGGCTACACTTAAAAATTCTGTTTTTGACACTTTATTCTCTCCACATCTCAATAATTTGACTTTGGAACAGAGTTAGTAGCTTTGGTGCGATCGCCTGAATTGGTAAAATCTGTTTTGCAGCTCCTAAATTAATTGCTTCTTTAGGCATTCCAAACACTACACAAGTGGCTTCATCTTGGGCGATAGTAAAGCCTCCAGCTTGAGCGATCGCCTGCATTCCATCCGCTCCATCTCTACCCATACCACTTAACAATATTCCCACTGTTGCCTTACCATAGTACTTGGCTACAGACTCAAATGAAACCGTTACAGAAGGTCGATGTCCTCCCACTGGTGGTGAATCAGAGCAAATAAATCGACCCCAAGCATCCAATTTTAAATGCAGCTGTTCAGCTGGAAAATAAATCTTTCCTGGTTTTGGCATATCCCCAACTTGAGCAATTTGAATTGTCAACGGACAACTAGTTGCTAACCAATCAATTAATCCCTGTAAAAAACCGAAACAAATGTGTTGCACACAAATCACTGGTACAGGAAAATTCGCTGGTAGTTGAGTGAAAAGTTCTTTCAAAGCTTGGGGACCACCTGTAGATGCACCAATAACTACTATTTTTGGTTTCGGGTAGGACTTATAAGCGAAATCAGAAAAATTGTTAGCCTCTAAATTATTTATTTGAGAGGGAGACTTTTGCTTTTTCCTAAATACCTTTACTCCAGATAGGATTTTAATTTTATTAATCAACTCCTCCTTAAATAACTCATTATTTGTTACTAGTCCTGCGGTTGGCTTAGGAAAAATATCCACCGCTCCTGCTTCTAAAAGCTCAAAAACATGTTTAGCATCCTCTTCCTGCACTGAAACACTAATTACTAGAATCGGTCGAGGATAAAGTGCCATAACTTGATATGTAAATTCTAAACCATCCATCTCAGGCATATGAAGGTCTGTACAAATGACATCTGGCTCAACTTTGGGAATCAGTATTAAAGCTTCTAAACCAGTGCGAGCTTCTCCTACTACTTCAATCTGTGGTGATGAGTTCAGAATTCTTTTCAGAATTACTAGAGCAATCCGTGAATCTTCAACTAACAAAACTCGAATTGGCATTAGTAGTGGTTGGTGGCTAGTTGTTGGTGGTTGGTGGTTGGTAGTTAGTTGTTGGTGGTAAAATTCTATTTAGCCCTGGCGATTATAAATCGCGGCGACACAGACAAAACAACGCGATTATGCGGGTTATTTTATTAAGTCCACCTGCGTGGACTTTGTTTGTGTAGTAACGAATTCCATTCGCCCAATTTCTTCTATCAACTATCAACCATCAATTATCAACCATCAACGATCAATTATCAACTTATTAAGCATCAACTTATGTCACTATCAACCATCAATTATCAAACAAGCCTTCCTAATATTTCTAATAAAGCATCTTGATTAAAATTGCTTTTGATAATATATGCATTAGCTCCCGCTTCAGATCCCCTCGCGATGTCCTCATCGGTAGCAAGGGTTGTGACTAAAATTATCGGCAATGCTTTATATTCTTCATGCTGACGAATTTTGGCAGTGAGTGACAACCCGTCTAAATTGGGCATTTCCACGTCAGATATAACTGCATCAAAGTCACGGGTTTTTAGTTTGTTATAACCATCTAATCCATCCACAGCGATCGCCACTTCATATCCAGCTTTTTCCAAAAGCCGTTTTTCTTGGGTGCGAACGGGGATAGAATCTTCTACTAGGAGAATAACAGGTTTTCTTTGAATTGTTCTCCTTAGTTTCATAGAGACTACAGATGTATTTTGCTGCTGCAATGATTTGAGCAAATCTGGGGGATTAAGAATCATGCAAACTTCCCCTGAACCGAGAATAGTTGCTCCCATAACATTACGTACCCTTTTCAATAACTGACTTTGGGGTTTTATCACTATCTCTTGGGTATATAAAAGGCGATCGACAAACAAGGCGAATTGTTCTTCTCCCACCTTCAGCAGAATACAAGAACGTAGACGGCTATTTTGTTGTTCTTTTGCGCTGTAAGTATAAGCAGGAGAGTTTGAAAGTTCCAGCAAATTAGCTAGATTTGCAACAGAAACAGTTTGACCATCTAAGTCAATAGTTGCTCGATTTTCAGTAATATAAATCTGCTCCTGAGAGACAAGTAAAGTCTTCTGCACAAACTCAACTGGTAGAGCATGGACAATACCTTCAACTTCTAACAATACTACAGTAATGATTCCCAAGGTTGTGTTTAGTTGGATGCGGAAAGTACATCCTTGTCCGGGGGTTGATTCTATCTGGATATTACCTTGGAGCCGTTCGATGGTCGTGCGTACTACATCCAACCCGATACCTCTGCCAGAAATTTCTGTAATAAAAGTCCGGGTTGAAAAGCCAGAAGCCAAAATTAGGGGATAAATCTGGCTTGGAGTCATAATTGCCAGTTCTTCTGGACTATAGAGTCCACGCTTGACAGCGGTTTGTTTTATCTTTTCGATGTCTAGCCCTCGCCCATCGTCTGCCAGTTCAATTACAATGTTAGTGGCGGTTCGGTAGCCTCTAAGCCAAATAGTTGCGATCGCTCTTTTGCCAAGTTTTTCTCGTTCGGCTGGTGTCTCAATGCCATGATCGATCGCATTGCGAACCATGTGCATCAAGGAATCTTTGATTTCTTCGAGAATGCGTTTGTCAGCGGTTGTTTCTCCTCCTTCAATAATTAATTCCACTTGTTTTGATTGTTGTCTGCCTAAATCCCTGACGATGCGGGGTAGCAACTGAAACACGGTGGACAGGGGTACAAGCCGTAGGGTGTAAACTTTTTCTCTTAATTCCCCAACGATAATGTCTAATTTAGTGCTGTTTTCCTGAGATGAAGTTCTCAGAGAGTTGATCGTTTTTTCTAAGCGTTTTGCGTAGGGATTGGTGTTTAAGGATGAAGTATTAAGGTGTTTTTCTTCGCTAGAAACAGCTTTCCACTCTTCCCACAAAGTTGCTATTGCCTCAATTTCAGTGGCAGCGTGGGCTATGGCAGTTTTAGTGAGTGTTAGTTCTTCAGCCTGTGACATTAAAGCATCGAAATGGCGAGTTTGAACGCGAATGGTGTCGTTTTGGGGTTGACCAATTTCAGCCTTGTCGAGCTGAGTTGCTGTTTTGACAGGAAGTGGTAGAGACTCCTCAATAGTTGGTGCAGAAACTGCTCCGAGCAACTGGTCAAGTATTTGTTCTGTATCAATTCCACTGAATTCACCTGTCACAGCTTGGTATACTAAAAGACCGATCGCATCTAATCCTTGAGTCATGCGATCGCACACATCTGGGCTGAAAATTATCTCTCTTGCTTTTATACCTAAGAAAATCTCTTCAATTTGATGGGTAAGGGTGACTACATTTTCGACCCCGACGCTTCGAGAATCTCCTTTAAGACTGTGAGATGCCCGGAGCAAATGTTCTAAAATACCTTCGTCTGATGGGTGCTTTTGTAGATGTAGCAAACCGTCTGCCAGTTTCTGCAAATGTTCTTCGCTAACAATTTGATAAATATCTCGCAGTTCTTCATCTTCGATAAAAGTTGGTGCAATTTGGCTAACTTCATCTTTTATAAAAGTTGGTGCAAGTTGGCTAACTTCATCTTCGATAAAAGTTGGTGCAAGTTGGCTAACTTCATCTTCGATAAAAGTTGGTGCAATTTGGCTAACTTCATCTTTTATAAAAGTTGGTGCAAGTTGGCTAACATTGCTGTTGATTTCTGCTACCGAAATAATTGTATCAGATTCGACTTGCTCAACGAAGACTTTGACAGATTGTAGCTGTTGTTTTGGTTCAGCTGTATCTACTTTTAGCTGTGGCTGTTGTAACTCCAAAATTGGTTGCATCAGCTGGTCAAGTATTTGGGATATGTCAACCCCACTGGATTCACCGGTTACAGCTTCGTATACTAAAAGACCGATCGCATCTAATCCTCCATAAAGGCGATCGCACACATCTGAAGTGAAAATAATCTCCCTTGCTTTGATGCTTAAGATAATCTCTTCAACCCGATGGCTAAGGGTGACAACATTTTCTGCCCCGACGCTTCGGGAATCTCCTTTCAGGCTGTGGATTTCCCGTCGCAACACTTCCAAGGTAGCTTGATCCTGTGGATGCTTTTGGAGATATTGCAAACCATCTGCGAGTTTGTCTAAATGTTCTTCGCTAGCAACTTGATAAATATCTCGCAGTTCTTCGTCTTCTATAAAGATTAATGCTGGTTGGGAAGCATTGCGGTTGATTTGTGCTTTGGTAGATTGATTACCTTCCTCAAGTAGTATTTGTTCAACTTGTGGAGCTATTTCAACTGGGTTGGGCAGATTTCCCAGCCCAGTTGAAGCAACTTCCGTGTCAGTGTCGTGTACTTTTGGCTCAAAAAATACTTGCCTTAACTGGTCAAGTATCTGTTTCGTGTCAACCTCAATGGATTCACCGGTTACGGCTTCGTATATTAATAAACCGATCGCATTTAATCCTTGAGTCAGGCGATCGCACACATCTGAAGTGAAAATAATCTCCCTTGCTTTAACGCTTAAAAGAATCTTTTCAACTTGATGGGTGAGGGTGACAACATTTTCTACCCCGACAATTTTTGAGTCTCCTTTCAGGCTGTGAGCTTTTCGCCGCAAGCGTTCCAAGGTTGCTTCATCTAACGGGTGCTGTGTTAAGTGCAGCAACCCTGCTTCCAATTTCTGCAAACATTCTTTGCCAGAAATTTTATACAGATTCCGGAGTTCTTCATCTTCTATCATTTTTCAGTAATATTACAGAAATAAGACAGCATATTATTTTGACACCATTAAACATCGACCGAATTTAAATATGTGTTATCCACAATCCCTAGAGACGTTACATGTAACGTCTCTACTTTACTACACCATCTGCCTCAGAGTCCGAGCAGCTTTGTTAAGTTGCTCAGTGCCGGATCTAGTTTGACCGATGCCAATAGCAGCTTCTTTTGCCCCCTTGTTAATGTTATTCATCGCTTCGACGACTTGTTGAATGGCATCTAATTGCTGTTTCAGATTTAGCGATATTTGCTGATTGTTAAAAGCCATGTGTTTGACGGCTTTCGACACCCCTACGAAGGCTTGATCTGTATTTTGAGCGATTTGCACCCCCGTTTTTACTGTCTTCGTGCCTTCCTCTGTCACCATGACTGTGGAATTAATCGCTTTTTGGATATTAAAAACCAGGAGATTAATTTTTTCAGCAGATTTTTGACTTTGGTCGGACAATCTGCGAATCTCATTCGCAACTACGGCAAAGCCTTTACCATATTCTCCAGCGCGGACAGCTTCAACTGATGAATTGAGTGCCAACATATTAGTTTGGTTTGCCAAGTCAGAAACAATCTGGGAGATGCTGCCAATTTGACTAGCTTGCTCGGAAAGATGCACAATTTGTTCAGCGATGGCTCCCACTTTATTTTCCAAGGTGAACATCCCTTCGAGGGTTTCTCCCACTGCTTGGGTGCCTTTGTCTGCCAGAGCTAAAGCTTGCTGTGCAGCGACTGCGGCAGCTTTGGCTTGTTCAGATGACTGTCGGCAAGAAGCTTTAAGTTCATCCATTGTGGTGGTGGTTTCATTCACCGAAGCAGCTTGCTGATGAGCTACACGTTCTTGTTCTTCTATGGTAGAAAAAGTTTGCTGGCTAGAGGTGGATATTCCATGCACCAGTTGCTTAATCAGATTTACCAGTTGCCGTGCGCGATAAATTCCCAGTGGTAGCACCACAGCAAGAGAAGCGAGAATAATTAAGATGGCGACGGTTTTAAAGGAGTCAATGGAAGCAAAAACGCTATTTTTTGGGACTTTATTGATAGCTACCAAGAATTCCGGCTGATTTGGACTGGGATCAACTTTATGGTAGCTGAAGAGATAGCCTCCCTTGTCAATAAATCCCTTTTCACTACTCAAGATTTGCTTGGCAAGTTCTTGGGAATAATCTTTGTCTAATTTCTCATTATTGCGGAACTCAAACCCCCACTCCTTTTTGGGGTTGGGATGGGAGATGTAGTAGCCTTCTTGATTGACCAGATAGTTTTCTTTGCCTCTATATTTACTTTTCTTTTCTGCCTGTTGATTATCCTCTTTAAAAGGTTTTATAAATTCGTTGGCAAATACATTGGCGATCGCAATTCCTCTATTTTGACCCGAAACGTCAATAACTGGTGTCGCGTATCGAATCACTGGTTTAAAAGGTCGTTCGATTTGACCACGTTCCTGGTTCAGATTCACCGGTGAGACATAGATACTGCCAACGGGCAACTTCATCGTGTCGGTAAAATATGGTCTATCTGCTTTGTTTTGCAGTTCGGCTTTGGGGATAACTTTGATGTTAGTGCCATCAGAATCAACTCGCGTCAATTCGTTGCCCTGCTCGTCTATGTACCGCAACTGCATATAATGGGGCTTCTGCCCCATCATGGCACTAAAGGTAGCCTGCAACTGCTCAACCCAGGCGTTGTTAGAATTACCTTGTGAATCTACTCCCCCACCGGCTTTAGCTTTGATAATACCTTGAATCGGGGGAATTTTGCTCAAAAATAAAACGTCATCACTAACACCATCTAAAAATGCACTAATATTTTTGGCTTCTTTGGCTGACTCAACCTCCAGTTGCTGTTTAGCGACTTCCGATAAGGTGGTAGTGGAAGAAGAAATACCATAAAATCCGACGATAGAGACGGGAATAATGGTGCTTAAAAGCAGCAGGAGCACGATTTGATTTTGAAGTCTGAGTTGATTAGAAAATTTTCGGAAAAATTGTTTAAACATCGGTGGTGAGTTACAACTAGAGAATTCTTCAAGAAAATCCATCCCTTTTTAAAAGATCGGATCGAAGGTAAGTAAATCAGGATTATTCAATATCTCTTTCATGTAAATATTCATTTACCCAAGCAAATATCCATACTCTAGTCATGAAGAGGGGAAAAGGTTAAAGGGGAAAGAAATTGGATTCCTGATTGCAACCCCTTCCTTCTTATAGATCTCCTTGTTTTTGAGACAAGCAAAAACCAGGCTTTTGCCGCTCAAGTGTATCAACACCCGAAACTCTTTAGTAGACTTCGCTGATTATACATCAATCTGGGTGAGATTACGCATCAGTGCAGCGGGTTGTATTGCAAAATTATTTTAAGGCATGAAAACCGAGGCGATCGCTCTAATCATGCCATGTCAGGTTTATTACTTACAATTGTAAAGACGTTCCGGCGGAACGTCTCTACCAGGGGTTCTGGATAACGCATATTTAATTTCTACGCCTATGTCTATGCCATGTCAGGTTTATTACTTACAATT
>JAESGE010000232.1_pt1 | contig 21077 bp, 17 predicted proteins | sample 9269601 | NCBI WGS metagenome assembly JAESGE01 (sample SAMN14515569, study PRJNA621662) | algae metagenome | isolation source: Tolypothrix brevis GSE-NOS-MK-07-07A and co-occurring heterotrophs from wet... | place: USA: Grand Staircase Escalante National Monument, Utah | collected 2006-04-16
TGTTGGTCATAAGTTCAAGCGTCTTAGATACAAGGTAAGACAAGGCATGGAAAAACTCAGAACCAGAATTAAGAACCTGCGCTCTGAGTGCCACAAACAAGTCGGGTCATACCTGGCGAAAAATTACGACGTTATTGTACTTCCTACCTTTGAAACTTCTCGGATGGTTGCCAAAAAGAAACAGAAGTTGAAAAACAAGACGGCTAGAGCAATGATGACCTGGGCATTCTATCAGTTCTCTCAAACCCTTGAACATTTGTGTAACCGCTACGGTTCCAAGTTGGTGAGAATAACTGAAGAATATACATCGAAGACCTGTACGAAATGCGGTCACGTTCATAGGAAACTTGGTAGTTCTAAGAACTTTAAATGCCCTGACTGTGGTTACGAAATACCACGAGATTTTAATGGAGCCGTGGGGATTTTCCTCAAGGCAATGTGGGATACCACCTTCACTAACTCGGTTGGTGATGTTGTACTAGATGTTCACGATATCTCAAATGTCGGAGAATGTCTCGGTTAAAAGTATCAGTGTCAATACCTGCGATATTTAAATAATAAAAAAGCCCTCAGCCAGAAACTGAGAGCAGTAATTTAATTAGGGTGCATCTACCATTTCTTTATCCGTCACGGCTATGGCTGAATCAGGATAAATCTCAAAAAAGTCTTTTCGACCTCTGTATGAAGTGTTATCCAGAACCCTAGAGACGTAGCACAGAATAGTCTCTACATTCTTTTTCAAAGGAGAAATTTGCTTTTCCTATCTCCCTCATCCCCCCATCTCCCCCTCCCCCCTCTGCTCCAACAATGACTAGAATGAGAATTAACGTTACGTTTTCTATTAGTTAAAGTGTCAGATTCTCTGTCATTGCGCGATCGCTATCTAGCCTTCATTGATGAAATTGTGGAAACTACCCTCAAGGGTAAGATTAGCTCTGTTGAGCAAGTTTATCAAATGTTGCTCAAGGGGGTGACTTCGGGGACGGGGGAAATTTTTGAGTTAGCTTTGAGCGATCGCCTCGATGCCGCCCAAAGCTTGGTAAACTCAGAAAAAGATGAACTCAAAAAAGCGAAAGCTACCCGCAGCTTAAGAGCAATCAAGACCATTGAAAATCAATGGCAACGCACGCAAGAGCAAAATAAAGCTGACAATGCGATCGCGTCTGGGGTTCAAGAAATTACCCAAGAATCAGGCTCGCGGCTTGCGGCATTATTGCGTGTCATTGACCCTAACCGAAAGTATCCCCTAAGTTTACAACAACTGGGGCAACTGGCAAAATCCCTACAGCAGGTTTCTGAGAATCAAGAAATTCTGCAACTGTCAGAAGGTGTCACTCGTGGTTTAACATCTTGGCAACGACTTTCTGATAATTTGCTGGGGTGGATGTATGAGCAAAACCGCTCATCAATTGGATTTGGTGGTGTACCCGGTGAAAAAGGTCCTTGGGCAAGTTGGGAAAAGGCAGTTAATAGCCCTTTAATTCAAGCACTGTTTCACTCCCTGGCAATGGAAGAGTCGGCGATCGCATTTGCCCAACAGCAACGTTTTATTACTGATAGCGATTGGGTAGAATTAACATTGGTTTTGCAGTATTTGCAACGCGGGTTAGTTAACTGGTTTGACCAACAAGCTTACAACATCAAAGCCGGTTCCAAGTTATCTATTTCAACTTTCTTGACATTTGCCGCGATTTGGAATCAGTTAGCAAATGGGTTTGTGAGTATAAGCCGCTACAGCAATGCTTCTTCGCAAATTTTGTTACAAATTTTGCGAAACTTTGCCCAGCGTCCGTACTTTCCTTTATATGGCGGAATTTTCGCTTCATTTTCTGGAAGTTATTTACGAGATGCTTTAGATTATTTAGATGAGCCGCTGCGACAAGCCGAGGGAACTCAAGAAAAAGCGCGTATTTTGACGCTTTTAGGTTATTCACAGCGAGCAATGGGGCAATACGAGCGCTCAATTGGGTTTCATCAGCAAGCTTTGGAAATAGCCAGGAACGCAAGCGATCGCCCTTGTGAAATTGCCAATCTCAACCATTTGAGCCGTGCTTTTGTGGCATGTGAAAATTATACTGAGGCGATTAACAATAGTCAACGGGCATTGATACTCAGTAGACAAGCAGGCGACAGAACAGGAGAAGCAAACGCGCTAGTAAATTTAGGCTACAGCGAAGTTATGCAAGCGCAGCAACTAAAACAAATTGAACCAGAAACATATGAAATGGCAATTAACTATTTGCAACAAGGCTTAAAGTTATCAGAACAATTAGGCGATATTCAAAGTAAAGCTTTGTGTGTTAGCAGCTTAGGAATTGCTTATTTAGTAACTGAACAACCACAACTCGCTATAAAACATTTAGAAGACGGTTTTAACACAGCGCAAACATCTGGTGATTTGTATTTACAAGGTTTAAATTTAGCGAGTTTAGCCGAAGCAAATTATAGCATGGCAAATTTTACTAGAGCAATTTATACAGGTTGTTTGGGAATGTATTTACTCAATCAAATTGCTTCCCAAGAATGGCGGAAACCAGCCGCTTTACTAATAATATTGCAAGGACAAATGGGTGCAGAAGCTTTCAGCGATGCATTGCAACAACATCGCCCAAAAATCATCGCTGTAATTGGCGTAGATGGATATGATCACATTCCACAACTATTAGAAGAATACAAGCAAAGTATGTAGGTAAAAATTGGATATTATGCCAAATAATTGTTGCCAAAATACCAAGCGAATAGAATTCGCGGCTACACAAACAAAGTCCGCCTGTGCGGACTCTATAAAGCCTGGTTCGGCAGGCTTTGTTCCTATAGCCCCAAACTTCCAGTCTGAGGGGTTTAAGGCGCAAAAATGAATTATATACTCTAAAGAAAAGACAGGACTTTTTATGCTCAATGTGAACTTAGATGACGAAGCCGAGAAGTATTTAGTAGAAATTCTCGCTCAGGAAAAAATAACAAGTAAAGCCTTATTTTGTCGTTCAGCGTGGCTGATATTTGCAATTGGCGATCGCGAGGGTGAAAGCCAGTCATAGAAAGGTATTCGCATTTTTCGGAGATGTCTATTGGTGACAATTTCAGAGCGTTTGAATATTAGTGCTCCCGCTACTCTTGATAAAGACTTCGACATTTATCGTCGCTATCGTCATCAACCTTTTGAGCGCGTGTTTTTACCGCAGTAGTTTTTTCAACTATATGTAGGTTGAGTCATGGAATTACATCAACCTCACAAAGAGACAGAATAGTGTTCAAAAATGCCTTTAATTCAGGACATACATTGACTGCATCTATCAGATTATTCTTTCTCAAAATGCTTGCTACATCGCGGATTTTACTGTAACTGCGTCTACATTCACCTATTTCAAATATTTCTTTAATATGATATGACGGTGGGTTGTCGTGATTCACCTGCTCAGGCAAACTCCCTGGTGCTGACCTATTATGTCTAGCTAATCTCTGAATCGTTGACCAATAAGGTAACAACCAAGCTTCAAAATCATACTGCGCTGCATGAGGATAAAAATTAGGGTTATTTCCTACCCAGGCGTTCATTTTAGCTTTAGCATCCGCTGCATCTTGAAAATCATTTGTTCCTGTGTAAACGTCTGTTAGTGCAATTACAGCATTATAAGCATCTTTATCAAGCAAATTATTAACAATACGCCTGAGTTTTTCTTTTTTTGGAATTCGACCATCATACGGTATGAAATTAAGTTTAGGCATCCGTTGCTGGAAGCGCGACTTAAGAAAATCTAATAAAATTTGCTTAAAAGCCATTTCTGTTGCACCCTCAACTAAAATAGCTATTTTCATGGGCGACCACCGATTAAATTCATTGCCCAAACCTGATCTAAACTATAATCTTCTAACCATCTCTCTAAATCAAAAGAGTCAGCCCAAGTCATGGTTGTTAGCCCGTCTTCAAAATCACAAACCAGCACTTCTTCTGGCTGTAAAAATCGGATTAATCTATCTGAGTGAGTTGCTACAATTAGCTGAGTTCGTCGGGAAGCTTCTCTCATTAAATCAGCCAAGAGTCGCAATAATTCTGGGTGCAAACTGACTTCTGGTTCATCTATTAGAGTTACAGCAGTTAAATCCGGACTTTGCAGCAATGTCACTAACCAGAGAAACCGCAAAGTACCCTCAGATAGCTGGTGGATATAAAGGGGCTTAGAAAAATTTTTGTCTTTCCAAGTCATTGCTAAAATTCCTGCTGCCACTGGAGGAAACCCCAATCGCTCAAAATCAGGAAAAGCAGCAGCAAGCGTATCTTCTATGATTTCAAAACGATCTGGATCGGTTTCGCGTAAGTAATAAAGGCAGGAAACCAAATCCTCTCCATTGGAACCGGGCAATGTTGATGGACGCATTGATTGAGGGAGACGAACTGGACTTTTGGAGGCAACATTCAATGCTCCATAAAAAGTGCATGAAGCTAATTGTTTACGCAGATTCTCTGGCTCTTGGTACATTTTTGGAACCTGAGAAAGAGAAGTTTCAAAGGGATTGTGTTCCCAATTCGGACGTAATAGCTTTTGATCCTCTGGACTAAAATACTTAACATCTAAACCACGAGAGTCAATATGCTTGAAGGGTTCAATGGCAGAAGGATTATTTTTTTGAGTAAGTGTTTCTAGAGCAATTTCATATGACAAGCCTTTAGGAACTAGTTCTAGACGGTAGTCGAGCGATGGATAATGAGGTACACTCATGGACAAGGAAATTGCTAAACTATTCGCCTTATCGCGGGTCATCATCTCATTCAGCCCACTCAAATCCGAAATTTTGGACTCTAATTGACCCTTTGCCGATGCTGCTAATAGTAAAAAAATCTCCAAAAGGGAAGTTTTACCTACACCGTTAGCACCAATCATGACAGTCAGAGGTCGCATATCGATTTGCACTTTATACAAGCGACGATGTCCTTCAATAGTTATACGTTTAAAAGTATCATCTAAAATTCTTGTTTTGCCTTTGATATAGCCTTTCACGCTTACAAACCTTGTTTTATGTTTATTAGTTATCTTAAACTATAGAACCCCTAGCTTATCTGTTCATAAGTCTATTTTACTGCTCTAGCAGGCACGAATCGCGTATCATGCCCAAAATTATCACATAATTATATAAAGCACCAAAACTCACCTATGTCACAAAATAACCAAATTGCTGTAGAATTTCGCAATGTCACCTTTAGCCGCAATAATCGCCCGTTAGTATCAAATCTCAACTTCAGCATCCGTCAAGGAGAAGCACTCGTATTACTTGGACGCAGTGGAAGTGGTAAAACCACGACGATGAAATTAATTAATCACCTGTTTATTCCCACAAAAGGCGAAGTTTTATTTGATGGCATTCCGACAACTCAATGGGATGAAATTAAACTGCGGCGTAAGATTGGTTATGTAATTCAAGAAACTGGTTTATTTCCCCATTTCACTGTTGAACGTAATATAGGTTTAGTTCCTTCTTTGGAAGGTTGGAAACCAAAACAAATAAAAACGCGAGTTTATGAATTGTTGCAATTAGTCGGTTTAAATCCCGAACAATTCGCGCAAAGATATCCTCATGAACTTTCGGGAGGGCAAAGGCAAAGGGTGGGTGTAGCGAGGGCGCTAGCAGCCGATCCGCCAGTTTTAATGATGGATGAACCCTTTGGCGCACTCGATCCAATTACACGTTTAGAATTGCAACAAGAATTTAGAAGGTTGCAGCAAGAATTAGGCAAAACGGTTGTTTTTGTCACTCACGATATTCAAGAAGCTTTTGTTTTGGCATCGAGAATTGGTTTAATGTATGGCGGCGAATTGGTAGTATTAGATACGCCGACAGAATTTAGGCGATCGCCTCATCCAGAAGCCCTTGCCTTTCTTGAATGTCTGCGTACCGTGGAAACTTTTTCAAAAGACAGTTTATGAACAATTTCTTCCTGATCAAATACGCCCCAGAAATAATTCAGCATACGCTAGAACATTTATTTTTGGTAAGCATTGCAATTGTAATTGCCATACTTATAGGCATTCCTTTAGGTATTTTGATTACCCGCATAACTAGCTTGCGCCAACCAATTCTCATTATTGCAAATATTCTGCAAACAATTCCCAGTTTGGCGCTATTTGGATTACTTATTCCTGTGCCATTTATTGGCGGAATTGGTGCAACTCCAGCAATTGTTGCACTTACTTTATATTCATTTCTACCAATTATCCGCAACACTTATACTGGTATTACAAATGTCGATCCAGCCATTCGGGAAGCTGGACGAGGTATGGGAATGACAGATACACAATTGTTGTTGCAAGTTGAGATTCCCTTAGCGATGCAAATAATTCTCGCCGGTGTGCGGGTAGCGACGGTAATTGCGATTGGGATTGCAACTATTGCCGCTGCAATTGGTGCTGGTGGTTTGGGAGAATTAATTTTTCGCGGAATTTCAGTTGTAAATAATGATTTAATTTTAGCTGGTGCAATTCCCGCTGCGGTAATTGCTTTAATCGTAGATTTTGCTATTGGTTGGCTGGAAGGTAAATTAAAAGTTAAAAATTAATATGAAATTTACCAGATTTTTTGTCTTCTGCTTTTTAACTTTTCTTTTAGTAATTACACTGGCAAGTTGTCAGTTTAATTCAAATAATAAAAGTGGCGTTGATATCGTTGTTGCTTCTAAAGGCTTCACCGAACAAGATATTTTAAGCGAACTATTAGCGCAGCAAATTGAAACGACAACTAATTTAAAAGTTGAACGTCGCCGCTTTACTAGTGCTTTGGTGACACATAGTGCTTTGATTACTGGTAAAATTGATGCGTATATTGAGTATACAGGCGTGGCTTTTACTAGTATATTGAAGCAAAAAGTTATCAACGATGCAAAAGTACTTTACGAAAAGTTGAAACAAGGTTACGCGCAGCAATTCAATTTAGAAGTAATGAAACCTTTGGGTTTTGAAAACACTTTTGCAATGATTATTCGCGGTGAAGATGCAAAGCGTTATAATATTCAAACTCTTTCCCAAGCTGCTAAATATACACCTCAATGGCGTGGTGGTTTCGGCTATGAATTTGTGGAAAGGGAAGATGGTTTTACCGGTTTGGCGAAAACTTATGATTTCCGCTTTGCTAAACCTCCCCGCTTGATGGAATTGGGGTTAATATATCGAGCTTTGTTGCAAAAACAAGTAGATATGATAAATGGTAATTCCACTGATGGACAGATTGCCCGCTTGGGTTTGGTGGTGCTAAAAGATGATAAGCAGTATTTTCCTCCTTATGAAGCAGCACCAATTGTGCGTCAAGCAACTTTGAAAAAATATCCAGAAGTAAGAAAAGCGATCGCTCAACTTTCTGGCAGAATTACTGCTGATGAAATGCGACAATTAAATTATCAAGTTGAGGGTGAATTACAAGATATAAAAGATGTTGTACGCCAGTTTCGTAAATCTAAGGGTTTAGCTTCACCCAAAGATAATATTAGCAATTCGCTTATAATAAAGCACTGAAGTGCTTACTACGAATTTACTTTTTTTTAAGACAAGAATTTATGAAGAATAATTTACGGCAAGTTATCAAAACATCTGTTCAAGCTGGTATTGTTTGCTTTTGTGTCGCGAGTGGAAGTGTTCTTTCTCAAACTCTACCTCTTTCACCTAATTTGATTGGCTTCAACTCAGATGAAGGAGAAAAGTTATTAATTGATAGTAAATCTAGAGAAGATTTTTTCCCTCTTAGCACGCAGTTTATTACTCAAAACAATCAAGCATATTGTGGGGTAGCTAGTATTGTTATGGTGCTAAATAGTTTAGGAATTCCCGCACCAGAAGCACCGCAATATAAGCCCTATCGAGTGTTTACTCAAGAGAACTTTTTTAGTAATGAAAAAACTAAAAAAGTGATTACTGCTGATGTTGTCTCTCGCAAAGGGATGACTTTAGATCAAATTGGTGGATTATTGGCAAGTTATGGTGTAAGAGTTAATGTTTATCATGCTGGTGATACTAGTTTAGAAAAGTTTCGTTCTTTAGCAGCAGAGAATTTGAAACAGCCGGGAAATTTCATTTTAATTAACTATTTACGCAAAGAAATTGGGCAAGAAAAAGGCGGGCATATCTCACCCTTAGCGGCGTACAATGAGCAGACAGATAGATTTTTAATCTTGGATGTTTCGCGTTACAAATATCCCCCTGTGTGGGTGAGAGCAGTAGACTTGTGGAAGGCAATGTCAACAACTGATTCTGATTCAGGTAAGACACGGGGATTTGTATTTGTCAGTAAAGGTTCTTAATTAGACCTGAGTTCGACGCGCGTCTCGTTCGGACATATTTTTTTAACTTAATTAAGCTTCCCCTCCAACTACCACATCACGTATTCTTAAACTCGGTCCCCCACAACCGACAGCTAAACCGTCTTGTCCACCTTTACCACAACCACCGGACTCATCCCAGTAAAAATCATCACCGATCGCTTCTATATCTGCTAAAGTTTGAAAAACATTACCTGAAAGCGTCACATCCCGCACCTGTTCGGCAATTTTGCCATTTCTAATCATCCATGCTTCCGCAGCACTGAAGGTGAACATTTCTCCATTCGTCATTCCCCCCAACCAATTACGGGCGTACACACCCTCTTTAATACCAGTAAATAAATCTTCTACTGGGGTTGTACCTTTTTCAATCCAGGTATTCGTCATCCGCACTATTGGCGAAAAGTGATAATTGAGACAACGTGCATTGCCTGTAGGCGCTTCGTCTAATTTGCCGGCGGTTTCGCGAGAATGCAAACGTCCCACCAAAACACCATCTTTAATTAGTTGGGTGGTAGTTGCGGGTGTGCCTTCGTCATCGTAAAAATAACTACCACGATGTCCCTGAGGTGCAGCACCATCAAAAATTTGCAACTCTTTTGGACCAAACCGCCGACCAATAGTCATGACTTCCAGCAAATCTGGATTTTCGTAAGCCATATCTGCCTCAGAAAGATGTCCAAAGGCTTCGTGGACAAATAACCCAGTGAGAATCGGGTCAATGACTACGGTGTAAGTATTACCTTTGATTGATGGCAGAGATAAAGCAGCTACTGCCCTTTGAGCGGCACTCTTGACTTGTTCATCCAAATGTGTTAAGTCTTCATAAGCTTTGCGAGAGCCAGTGGTTTCCCTGCCAGTTTGCACAGTTTCGCCGTCTTTAGCTGTAGCGGCAAAGCGCATTTCCATATCCACCCAAGATTGCTCAATTAAAGTGCCTTCGGAAGTAGCGAGGATGATTCTTTGAGCGCTGTCACCGTAGCTAACTGAAGTAGTAGCAATGCGATGGTCTACACTTTTGAGTAAATCGGTGTAGCGATCGCACAATTGTTTTTTCTCCACCAGGGAAATTTTTCGCGGGTCAGTACCTGTAAGCGGTAAAGTGCATATTGCTTGTACTATTTTTATTGGGGCAAGTATAGTTTCTTCATCACCAACCATCCGCGCTGCGGCGATCGCTTCTTCTATTCTCTCTTTAATTGTCGCTAACTGATTAAAACTACTTAAACCCCAACCACCTTTATAACAAGCGCGAATTTGTCCACCAATTGAAATACCAACGCTCAGGGTTTCTACTTTATCACCACGCAACGAAATGTCAGTATCTTCTGCTTCTTCCAGGCGAATCATTAAATAATCTACTCTAGATGAGTAATGGGCAATCAAGTCAGAAAGCAAATTTTGGGCATCGGTAAGTTGGGAATGCATAATATCGGTTTTGTTTTTTGGATCTATTTACAGATATTCAAATAGTTGGTGATTTTTAGACTTATATATGATGCATTTTAGTCTTAGCAATAAAACTTCGCAGGCGTTGCGCCGACAATGCAGAGTAAATTCGCCAGTTAGTTAATGGTAGCATTTGGGAATGTTCGATAACGTATGTAAATTTCTTGCGGAAAACTTCTCTACCGACTTTGCTAGCTGGTTGTTAGGAGAACCAATTACGCTAACAGAGTTAAGTCCTTCAGAACTTTCTCTTGAACCGATTCGTGCCGATGCACTAATTTTATTAGAATCGGCAGAGGTGGTGCTTCATTTGGAGTTTCAAACGCAACCCGATGCGAATATTCCCTTTCGCATGATCGATTATCGGTTGCGGGTGTACCGTCGCTTTCCCCAAAAGCAGATGCGTCAAGAGGTGGAGTTATTGCTTTCTAGTGAAGGTGAGGCATAATAACGAACAGCGATCGCTCTTTTCATTAAGTTTTAGATCGAATGCGATCGCACTCTTAAATCTCTATTGACTAAACACCAACAATACTATTTGAAATAAGCCGACGACAAAACCTAAAACGCCGCCTAAAGTAACGATCGCCTGCAATTCATTTTTGACAATTCCCTCAATCGCAGCTTCTAAATCAGCAGGTGATGTGGACTTGACGCGATCGACAATCACTTGATCTATTGACAAAATGGGTATCGTCTGAGCTACAATCTTTTCTAAATCTTTTTCTAAATACTTATCTAAAATTAGCGCTAGTTCTTCGCTCACCACATCTAAAGAAGAACTAACAACCGGAGAAGTACTAAGACGATTTAGCAATACTGAAGCAATATTTTCCCAGTCAACGGAATCAGTTAATCCTTGCAATAAATCACCACCACTTGTTTGCAGATAATGACGTACACTTTCGCGGGTAGTCTTTCGCAATTGCCGCACCATACCCATTGGCAACTTTTGTAAAGATATATTTTGCAGAATTTTTCTGAGGCGATCGCGCATTTGCAATTCTTGAATTAATTCTCGTATGCGTTCATTTGTTACCTCTTTTTCATCTAAGCAAAACGTCCGCAATCGAGTTAAAGTATTGCGTAAACCAAACAAATTTGCCACTACCCAATAAGTTCCGCTGGTTTTTTCGCGAAAGCTTTCATCAATAATTTGAATCGTGCGATCGGTTAAAAAATCAATGATTGTCTGACGGATTGCATCTGGGGGTAAAACTACTTCCAATAACCAATCACAAAGCCGAGTTGATTGTTCTTCAGTGAGTTGAAATTCCAGTAAGATTTGGTCAAAAATTTGATTGATTTGCGTTTCTAAAAAGTCTTCTTTTCGCGCCAAAACCTTCAGCAGACGTGGCAAAGATTCTCCCAATAAATCGTGTAGAATTCCGGCGACAATCTTCGTACTTTTATGTTCTTTATCGCCTTTAATTTGCTCAAACGCCATTTGCAACAACCAAAGAATCCCTGATTGCACGCGGTCTGTTTGCAACAGACGCCGCGCCAGCTTTTGCAATTCTTCTGGTGTCAGCAATGACCCCATAATTGTATCAGAAATGTTCTTCGCAAGGCGTTCTTGATTGCGAGGAATTAATCCAGGGGTGAACGGAACACGAGTTGTACCAATGTAAAGTGCCCGGTAGGGACGAAATAACATCTTGATAGCTATATCATTCGTGAAATAGCCAATAATTCCACCCACTACCGGGGGAGACACGTAAAGCCAGAGATGAGACCAATCCACAGGATTTCGGATTTTGGGTTTTGCGAAAAGTTTGATCGGAGGAAACCTCCGCTCAAAGCTTTTTAAGACGGATTTTGGATTGGGGATTATGGATTATGGATTGAGATTTTTCCGGTTTCCAGCTTCTAGTCCCCCTTCGGGTTCGTCAGTCGCTCATGGGGGAAACCCCCTGTTCTGCGCGCTGGACTCACCAGTCCCCAGTCCCTAATCCCTAGTCCCCAATCTAAAATTTGCTGACTACCAGCATTCCCATCATACCGTTCGCGATGGGATAGTGTGTGGCAGTTGCATAACCAACTTGACGAGCTAGCTCTACTTGCTCTGTGCCAATGGGAAAACGATCTAAGCTAGGACTGATGTAAGCGTATTCTTCCTTAACACCTAAGTAATCTGCCAACGGGACAACGAAATTATCTAAATAAAACTGCTGAAAAGCGCGGATTTGCGAATTGTTGGGACGATGAAAGTCTAAAATTGCGGCTTTTGCCCTGGGTTGCAAGACGCGGTGTAACTCTTTTAGGCAACACTGAATATCTCTAACATTTCTTAAACCATAGCCCATCGTCGCAGCGGCAAAAGAATTGTCTTCAAAGGGTAAATTTAGCACGTCTGCTTCTACCCAGGTGATAGGCGGTTGGGGATATTGCGCTTTTGAGCGTTGTCTGGCACTTAAAAGCAGGTTGGGGGAAAAGTCTACTCCGTAAACCTTTCCCCGTCCTCCCACACGTCGCGCTAAACGCAAAGCTAAATCGCCACTTCCACAACATAAATCTAGGCAGGTATCACCTGGTTTGGCTTCGCTCCATTTCACTGCCATTTCCTTCCAGATGCGGTGTTGTCCCAGACTTAACCAATCGTTCAATTGATCGTAAACAGGGGCAATGCGGTCAAAAATAGCGCGAACATCTATATTATTATTCTTGCTTTGGTTCATCAGAAAATTGGGTAGAAACCCCGTTTTTTATGGAAGGAAACAGAAGCCTAAATCGTGAGGCTTAGGAATCACCGTGGCGTTGATTCCCGGTGAGGATGTCAAATTCGGACTTTAATTTGAATTTTGAGCGTTACATCAAAAAGACTCCTTTTAATATTTCTCATAAATGAAAAGTCAAAAGTCAAGATTTTGACCCTTGACTCTTGACCGTTGACTCTTGACTCTTGACTTTTGACTAAATTTTTGCTTTAACGACTACTAAAAAGTGCGATCGCAACTAGTTGAGCTGAAGTATGAATTAGCTCTAATTCATCTTCTCCCAAAGTACATGGTTGTTTCCACTGTAGCGACAACACCGCCAAAACTTCCGAGCGGTAAATTATCGGGATAATGAAGTGTGCTTGTACTTGATTGTCTGAATATTGGGCGATACCAGCTACTTTTGAATCTTTAAGTACATTTACGGAAGATTGAATTTTTCCGCTAGCGATCGCCTCCTTTGTCAGGGGATCTTGATCTAACCAATTTTCAATTGTACCTATATCACTGCAAGTCCCTTGAGTGTTAACAAGAATATTTTTCTCCACTAATTGCAAAATACAGCCATCCACTGCGAAAGTCTCACTAAAAGCTGTAGCAATTAATGTGAGACTTGCTTCTAAATCAGGAGTTGTTTGGGTTACTTGCACTAAAAATGTCAGCAAGGCGATTTTAGCATGAGCGCGGTGTAGTTCTTCTGTACGTTGCTTGAGCAAGTCGTAAGTTTGTGCGGCTCTTTGCACTACCGCTTTGAGTTCACCTGGGTCCCAAGGCTTGGTAATATACTTGTAGACTTGTCCGGCGTTAATCGCTTCTACCAAGTCTTCAATATCCGTAAAACCTGTAAGAATTATCCTAACTGTATCGGGAAACTGTGGCACAGTCTTACTGAGAAACTCAGTTCCTTTCATTTCTGGCATTCGCTGATCGGAGATAATTACCGCAACTTCTCCCGATGCTGCTAAAACTTCTAAAGCGTTGATGCCGCTATCGGCTTTGAGGACATTAAAATCACGTCGAAAGGTGCGATAAAGCAGATCGAGATTATCTGGTTCATCGTCTACTACCAAGATTTTCAGTTTCTTGGGTCGTTCTAAAGTCATCAATTGACGACGGACTTTATCAATTTCTGAAATGGGATTATCCATAAGGTAATTACTTAAATAGTACCCATATTGTTATATTCCATACCAAGTTTATTTGGAAATAACTCATAAACGTTGCGAAAATTTACGGATGTAATTAAAATATGTCAAACTTGATTGTAGTTAGTGGTACATTAAAGGAGTCAGGAACCCTAGCCTAAAGGCATAGGGCTTGAAAGAGAAATCTAACAAGCCATTCTGACCCGCCTAAGTCTTAACTGACTACGTTTTTTGAGTCACGACACCTTGGGATACGCAGCCAGTCCTCCGCCCTGTCGCTTGTGATTAAACAGTTCTAAGGTCAATGGAACAGTGTTGCAAGCTCAAGCAAGCTCTTAAAACATTGGCAAGGCTAACATCAAGAGCGCAAGGGAGGCTACTACGGTAGCGAAACCGTTATGCGTACAGGATTGTAAGATTTGAATCGGTAATTGTCCCGTTGAAAGTGCATCACAATGGTACACCTAATTAAGCAATCCCAAGGCGGTAATGGTGTAAATATAAACCGGTACTAAAGGACGGGGTTTCTACCCATTTTTCTGATGAAAATCCGCGCTGATCGCGATCTCCTTCATTGCGTAACTAAACCTTAAAATGATATTGGAATCGTGCGCGATTAAGAGCAAATTATGACTGACTTACCACCCAATCTTCAAAATTCTGACTCATCTGACGATGCTGCACTTGAATTGCTGCGAAAGCTCAGGCAAAAACAAGGCAGCTGGGTGGAATGGGGAATGGCGATCGCTCAACTGCAAAAAAGTGGTTACAAGGAGCAAGAGATTTTTGAAGCTACCGGTTTTGAACCAATTCAGCAAAATCAAGTAGTTGTCGGCGCTCAAGTTTACAATTCTATAGAACAAGCCGGAGCATCACCCGCAGTGCGATCGCATTACAGCACACGCGGTAGTGATATTCTATATGAATTACGTCTGTTAAGCAACTCTGAACGCGCCTCTGCTGCTGAACTTACTTTTCAAAACCAGGTTGACGCCGACGAAGCGCGAGAAGTGGCAAAAGCAATCAAAGATTTCTCCCGCTTTCCTACCTTACCGGATGGATTTTCTAGCCATCCAGGGGATGCTGTTGCTTATCAATGCTGGAAACTTGCTCGTCAATACTCAGATTTGCAAGAGCGATCGCGTCTAATTGCCAAAGGCTTACGCTTTGCTTCATCACTTACTGCGAGAAAGCAAATAGAACAATTATTAACTGATTTTACTGTCATTCCTAAACGTCCCGCCCCCATTTTACCATTTTTTCGGCTAGAATCTGAAGAAGAATTGCCACGTCTTGTGCCGGTAGCGGGTGAATTGCCATTAAAAACCCAAGATTTACAAGATGTTCCTATAGTCGAACAAATTGAACCATTTCGCATGGTAAAATTTGCTGGAGAACAAGCTTGGGTGCCTTTACCAGGTTGGCAAGTAGTGTTAGGTGCATCCGATCCAGTAGTTATTTTATGTAAAAGCGACCGCTTACCCAACCAAACACAACCTAAATCAGAAACAGTTTTAGTAGTGTGCGATAGGGCAGTCCAAGAATGGGATCAGGGCAGCTACTTTGTCGTTGACAACGCCGGCGAACTTGATTTTCAATGGTTTGAAACCGCACCTTCAATTCCTCTGCTGGGTCGAATTGTTGTCGTAGTTCGTCCGAAGAAAATCCTCGATGAAGAAATAACCAAGGATTCCTGGCAAATAGACGAATAAAGAAGTCAGAAGTTAGCAGTTTTAAAGACGCGAAATTTCGTGTCTCTACTGCAACAGCAGAGTTAAAAGTTAAATTTTTCTAGGTAGTCCACCCAAAGCAAGGAGTTTTGCTACGTCTCAATTGTTGACATTCCTAAATCCTGTAGAGACGTTCCATCGGAACGTCTCTACCCAACTCCTAAATCCCAACCCTTGACTTTTGACTGCTGACTCCTGACTCCTTTATTGCTAAATCTAGTATGATTACCACAGAGCCTTTTTGCTACCAAGGCAAATAATCTAGATAAATTGAAAAATTGCTCTGTAAAAGCAAGTTATGCAAAACTCAGGCAGATTACCAACAATAGGTTTAGGTTTAGAGCTTTTTCATGTTCAAACTGACACTTCTTTCCCATTGCCAGCAACTTTAACTACAATTCGCATTGGCAAACCAAAAAATCAATTTTTAGGAGATATCAATGTCTCCGATTTGCCAAATGCCAATTTTGTTTCACGACTTCATGCAGAAATTGAAATAGAAAAAAACATTTATTATCTTGTAGATGTGGGAAGTTCTAATGGGACATTTCTCAACAACGTCAGGTTAGAAGAAAAAAAGCGTTATCGGCTCAATTTAGGAGATAAAATAGATTTAGGTCCAGGAGGTAAAGTCACATTTTTATTTCTCAATAAACAAAAAGTAGCTCTCGAACCTCCTACCTCACTGAATAATCCAGTTACAGTCATTCAGATGGAATTTTTGGATACGAACGCGAAATCCTCTTTGATAGATGGTTTAGGCAAGTTTTTCAGCATATTTGGGGACATCTTGAATTATAGTTGGCGATCGCTCCAAAAATTCTTCAAGAAATTACGTCTCTAACCTCTAATCTCATATCTATGAAAATTACACACCCGTAGTGAGCGGTTCACCGCTCATCTTTTCAGTTTTAATACTTAAAAATCCAAAAAAACTTCTTTTTCCTTGATTAGACATCTCCAGAGTCATAGGTAGAGACGTAGCAATGCTACGTCTCTATAATCATTTCGGGCAACGCATAATTAATTTATACGCCTAAAGGTCAGGGAGTATGTCAAATACAGCGATACAATTGATAAGGCACTCCGATACGATAATGTTGCGTAGAATCTATTGTGCAATTAAGCTGAGAAACTGCTATTTGCGGTGGATAATCTCGTCGTTTTATTCCCGGTGAAATAACCCATAAATTCATTTGAGAAATTGCCGGTGCAGGTAATTGAGAAAGTTGTCGCCAAACAGAAAGTTCTTGAGAGTTCTTTAAAAAAGCAAATTTATCTAACTTTTCGTTGTAATTCATCTTTCTAACTTTTTGCAATTCCAAAGCAAAACTTAAACCCAAAGCCACATCTTGATTATCTCTATATCCCATAACAACCATCAGCGGTAGAGTAGGATTTTGGTTCATATTGTTAGCAACTTGCTCTGGTTTAAAAGGCTTTTCAAACACTAAGTTAGAAACCACAAAAATAGAACTGATAACACCAACCATTAAAAAAATTAATAAATTTTGACTTTTGATTTTCGATTTTTGACTTTTAGTAAGGCTAGCTGCTATTAAAGCGCAGAAACTGGGATAATAAACAAAGTTATAACGAGGAACAATAGTAATATCTTTCTTCAATAAATAGGTAATGGCAAAGAATTCTAACAACACCCAACCAGAGAAACTTAAAAGCGTTAATGTAGCTAAATGAGTTGTTGGTGTATGCCACAAAACCCTCAAACCTTGAAAGATTTGCCGTCCTACCCAAATAGCAAACATCAACATTAACAAACCAAAGATAATTGCTATTGGTAAAGGCTGATTTTCAACAGGTAAAGTAATCACCATCAACACCCAATTAATCAAAGTTTGATAAAAAGGAGCGATGTGCGCGCGAGTATTCAGCCAATCAGTTTCCGAACGGTGAAAATGATTTAAAGTCACCATCAGCCAAGGAATAAAGCTAATGGCAACAGCACTAATAGATACAATCAAAGCAAACCAGATTTGAGCCTTAATTTCCTTGATAGACTTAGCTGTTGCTGGATAATATATAAGTAAAATTAACGTTGCTATTTGCGCTAAAAAAGCCAAAACACAAAAATAGTGTACATAAAGAGCTATACTATTAATAATTGCCCATGTAAACCAAACCCAAAATCTGACTTTTTGTTTGAGAAATATGTCTTTTTGAATTTGCATTAATCCTAATAACCCTAAAGTTATCAAGAGCATGGGCAAAGTGTAATGTCGTGCTTCTTGGGATAGGTAAACAGCAAAAGGTGAGACAGCCATCACAGCTGCTGCCGTTAAACCAGATGTTTTAGAAAAGGTAAGATTAACAGCATAAATTGCCGCGATCGCTCCCACACCAAATAAAGCTGGAAGCTCGCGCAATTTTAACACCCAATCTTGCCCTAATGGACTCAGCCATCCCAACCAAGCGTGCATAGAGCAAAAAAACAGCGGGGGATGTGTAGATTGTCGGGCAATATTTTCGGCAATTTCCGCACAGCTAACTTTCGGCTGAAAAGTAAAAATCTCCTGCACTCGCTCAAGAGGAAACACCACATTTAAAGGCAAATCATTATAACTTTTACCCAAGCTGAAAATGGCAGTAATCACCTCATCCATCCACAGCGGTTTTAAATCCAAATGCCAAAATCGCAAAATTGCACCAAGAGCGATCGCACCAATTAAAATTAGATAATGTATGTAAAGACGTTTTTTCATTATTTAGCTATTAATAAAGGTAGAGCAATGGGTAATTTGAGGAGAAGAAAAGGGAAAGGTTAAAGGTATGGAAATGAAGAATTATTTAAATCATTAATTATATTTTTCTTCCCCTTTCCCTTTCCTGTTTATGTCATATCATGACAGGTTTATTACTTACAATGTAAAGACGTTCCAGCGGAACGTCTCTACCACAGACATTCCCTACGACAGACGTTCCAGCGGAACGTCTCTACCACAGACGTTCCCTAGGACAGACGTTCCACGGTCACGTCTCTACCACAGACGTTCCACGGTCACGTCTCTACGACGGTAGATAGGTTTTTATTGCTGTTAATTAAACGGATATGATATCAGACACTAATTCTACCGATCCGGTGCCTCAAGAATCTCTGGAAAAAGAAATACCTCCAAAATCAGCTTCTTCTGTGCGGGAAACCGCTGTCGCACTTATTCGCAACGATTTGCGGTTAGGACAACAACAAATGGCTGATTGGCGTTTTGGTCCTTTGGCTGTTTCGGCAGTTCCTGGTGCTGGTAAATCCACGGGTATGGCAGCGACTGCGGCGATCGCCATCGCTCGTCAATATGAATCTAGCGATCGCACAAAAACACGTCGTCAACTGATTGTTGTCACCTTTACTCGCTCTGCGGCTGCCAATATTAAAGCAAAAATTCGCGAATATTTAAAAAAGAAATTATCTCTACCTCAAACTGGTTTCACTGTCTATACTTTGCACGGTTTGGCATTAAATATTGCTAGTCGTCATGCTGATTTATCTGGTTTACAACTAGAAAATGTCACATTAATTACACCAAGCCAAAGTCATCGTTTTATACGTACCGCTGTCGAACAATGGATTAGCAATAATTCTGACCGTTATTACCGTTTGTTAGAAGGTCATCAATTTGACGGTGAAGAAACAGAAAGGTTGCGTCGTCAATCAGTGTTGCGAACCGAAATATTGCCAGAATTAGCGCTGACAGTGATTCATGAAGCAAAAAGTTCCGGTATATCCCCAGAACAGTTACGCGAGTGGAGTAAACAAACTACAGATGAATACGCCATTTTGAGTGTAGCCGCCGGATTATATGAACAATATCAGAATTTAATGCGATCGCGTGACTTCATCGACTACGACGACATGATTTTAGCAGCTTTGCGCGTTTTAGAAAACGACAGCGCCAGACGAATCGAGCAAAATCAAGTTTTCGCCGTTTTTGAAGACGAAGCTCAAGATTCCAGCCCATTGCAGACGAAGCTTTTGGAAATTTTGGCAAGAGATGGGAGGGAGGGGAGGAGTGGGGGAGATGAGGGGGATGAGGGGGATGAGGGAGAGGAAATTACCAATGCCCAATGCCCAATGCCCAATTCCCCTAAAATTAACTTGGTGCGGGTTGGAGATCCGAATCAAGCGATTAACTCTAGCTTTACCCCAGCCGATCCAATTTATTTTCGGCAATTTTGCGAAGAGTGCAAAGCGCAAGACAGACTCGTAACAATGTATCAGGCTGGTCGTAGTACTAGAATTATCATTGAAGCGGCAAACTTTGCTTTGGAATGGGTGAATAGTCTTTATAAAAAAGATTTAACTAATTTAAATAGGGCAAATAATCGGATTTCGACAACTCCATTTAGAGCGCAAAGAATTGACCCTGTTGAACCGAATCATCGCAAAGATGATGTTAATCCGCAACCGATTGGTAGAGGATTAGAACTTTACACTCCACGGGATATTCATCATACCGTCGAGTTACTTTCTCAAAGGGTAATTGAATTATTTGCCGAAGATGCAACGAATACCCGTGGGGCAGTTTTAGTCCGGGAAAATCGTCAAGGACGCTGGTTAGCTGAAGCGCTTGCTCCGGTGTGCAAAGAGCATAAAATTATACTTTACGATGTGGGAGAACGCGATCGCCATTCTCATGTCCCAGAAGATATTTTAGCAATACTGCAATTTTGCGATCGCCCTCATTCCCCCGATTACCTCAAAGCTGCCTTAAAAGTCTTGGTAGAGCGTCAAATAGTCCCCACGCAAGATCTTAACGCGATCGCTAGTCTTCCCGAAGAATTTCTCTATCCAGGTCCCTTGGCACCACCACAAAGCGAATCTGTGCAGAAAGCCTGTCGCTTGTGTCGCAATTTACTTCGCGCTCGTTTAGAACTGCCTTTGTATGAGCTAATTTCCTTCATCGCTTTGACGTTACATTACGATCAAGCGGAACTTGCCACAGCAGACAAACTTGCAGAACGGGTAAATCGGCAAATAGCTGGTAATAGTTCGATGGGGGCAATGCTGGTAGCTTTAAGTGAAATCGTCAGTTCCGAACGATTTGAACCTGTGGAAACTGAAGATGTAGAAGCGCGTTACACTCGTCCCGGTCAACTTACCATAATTACCATGCACAAAGCAAAAGGGCTAGATTGGGACTTTGTTTTTCTGCCCTTTCTGCACGAAAACTTAATTCCCGGTAAATTTTGGGTTCCTCCCCAAAGGCAATTTTTGGGTGATTTTACTTTATCAGAAGTTGCTCGCGCTCAAATTCGCGCCGCGCTCCACGGGGAAGAAAGTATACCCAGCACCACCGCTGCTTGGGAACAGGCAAAACACCTGAAAACTGCTGAGGAATACCGTTTATTGTATGTCGCCATGACGCGGGCAAAGCGTTTGTTGTGGATGTCTGCTGCGAAGATGGCGCCATTTACTTGGAGTAAACCGGATAATTTACAACAACAAGCTGCATGTCCAGTTTTTCCGGCGTTAAAGAAGCAGTTTCCTGAATGTGTCAGTCAATAGTCAATAGACATCTCCGGAAAAGAGGTAAAGACGTAGCAGTGCTACGTCTCTACAAGGGTTTCGGGCAACGCATAATTAATTTCTGGAGATGTCTAACGGGACTTAGACAAAAATTAAGCCCAAATGAAGCCCAAACTAGCTTTATAAGCGGCAAATAGGTCACGATTTAGGGTCAACCAATCAAAAAAGCGAAAAGATATAGCTGTTCTAAAGGCTTCT
>JAESGE010000233.1_pt1 | contig 21072 bp, 19 predicted proteins | sample 9269601 | NCBI WGS metagenome assembly JAESGE01 (sample SAMN14515569, study PRJNA621662) | algae metagenome | isolation source: Tolypothrix brevis GSE-NOS-MK-07-07A and co-occurring heterotrophs from wet... | place: USA: Grand Staircase Escalante National Monument, Utah | collected 2006-04-16
CCCTCCCCGTTCCGGGGAGGGTCCGAGCGCAGCGAGGGGGAGGGGTAGCGCCGACGCCGCAATCTCGGAGTTCACCGCGCACCCGCGCCCCTCCCGACCGGCTGCGCCGGCCACCCTCCCCGCGAGGGGGAGGGATGAAGGCCGCCGCTTCCCGTGGGAGCGCAGTCGATGAGCGTTGATCGTGCCCGCCGGTTGCGCAAATCCATGACGCGGTACGAGGTGAAACTATGGCTGCACCTGCGTGAGCTTGTTGCGCTTGGTTTTCGCTTTCGGCGGCAAGTGCCGCTTGGTGCAGTGATCGTTGACTTTGCTTGTTTCCGGTCGCGGATGGTTGTTGAGGTGGATGGCAACCAACACGGATTGCCGGAACATCAGCGGGCGGACGAAATGCGTGATGCAGAGCTCACAACCGCCGGATATCGCGTGTTGCGCTTCACGAATACCGATGTCTGGGATGCGATAGAAAGCGTGATCGAAACCGTATTACGCGAAGGGCAGCCCCGGCTGGAGGCACACGCATGACCCCCGCGCGCATCCATCTCTTCGACACCACCCTTCGCGACGGCGCGCAGACCACGGGCGTCGATTTTTCGCTGGAAGACAAGCGCGTGGTGGCCGGCCTGCTGGACGGGCTGGGCATCGATTATGTCGAAGGCGGTTATCCGGGCGCGAACCCGCTGGACACGGCGTTTTTCGCGACCAGGCCGACGCGACATGCGAAATTCGCCGCGTTCGGGATGACCAAGCGGGCGGGGCGCTCGGCGGCCAACGATCCGGGCGTGGCGGCGCTGCTGGATTGCGCGGCGGATACGATCGTCTTCGTCGCCAAGGCTTGGGACTATCATGTCCGGGTCGCGCTGGAGATTTCGCCGGAGGACAATCTGGAGGGCATCGACGCCAGCATCCGCGCGGCGGTGGCGGCCGGGCGCGAGGCGATCCTCGATGCCGAGCATTTCTTCGACGGCTACAAGGCCAATCCGGACTATGCGCTGGCCTGCGCCCGCACGGCCTATGAGGCCGGGGCGCGCTGGGTCGTGCTCTGCGATACCAATGGCGGCACGCTGCCGGACGAAATCGGCCGAATCGTGCGCGAGGTCGCGCGAATCGTGCCGGGCGACCATCTTGGCATCCACGCCCATGACGATTGCGGCTGCGCGGTCGCCAATTCGCTGGCGGCGGTGGAGGCGGGCGCGCGCCAGATCCAGGGCACGCTGAACGGCCTCGGCGAACGCTGCGGCAACGCCAACCTGGTCACGCTGATCGGGGCGCTGAAGCTGAAGGAGGCATACGCCAGGCGCTTCGCCATCGGTGTCGCGGACGAGCAACTGGCCGAACTCACCCGCGTCTCGCGGGCGTTGGACGAGATGCTGAATCGGGCGCCGAACCGCTACGCGCCCTTCGTCGGGGCCTCGGCTTTCGCCACCAAGGCCGGCATCCATGCCTCCGCCGTGCTGAAGGACCCGCGCACCTATGAGCACGTGATGCCTGACAGCGTCGGCAATGTCCGTCACGTGCTGGTCTCGGATCAGGCCGGAAAATCCAATATCCTGGCCGGGCTCTCGCGCATCGGCATTACGCTGGACAAGGCCGATCCACGCCTTGGCCGCGTGCTGGAGGAGGTCAAGGAGCGAGAAGCGGCCGGTTATGCCTATGAGGCGGCTGATGCGTCGTTCTACGTGCTGGTGAAGCGCCTGCTGGGCGAGGTGCCGGATTACTTCACCGTCGAGCGCTTCAAGGTCAATGTCGAGCGGCGCTACAACGCCTTCGGCGATCTGGTGACGTTCTCGGAAGCGACCGTGAAGGTTCGGGTCGGCGACGAGGTGCTGATCTCGGCCGGCGAGGGCAACGGCCCGGTCAATGCGCTGGACATCGCGCTGCGCAAGGATCTCGGCCGCTACCAGCACCTGATCCAGGGGCTGAGCCTCGTCGACTATAAGGTGCGCGTCTTCCAGGGCGGCACCGATGCGGTCACGCGGGTGCTGATCGACTCACGCGATGAATCGGGCGAGCGCTGGACCACGGTGGGCGTCAGCGCCAACATCATCGACGCCTCGTTCCAGGCGCTGGTGGACTCGCTCATCTACAAGCTGGTGAGGAGCGGGGCCAAAGGCAGTAGGCAGTAGGCAGTAGGCAGTAGGCAGTAGGCAGTAGGCAGTAGGCCTTGTCGCCGGGTGCCCGTTACGACCGCCGCCAACGACCAGCGCTACTCCGTCAGCCGCACCACCTTTTCCTGGCACAGGTCCATGCTTTCGGCGGCGGCCTCGCTGTCGTCGTCGAAGCGCGCAAGCACGTAGTACGCGCAACCCTTGGCGCCCTTCAGCGCGAGCTTGACGGACTGGCCCGGCGCCAGCGGCTTGACGATCTTGGCGACGAGCTTCGGATTGTCGCCGGTGCTGGCGATCTCGAACATCGTCAACATCGCGGTTCGCGCGTTGGTGACGGTGATGTTCGCCTGCGGCTTGGCGCTTTGAGCGACGGCGAGCGTCGGGACCAGCAGCAGCGCGGCACCCAGAGCCACCAGCCCGGGACCCGCGATTTTCATTCCGGTCAAACCTGTCATGGAAGCACTCCGTTATCGTGAAGGACGCCAGACGACACCTGTCTTTGGGCGACAAGATGGCCTGCGATGTCAGGAAACAGGAGATTTACCATAAAGAAAAGGGGCAGCGCCCTGCGCTGCCCCTTTTGCTCTCATGTGCCGAGCCTCAGGCGAAGAGGATCGAAAGCTGGTTGGCCTGAGAGATGTTCACGTCATTGAAGACGATCGTGCCGCCGTCGAACACCAGCGCCATGCCCTCGTCATGGGCGACGGCGTGGGACAAGACATCCTCCTTCGAGGCATAGCCGAGGCCGCGCAGGTCGAGCGTATCGTCCAGCACATCGAAATCGTTGATGAAATCGTTGCCGCCCTTCGCCGCGAAGACGAAGGTGTCGGCACCGCCCCCGCCGGCCAGCCAGTCGTCGCCTTCGCCGCCGGCGATGACGTTGGCCTTGGCGTCTCCCATGATCCAGTCGTCGAAACCGGTTCCGGTGACGTTCTCGATGTTGACGAGCGTGTCGTAGCTGTTCCAGCTGTCGGTGCCGGACCCGGCGCTCAGCAGCACCGAGACGCCGCGCCAGCCGCCATCATTCGAATAGTCGACTGTGTCGACGCCCTTGCCGCCGTCGAGCAGATCGTCGCCGTGCCCGCCGGCCAGCATGTCGTTGCCCTTGCCGCCGAGAACCGTGTCGTTGCCGAAGCCGCTCCAGATGACGTCGTCGCCGCTTTGTCCGTCGATGGTGTCGTCGCCCCCCTCGCCGCGCAGCCAGTTGTTGCCGTTCGAGCCGGTGATCTGGTCGGCGAAATCCGAACCGCGGATGGATTCGACTCCGCTGAGCTTGTCGGTATCGCCGAAGCCGTCGACCACCGTGTTCTTGCGCAGGTTGGCGACGATGCCGGTGAGGCCGCCATCATCGTAGTAGCTTGCCGTATCGAAGCCCTTGCCGCCATTCAGGTAATCGGCGCCGCTGCCGCCGATCAGCAGGTCGCTGCCATCGCCGGCATAAAGCTTGTCGTCGCCGGCCTCGCCATAGAGTTCGTCGAAGCCGCCATTGCTCTTGATGACATCGTTACCCTCGCCGCCGACGAGATAATCGGCCGCATCGGTGCCGGTGATCTTGTCGTTGAGCTTGGTGCCGATGACGATCTCGAAGCCGGAAACCGCATCCCTGGCTCCGAATGTATCGTAGGCGACGCCGGACTTCAGGTTGACGTTGACGGCCTTGGTGCCGCCCTCCTTGCTGTAATCCAGCTTGTCGATGCCGCTTCCTCCGGCCAGCACATCCTTGCCGGCGCCGCCGGTGACATGATCGTTGCCGGCGCCCGCGTCGAGCTTGAGCGGCGTCGATCCGGTGGCGACATAGGTGTCGTCGCCCTCCGTGCCGGTCCAGGAGACAGCCGTGGGTGCGACGACCTTGGGTGCGACGACCTTGGGCTGGACGATCTCGGGCTCGACCTGCACGGGCGGCGCCACCTCGAGCACGACCGGCGCGATCTTCTGGACCGTCACCGGCTCGGCGACGAGGATCGCCGGCTGCGGCACGACCTTCGTCGCGGCCGGCACGTCGATCTTGTCGATGTCGAGTTTCGCCGGGGTTGCTGGATTACTGCCGCCGCGCTGATCATCGGCGGGCGTGCCGGGCTTGTTGTCGAGCTTGGTCTCGGTCTTGATCTCGATCTTCAGCGACGTGTCGTCCGCCTTGTCGGTCGACAGGGCCTGCTCCAGGCTGATGCCGGATTTCGATTTGTCACCGGCGAACCATGAAAGGCCCGTGGGACCGCTTGTCTTTGATGTTGCCGCCATCTCTGGAAACTCCCTGCCATGACCACCCGCAACCCACTCCATCGGAAATGCGTCGCTGGTGTTGTGACAGGTTGTGGCCCCAGGCGTGTTACCCGGATGAAAAACGGAAGGCTCGAATTTTATCGAGCCCAGATTTTTATGTTTCCTTGTGCTGACAAGCCTAATACCCCGTTACCGGAAGCGTTAAAGCCTGCGCGTTTCGCCGTCGCGCGAGATAAATATGTGAAGGCCTCCGCGATCCGACGCACACGGCGGCCATGTCGCCAGAACAGTGCAAGCCGGGGCGAAACACCGTATATGAGCCTTGAAACGGGATTCGCGCCGCAATGACCATGCCTGCCGCCACCGCGATCGCGCGGGACAAAGCCGGGAAAACGATCGTCACCTCCGGCCGCGGCGGTTTCGTCTCGACCTTCCGGGCGCTCTGGCCCTATCTCTGGCCGGTGGATCGCGCGGACCTGCGCAAGCGCGTCGTGGTGGCGCTGATCCTGCTGGTGATTGGCCGCCTCGTGCTTGTCGGCGTGCCCTTCACCTTCAAATGGGCGACCGACGCCCTTGCCGCGGGTGGCGCCAAGGCGAACGAAATCTCGCAGGTGTGGCCCTGGCTCGCGGCCGCGCCGCTGGCGCTCGCCATCATTTACGGGCTGGCGCGGGTGGGCTCGGCCGCATTCATCCAGATGCGGGATGCGATTTTCGCTCCCGTCTTCATGCATGCCGTCCGCAGCCTGGCGCTCCAGACCTTCGGCCACCTGCATCACCTGTCGCTGCGCTTCCATCTGGAGCGCAAGACCGGCGGCCTCACGCGCGTTCTTGAACGCGGCCGCAACGGCATCGAGGAAATGGTGCGGATGGGGGTCAACCAGCTTGTCCCCGTGATCATCGAGGTGGTGCTGATTGTCGGCGTGCTGCTCTGGCTGTTCGACTGGCGCTACGTCATCGTGCTGCTGGCGATGGTGACCGGCTACATGGTCTTCACCATCAAGGCCACCGAATGGCGCATCAACATCCGCCGCTCGATGAACGACTCGGACTCGGACGCGAATGCCAAGGCGATCGACTCGCTGCTCAACTTCGAGACGGTGAAGTATTTTGGCGCCGAGGCCCGCGAAACCGCGCGCTACGACATTTCCATGGCGCGTTACGAGCGCAACAGCATCAAGGCCTTCACCTCTCTGGCGGTGCTGAACTTCGGCCAGGCGGCGATTTTCTCCGCCGGGCTGACGCTCTCCATGGTGATGTGCGTGCAGGGCATCCGCAACGGCACCAACACCCTCGGGGACTTCGTCCTGATCAACGCCATGCTGATCCAGCTCTACCAGCCGCTGAATTTCATGGGCACCGTCTATCGCGAGATCAAGCAGGCGACCCTCGATATCGAGGAGATGTTCGAACTGATCGGCCGCGATCCCGAGATCAAGGACAAGCCCGGCGCTCCGCCGCTCAAGGTCAGCGCCGGCGAGGTCGCCTTCGAGGACGTGCATTTCGCGTATGTGCCGGAGCGCCAGATCCTGAAAGGTGTGAGCTTCACCGTGCCGCCGGGCAAGACGGTCGCAATCGTCGGCCCGTCGGGCGCCGGCAAATCCACAATCTCGCGCCTGCTGTTCCGCTTCTACGAGCCGCAGAAGGGACGCATCACCATCGACGGCCAGGATATCGCCGATGTGCAGCAGGTCTCGCTGCGCGCATCGCTCGGCATGGTGCCGCAGGACACGGTGCTGTTCAACGACACCATCGCCTACAACATCAACTACGGCCGCGACGGCGCGACGCCGGAGGAAGTCGCCGATGCGGCGCGGATGGCGCAGATCGACGGCTTCATCAAGTCGCTGCCAGACGGCTACCAGACATCCGTTGGCGAGCGCGGCCTCAAGCTTTCGGGCGGCGAGAAGCAGCGCGTCGCCATCGCCCGCACCATCCTGAAGGGCCCGCCGATCCTTGTGCTGGACGAGGCGACTTCCGCGCTCGATTCCTTCACCGAGCGCGAAATCCAGCAGGCGCTTGACAAGGTTTCGGAAGGCCGCACCACGCTCGTCATCGCCCACCGCCTGTCGACCGTCGTCAATGCGGACGAGATCATCGTGCTCGACAAGGGCGTCATCGCCGAGCGCGGAACCCATGGCGAGTTGCTGGAGCAGGGCGGCATCTACGCCGCGCTCTGGAACCGCCAGCGCGAGGTAGAGGTCGCGCAGGAAACCTTGAAGCGCGCCGCCGCAGCCGAGGAACCGAGCGTCAGGGTCACGTTGAGTCCATGACGCTTGCCGCGAACCTCCGGTCTTCGCGGTCCTTTCCGTTGTTCATTTCCGGAATGGCGGCGACGCAGATCATCGGCTGGGGCACCACGTTCTATCTGCCGTCGATCCTCGATCGGGCCATCGGCCGGGACCTGGGCGTCGGGCGCGAGATCGTCTACGGCGGCATCACGGTGATGCTGGTGATGGCCGCGCTGGTCGGGCCACGGTTTGGCCGCTGGATCGACGAGGGCGGCGCGCGCCATCCTCTTCTGATCGGCAAACTGCTGCTGGGAGCCGGCCTGATCGCTATCGGCCTCAGCACCGGACCGTTGAGCTACCTGGCGGCCTGGGTGCTCATCGGCCTCGGTACGCCACTTTCGCTGAGCATCGGTTCGCTCGCGGCTGTCGCCCAGAATTTCCCCGAACGCGGCAAGCGGGGCTTGAGGGCCCTGATGCTGTTCGGCGGACTGTCGAACGCCATCATCTGGCCCATCACGGGCTGGCTGGAAGCCGACATCGGCTGGCGCAACGTCTGCTTCGTCTACGCCGCCATGCAACTCGTGGTCTGCGTGCCGCTGGCCTATCTGCTGGTCCGCCGGCCGGGGCCGGAAAGCCTCGCGGCGGCGGCCAAGGCGAACCCGGCGATCGGCCTCCTGGTCGAGGCGCAGCGCAAGCGGGGATTCTGGCTGATCGTTCTCGGCGCCGGTTTCAGCGGGCTCGTGTCGTGGGGCTTGCCGCTGTATTTCGTCGCCATGTTCAGGCAGGGCGGCATGGAACTCGGCATGGCGATCTTCATGGCCTCGATGACGGCCTATTTCACCTCCGTGGCGAGGCTGGCGGATTTCGCACTGGCGAACCGCGTGCTGGGCATCCGGATCGTCGCGGGAGCCTCCCTTGTCTCGCCGATCGTGTTCATCCTGATGATCTTTGCCCTGGGCTCGATGCCGACGGGCCTGGCCCAGACCCTTCTCGTCGGCGCGGCCATGGCGCTTTACGGCATTTCGACGGGACTGATCGCCACATCCCGCGCGACGCTGCCGCTCGAACTCTTCGGCTCCAGCGGCTATGCGACGATGCTGGGCAAGCTCTCCTTCTTCCTCAGCATGTTATTCGCCGCCTCGCCGCTGCTTTTCGCCCTGATCTACGATGGATTCGGCCAGCAGGCGACGCTCTGGGCCGGGCTGATGGGCTCCCTGGTCGCCGCCATCGCCTATTGGCGCCTCGACCGTCTCGTCAAGGATGGAGCGCCCGCCTGAACCGGGACCAATTGGTGGTGGCGCTGCGAGGCGTTCGCGCTTACATGAGCCCCGAAAGCCGCCGATCCGGCCCCGATTAGTGAAAGCCGTTCCCGATGTCGCTCCTCGATTCCGCCCGCAAGGTCATCGTCCCCATCCACAAGGAGGGCTACCTGTTCATCGCCATCGCCCTGACGGCGACGGTGGTGCTGGGGCAGCTCTGGAGCCCCTTCGGCTGGATCGGCGCGATCTTCACGCTCTGGGTCTGCTATTTCTTCCGCGATCCGCAGCGCATCGTGCCGCAGCGTGACGGGCTTGTGGTGTCGCCCGCCGACGGCCGGATCAGCCAGATCGCCACGGCCGTGCCGCCCCCCGAGCTTGGGCTGCCGGCCGAGCCGATGACCCGCGTCTCGGTGTTCATGAATGTCTTCGACTGCCACGTGAACCGCGCGCCGCTAGCCGGCACCGTCATCAAGATGGTGTATTCGCCGGGTCTCTTCCTCAATGCCGAACTCGACAAAGCCAGCGACGACAACGAACGAAATGCCCTCGTGATCGAATCGGCCGGCACCTCGATCGTCGTCGTTCAGATCGCCGGGCTGATCGCGCGGCGCATCGTGCCCTTCATCAAGCAGGGCGACCTGCTGGGGCAGGGCGAGCGCTTCGGTCTGATCCGCTTCGGCTCGCGGGTGGATGTCTACCTGCCGATCGGCGTCAAGCCGCTGGTTGGCGAAGGTCAGACGGCGATCTCCGGCGAGACAGTGCTGGCCGATCTCCGTTCGGTCGAGACGCCACGCCAGTTCCGCGCGATCTGAAGGCCGGGAATTCGGCGTTTACCTTGGAGGGATGGGCGCTTATCGTCGCGTGATCCCGTGCCATCCGCACGCGATGGCGCGCCAGGCTGACCCATGAGTGATCTGTTTCCTCCCTTCATGCCCGACCCGGCCGAGCCGCGGCGCAAGCGCTTCAAGCCGATTCCGTTCCGGCTGCTGGCGCCCAATCTCATCACGCTGCTTGCCTTGTGCTTGGGCCTGACCGCGATGCGGCTTGTCGTCGAGGGCAAGCTCGAGACGGCTGTGGTCTGCATCCTGATCGCGGCGGCGCTCGATGGCGTCGACGGACGGCTGGCGCGCTTCCTGAAAGGCACGTCGCGTTTCGGGGCCGAACTCGATTCGCTCGCCGATTTCGTCAATTTCGGCGTCGCGACCAGCTTCACGCTCTACATGTTTGTTTTGAAGGACCTGCGTTCCTTCGGCTGGATCGTGGCGATGATCTTCGCGATTTCGATGGCTCTGCGCCTGGCGCGCTTCAACGCCATGCTCGATGATCCGACGCGGCCGGACTGGCAGAAGGATTACTTTGTCGGAATGCCGGCGCCGGCGGGCGCGATCACCGTGCTGCTGCCGCTTTATCTCAGCTTTCTGGGCGTCGATCTTCAAGGCTTCGGCGCACCGTTCGTCGCCGCCTATGTGCTGGTGATGGCCTTCCTGACCATTTCCAAGATCCCGATGTTCGCAGGGAAAACGGCGGGCGCCAACATCCCGCGCGACCGGGTGCTGCCGATCTTCGTGGCCGTCGTCATCGCCGTCGCGCTGCTGGTGGCCTATCCGTTCGAGATGCTGACGCTGATCGTCGTTGCCTATCTCGGGCTGATTCCGCTCAGCATCCAGCGCTACCGGGCGCTGGAGCGGACCCACGGCATGGTCGTCGCCAAGCCGAAGGCCGAGGCCGAGACCGGCGTCGCGGCGCCAGAATCGAGCGAAAAAGCCTGAAGTTCAGTGCGTCGCGGCGGTGCTGCTGAGACGGCGCCGGTTGGCGCGGGTGGCGCGCGAGATCGGCCGCAGGGTCTTGCGGGTGGCGCGGGCCAGGGCTTCCGAGGTGCCGCGATAGGTAAGGGGCGTGAGGGCCATCTCCCACCAGAGGCTGGCGGCCGCCAGGGTCGCGACCGTTCCCGTCTCGGTGATCGCGGCGAGTTTTTCCGACAGGGCCTTCTCGGTTTCGCGCCGGGCCGTGGCATCGCCCATGGCGGCATGGGCGAAGATTGGCAGGCGGAAGGCGATGGTCATGGCGGCGTCGACATTCATCGCGGCCAGCGTGGTCAGCAGGGCCTCGGCCTCCCGGCGCCGCTTCAGGGGCAGGAATGGAGAAATAACCGGAAACGTCATGCGCGCCTTCTCGATAATGCCGCCATCACGGATTGCAAACCCGGAAAGACGGATTTGCACAAGTCCCGATATGCAGTAGTCCTCACCAAACTGGACCGGCCGTTTGGGCATTGCAACATAAAATGATGAATAATATTGCGATGCACAATGATGCATGTCCTGCCGCCGCCAATCGGGGCCGGGCCGGGACTGGCCTGGCGCAGGGAACCGATCGTTCATGAACCTGCCCGCCGAACCGGCCGCGCTGCCGCCGCCCCGCGCCGCCTGGCGGCCGAAACTGGTGCTGGCCTCCGCTTCGCCACGCCGTCTGGCGCTGCTCGAACAGGCGGGGCTGAAGCCGGACGCGCTGTTGCCATCCGACCTGGACGAGACGCCGCTGAAGGGCGAGCGCCCCCGCGATCTGGCCCGTCGCCTGGCGATCCTGAAGGCGAAGGCGGCTCATGCCTCGCTGCCGGTGCGGCCCGATCTTGCCGAAAGCTACATCATCGCCGCCGACACGGTCGTGGCCGTCGGCCGGCGCATCCTGCCCAAAGCCGAACTGGTGGAGGAGGCCGGCGCCTGCCTGCGGCTGCTCTCGGGGCGGGCGCACCGGGTCTATACCGGGGTCGCGCTGATCACGCCCGCGGGAAAGCTGCGCGAGCGTCTGGTGGAGACCCGCGTGCGCTTCAAGCGCCTGTCGCAGGACGATATCGAGACCTATCTCGCCTCCGGCCAGTGGCGCGGCAAGGCTGGCGCCTATGCGATTCAGGGCATTGCCGGTGCCTTCGTGGTGAAGCTGATCGGCTCCTACACGGGCGTCGTTGGCCTGCCGCTCTACGAAACCATGAACCTCCTGGCGGGCGAGGCGTTTCCCGTGCGCCTCGACTGGATGGGAGCCGCCGAATGAATGCCAGCCCCCCACCCCTGAAGCCGGAAAAGCCGAAACCGGAAAAGGCTTGCCCGGTCTGCCGCAAACCGGCCACGGAAGCCTTTCGCCCGTTCTGCTCGAAGCGCTGCGCCGATGTCGATCTCAACCGCTGGCTGGTCGGTGCCTACGCCGTGCCGACCGAGGAAACCGAGGAAGACGAAGCGCAGGGTATCCGCCGCGACGCCGACGAGGGGTGAATTTCCCCAAGTTTTTCGGGTTGGTGCGATCGCATCCCCACTGCCGTTTTTCCAAGCCGCCCAAAACGCTGGACACGCCAAAAGCCAGTGACTATAGACCTCAGCACGCCCAGCGCGCCGCACATCGCAGGCGTGTCAGACAAGACGCCCGGGTAGCTCAGTTGGTAGAGCATGCGACTGAAAATCGCAGTGTCACTGGTTCGATTCCAGTCCCGGGCACCACTACCATGTCTAAGCATTTGATTTTACTTGCTTTCGTCTGGGTTTGCAAATGAGCTTTGCAACTCCCGGTGCTTTACCGCCGGTTAAAACCCTGCCGATCACGAACGCCGCCGATATTCCTCTGTACCAGCGTTCGTGTCGTGCTTTGCCCTTTCCAGGCGCGTTTCGCGGGTGATAGACTTGATCCCGTAGGCGGCGGAATTCACAAGGCTCCGTTGCCGTGCGGCACTGCATTGTATGGTGCGTTGACGGACCTTCTCAATCCTGGGAACCGGGTATGACGACCGTACGGCGTGCCATCAAAGAGCGGGCTTTACATTTTTGTGCCACCTACGATTTGCGTGCTCCGATCCTGTTGGCGCCGATGGCCGGCGCTTGCCCGCCCTCGCTCTCGATCGCTGTCGCAAACGCTGGCGGTCTTGGGGCCTGTGGCGCGCTGCTTCTCGGTCCCGACGCCATCAAGAGTTGGGCTTCCGAGTTTCGCGCCGCAAGCAATGGTGGGTTCCAGTTCAATCTCTGGATTCCCGATCCAGCGCCTGCCCGCGATGCGGTTGCAGAGTCGACCGTCAGGGAATTTCTAGCGGCATGGGGCCCGCCGGTTGCGGAGGCCGACGGCGACCGAATGCCACCGGACTTCGAAGCACAATGCGAGGCGCTGCTTGAAAGTCGCCCCAGGGTTGTCTCGTCGATCATGGGACTTTTTCCACGCCCCTTCGTCGAGCGCATGAAGGCACTCGGCGTTGACTGGTTTGCCAATGTGACCACGGTTGAAGAAGCGCTGGCGGCCGAATCCGCAGGAGCGGATGCGATTGTTGCCCAAGGCATGGAAGCCGGGGGCCATCGGGGCGCATTTGATGCCGCAATGGCCGAAACGCGTCTGGTGGGCTTGTTTTCGCTGCTTCCCGCCGTCGCGGACGCCGTGTCGGTTCCGGTCATCGCAACGGGCGGAATCGCCGATGCACGTGGTATTGCCGCCGCTCTCACGCTCGGTGCCTCGGCTGTACAGATCGGCACGGGCTTTCTTCGATGCCCCGAGGCGAAATTGCCAGGTGCCTGGGCAGACGCCATCGGACGGACCAGGCCCGAAGACACGATCGTCACGCGCGCATTCTCCGGCCGCGCCGGCCGAAGCATCCGCACCGCCTATGCACGGGCCGCCAGCGATCCTCTCGCGCCCCGCCCCGCACCTTACCCGGTCCAGAGAGGCTTAACCCAGCCGATGCGCGATTTTGCGATCAAAACCAACGACATCGACCGCATGCAAGCCTGGGCGGGCCAGTCCGCGGCCCTGGCACGGGCCGAGCCCGCGGCCGAACTAGTCGGACGTTTGTGGGAAGAGACACAAGGCATTCTGGATTGAATGGCCCTGGTTGATCTTCGATTGCTCGACATTTGCCCACCGATTTCGATCTAGATTAAGCTGCCAGGAGGGTCACGGACCGCTCGCTAGCGCGCACAATGCAGATCACGGCCCCATTTGGCTGACGCTGGCGTGTTGAAGCCGCCGTTGCCGCTGCTTCAAAATCGCGCTTTTGAAACAGAATCACGGGGCAAGCGTCAGTGGCACCTTTAGGGCTTTCATGAACGATCAGAGGCGGCCCCTATGCGCCGGTTTCTCGCTGTCATGCCGTCCTTCGGGCATCGTCTGGTCGGCGTTGCCTGAAACGCGCATCCATGCGAACATCGGGCTTGGAGGCGGCTCGGCATGCAATCCGTCAGCCCGCGACAGCGGGATATCCTGAGCCTCGCGGCGGTCGCGGGACGTGTCTTGGTCGACGATCTGGCCCGGCGTTTCGACATGACGCCGCAGACCATCCGGCGCGATCTCAACGAACTGTGCGACCGGCGGATCATGAGCCGCATCCATGGTGGCGCCATCATCGCCTCCGGCATCGAGAACCTCGGCTACGAGGCGCGCCGCTTCGTGGCGGCCGATGAGAAACGGCTGATCGGGCTTGGGGCGGCCGCCCTGATTCCCAACAATTCCTCGCTGTTCATCAACATCGGCACGACGACCGAGGAGGTCGCCCGGGCCATCCAGAACCATGAAGGCCTGCTGGTCATCACCAACAACCTCAACGTCGCCAACATGCTGTACCGCTTGCCGAAAATCGACGTGATCGTCGCCGGTGGGCCGGTGCGGCGCGGCGATGGCGGCGTCACCGGGGCGGCGGCGGTCGATTTCATCCGCCAGTTCCGGGTCGATCACGCGATCATCGGCGCCTCGGCGATGGATGCCGACGGCACGATCCTCGATTTCGATTATCGCGAGGTGCGCGTCACGCAGGCGATCATCGAAAACGCGCGCAACGTCATCCTGGTCGCGGATCGCTCGAAATTCGAGCGGGTCGCGCCGGTGCGCATCGGGCATCTCGCCGATATCGACACGTTCGTGACCGACCGGCGCCCGAACGAAGGGCTGGCCGAGGTCTGCCGCGCGCACTCGGTGGCGTTGGTCGAAACGGGCCTCGACAAGCCGATGCCGCCGCTGTCTGAAACCTGAGAAATTCGGCGTCGGCGGTCTTGTGAGCCTGAATATTTTCGCTTAGCTTTTCGTTTCGGCGGCAATCGAATGTCGGCCGATCTTTCTTTCGGCGCTTCCGCATGGCGGCGAGTGCCCCAACCGACGGATTCTCGGATGGCCGGGACGGTCCATGATATCGCGATCGTCGGCGGCGGCATCAATGGCTGCGGCATCGCCCGCGACGCCGCCGGCCGCGGCCTCAAGGTCGTGCTTCTGGAGCAGAACGACCTCGCCGGCGCGACGTCCAGCGCCTCGACCAAGCTGGTGCATGGCGGCCTGCGTTATCTGGAGCATTACAAATTCCGCCTGGTGCGCGAGGCGCTGATCGAGCGCGAGGTGATCCTGCGCATGGCGCCGCATATCGTCTGGCCCCTGCGCTTCGTGCTGCCGCATCATTCCGGCCTGCGGCCCGCCTGGCTGCTGCGCCTCGGGCTGTTCTTCTACGACACGCTGGGTGGGCGCCGAATTCTGTCGGGCACCCGCACCATCGATCTCAAGGCCGATCCGGCGGGCCAGCCGCTGAAGCCGCTCTTTTCCCGCGGCTTCGAATATTCCGATTGCTGGGTCGAGGATTCGCGGCTCGTCGTTCTCAACGCGATGGATGCGGCGGCGCGCGGGGCGCGCGTCGAAACCCGCAGCAAGGTCGTGTCGGCGCGCCGCGAGGATGGCGCCTGGACGATCGATGTCGCCCGTGCCGATGGGGAGGGGTTTTCGCTGCGGGCCAGGGTCCTGGTCAACGCCGCCGGCCCGTGGATCGGCGGCGTGCTTTCCGGCATCGTTCGTTCGAACACCCCCGAACGGGTGCGCATGGTCCAGGGCAGCCATATCGTGGTGAAGAAGCTGTTCGACCACGACCGCGCCTATATGTTCCAGAATGCCGATGACCGGATCATCTTCGCCATTCCCTACGAGCGCGATTTCACGCTGATCGGCACGACCGATCTCGATTACCATGGCGATCCGGCGGCTGTCGCGATCAGCAGCCGCGAGGTCACCTATCTGTGCGACGCGGCCAGCGAGTATTTCGTGAAGCGCGTGACGCCGGCCGATGTCGTCTGGACTTATTCGGGCGTGCGGCCGCTCTATGACGACGGTGCGTCCAAGGCCCAGGAAGCGACGCGCGATTATGTGCTGACGCTGGAAGCAGGCGGCGGCCAGCCGACGCTGCTCAACGTCTTCGGCGGCAAGATCACCACTTACCGCAAGCTCGCCGAGGCGGTGATGGAACGCCTGCATCCGCATCTGAGCTTCGGGGCCGCCTGGACGCATGATGTGCCGCTGCCGGGCGGTGCCTTCGCCGTTGAGGGTTTCGATTCGCTGGTGGAGGACATGGCGAAACGCGCGCCATTCGTGCCGCGCGCCACCGTGCGGCGCTGGGTCCGGGCCTATGGCACCCGCACCGCGATACTGCTGGACGGCATCACCGATCTGGCGGGATTGGGCCATGTGTTCGGGGCCGATCTGTTCGAGGCCGAAGTCGCCTATCTGATCCGCCACGAGTGGGCCCGTTCCGCCGCCGACGTGTTGTGGCGCCGCTCGAAGCTCGGCCTGCGCCTCTCCGCCGCGCAGATCGAGGCACTCGACCTCTGGATGCTGCCGGCCGTCGCGCGGGAGTTGGCGGCATGACGAGCGAGCCCGTGACCCGCGAATCCATGACCGGGGAACCCATAATCCACGACGCCATCATCCACGATCGGATGACGCCTGATCCGCGCGGGGCGGCTACGCCGTCGGCGCGAAGCGTGCACGGCCTCGTGCTGAGCGGTGTCGGGCGCACGGTCGGCAACCGCATGGTCCTGCGCGATATCTCGCTCGCCATGGAGCCTGGCAGCCTCAACGTCCTGCTAGGACCGACGCTTGCCGGCAAGACATCGCTGATGCGGCTGATGGCGGGGCTAGACCAGCCGACCGAAGGGACGATCACGTTCAAGGGCAGGGACATGGCGGGCGTGCCGGTGCGCGAGCGCAACGTCGCCATGGTCTACCAGCAGTTCATCAACTATCCGACGCTGACGGTTTTCGAGAACATCGCCTCGCCGCTGCGGGTCGCCGGCCTGCCCCGAGCGGACATCGACACACGCGTGCGCCATGCCGCCCGCCTGTTGCGCCTGGAACCCTATCTGACGCGAACACCGCTGCAATTGTCGGGCGGCCAGCAGCAGCGCACGGCGATCGCCCGCGCGCTGGTCAAGCAGGCCGGCATCGTGCTGATGGACGAGCCGTTGGCCAATCTCGACTACAAGCTGCGGGAGGAACTGCGCGAGGAACTGCCGCGCATCTTCGCCGATTCCGGCAGCATCTTCGTCTACGCGACGACCGAGCCGATGGAAGCCCTGCTGCTCGGCGGCCATACCGCGACCATGAGCGAGGGCCGCGTCACCGAATTCGGGCCGACGGCGCAGGTCTATCGCCGGCCGCGCGATCTGGTGACGGCGGCGGTCTTCTCCGACCCGCCGCTCAATGTCCTGGGCGCCCGCAAGCGCGGCGGAGTTCTATCGTTGATCGGCCTCGAAAGCGAGGCGGCGCTGACCGGAGCGGCCGCCGCTCTGCCGGATGGCGATTACAGGCTTGGCTTTCGTGCCCACCATCTCGAGCTTTCGCCCGTTCCCGGCGCGCTGGCGATTTCGACCACCGTCGCCGTCTCGGAAATCACCGGCTCGGAGAGCTTCGTGCATCTCAATGTCGGCAGCGACCGCCTTGTGGCGCTGGCCCATGGCGTGCGCGATGACGAACCGGGGCAGGCGCTGACGGCCTGGCTCGATCCGGCGCAGGCATTCTTCTTCGATGGCGCCGGCAATCTCGCCTGGGCGCCGGCCTTGCGGCGGGGGCTCTGAGATGGCCCGGCTGCTTCTCGAAGGCGTCGCCCATTCGTATCGCCCACGCCCGAGCGACGATCCCGCCGACTGGGCCTTGAAACCGCTGGACTTCGCCTTCGAGCAGGGCGGCGCCTATGCGCTTCTCGGCCCGTCCGGCTGCGGCAAGACCAGCTTGCTGAACATCCTCTCCGGGCTGGTGGCGCCGAGCCGGGGCCGGGTGCTGTTCGACGGCGTCGACGTGACACAAAAGCCGACGGAAGCCCGTAATATCGCGCAGGTCTTTCAGTTTCCCGTCGTCTACGACACCATGACGGTGGGCGAGAACCTGGCGTTTCCCCTGAAGAACCGGGGCGTGCCGGCGGCACAGATCACCGCCCGGGTGCGCGAGATCGCCGACCTCCTCGATCTGTCCCGCGATCTCGATGCCAAGGCGCGAGGGCTGACGGCGGATGCCAAGCAGAAGATCTCGCTCGGACGCGGGCTGGTGCGCGCGGACGTTGCCGCCGTTCTGTTCGACGAGCCGCTGACGGTGATCGACCCGCGTCTGAAATGGGAATTGCGCTCCAAGCTCAAGGCGCTGCACCGGGCGCTCGACCTGACGATGATCTACGTCACCCATGACCAGACCGAGGCGCTGACCTTCGCCGATCAGGTCGTGGTGATGCTGGACGGGCGGGTGGTGCAAGCCGGCACGCCGCAGGCCCTGTTCGAGCAGCCGCAGCACACCTTCGTCGGCCATTTCATCGGTTCTCCCGGCATGAACCTCATTCCGGTGACCGTCGCCGGAGACCGGGCGCTGACACGGGCAGGATCGCTGGCGCTGGGCGCGACCTATGACAATCTGTCCGACAACATTGAACTCGGCATCCGACCCGAGCATCTGCGCCTGTGCGCGGCCGGGCAGGGCCGCGACGAACTGCCCGTGGCGATCCAGCGGATCGACGATCTCGGGCGGTTGCGCATCGCCCATGTCGATCTCGCGGGCACCTCGCTCGCGGTGATGGCCGGTGATTTCGATGCGGCGGCGGGGGCATCGGCCGCCATCGCTTTCGACATGAGCCGCGCCGGCATCTTTGCCGATGGCAGGCGTGTCGCGCCGCTGTCAGGAGCAAGGTCGCAGCCGGGAGGCGTCGCCCATGGATAGGCCGCTCGACAACCGCGCCTGGTGGCTGGTGCTGCCGGTTTTCATCCTGGTGGCGTTCAACGCCGTGGTGCCGCTGATGACAGTGGTGAACTATTCGGTGCAGGACACTTTCGGCAATAACAGCTTCTTCTGGAACGGCATGGGCTGGTTCGCCGACATCCTCGATCCGAAAAGCCAGGTCGGCGAGCGCTTCTTCGACTCGCTCGGCCGCAACGCGCTGTTCTCCGCCATCATCCTGTCGATCGAGATTCCGCTCGGCATTCTGGTCGCCCTGTCGATGCCCAAGCATGGCTGGACGGTCGCCGCCTGCCTCGTGCTGATGGCCCTGCCGCTGCTGGTGCCGCTCAACGTCGTCGGCACGATTTGGCAGGTTTTCGCGCGCGGCGACATCGGTCTCCTCGGCTCGGCCGTCAACGCCATGGGCATCGAATACAATTACGTCCGCGATCCGCTGTCGGCCTGGATCACCATCGTGGTCATGGATGTCTGGCACTGGACCTCGCTGGTGGCGCTGCTGTGCTACGCCGGGCTGAAATCGATCCCCGATGCCTATTATCAGGCAGCCCGCATCGACGGCGCCTCGCGGCTGGCGGTGTTCCGCAACATCGAATTGCCCAAGATGAAGCGGGTGCTGCTGATCGCCGTGCTGCTGCGCTTCATGGACAGTTTCATGATCTACACCGAGCCCTTTGTCGTGACGGGCGGAGGGCCGGGCAACTCGACGACGATGCTTTCCATCGATCTGGTCAAGATCGCGCTCGGCCAGTTCGATCTTGGCAAGGCAGCGGCCTATTCGCTGATCTACAACGTGATCGTGCTCACCGTCTGCTGGGTGTTCTACACGGTGATGACCGCGACCGACGCCGACCGGCCTCAGGCGGAAGGGACGGCCGATGCGACTGCCGCAACGGGCCTGCCCGCGCCCGGCACATCGGCTGCTCCCATTCCGGCCATGGCATCGGCGGGCGCGGGAGGGCAGGGCTGATGCGCGCGCGCCATTTCATCCTCGGAGCCTACCTGCTGTTTTTGACGCTGCCGATCTACTGGCTCGTCATCATGAGCCTGAAGACCAATGGCGAAATCACCACCGCTGTCACCCTGTGGCCGCGCGAGATCACCTTCCAGAATTACATCAAGATCTTCACCGATCGCTCCTGGTACATCGGCTACATCAATTCGCTGACCTATGTGGCGATCAACACGGTGCTGTCGCTCAGCGTCGCGCTGCCCGCTGCCTACGCCTTCTCGCGTTATCGCTTCGTCGGCGACAAGCACCTGTTCTTCTGGCTGCTGTCGAACCGGATGGCGCCGCCGGCGATCTTCGCGCTGCCCTTCTTCAATCTCTATTCGGCGATCGGCTTGTTCGACACCCATTGGGCCGTGGCGCTCGCCCATTGCCTGTTCAATGTGCCGCTGGCGGTGTGGATTCTCGAAGGCTTCATGTCCGGTGTGCCACGCGAGATCGACGAGACGGCGCAGATCGACGGCTATTCCTTCCCGCGCTTTTTCACCAAGATTTTCATGCCGATGATCGCCAACGGCATCGGCGTCGCGGCCTTCTTCTGCTTCATGTTTTCCTGGGTCGAACTGCTGCTCGCCCGCACGCTGACCAACAACAAGCCGATTTCCTCGATCATGACGCGCACGGCCTCCGCCGCCGGCATGGATTGGGGCCTGCTGGCGGCGGCGGGCGTGCTGACGCTGGTGCCGGGCGCGCTGGTCATCTGGTTCGTGCGCAATCACATCGCCAAGGGCTTTGCCCTGGGGAGGGTGTGATGGAGGCCTTCGTCTGGATGGCCTGGACCTGGCCGACCGGGATTTTCTTCATCGCCATCGCGCTGACGCTCAGCTTGTTCACCTGGCTCGCGGTCAATCGCCCGGAGGTCGAGCGCGTCGGTGTGCTGCGGATCGCGACCACGCGGGGCGACCGGCTGTTCCTCAGCCTGCTCGGCGCCGCGATCATCCACATCGTCTGGCTGGCCACCCTGGGCAACGGCCTGGTCGGCGTCCTGCCCATGGGAGACGGCATCGAATTGACACGTTTGTGGGGCGCATCATTGCTCTCCGTCGCCTATGCCGTGGCGGTCTTCCGCTACGTCTGAAGCATCGCGCTGAAAAGTGGGTACCGGTTTTCAGCAGAAGCGATGCGATACCAAAGCTTGCGGCATCGAACCTGATTCATCGATCAGGTCAGATGCCGCAGACCGGGTTTGAAAACCCCAATGCAACGAGGGCGCGGCACGTATCGCGACCCCGCCAACAGGAAACCAAAAGGAGGTCGCGGCATGCGACAGATACCCAAACGGGCCGCTTTGGCGGCAGGCGCGAGCGTTCTGGCCATTCTCGTCAGCGCGGGGTCGGTTCACGCCGACATGGCGGCGGCCAATCGCTGGATCGACGGCGAATTCGCGCTCTCGACGCTGACCCGCGAGCAACGGGCGAAGGAGATGGAGTGGTTCATCAATGCCGCGAAACCCTTCGCCGGCATGGAAATCAACGTCGTCTCGGAGACGATCACCACCCACGAATATGAATCGAAGGTCCTCGCCAAGGCGTTCGAGGAGATCACCGGGATCAAGGTCAAGCATGACCTGATCCAGGAAGGTGACGTGGTCGAGAAGATCCAGACGCAGATGCAGACCGGGCGCAACGTCTACGACGCCTGGGTCAACGATTCCGACCTGATCGGCACGCATGCCCGATACCAGCAGGCCGTGCCGCTCGACGAATGGATGAAGGGCGAGGGCAAGGACGTGACCCTGCCGACCCTCGATGTCGAGGATTTCATCGGCCGCTCCTTCACCACCGGCTATGACGGCAAGCTCTACCAGTTGCCCACCCAGCAATTCGCGAACCTCTACTGGTTCCGCTACGACTGGTTCACCGATCCGGCGATCAAGGCCCGCTTCAAAGCGAAGTACAATTACGATCTCGGCGTGCCGGTGAACTGGTCCGCCTATGAGGACATCGCCGAGTTCTTCACCAACGACGTGAAGGAGATCAACGGCGTCAAGGTCTTCGGCCACATGGACTACGGCAAGAAGGACCCGTCGCTCGGCTGGCGCTTCACCGATGCCTGGCTGTCGATGGCCGGGAACGGCGACAAGGGCCTGCCCAACGGCAAGCCGGTGGACGAATGGGGCATCCGCATGGATGGCTGCAACCCGTCAGGGTCCTCGGTCGAGCGCGGCGGCGACACCAACGGCCCGGCAGCCGTCTACTCGATCACCAAATATCTGGAATGGCTGAAGAAATATGCACCGCCCGCGGCCCAGGGCATGACCTTCG
>JAESGE010000234.1_pt1 | contig 20617 bp, 22 predicted proteins | sample 9269601 | NCBI WGS metagenome assembly JAESGE01 (sample SAMN14515569, study PRJNA621662) | algae metagenome | isolation source: Tolypothrix brevis GSE-NOS-MK-07-07A and co-occurring heterotrophs from wet... | place: USA: Grand Staircase Escalante National Monument, Utah | collected 2006-04-16
ACGGCGGTCCAGCCATCGGACAGGACCTTCACCGAGGGCTTGCCGAGATTGATCATTGGCTCGATGGTGAAGAGCATGCCGGGCTGGAGCACCGGGCCTTCGCCGCGCACGCCGTAATGCAGGATGTTGGGCGTGTCGTGGAACACCTCGCCGAGGCCGTGGCCGCAGAAATCGCGCACCACCGAGCAGCGCTCGCTCTCGGCATAGGACTGGATGGCGTGGCCGATATCGCCCGTGGTGCCGCCGGGCCTGACCGCCTGGATGCCGCGCATCAGGCTCTCATAGGTGATCTCGCACAGGCGCCGAGCCTTGCGCGAAATCTCGCCGACCGGGTACATCCGGCTCGAATCCCCATGCCAGCCGTCGACGATCAGCGTGTAATCGATGTTGACGATATCGCCCTCGCGCAGGGGCTTGGACTCGGGAATGCCGTGGCAGACCACATGGTTGATCGAGGTGCAGATCGACTTGGTGTAGCCGCGATAATGCAAGGTCGCCGGATAGGCGCCGTGATCCATCGCGAACTGGAAGGCGAGGTCGTCGAGGCGCTGCGTGGTGACGCCCGGCTTGACGAAGGGCACCAGCATATCGAGCCCGCGCGCCGTCAGTTCGCCGGCCTTGCGCATGGCGGCGAAAGCCTCCGGCCCGTGGCGCCGGATCTCGCTGGAGCGGCGGCGTGTGTCTGCGTCTGTCATAGGTCTGTTGGACTATATCGGGGGTGGCCCGGTCAAGGGGTGGGGCGCTCGCATCCCCGCGCCGACGCCGCAGGTTCGGAACGTCGCCGGCTTCAAATAATCGCTTGCCTCCCGCCCTGCAATGCGCTTGTCACGAGCGATCGTCTCCCGGAGTACGCCCTCATGAACCAGCCTTCGCCGAACAAGGCCTTTCCCGTCTCCTGGGACCAGTTTCATCGCGATGCGCGGGCGCTGGCGTGGCGGTTGGCGAGCGCCGGGCCGTTCGAGGCCATTGTCTGCATCACGCGGGGCGGGCTGGTGCCGGCGGCGATCGTCTGCCGGGAGCTTGGGCTGCGGCTGATCGAGACGGTCTGCATCGCGAGCTATCACGACTACAAGAACCAGTCGGAACTGAAGGTCCTGAAGGACGTGGCCCCGTCGATCAAGGCGATCGGCGATGGCCGCGGCAAGGGCGTGCTGGTGATCGACGACCTGACCGACACCGGCAAGACGGCGCGCGTCGTGCGCGACATGCTGCCCAACGCCCATTTCGCCACGGTCTACGCCAAGCCGTTGGGCGTGCCCGTGGTCGACACCTTCGTCACCGAAGTCAGCCAGGACACCTGGATCTATTTTCCCTGGGACATGGGCCTCGCCTATGTCGAGCCCATCGCCAAGGATCATCAGGGCTGAGGATCATCAGGGCTGAGGATCGGCGTTTTCGACCGACAGACGTTCCGCGCCGCCGATGATGCGTCCGGCTCCGGCTTGCGCTAGGGTCGCCTCAAGGGCGCGGCGCATCCGCCGCCACTATGAACGAGGCCCGCGGGGAGGGATGCGATGCCGTCTGCCTTCGATGCCTCCGCAGCGCGCACCACGCTGTTCGCGGCCCTGCTCGACACGGTGGCCGTTCATGGCCGGTCGCGCGTTGCCCTCGAGGACCCGGAGCGCAAGCCGCTGACCTTCGGACGGCTGGTGCTCGGGGCCATGGTGCTGGGGCGGAAATTCACGACAATGACCGCGCCCGGCGAGCGCGTCGGCGTGCTTCTGCCCAACGTGCAGGCAATGGCGGTGACGTTTTTCGGGCTTGCCGCGTTCGGGCGCGTGCCGGCGATGCTGAATTTCACCGCCGGGGTCAAGAATCTGAAAGGCGCCTGCGACGTCGGCGGGCTGAACGTGATCATCACCTCGCGGCGGTTCGTCGACCAGGCGAAGCTCGACGATGAACTCGCCGGCTTCGGCGAGGGCCGCCGCATCGTCTACCTTGAAGACGTCCGCAAGGATCTCACCAGTTTTGACAAGGCTCGCGGCGCGGTCGAAGCGCTGATCGCCCGGGTAATCCACGGCCGCTTTCGGGTGAAACCGGACGACCCGGGCGTGGTGCTGTTCACCTCGGGCACGGAGGGCGTGCCGAAGGGCGTGGTGCTCAGCCACGCCAATGTCGTTTCCAACGCGCGCCAGATCTTCGCCCATGCCGAGGGGATGCTGACCGCCGCCGATATCGTCATGAACCCGCTGCCGGCGTTCCACTCTTTCGGGCTCACGGCGGGCATGTTGATGCCGCTGTTCAACGGCATGAAGGTGGTGCTTTATCCAAGCCCGCTGCATTACAAGCAGGTGCCCAAGCTCATCGGCGAGACGAAATGCACGCTGCTGCTGGCGACCGACACGTTCCTCCAGGGCTATGCGCGGGCTGCCGATGCGGGTGATCTTGGCAGCGTGTGCTTCGTCGTCGCGGGCGCGGAGCGTGTCAAGGACGACACGCGACGGATGTGGGAGCCCTACGGAACGCAGATCCTCGAGGGTTATGGTTGCACCGAATGCTCGCCGGTGCTCGCCTGCAATACGCCGAAGGCGATCCGCGAGGGCACGGTCGGGCGGCTTCTGCCGGGCATCGATCATCGGCTCGATCCCGTGGAGGGCATCACCGAGGGCGGGCGGCTGATGGTGCGCGGACCGAATGTCATGCTCGGTTATCTCAGACCCGGCGTCGCCGGCCATGTCGAGCCGCCGGTGGACGGCTGGCACGACACCGGTGACATCGTGACGATGGAGGACGGCTTCATCGCCATTCGCGGCCGGGCCAAGCGCTTCGCCAAGCTCGGGGGAGAGATGGTCTCGCTCGCCGCCGTCGAAAGCATGATCGCCGGCCTCTGGCCGGGCTTCAACCATGTGGTCGTGGCGCTGCCCGACGCACGCAAGGGCGAGCAACTCGTCCTGGTGACGGAAATGCCCGGCGGCGACCGGCGGGCCCTGCTGAAGGCGGCGCAGGACGAGGGCTATCCCGAATTGTGGATTCCCCGCGCCATCCTGGTGACGGCGGTCATACCGGTGCTGGGCTCCGGCAAGATCGACTATGCCGCGACGCGTGAACTGGCGCAGTCGAGGCGGGCGCTGCTGTGACCGGCGCACCGCGGATGGCACGACAGGCGATTCCGGTGCTCGCGGCTCTTTTCCTGGTCTGTGCGCCGGCGGCAATCGCCCAGACGGCGCCTGGGAGCGACACCTATGCCAGACGCGACGAGTGTATCGCCGGGCAGCGCCTGAACGCGCAGCAATGCGAATTCGCCTATCGCAATGCCCGCGCCGAATTCGAGGAGAAGACGCCGCGCTACCGGTCCCGCGCTGCTTGCGAACGCGTGCATAAAATCTGCGCGGTCCAGATCACCGGCATCGCTTCGTTCGAGGACATCGCGCGGGCCGGTGGCGGCACCTATGTACCACGCTTCACCGGCATCCGCGTCACCGGCAGTGGCGAGGCGGCGCGTGTCCTGCCGGTCGTCGCGGGCGCCGGCACCTTCGCCGCCCGGCAGGTGGCGGCGCTCGATACGCGCGTCGCAGGACGCCGGGCCGTGATCGGCGATGCCCCGGCTCGTGGGCGGGGCGTGGAACCGGGCAGGCCCGGCGATGGCGGCGTCGGTTCCTTCGTGCGGCGCGGTGATCGGGACGATACGATCAAGGTCCCGCTCGAAACCCGCGACCCGAGCAGCACCGCGGCACCCGGCCTCTATGTCGACCGGGACGGCGTCGAATGGTACCGGCCCGCCCGCCGCCGCTGATTCGACTGGCGCTAAATCGGGCAAATTCCGAGCCTCGGCGCGATCTAGCCAATATTTAGGCGACTGGCGTCGATTTGGGCGGATGCTGCCCTGTGCGAGGCAGACATTCTTGCGCCGATCCATCGACTATTTCGTTTAAAGATCAGTTATTTACCGCAGTGCAACAGAGCTGGCACGCGGCTTGTATTGCCAAATGCGTCGGCGTGTCGACGAGCGACAGGCGGGGGCGTAAGCCGCTAAGCTCGGTGCGCGTGGTCGAGGCCGTCAGCGTCGCTCGACAAATCGATGCCACCTGCTGTCGACGGAGATTGCGCTCATGGCAGAAGCCGCCCTCGATATCCAGCCGCTTCCGGTCATGCCGGCCGGCCGAACCGACCGTGCGCCTCCGCCAGCCGCCAATTCGCCGGAGATGCCCAAGGGGCCGATTTCTGCCACCCCCACCTCTGCCGCCCCTATGGCTGCGGTCGCGATGACGGTGGCGGTGGCGAAGGCTTCAAGCGGCCCGCCGTTTGCCGACCGGCTCAAGGCGCATCTGAAAACCACCCTTGTCACCGTCATTCCGCCGCTGCTGACGGTGCTGCTGCTGCTGCTGATCTGGCAGATCGCGGCATCCGGTCCGAAATCGGCGCTGCCGTCGCCTGCGCGAATCTGGACGGAAGCCCGCGATCTCATCGTCGAGCCATTCTTCTGGGCCGGCAGCCAGGATATCGGCCTCGGCTGGCGGGTGCTGACGTCGCTGCAAAGGGTGATGTTCGGGTTTGGCCTTGCAGCCGTCGTCGGCGTGCTGGTCGGGGCGCTGATCGGCCAGTCGGTCTGGGCGATGCGGGGCCTCGATCCCGTGTTCCAGGTGCTGCGCACCGTGCCGCCGCTGGCCTGGCTGCCGATTTCGCTGGCGGCGTTCCGCGACAGTTATCCGTCGGCGATCTTCGTGATCTTCATCACGGCGATCTGGCCGGTGATCATCAACACGGCGGTGGGCATCCGCAACATTCCCCAGGACTATCGCAACGTCGCGCAGGTGCTGCGGCTCAACCAGGTGGAATTCTTCTTCAAGATCATGATGCCCTCGGCCGCGCCCTACATCTTCACTGGACTTCGGATCGGCATCGGCCTGTCCTGGCTCGCCATCGTCGCGGCGGAGATGCTGACCGGGGGCGTCGGCATCGGCTTCTTCATCTGGGACGCGTGGAATTCCTCGCGTCTGTCCGACATCGTCGTAGCGCTCGTCTATATCGGGGTGGTCGGTTTCATCCTCGACAAGCTGGTCGGCGCGCTCGGCTCCATCGTCACCCGTGGCACGAGTGCAAGCTGATGAGCGACATCGAACCCGGCAGCGTGAAAATCGCGCCCGCGCCGCCCTATCTGAAGCTCGATCACATCGACAAGGTGTTCCGGCGCGGCAACGCGGCGACGGAGGTGCTGAAGGACATCAACCTGACGATCGCCAAGGGTGAGTATGTCTCGATCATCGGGCATTCCGGCTGCGGCAAGTCCACCCTGCTCAACATCATCGCCGGCCTGACACCGGTTTCGGCTGGAGCCGTGCTGCTCGAGAACCGGGAGGTGAACGCGCCGGGGCCGGAACGCGCGGTGGTGTTCCAGAACCACTCGCTGCTGCCCTGGCTGACGGTCTACGATAATGTCGCGCTCGCGGTGAACAAGGTCTTCAGCGGCAGCCGCACCCGGGCCGAGCGGCATGACTGGATCTGCCACAATCTCGATCTCGTGCAGATGGGCCATGCCCTCGACAAGCGGCCTTCGGAGATTTCAGGCGGCATGAAGCAGCGGGTCGGCATCGCCCGCGGCCTGTCGATGGAGCCGAAGATCCTGCTGCTGGACGAGCCGTTCGGCGCGCTCGACGCCCTGACGCGGGCGCATCTTCAGGATTCGATCATGGCGATCCACGCCAAGCTCGGCAACACGATGATCATGATCACCCACGACGTCGACGAGGCGGTGCTGCTCTCGGACCGGATCGTGATGATGACAAACGGCCCCTCGGCGCGGATCGGCGAAGTCTTGAGCGTGGCGCTCGACCGGCCGCGCGAGCGGCTCGATCTCGTCGCCGATCCGACCTACATCGCCGCGCGCGAGGCGGTGCTGAAATTCCTCTACGAGCGCCACCGGTTCGTCGACGCGGCCTGAGCCAAAGCCGATGAGCGACGATTTCAACCCCGCGCAGAAGCGCTATCTCGAAGGCTTCGTCAGCGGGTTGCAATCGGCGCGGGCCGCGCGTGGCCTTGGGCCTTTGGGAGGCGCGGGAAAACCTGTCGAAGGTGCCCCTTCGGGTCCTGAGAAAGAGCATATCGAGGCGCAGAACCGCATTGTCGCTGCCGGCGGCAAACTCGTCGATCAGGAAAAATGGAAGCGCGACGAGCATCCCTTCGATGCCTATCCGCGCTTCAGGGCGCAGGCCGCGTCCGGCGCCTACCCGAAGCCCGACGACAATTTCCGCTGGCGCTATCACGGCCTGTTCTATGTTGCCCCGGCGCAAAACAGCTACATGTGCCGCCTGCGCATTCCCAACGGCATCCTCAAGGCGTGGCAATTCGCGGGCGTCGCGGACCTCGCCGAGCGCTTTGGGGGGCCCTACACCCATGTCACCACCCGCGCCAATCTCCAGATCCGCGAGATCGGTGCGGAGGGCGCGCCGGACCTGCTGGAGGGGCTGGCCGATCTCGGCTTGACCGCCAAGGGCTCGGGCGCCGACAATATCCGCAACGTCACCGGCTCTGCCACAGCCGGCATCGACCCGCTGGAACTGATCGACACGCGGCCCCATGCCCGCGCCTGGCATCACCACATCCTCAACCAGCGGGCGCTTTACGGCCTGCCGCGCAAGTTCAACGTCGCCTTTGACGGCGCGGGCTCGATCGCGACGCTGGAGGATACGAACGACATCGGCTTCCAGGCCGTCGAGGTGCCGGAAGGCGGGGAATTCGAGGGACAGGCGGTCGCGGCCGGCATCTGGTATCGCCTGGCGCTCGGCGGCATCACCGGCCATCGCGATCTTGCCCGCGACACCGGAATCATCGTTCCGCCCAACGAGACGACCGCTGTCGCCGATGCGATCGTGCGGGTGTTCACCGCCCATGGCGACCGGACCAACCGGGCCAAGGCCCGGCTGAAATACGTGCTTGACGACTGGGGGTTCGAAAAATTTCTGGGCGAGGTCGAGACGCGGCTCGGCGCCAAGCTCGTGCGCGTCGCCGCCGCATCGCTCGCCCCGCGCCCGGTCTACGACCGCATGGCGCATATCGGCGTGCATCGCCAGCGTCAGGCGGGGCTGAACTGGATCGGCGTCGCGCTATCGGTCGGCCGTCTGAGCGTGGCGCAGATGCGGGCGCTGGCCGCGTTGTCGCAAGCTCACGGGGATGGCGATATCCGGCTGACCGTCTGGCAGAACCTGCTGATTTCCGGCGTACCGGACGAAAAAATCGAGACCGTCATTGCCGGTCTGGAGGCCATCGGGCTGAGCGCGCGGGCGAGCGCGGTGCGGGCGGGGCTTGTCGCCTGCACGGGTGCGACGGGCTGCAAGTTCGCGGCGGCGCACACCAAGGAGGACGCGGTCGCCATCGCCGACCATGTCGATGCGCGGCTGAAGCTCGACACGGCGATCAACATCCATCTGACCGGCTGCCACCATTCCTGCGCGCAGCATTACATCGGCGATCTCGGACTGATCGGCGCGAAGGTCCCGGTCAATGACGACGGCGACACCGTCGAGGGCTATCACCTCCTGATCGGCGGCGGCTACGGCGTCGACGGCGGCATGGCGCGGGATTTCCTCAACGATGTGAAAGCGGAAGATGCGCCCGCCACGATCGAGCGCATTCTGCGCGCCTATCTCGCCCATCGCACCGATGCGGCCGAGAGCTTCGTCAGCTTCGCCCGGCGTCACGACATCGAAGCGCTGCGCGGGTTCGTGGCCCTGGACACCGCGCCCCTGGACACCGCGCCGTGACCGTGCAGGGCCATCCGCCGGGCGGGGGCGTGCCGGCCATTGTCGAAGTGCTGCCCGAAAGCGCGCCGTTCAGCGACGAGCAGCGCTCCTGGCTCAACGGCTTTTTCGCCGGCATCCTGGCGCTGGACAATGCGGGGGTCACGGCGCTGTCGGCCGGCGAAAGCGCGGCCGTGCTGGCGGAAAGCGCCCCCGACGATGACGACGCGCCCTGGCATGACCCGGCGCTGGAATTGCCCGACCGCATGGCCATGGCCGAGGGCAAACCGTTGCGCCAGCGCCTGTTCGCCGCGATGGCGCAGCAGGATTGCGGCCAGTGCGGCTATCTTTGCAGCACCTATTCGGCCGCCATCGCGGAGGGCGCGGAGGCGCGGCTGAACCTCTGCGCGCCGGGCGGCAAGGACACGTTGCGGATGCTGAAGACGCTGACGGCCGAAACGGCAAGCGTTCCGGCCGCTCCGGCGGCGCAGGTCGAAGCGCCTGCGCTCGGCCCTGCGGGACGCTCGCGCGACAATCCAGCCAACGCCCTGTTCCTGTCGCGGCGTCTGCTGAATGGCGCGGGTTCCGAAAAGGAGACGTGGCATGTGGAGTTCGATCTCGCGCAAGCCGGGCTCGACTACGTGGTCGGCGATGCCTTCGGCGTGATCCCGCGCAACGATCCACGGCTGGTTGACAGCATCATTGCGCTGCTCGGCGCGCGGCCGGAGGCCATTGTCAGCGGCAAGACCCTGCGCGAGGCCTTGCTGAACGACGCGGGGCTTGGGCCGGCGCCGGACGGGCTGTTCCAGCTCATCTCCTATGTGACGGGCGGCGCGATGCGACAGACGGCGAAATTGCTGGCGTCGGGCGAAGACCCGGATGGCGACCTCGACCGGCTCGACGTGCTCGGCACCCTGCACAAGTTTTCAGGGCTGCGCCTGTCGCCCGAGGCCTTCGTCGAGGCGCTGGAGCCGTTGCAGCCGCGGCTTTACTCGATCTCGTCGTCGCTCAAGGCCAATCCGGGACGGGTTTCGCTCACGGTCGATACGGTGCGCTACCGCATCGGCAGCCGTGAGCGCTGGGGCGTCGCGTCCACATTTCTTGGCCAGCGCGTCGCGCCCGGGGACACCGTGCCGGTCTATGTCCAGCGGGCCCATGCCTTCGCCTTGCCGGCGGACCTGTCGACGCCGGTGATCATGGTCGGACCGGGAACTGGAGTCGCGCCGTTCCGGGCTTTCCTGCAAGAGCGCGAGGTGACGGGCGCGCCGGGCAGCAACTGGCTATTCTTCGGCCATCAGCGGCGCGGCAGCGATTTTTTCTACGAGGATGAACTCAACGCCCTGAAGGATCGCGGCGTTCTCACCAACCTGACGTTGGCCTGGTCGCGGGACGGGGCCGAGAAGATCTACGTGCAGGACCGCATGCGCGAACGGGGCCAGGAGTTGTTCGCGTGGCTGGAGCGTGGGGCGCATTTCTACGTCTGCGGCGATGCCAAGCGCATGGCAAGGGATGTCGAGAGGGCGCTGGTGGACGTCGTCGCGGCGCATGGCAAGCGCTCGACCGACGAAGCCGTGGCCTATATCGCCAGCCTGAAGAAAGTCGGGCGCTATCAGGCGGACGTGTATTAGCCGTCGTAAGCTCTTGCATAGAAAGAGCTTTTGCATCGCGATACGGCGAGAGAGTCAGGGCACGGGCTTGCCACGCATCCGAGCCTGCAAGGCCGGGCGGATACGCAGGAACCGCAGATAGAGCCATTCGAGCAGGCGCAGGATCAGTCGATTGCGCGCCGCCAGTCCGAGCGGCCGCAACACGGGAATCGCCCTCCACATCGCCGCGAAAGCGGCGGCACCCGACAGGATCACACCCTTCTCCGCCGCATGGAACCGCGCGAGCATCGCCTCGCGATCCAGCGGGCATTGCGCGTCGGGCGAGCCGAGATCGACGAAATCAATCGCCCGCCGCTTGTCGAGCCGGCGCATCAGCGCGATCTCGCGCTGGCAGAGCGGGCACCCGCCATCGTACCAGACGGTCAGTTCCGGGTGGCGCAACTCTGTCATGTCGGGTGCCGCCTCATCCGCGCGATTGCATCTGCCCATACGATTTCAACAAATATGCTGGTGGCCGCTGCGGGACTCGAACCCGCACGGGCATGGCCCGAGGCATTTTAAGTGCCTTCCGTCTACCAATTTCGGCAAGCGGCCCTGTTGTGCCGGTGGATCGTTCCGGCCCTTCGGCTATAGCGGGCGGCCGAGGTTAACGCCAAGGATTTTGGATCGCCGCAGGCGCGCGTCGCCCATGGGCGGATGGCCAAGGGAGTTCAGCGCCTGTCAGCCCGGTCGATCACGCGGTAATCGACGTCGATAATATCGGCCTCGTGCGCGCCGCGCCGATGCAACGGCTCGCCGTGCATACCGGTCTTGAGCACGCCGGCGCGCCGCAATTGCCGGCGAATGCGCCAGGCCGCGAAGGCACCACCTGCGATGGCGAGCGGCACGACGATCAGCGCCAGGCTGGCCGCGAGCAGAAACAGCACCAGCCCGACGCCGACGGCGCCCGCCAGGACGAAGGGCACGGCCCAGCGCGGCAGGCTGAACAGCCGACCCTGAACGGTGGCGCGGAAATCCTCGTTTCGCATCGTCGACCTTTGGCACGCCCGAGAACGGGTCTGGCGCGCGATCACATCTACGCGCTCAAGCAGGCCATAATTAGGCATGACGCGGGCCGATTGCCAGAAGGTGGCGGCCGGACGCATTGCAATTCACGCCGAGGGCTCGCTGCTGACAGGCGGTGCGGGGCGCCAGTTGTAAAGCCACTCGTAGCGCGCGAGCAGCTTGTCTGGCGCGCTGTGGCGCAGCACCATGTCCCTGGCGAGCGAAAGCGGCCAGGCCATGTGATAACGGCCGGCGTTCTGTCGCGCGACCGCATGCAGCCTCGCGACACGGGGCCGTCTTTCGCGGGCATAGGCGGCGAAAGCGCGCGATAGCGGCTGCCCGGCATCGGATGCTTGCGTCACGCAGCGCGCCAGCACGGCGGCATCCTCGATGGCGCAGGCGGCGCCTTGCGCCATGAACGGCAGGACCGGGTGCGCCGCGTCGCCGACCAGTGCGAAGGCTTCATGCGCCATCGCCGCCGGCACCCGGTCGAACAGCGACCAGACCTGCCAGGACGGCGCCGCGGCGATCAATTCGCGCAAGGGTCCGGCGGCGTCGCTGACGTCGTCTCGCAATTCGCGCGCGTCGCCCCCGCTGCTCCAGCCCTCGCGCGGCGCCGACGCCTGGCGGATGAAGACGAGATTGATGAGACGCGAGGCCGCCACCGGATAATGCACGACGTGCCGGCCATGTCCCATCCACAGGGCAACGGCCGGCTGGCGCATGAAGGGCAGGGCCGCGGCGGCCGGCACCAGGGCGCGCCAGGCCTCGTAGCCGGTGAAGCCGGGCAGCCCCTCGTCGCCCATCACCGCGCGGACCTGCGACCAGAGGCCGTCGGCCCCGATCAGCGCATCGGCGGCGAGGGTTTCGCGCTGGCCGCGCTCATTCGTCAGCTCGGCGCCGATGCCGCCCTCGTCGATCGTGGCGCTCTCGATGGCTCGGCCGGCCATCAGCCTGAAATCGGGCAGTTGTCGGACGGCGTCGAGCAGGGCGGTCTGCAAATCAGAGCGCCGCGTCACCCAGAAAGGTGCACCGAAACGCTCCGAGGCATCGCCCATCGGCATGGTCGCAAACGAGCGCGGTTGCGTCCAGATCCTGATGTCGAGGCGTTCTGGCGAAACCGCCTCGCGGGTCAATGCGCCCGACAGGCCGAGATCGATCAGGATGCGGCTGGCATTGGGCGAGAGCTGGAGGCCGGCGCCCGCTTCCTCGAAGGCCGTGCGCTTCTCGACCATGGTGATCCGCGCGCCCTGCCGGCCGAGGGCGATCGCGGTGGTCAGCCCGGCAATGCCGGCGCCCGCGATCAACAGATGCGGCCGGCTCATGGGACCGGCATCCGCGAGGCGGTCACCGTGGCGGTCGTTAAAGCGGCCTCAGGCCACTTTCGTTGCATGTTCACTCGTCGTCGCATCGCCATGCCAGGCGCAGGCGGGCGGATCACATTCGCCAGCCTTAAGCGTCTTGTCGTAGACAAAGAGCGTCGAGCAGTAACCGCAGACGATATCCTCGGCGTCGCCCATATCGATGAAGATATGTGGGTGGTCGAAGGGCGGATTGGCGCCGATGCACATGAATTCGCGCGAGCCGACGCGAATGCGCGGAACACCGACGTCGTTGCTGAAATGCGGTGTGCCGTGTGCTGCCATGTCCGTCGAACCCATGATGTTGCGGCGCGATCATAACCGCCGTCAGAGCCCTTGCCCAGAGAAAGGTGCCATGGCTCGCGGAAAGGTGGCTGCGGCCTCGACGTGGCGGCGCCGGATCAGGGCCGGAGGCACTGCCCCGCGAGTTCGGTGATCCGTGTCTGGTCGGCGGGCGTCAGGCGGCCATCGGCGGTGCGGTCCCAGATGTTTTCCGCCTTCAGCCGGTCGATCGTGCAGGCACAGGCGCCGCGGCAGACTTCGATCGAGGTGCCTGTCGCCAGGCAGGCGCGCTCGCAATCGCGGATGAAAACCGACTGATCGGGCGCTTCGGCGCGGCCGATCACCAGCGACAGCGCCATCAGCAGGCCGATGAACACGGGTTGATGGACAAGATAGACGATCAGCGAATGCCGGCCGCCGAAGGTCAGCAGCCGGCTCAGCGGGTTCGTCGCCCGCCAGTGCCTCAACCAGCCGGTTGCGACGAGGACGCGCCCGAGCACGAGGCCGGCGAGCACGCAGCCGAACCAGGGCAGGACCGGGACGAAATCGACCGCCGCCGCCGGCTCCCGCGCCAGGCCTAGCCATTGCAGATAAGGGCTCTCGAACAGCGGCGCCCGAATCGCGCCGCTGCGCACGAAGGCAGGCACGATGAACATGGCGGCACTCGCGAGGCCGATGAGAGCGGTGGGCCAACGCAGGAAGGCCAACGCCAGCAGACTCGCGACGGCGATGTGATGGAGGATGCCGAAGGTCACATAGGCATCCGGCACCATCAGGGAGGTGCCAAGTGTCACGAGCACCGCCGCGCCACCGACCATCGCCAGCCGGCGACCGAAAGCGCGCCAGTCGATGCCGTTGCGCGTCGCGAGGACGAGGCTGATACCGGTGAGCGTCAGGAACGACCCCGCGACGATCCGCGCCAGCCAGATCCAGCGCGGATCGCCCGGGATATCGTAGTCGACAAGGCCGAGAAACGTCACGTCCCAGCCCAGATGGAACACGAACATCCCGATCAAAGCCATGCCACGGGCGGCATCGATGAAATCGAGGCGGCGCGGCGCGGGGGCGATGGCAATGTCGGCGGCGGTCATGCCGCTTTTCATAAGCGGCGCGCGTGCGCTTGCCTACCCAGCCGGGCATGCTGTTGATAGGGAACGACCGGCCAGGGCCGCCTCGCAAGGCTGCCGGTCCGGACCGCTTATCCAGAACGCCCACGCGGCGTTCGCAACGGGGAACGAACGAATGCCGGTGTTTTCGTCCGATGGCGTGATGCTCGCCTATATCGACCTCGCTCCGACCGGGAGCGGGCAGGCCGGGCCGGGCGAAACAGTGGTGCTGATCCATGGTTTCGCGTCCAATCACCTGGTCAACTGGGTCAACACGCAGTGGACGAAAACGCTGACCTATGCCGGCTATCGTGTCGTCGCGCTCGACAATCGCGGTCATGGCGCCAGCGAGAAGCTTTACGAGCCCGCCGCCTACAGTTCCGACATCATGGCCGGCGACGTCATCGCGCTGATGGACCATCTCGATCTGAGCCGCGCCGATGTCATGGGTTATTCGATGGGCGCGCGGATCGCGGCCCATGCGGCGCTTCACTATCCCGACCGCCTGCGGACCCTGCTGCTCGGCGGCCTTGGCATCCATCTCGTCGAGGGCGTGGGCCTGCCGATGGGGATCGCCGATGCGATGGAGGCGCCCTCGGCAGACGGGCTGACGGACCCGATGCAGCGCATGTTCCGCGTGTTCGCCGAGGCGACGGGCAGCGATCTGAAGGCGCTCGCCGCCTGTATCCGCGGCTCGCGCCAGACGCTGACGCCAGAGGATATCGGCAGCATCTCGACGCCCACGCTCGTCAGCGTCGGCACCGCCGATACTGTCGCCGGGCCGGCCGCGCCGCTGGCGGAACTCTTTCGGAACGGGCGGGCTTTCGACATCGTCGGCCGCGACCATAACCTCGCCGTGGGCGACCGCACGCACAAGCAGGCCGTGCTCGACTTCCTGAAGGAGCGAGCCTGATGCCGGGCAGCCTGCCGCACGCGACGGCCCGCGAGATCGCGTTCACCGGAGCCGATGGGAACCGGCTGGTGGCGACCTCCCGGGGCGAGGGGTCTCGCTCGGTCCTGCTGCTCCATGGCGGCGGCCAGACCCGACATGCCTGGGACGGCACGGCGCGGCGCCTCGCGCAGGCCGGGTGGCGTGCGGTGGCGCTGGACCAGCGCGGACATGGCGACAGTGCCTGGGTCGCGAGCGGCGCCTACGGCTTCGGCGATTTCGGCCGCGACGCCAGCGCGGTTGCCGGCGCGATCACGACGGAAACCGGCCAAAAGCCCGTCGTTGTCGGTGCCTCGCTTGGCGGTCTCGCCTCACTGATGGCGCTTGGGACGAAGCGCGACGAACCGATGTTCGGCGCGCTCATCCTCGTCGATGTCGTGCCGCAGATGGACCCGACCGGGGTGGACCATATCCAGGGCTTCATGCGGGCCAAGGCCGCGGAAGGCTTCGCCAGCATCGATGAGGCGGCCGAGGCGGTCGCGGGCTACCTGCCGCACCGGCCCCGGCCGCGCTCGCTGGACGGCTTGCGCAAGAACCTGCGGCGTCACCCGGACGGGCGCTGGCGCTGGCACTGGGACCCGCGTTTCCTGGATGGTCCGGGCTCGGTCAACGCCGACTGGCCGGCGATGGAACAGGCGCTGCTCTCCGCCTCGGCCGATCTGCGGGTGCCATCGCTGCTGGTGCGCGGCGGCTCCAGCGAACTTGTGACCGACGAGGCGGCCCGGGCTTTCCTGGCGCTGTCGCCGGCTACGTCCTACGTCAACATCGCCGATGCCCGGCACATGGTGGCCGGCGACCGGAACGATGCGTTCGGGGCGGCCGTGCTCGATTTCCTGGCCGATTTCAGGCTCCAGGCTTGAGCCGCGCGACGCCAAGGATGAGCTTTTTCCCGCCTCGCGAAACCGCTTCACGCAACGCCTGAACGGCGGCGAAAAACTGAATCGACGGAATCGGTTGCAAGTATTCGCAGCCATGTCGCGCGAAGACGCGAAGCACTTGATTCAACGGGCTCACAAACCGATTCACGAGCCTCGCGCCGCCTCGCGGACCGGATGAAGCGGCCTGCAACCTGATTCATGCCTGGATTGTAATTCCCTGTCTAAACTAGGCTTTTTCGCCGGCGCGTCTCAGGTTCCGCGAAAGACCGGAGAGCGTTTTTCGAGGAACGCGGCGATGCCCTCCTTGTAATCCTCGCTGTCGAAACACGCGTCGGCGAGCCTGGCGAGTGCGGTTTTCTCGAGGGTGCCGGGCAGTCCGCCCTCGGTCTGGATCGCGGCCTTGGTGGCGCGGAGCGTGAGGGGCGCGCAGGCCGCGATATCGGCGGCGAGGGCGAGCGTCTCCGCTTCGAGTTGATCAGGCACGACCAGCATCTGCAGAAAGCCCAACCGCAACATCTCGGCGGCCCCCAGACGGCGTCCGGACATGACCATCAGTTTGACCGCGGCCGGTCCCGCGGCGGCGATGAGCATGTTGATGGCGCCCGGCGGGTAGCCGAGCCCGAGCCGCCCCGCCGGCACACCGAACACCGCCTCGGCGTCGGCGACACGCAGGTCGCAAGCCGCGGCGAGACCAAAGCCGCCGCCGATGCAGAATCGGCGGATCATGGCGATCGTCGGCAGCGGGCAGGCGGCGAGCGCGAAGAACGCGGCCTCGTTCGCGCGTTCATAGGCTCGTCCTCCGGCGGCATCGGCGCGGACGGTGGAAAACTCGGAAATATCGGCGCCCGAGGCAAACGGGGCGTCGTCCAGCCCGCGCAAGATCAGGACGCGCACGGCCTTGTCGGCGGCGGCCGCCGTGACCAGATCAGGGATGGCCTGCCACATGCCAAGATCGAGCGCGTTGCGCCGTTCGACATTGGCGAGGGCCAGCGTGGCCACGGGACCGTCGATGTTCAACCGCAAGCGCGGCGTCGGGCTCGGCAGGGTTCGCATCTACGGATCGTCCTTCGCGCTATCGCCGCCGGGCGATTCCCGTCGGTCGACCGGAGTGGCTGCTTCACCCCGGATCGTGTTATCCAGCGCATCACGATTAGGGCGCCGCGCGCCGGACAGGAAGGACCTGGATCATGACGAACGTTCAAAATCTGGAGGCTCGCCGCGATCCGTCCTCTGTCGAGAGGCTCGATCCGGTCTGGAACCGGATGCGGCACGAAGCGGAGGCGATCATCGCCGCCGAACCGTCGCTGGCGGGTTTCGTGCTGGCGAGCGTCCTGAACCAGAGCGGGCTTGAACAGGCGGTCACGCACCGGATCGCCCAGCGCCTCGGCCATGCGGCGATGTCGAGCGACCTGATCGCTCAGACCTTCGACGAGGCGCTGGCGGCCGATGCCAGCCTCGGCTCGGCGATCCGCGCCGATCTTGCCGCCGTTCCCGACCGCGACCCGGCCTGCGAGCGCTTCATCGAGCCGCTGCTCTACTTCAAGGGCTTCCACGCCATCCAGACCCACCGGCTGGCGCATTGGCTGTGGACGCAAGGGCGGATCGATTTTGCGCTGTATCTCCAGAGCCGGGCCTCGGAAGTCTTCCAGACCGACATTCATCCGGCCGCGCGCTTCGGCAAGGGGATATTCCTCGATCACGCGACCGGGCTCGTGGTTGGCGCGACGACGGTCGTCGGCGACGATGTCTCGATGCTTCAGGACGTCACGCTCGGCGGCACGGGCAAGGAAACCGGGGACCGCCATCCCAAGATCGGCCGGGGCGTGATGATCGGCGCCGGCGCCAAGATTCTCGGCAATATCGAGATCGGCCAATGCGTCCGGATCGCGGCGGGATCGGTGGTGCTCAATGCCGTGCCGCGCAACAGCACGGTCGCCGGGGTGCCGGCGCGGGTCGTCGGGGAAGCGGGTTGCGCCGAGCCCAGCCGCACCATGGACCAGATGCTGGCCGAGCGGGAAATGATGTTCGATCCCGGCTTGTAAGCCGCGCCGGTCCGCATCGTCCCGCTTCGGCATCGCGATCGGCGGGTAGTGGCGCTTTCGGCCTTGCCCTCGCCGGCGCCCCGTGGCATCGCTCGCCCTCACGCATATTCCGAGGGCCTTTGCCGTGGACAAGTCCGAACTTGCCAAGATCGAGCGCTATCTGCGCCGCGTTTTCTCCAATCACGCGATCCGCGTGACCGTTCGCCCCAAGAAAACCGACTCCGCCGAGGTCTATATCGGCGAGGAATTCATCGGTGTGCTGTACCTCGACGATGAGGACGGCGACAAATCCTACAATTTCAGTATGGCGATCCTCGACGTCGATCTCGAGGACTGAGCGGCCGCCGGGGGCGGGTGCTCAGCGCAGCATCGTGTCGATCTGGAGCCTGATACCGCTGGTCAATGCCTGCCATTCCGGGATGGCTTCGCGCGGGAAGCGCAGGGCGATGTCGACGCCCCGGTGGCGTAGCGTCGTGCGGCAGAGTTCTTCGTTCGCCGCGGCATTCACGGGCATCGGGCAGCGGGCCGCGAATTCGCGCCCGTCCGGTTGCGAGACGTAAAGCTCATCGGATTCAAAGGGCGAGCCGGTCGCGAAAGTGCGGGCCACCAGCCCACCGGCGTTCGACCAGGCGATCGGGGTGAGAAAACGTGCCATCATCGCCAACTGCGTCTGGGGATCGTTGATTCGATCGGCTGGCGTCACCGTGACGTGGACGATCTGGCGGGCGCTGAGGGACACGGGGCCAAGTTCCGGCCATGACAGGCGCAGGCGCACCATGCCGACGACCTGCTGGCCGTCGTCCGGCAGCGGCCCCGAGAGGGCGCGGGGCACCGACAGCACGACCGAGCCGACACGGGCGATGAAGGTCTGGCCCGGCGGTTCGGGAGCGATCCTGATTCCCCAATAGGCGAGGGCTGTGCCCAGGACCGCCGCAAGCAGGATGGCGCCTGACCACAGCAGCAGCGCCTTGTCCGCCCGGGGTGGCGGCGGCGGTTCACGGTGGTGAAGCCGCGAGCGCATCGCCGCGGCGATGCTGGCGGCGGCAGGATGCACCAGGGGCGAGACATCCGACATCGGCGGGACCGCGTTCAAAAAGGGACTGGCCAGGCGGCGTCGTCGGAGCCGAACCGGCATTAAGGATAGCAGCAGAGATCGCTTAACGTTTCGTAAACCATGCGCCATGGTCAGGGCCGTGGCCGTTCTATCGCGGTTCCCCGTTCCATCAGTGTCGCGTGCTTACCGAGGCGTCCACCCATGAGCATCAGTCCTGCCTCGGCCGAATCTCTCCTCGCGCTCGCGCTCGGTTTCGCGTTCGCCGGGCTGCTCGCCAGCACGTTCGAACTGTTCACGGAGCGCAAGGCGAGTTTCAGCATGCTGCAACTCGGCGGTCTCGCTGCCGTCGCCAGCGTGCCGCTCGTGGTCTTCACCGCCCCGTTCCTGATCCTGCGCAACACGGTGCGCGGCCGGAGAGTGGAAGGACGGCCGATCCAGTTCGTGGTGCTGGCGTCGATGATCGCCTCGCTCTGGAGCCTGGCTTGCGGCACGGTCGTGCTCGATCTGGTGCGCGCCCTGGTGTGAGGCCTCGCGATGGTTGACGGGCGCATCCGCCGTGCGTCTGATGGTGGTCAGGCGGTTCGCGGGCCGCGCCGGATTCAAGCGGACATGACCCTTTACGCCCTCGACGACGCGATGCCTCAGGTGCCCCCGGATGGCCGCTTCTGGATCGCGCCCGGCGCGCATGTGATCGGCCGCGTCCGGCTGGGGATCGATGCCAGTGTCTGGTTCGGAGCGGTGCTGCGGGGCGACAATGAACTCATCGATATCGGCGCCGGCACGAATATCCAGGAAGGCTGCACGCTCCATACCGACATGGGCTTTCCGATGGTGATCGGCGAGAACTGCACGATCGGCCACAACGCCATCCTGCATGGCTGCGTGGTGGGGGAGGGCTCGCTGATCGGCATGGGGGCGACGGTGCTGAACGGCGCCGCGATCGGCCGGAGTTGCATCGTGGGCGCCAACGCACTGGTGACCGAGGGCAAGACCTTTCCGGACCATTCGCTGATTGTCGGGGCGCCGGCCCGTGCGATCCGGACGCTCGACGAGGCGACGGTGGAGCGGAACGTGTCCACCGCCCGGCATTACGTCACGAACTGGAAACGATTCGCGCGGGGCTTGCGGGTCTGCGACTGAGCGCGGTGGCGCGGCTTGTCGGGTCCAGCTTACTTGCGTAATTTACTTGCGTAAAATGATGTAATCGGCCGTGTAGGGCACGTCGAACGTTCGTCCGGCGGTCGCGCAGGGGCCGGCCAGCACGCCGCCCCGGGTATTGAGGCGCAGGACCGCGCCGGAGCCGGCAAGAATGCCCTCGCCGGAGCGGCTGGCAACATCGAGCCGCAGATGAGGAATGTTTCCCGCCGGTGCGTCGACGCGGGCGACGACCTTGCCCACGATGCGGCTGCCATCGGCATGCTGCCAGAACGGTCCCGCGCCATGGCGCCCGGCGACCACGCCATCGACCAGCAATTCGGCACGCGGCTCGCGGAAGGTCCATTCAAGAGCGCCCGCGACCGTCGTTTTGCATTCATAGACCTGCACGCCGAAGGCCGCCATCGTTACGAGCTGCCTGTCGTCGGGGCGGCTGACGTCGGACGGCAACGGGGCCGGGGGCGCCGTCTGCGCTGCCACGGGTCCAACGAGCGCGGCGCTTGCCACGATGACGTAGAGGCATCGGGACAGGCGCAGGCATCGGGACAGGCGCGGGATCGACGTGCGGTTCATGCCCGGTGGGTTCATAACCGGTGGGTTCATGGCTGACATCCCCTGGCGCGGACCCTCATCGTGTCCCGCCTGCGAGGCTGGCCCTGGGAAGAGGTCAGCGTCAATCGTTCGATCTCGCCGCGTCTCTCACATTCGCGTCAATAGAGGAGGCGCCTTACTGCGCCGCCGTAACCGTCGGGGCGCCCTGACCACCCAGCGAGATCCAGGCCACTTTGTCCTGCGACTCGCGCTTGACGTAGATGTAGCCGGTCTGCTGCCACGGCAGGATGGCATTGCGCTTGTTGTCGAGGATGAAGTCGCCGCGATCGGTGCGCACCATCAGCACGGCATGGCCCTGATTCTCGTCGTCGATGACGACCGTGACCAGAAGGGCACGACGCGGAATTCCAGCTTCCACAAGACGCTTGCGCTTGACCAGGACGTATTCCTCGCAGTCGCCCCGGCCGTCCTCGGCCATGTCCCAGCGGTCGACCGTGCCCCAGTGATCCATGTCCGTCACGGGCGCGATGTCGCGATTGGTCTTGACGTTGGTCGTGACGAGGGTCTTCCAGGTTTTCGATGTCAGCTCTATCCGGTCCGGATCTGCGGTGTTGACGCGGCATTCCGACGGATTGCGGCGGCAGAAGTCGATCCAGGCGAGCACGGGACGGGCCTCGCCGGACGCGCTGACCGTGGCCGAGGCCGTGGGCACCGTCGCAACCTGATCGGCCCGCGCCATGGCAATGAGCCCAGCCGACGCGGCGATGGCGAGAACGCCTCCGGCGAAGAGTTTGGTCAGGCCGCGCGCCGCGTTGGTCATGGGATGTCTCCTGTTGCGGAGACCACCATGGCGACGATGTTTCAGAGTCGATTGAAATAAATATGTCGAATTTTATAGGTTCTGATCTTTGGCG
>JAESGE010000235.1_pt1 | contig 20495 bp, 15 predicted proteins | sample 9269601 | NCBI WGS metagenome assembly JAESGE01 (sample SAMN14515569, study PRJNA621662) | algae metagenome | isolation source: Tolypothrix brevis GSE-NOS-MK-07-07A and co-occurring heterotrophs from wet... | place: USA: Grand Staircase Escalante National Monument, Utah | collected 2006-04-16
CGCGATGGACGAGACGGGCGACGACCGCCTGAACGAGAAGATCCTGAAGATCCTGCTCGACGTGTCGCCCACGACGCAGGAGGTCTATCTCAAATCCTTCCGCGTGCTGATCGCCGAACGCCGCGCGCGCAGCTTCCTTGACCAGACGCTCAAGGCCAAACGCGAGGGCGGCAAGGCCCCCGAAGGCCCCCGGATCGTGCAGGACACCGGGCATTGACGGACAGGCTGGAAGCTCAGTTCGCCTTCCTCAACGAGGCCTGCCGCCTCAAATCCGTCCTCCGCGCCACCACCCTCTGCGACGGCTCCCGCCGCGAGAATTCGGGCGAGCATTCGTGGCACCTTGCCCTCTATGCGATGGTCCTCGCCGACCAAGCCGCCCCCGGCGTCGATATCAACCGCGTCCTCCGCATGCTGATCCTGCATGACCTGGTGGAGATCGACACCGGCGACGTGCCCATCCACTCGGCAAACGGCACCGCCCACGGAAGCGAAGCGACCCTCGCCGCCGAGGCCAAGGCCGCCGAGCGCATCTTCGGCCTTCTTCCCAACGACCTGCGAGACGATCTTCGCGCGTTGTGGGAAGAGTTCGAGGCGGCAAAGTCCCCCGACGCCATCTTCGCCAAGTCGCTCGACCGCGTGCAGCCGGTGATGCAGAACATCGCCAGCGGCGGCGGGACGTGGATCACCTACAACGTGACGTTGGAGCAACTGGACACCCGCGTCGGCGCGAAGATTGCAAGGGGCGCGCCTACCCTCTGGCAGCACATCCGCGCACGCGCGGCCGCCTTTTTTGGCTGACCCCCATCACCCGGCCGTTTCTGCATACTATCGCATACCACTTCCCCGCCCTCCCCTTTTCCGCTATGCAGCGAGTAATGCCACAGCCGCAGGGAGTGCTGCCCCCATGACCAAGATCAAAGTCGCCAACCCGGTCGTCGAACTCGACGGCGACGAGATGACCCGGATCATCTGGGACTTCATCAAGAAGAAGCTGATCCTGCCCTATCTCGACGTGGACCTGCACTATTATGACCTCGGCATCGAGGAGCGCGACCGCACCGAGGATCAGGTGACGATCGATGCGGCGATGGCGATCAAGAAGCATGGCGTGGGCGTGAAATGCGCAACCATCACACCCGACGAGGCGCGGGTGAAGGAGTTCAACCTCAAGGAAATGTGGAAGTCGCCCAACGGCACGATCCGCAACATCCTGGGCGGCGTCATCTTCCGCGAGCCGATCATTTGCAGGAATGTGCCACGCCTCGTGCCGGGCTGGACGCAGCCGATCATCGTCGGCCGCCACGCTTATGGCGACCAGTATCGCGCCACCGATTTCAAGGTGCCCGGCAAAGGTCGCATGACCATCAAGTTCGAGGGCGACGACGGCACCGTCATCGAGAAGGAGGTGTTCAAGTTCCCCGCCGCCGGTGTCGCGATGGCGATGTACAACCTCGACGATTCGATCCGCGACTTCGCCCGCGCCTCGCTGAATTACGGCCTGAACCGCAAGTTCCCGGTCTACCTCTCCACCAAGAACACGATCCTCAAGGCCTATGACGGGCGCTTCAAGGACATCTTCGAGGAGGTCTTCGAGGCCGAATTCAAGGGCAAGTTCGCCGCTCTGGGCATCACCTATGAGCACCGGTTGATCGACGACATGGTGGCCTCGGCGCTGAAATGGTCTGGCGGCTATGTCTGGGCCTGCAAGAACTACGACGGCGACGTCCAGTCCGACATCGTGGCGCAGGGCTTCGGCTCGCTTGGCCTGATGACCTCGGTGCTGATGACCCCGGACGGCGCCATCGTCGAATCGGAAGCCGCCCACGGCACGGTCACGCGCCACTACCGCGAGCACCAGAAGGGCAAGGAAACCTCGACCAACGCCATCGCCTCGATCTATGCCTGGACCGGCGGCCTGAAGCACCGCGCCAAGCTCGATGGCAATGTCGAACTGACGAAGTTCGCCGATACGCTGGAGCGGGTCTGCGTCGAGACGGTCGAGGCCGGTTTCATGACCAAGGATCTCGCCCTGCTTGTCGGCGCCGACCAGACGTGGCTGTCGACCAACGGCTTCCTTGACAAGGTGAGCGACAACCTCAAGGCCGCCATGGCCTGAGAACGGCTTCCCCCGCCGGAAACGCCGACGCCGCCGGACATCCGGCGGCGTTTGACGTTTGATCCAGTTTGCGGGCGGTCATTCGACGGTGATGGCCTGCCGGGCCAGCACAACGGCGCCGCTCAACGGTGCAATCATCACATAGCGCAGTTCGTACGTCCCCGGTTCGGACGGCGCGTCCAGCCGTCCTTCGATGCTGTCGGCGGGCATGAACACCGAATCCTGGACTTCAGGGCCGGCATCGGGCCGCACCACGGTCACGACATCGCGCTCGCCGTTGGGACCCGCGCCCCGAGCCGGGAAGCTGGTGCCCCGCCAAACCGATTTCGGCCCCGCCACGGTGGCGCGCGGTTCCGTCGCGGCCAGCGGCTGACGCGCCATGACCGTCACGCCCCGGGCATCGCGGCGCAGCAGGCGAAGCTCGTAGGTGCCGATATGTCCTGGTACCGTGAGGGTGCCCTGCCCCTGTCCGAACGGAAGGATCGCGCCTTCGATCACGAGGCCGGGAGCCGCATCGGGCAGAGCGATGGCGAAGGCCGCCTCCCCCTCCGGTCTTGTTCCCCGCCATTCGATCCGCAACGGCGCGCCGGCCATGATCGTCCGCGCCGCGGCCAACCCGGTAACGGGCTTTTGAGCCGGCGCATTCCGCGTCTGGGATTGCGCAGACCCTGCCAGCAAAACCATCGCCACGACCAAGCCGAACCCAAGACCGTGCCGAAGAGAAGCCTCGCCGACCGGGCGCGCCGACGGCCGGCCGCCAGCCGGTTCAGGCATTGGCCATGGCGGCCGCGACCGCATCCAGCGCGGCTTCCGCCTGCGTGCCATCCGGTCCGCCGGCCTGAGCCATGTCGCGCCGGCCACCGCCGCCCTTGCCGCCGAGCGCCTCCGAACCGGCCCGCACCAGCGCCACCGCATCGAAACGCGCGGTCATGTCCTCGGTCAGTGCCACGACGATGCCGGCCTTGCCATCGGCCGCCACGCCGACGATCGCGACAACCCCCGAGCCCACCCGCGCCTTGGCCTCATCGGCCAGCGATTTCAGGTCCTTCATTTCGACGCCTGCGACGCGGCGGGCGAGAAGGCGCACGCCGCCAACCTCGCGCAGCGGCTCCGCCACGCCATCGCCGCCGGCCATGGCGAGTTTCTTGCGCGCCTCTGCGAGTTCGCGGTCCAGCTTGCGGCGTTCGTCGAGAATGCCGGCGAGGCGCTCGGGCACATCCACCACCGGCGACTTCAGCAGTCCCGCTGCCTGGCGCAGACGCTTCGCATCCGCCGACAAGTGATGGCGAGCCGCGTCTCCGGTCATCGCCTCAAGCCGTCGCACGCCAGCGGCAACAGCGCTTTCGCCGACGATGCTGACGAGACCGATATCGCCGGTGCGAGCGGCGTGGGTGCCGCCGCACAGCTCCACCGAGAAGGCCTGGCCGGGGCGCGCATGCCCGAAGGCCGTTGCCGGGTGCGTTCCCATGGCGACAACGCGCACCTCGTCGCCGTATTTTTCGCCGAACAACGCGCGGGCGCCCGAGGCAATGGCCTCGTCGACGCTCATCAGCCGCGTCGTCACCGGCTCATTACGCAGGACGATGGCGTTGGCAATATCCTCGACCTGCGCCAGTTCCGCGTCGGACAGCGGTTTTGGATGCGAAAAATCGAAGCGCAGCCGCTCACCGGAGACGAGTGAACCTTTTTGCGCGACATGATCGCCCAGCACCAGGCGCAGGGCCTCGTGCAGCAGATGCGTGGCCGAATGGTTGGCGCGGATCGCGGCCCGCCGGGCGTCATCGACCTGAAGCTCAAGTGGCGTGCCGACTTCGAGCGTGCCGGACTGCACGGTCACCAAATGGACGAAGACATCGCCGAGTTTCTTCTGGGTTTCCGTCACGGACACGGCGATGCCGGGGCCGGTCATCGTGCCGATATCGCCGACCTGCCCCCCGGATTCGCCATAAAACGGCGTCTGGTTCAGCACCACCAGCCCGCTTTCGCCGACGCCAAGGCTGGTAACCGCCTGGCCATCGCGCACCAGCGCGGCGACGATGCCTTCGGCGGCTTGTGTATCATAGCCGAGAAATTCGGTGGCGCCGACGCGCTCACGGACCGCGAACCAGACCGCGTCGGTCGCCGCCTCGCCCGTGCCGGCCCAGGCGGCGCGGGCCTTGGCCTTCTGGACCTTCATGGCGGCATCGAAAGCTTCCGTATCGACCGCGATGTCGCGGGCCCGCAACGCGTCCTGGGTCAGATCGAGGGGAAAGCCGTAAGTATCGTATAGGGTGAAGGCAACATCGCCGGAAAAGCGATCGCCGGCTTTCAACGCCCGCGATTCATCGTCAAGCATGGCAAGGCCACGGGCGAGCGTGACACGGAACCGCGTCTCCTCGAGTTGTAGCGTCTCGGCGATGAGCGCCTGTGCCCGCGCCAGTTCGGAATAGGCCTGGCCCATCTCGCGCACCAGTACCGGCACGATCTTGTGCAGCAGCGGCTCGCGCGCGCCGAGCAATTGCGCATGGCGCATGCCGCGGCGCATGATCCGGCGCAGGACATAGCCCCGGCCCTCGTTGGACGGCAGCACGCCGTCGGCGATCAGGAAGGCCGAACAGCGCAGGTGATCGGCGATGATGCGATGGCTCGCCTTCATCGGCCCGTCCGGCTCGACGCCTGTCAGGTCGGCGATGGCGCGGATCAGCGCCTGAAAGAGGTCGATGGCGTAGTTGTCATGCGTGCCCTGCAGCACGGCGGCGATCCGCTCCAGGCCCATGCCCGTATCGATCGACGGACGGGGCAGAGGGACGCGCCCCGTCGCGACCTGCTCCTCGTATTGCATGAAGACGAGGTTCCAGATTTCGATGAACCGGTCGCCGTCCTGATCGGCCGATCCCGGCGGCCCGCCAAAAATCTTGTCGCCATGATCGTAAAAGATTTCGGAGCATGGACCGCAGGGGCCCGTGTCACCCATGCGCCAGAAATTATCCGATGTTGGAATGCGGATGATGCGCGAATCCGGGAGGCCGGCGATCTTCCTCCACAAACCGTGCGCCTCGTCATCCTCGGAATAGACCGTGACGGTAAGCTTGTCTTTTGGAAGGCCGAACTCGCGGGTCACAAGAGTCCACGCAAGCTCGATCGCCCGGTCCTTGAAGTAATCGCCGAACGAGAAATTACCGAGCATCTCGAAAAACGTATGATGCCGGGCCGTGTAGCCGACATTGTCGAGATCGTTGTGCTTACCGCCGGCGCGCACCGACTTCTGCGCCGTGGTCGCGGTCTTGTAGGGGCGGGTTTCCTGTCCGGTGAAGACGTTCTTGAACTGGACCATGCCGGAATTGGCGAACATCAGGGTGGGATCGTTGCGCGGTACCAGCGGACTCGAGGGCACGACCTCGTGCCCATTCTCGCGAAAGAATTCCAGAAAGGTGGACCGTATCTCGTTTACGCCGCTCATCGATTCATGGCTCTGGGCTACCGGACTGCAAGGAAGCCCTGAAAGGGCGTCCTCGCTTCTAGTGGCGCGACGCCGGCCTGTCCACAAATCCGCTCGGTTTGCCATGCGATCTTCGCTGAAATCCCGCGCCCGGGCGGCAAAGGATCGCCAAAAGGCCCAAAAAAACAGGCGGCCATCGCGCCGCCTGTTTCATGATTGTGCCTATGTCATTGTGCCTATGTCGCCTTCCACGTCACGATCGTAGATCAGGCCTCGCCGTCGTCCAGGTCATCAGCGGTCGGGGTCGCGGTATCGAGGATACGGTCGGCGACGACGCTCTGGTTCTGGCGCAAGGTGGTCTCGATCTTCGTGGCGATATCCGGATTGGCCTTCAGGAAGGCCTTGGCATTCTCGCGGCCCTGACCCAGACGCTGGCTGTCATAGGAGAACCAGGAACCGGACTTCTCGACCACGCCGGCCTTGACACCGAGGTCGACGAGTTCGCCGGCCTTGGAAATGCCCTCGCCATACATGATGTCGAACTCGACCTGCTTGAAGGGCGGCGCGACCTTGTTCTTGACGACCTTGACGCGCACCTGGTTGCCGATCGCCTCGTCGCGCTCCTTGATGGTGGAGACGCGACGAATGTCGAGGCGGACCGAGGCGTAGAACTTCAAGGCGTTGCCGCCCGTCGTCGTCTCGGGCGAACCATACATCACGCCGATCTTCATGCGGATCTGGTTGATGAAGATGACCATGCAGTTCGACCGCGAGATCGAGGCCGTCAGCTTGCGCAGTGCCTGGCTCATCAGGCGAGCCTGAAGACCGGGCTGGCTATCGCCCATCTCGCCCTCGATTTCAGCACGAGGCGTCAGCGCCGCGACCGAATCGATCACCAGCACGTCGATCGCGCCGGAACGCACCAGGGTGTCGGTGATCTCGAGGGCCTGCTCGCCCGTGTCGGGCTGCGAAATCAGCAGGTCGTCGAGATTGACGCCAAGCTTGCGCGCGTAGACCGGATCGAGCGCGTGTTCCGCGTCCACGAAGGCGCAGGTGCCGCCCTTCTTCTGGGCTTCGGCGATGGTGTGGAGCGCGAGCGTGGTCTTGCCCGATGATTCAGGGCCGTAGATCTCGACGACACGTCCACGCGGAAGGCCGCCCACACCGAGCGCGATATCGAGGCCGAGCGAACCCGTCGACACCGTTTCGATCTCGAGCGGCTTCGAGCCCTTGCCCAACCGCATGATCGAGCCCTTGCCGAACGCCCGCTCGATCTGGGACAGCGCCGCATCCAGCGCCTTCGTCTTGTCCATGGAACTGCCTTCTACAAGCTTGAGATTCGTCTGTGCCATCGCTTGAAACCTTTATGACAGTGGCGCCGTTGTTTTCAAACCCGCGCCGTGGAATTACCTTGGTCACGTTTTGTTCTCACAATCAAGTTCTATTTTTGTTCACGGCTATAATCGCGCCGGTTGTAGCGGTTGCAACCCGTGCAGCGGCTTGAATTCACGCCATCGCGCCCTTCACGGCCTCGACAAGTTGCTTCATCGTGAAGGGCTTGGGCAGGAAATGGAATTCCTCGCCCTCCGGCAGGTCTTTGGCAAAGGCCTCCTGTGCGTAGCCGGAGACGAAGACCACACGCGTATCGGGGTTGAGCTTGCGCAGTTCGCCCAGCATGGTCGGGCCGTTCATTTCCGGCATCACCACGTCGGACACGACGAGATCGATCTTGCCGTCTTGCTCGGCGAAGACCCGCAGGGCATCGACGCCGGAATTGGCCTCGAAGACAGAGTAGCCGCGCGACACAAGCATGCGGGCGTTCAGGGCGCGCACGGCGTCCTCATCCTCCACCAGCAGGATGGTGCCGGCACCGGTGTGGTCCGCCGCAACCTTTTTGACCGGTTCCTTGACGACAGCGTCGGCCGCGATCTCCTCGGCGGTGGCGATGTGGCGCGGCAGGAAGATGCGGAAGGTCGTGCCTTTGCCGACAGTTGAATCGCAGAAGACAAAGCCGCCGGTCTGCTTGACGATGCCATAGACCATGGACAGGCCGAGCCCCGTGCCCTTGCCGACATCCTTGGTGGTGAAGAACGGCTCGAAGATCTTGGCCAGGTGTTCCTTTGGGATGCCGGTTCCCGAATCGCTCACTTCCAGCACGACGTAATCGGCGGCCGGAAGCTGGCCGATGCCAAAATCGGCGCAGGCGACGGCGGGCACGTTCAGCGTCCGCACGCTGAGCTTGCCGCCCTCGGGCATGGCGTCGCGGGCATTGACGGCGAGATTGACGATGACCTGCTCGAGCTGGCCAACATCGGCCTTCACCGGCCAAAGGTCGCGGCCATGGCGCACGTCGAGCGTTACCTTGTCGGCGACGACGCGCTTCAGCATGATACTGAGATCGGAGAGCACATCGCCAAGTTCCAGCACCTGTGGACGCAGGGTCTGACGGCGGGAGAAGGCCAGCAGCTGCCGCACCAGCGAGGCGGCGCGGTAAGCGTTCTGCTTGATCTGCATGATGTCGGGAAAGGACGGATCGGTCGGCTTGTGGCTCGCCAGCAGGAATTCCGAGGCGTTGATGATGACCTGCAAAACGTTGTTGAAATCGTGGGCGATTCCGCCCGCGAGCTGACCCACGGCCTGCATCTTCTGGGCCTGGTCGATATTGTCCTTCAGGCGACGTTCGTTGGTGGTCTCGAGCGCGTGGACGATGATGCGCTCGCCGTCGGTTTCGCCGTCCGCGACGCCGCTGATGTAGAGCCGGGCCGAGCGCTCGCCACTGTCGGCGATGATGACATCAACCGGCGCGATATCGCTGTTGCCGGCCAGCGCGGCCGCGAGGCCAGGCTCAAGCGCGGCCGGGTCGGTGACGAAGTCGCGGATCGTCGCCGGCATCTCGCCGCTGCTGGCGAGACGCATGAGGGCGGCATTGGCCCGCAGCACCCGGCCGTCCGCAGCGAGCGCGGCGATGGCCATCGGCGTGTTGTGGAAAAACCGGGCGAAGCGCACCTCGGCCGCCGACTGGCTGTCGGCGCCCGCCTCCCCGGCCGAGCGGTTGAGCACCAGCGTGCGCGAGGGACCCGGGCGCCCGTCCTGCCCGAAACCAACCTGGTGATGGATTCGAACCGGCAGCGATTGGCCCGTCCGGCGCTTCAGGTCGACATCGAGCACCTCGGTGCGCACATCACCCGGATTGCCGCGGATCGCGCGGATGAGCGCCACCGCGTTGGGCGGCGCTACGTCCGAAAGCACGAGCCCGCCGGAACCGACGCGGGCCAGATCATAGTCAAGCCAGCCCGCCAGCGTCGCATTGAGATAGGGCACGTTGCCGTCGGCGCTGATCGACAGGAACCCCGCGGGCGCATGATCGAGGAAGTCGATGGCGTTCTGCAGCTCTTGAAAGACGTTTTCCTGGCCTTCGCGGTCTCGGGTGATATCCGAGACGGTCCACTGAGTGGTGCCGGGAATGGCGCTGCCCAGCAGCGGCTTGACCTTGATCCGATACCAGGCCGCATCGGCACCCCCGTCGAGGTGCTGATCGAGGCGGATCTCCTCCTGGGTCGTGCGGTCCTCGCGGGAGGCAAGCGCCAGACGGTAGATCGCCTCGGAAATCTCCGGTCCGCCCGAGAACAACCGCTCGACCGTCCGCAGGTCGGTGGCGGTCTCGGCGCCGGCCAAGTGCAGATAGGCGGCATTGGCATAGACGACCCGGCCATCGCCTTGCGTCACCAGGGTCGCATCCGTCGCCGCGTCGACAATGGCCTTGGTCAGGTCGTTGCGGGCCGATTTGCCCGAGAACTGCACATGGCCGACCGCGAAGGCGAAGAGGCTGAAAACGCCGATCACCGAGAGCAGGCCAAGAAGGCCGAGAATCAGCGGCTGCGCCCACTGGTTGGCGATCAGACCAAGACTGATCGCCGCGCCAACCAGCAGGGCCGCGACGACAAGCAGCATCCCGATCCGGCCCTGGCGGTCGGAATGGTCTAGCACGGAGGTCGTCGCCATGCCCGCGCTCTCGCCCGGCGCGCCGCTGTGGAACTCGGTCGTGCGGAAATCGTCGTGAGCGTTCATCTGGCCAGTCGCGATCGGCTGCTATGCATGGTCGGCGGTTGCGGCAGGGTTCGGCGCGCCGATCCTCATCTGCATCTCCATCGCCAGTTAGGCGCGGCGACGCTTGAGGCGCAAGACATAACCGATGACTTCGGCCACGGCCTGATAATGTTCGGTCGGTATCTCCTCGTCGATTTCCACGGTCGCGTAAAGGGCGCGCGCCAAAGGCCGGTTCTCGATGATGGGGACGCCGGCATCGCCCGCGATCTCGCGGATTCGCAGCGCCACCGCCTCGACGCCCTTGGCAACGCAGATTGGCGCCGGCATGCCCTGCTCGTATTGAAGCGCGACCGCGAAGTGAGTGGGGTTGGTGATGACCACGGTCGCCTTCGGCACGTTGGCCATCATCCGGCGCTTGAGCTTCTGCGCACGCAACTGGCGCAGCTTGGCCTTGATCTCAGGATTGCCTTCCGTGTTCTTGTATTCGTCCTTCAGTTCCTGCCTGGTCATGCGCTGGCGCTTGTACCAGCTCATCTTCTGGTAGACGAAATCGCCGATGGCGACGAAGGCGTAGATCGCCAGCACGCTGGCCAGCAGCTTGATCGTCAGGTTCAGCACAGCGGGAAGCACGGCGGTGAGGTCGAGCCGGGCGAAGGCCTCGAACCGGTCACGCTCGGACCAGAGCACCACCGAGACGACGATGCCGACGATCAGGACCTTGGCGAGACCCTTGATGAAATTCGCCAGCGCCTCCTTGCCGAACATGCGCTTCAGGCCAGCCAGTGGTGAAATCCGGTCCAGTTTGGGTGCCAGCGGCTCCAGCGTCCACAGCGGCCGGTGCTGGACCAGCGCACCGGCGAGCCCGGCGAAGATGAGCATGAGCAGCAGCAGCGCAGAGGCGCCGAAGCCGGTCAGCAGCCCGCGCGTCGTGACGCCGAGCAGCGCCGAGCCTTCGGCCGGCACCATGTGGGCGTTCATCAGGAAGGAGCGGAGCGCCAGTGAACTGTCGCGCATGGCCGCGCCGGACGTGATCATCAGCGCGAGCGTCAGGCCGCACAGCACGAAGAACGTGCCGATCTCCACGCTGCGGGCGACATCGCCCTTGTTGATCGCCTCCTCCAGCTTTCGCAGGGTCGGCTCTTCTGTTCTGTCATCGTCCTCGGTGTTGTCCGACATCGCCGTCAAGACCCCATCAGCAGTTTCATGAACGAGCCGAGCTCGTCGAGGAACGTGCCCATCATCACGCCGATGATCGCCATCAGGATCGCCATGCCGATCAGCGCCGAAGCCGGGATCGCAAGGATGTAGACCTGAAGCTGCGGCATCATCCGCGACAGGATGCCAAGGCCGAAATTGAACAGCAGCCCGAAGACGATGAACGGCGCCGCGATCTTGACGCCGAGCGCGAAGCCCCGGGCCACGGCCTGGAGGGCCAACATCATCGCATCCTCTGCCGCCGGCATGCGTCCGGGCGGCAGGATGCGGTAGCTTTCGTAAATGCCGGCGATGGCGATGTGGTGGAGGTCGCTGACGAGGATGAGCGTCACGCCGAGCAGGCTGAGGAAGTTGCCGATCGTCGGATTCTGGACGCCGCCTGCCGGATTGATCGCGGTGGCATAGGCAAGGCCGATCTGGTTCGCGATGACGACGCCGGCGGTTTCGAGGGCGGCCATGACGAGGCGGGCGGAAAAGCCGAGGACCATGCCGATCAGCAACTCGGTGAACAGAAGGCCCACCACGCCTTGCGGGGTCGTGGGAATCGACATCAGCGGACGGGCGATCGGGACCATCAGCAGGGCGACGAAGACGGCGATGACCAGACGGGCGCGGTTGAGGACGAAGCGCTCGCCAATGCCGGGCATCAGCATCACCAATGTGCCGACCCGCGCGAAGACGAGCATGAACAGGGCGCTGAAATCGGGCAGGATCGCGAAGGTCATGGCGCGGGCGCCCCGGCGCGGGCCGTGCCCATTGCGGCGGGAACGAGGACCGCGAAACCGATCGCAGCCAAAGGCAAGACGATTGAGGAACGGGGGTCGAAAGCGCGGATGGGCATGGCGGCGTTCTGCCTGGGTACGACGGGATGGCCGGCACATGCCCCCTTCAGGACGCCCGGCACCGAAACTCATCACTTGGGAACTCATCGCCTGCGAACGCGTGATGCGCGAATGCGTTACTTCGAATCGGGCCTGCTCGTTGATCGCGCGCATCGTCTACGGCCCCGAGAGCGCCTAGCCTCCGGAAACGATTCGCGCCGCGATACGTCCCATATAGCCTGCAAGCGCGTCGCCCATGAAGGGCAGGAACAGCAGCATCGCGGCGAAAACGGCGACGATCTTGGGCACGAAAACCAGCGTCTGCTCCTGTATCTGCGTCAGCGCCTGCACCAGGCTGACTGCCAGGCCGACGATCAGCGCCACCAGCATCAGCGGCGCGCTGGCCTTCAGGAACACGAAAATCCCGTCGCGCGCGACATCGAGGATCAGTCCGGAGGTCATGACGGCACTTTCATTGCGACGGCGGAGGAGCGGGTCGAGAACGCAGGATGTTCGATCTCAGACCGGCATCCGCATGACTTCCTCATAGGCGGCGATCATCCGGTCGCGCACGGCGACCAGCGTCTCGATCGCGGCCTCGCTCTCGGCGACCGCCGTCACAACGTCGACGACATCGGAGCGGCCGCTTGCGACGCTGGCCATCTGGCGGTCGGCGCCGGCGCCGGCCTTGGTGGTGGCGTCAAGGGCCTGCGTCACCATCGAATTGAAATCGAGACCGGCTGGGCCGGCATCGTTCATCGGGATCTGCGGCTTCTTCATCAGATCGCCCTGACCGATGGACTGGGCGGAGGCGTAGGCGCCGGCGGCGAAGGAAGAGCTTGTCATGGCGTCGGTTCCGTTTCTGGGTGGTCAGGGGTCTTCGTCTCGAACTGCGGTTGAGGTTTCAGGTCCGCAGGATGTCGATGGTGCGCTGGATCATCCGGCGGGTGGATGAAATCAGATTGAGATTGGCCTCGTAGCTGCGCTGCGCCTCGCGCATGTCCATGGTTTCGATCAGCGAATTGACGTTCGGCAGCTTCACCTCGCCGTTGCGGTCGGCGGCCGGATGGCCGGGCTCAAGGCGAGTGCGAAAGGCGGCCTGGTCCGGACGGATACGGCCAAGCTCGACGGTCTGGGCGCCAAGCTCGCGATCGAGCTTGTGAGCGAAGCTCGGAATCTTGCGCCGATAGGGGTCGGCACCGGGGCTGGCGCCGGTGGAATCGGCATTCGCTAGGTTTTCCGAGATCACGCGCATGCGGCCCGACTGCGCCCGAAGGCCGGAGGCGGCGATAGCGATGCTTTTCAAGAGTTCCATGTCGTCGTCCCTTGTCAGTCGTCCGGTCGGCTACCCGTCGCGAACCGCGACTGGTCACCAACAGTTACCGGCCCTTACCGGCCCTTGCCGATCGCGATCTTCAGCAGTCCAAAGCTTTTCTGGTAGAGCGAGGCGGCGAGTTGGAAGTCCCCCTGGTTCTGCGAGACCTTGAGCATTTCTTCCTCGAGATTGACGCTGTTGCCGTTGGGCGTGGTTTCAAACTTGCGGGGATTGCGGGTGTCGAAGGCACTGCCAAGGCCATTGCCCGCGACATGCATCGGCGAGGTGGTCGTCAGGGTGAAGGCCGGCGTGCCGGAGGGTGCCGGCGGCTTCAGATCATGCGGCTTGAAGCGCGGCGTGTCGGCATTGGCGACGTTTTCGGCAAGCAGCTTCTGGCGCGTCTGATGCCAGTGCATCCGCGTCTTCAGCGCGCCGATGATTCCCGTTCCGCCGCCCGACATGATCCCTGCTCCAGATTGCCTACCCGGCAGAAATTACCCGTTGCATGGTTAACAGGCGGTTAAGGAAAAGCGGCTGTTAACCACGGAGTAACCATAATTCCCGTTTGCACTGAAAACGTGGTAGTAAACGGCCACAAGCCGCCGGACTTCGGCGGATTTCTTGCGTGACGAGGCTCCCTTGCAGACAATTCTCGGCCTGGATATTCCCGCCTCCGTGCGATATGTGCTCGCGCTGGCCTTTGTACTCGCGCTGGCGGCTATTGGTGGTGTTATCCTGCGGCGCATATCGGCCGGCCGGCGGACACTGAAGGGCCAGAGCGGCGGGCGGGCACGCCAGCCCAGGCTTGGCGTCATCGATATCTACGATCTCGACCGCCAGCGGCAACTCGTTCTGCTGCGCCGCGACAATGTCGAGCATCTGGTGATGATCGGCGGGCCGACCGACGTGGTGGTGGAAACCAACATCGTGCGCGGAGCCGGTCGCCTGTCGATGCCAGCGAGCTTCGAACACGCGAACCATGACCGCCAGGAGCCAGAGGCGATGCCGGCCATGGCCGCTCCGCCGACGATACCCTCGCCGGCGATCGCCCAGCCACCCGCACCCGTTCCGTCGACCGCGCCCCTTGCCGGCGCCTCGGTCGCGATGGGGGTGGCAGGTGCAATGACGGCGCCCCGCGCCGAGCCGCCGGCCGTGACCATGCCTGCCGCGACGCCGACGCCGCCCAAGGCGCCGCCCGTCGCGCCTGTCGATCGCCTAGCCGCGCCCCCGGAGCAGCCGCCAACCCAGACACCCGCACGTCCGGCCGAGGCCGAATTCGCGCCGAGCATGCCGTTCCCGCTGGAATCGGCGCCAGCACTCCGCGCGCCCGCAGCCGATCTCGACGATATGACCCGGCAGCTCGCCGAAGCGCTCCAGCGACCGCTCGCGGCCGTGCGCTCCGCCGCACCGGCGGCTCCAGTCCCGCCAATTCCGGTCCCGCCACAGCGTTCCGCGCCGGACGAGCCGCCACCAGCTGAACCGGACCCCATCGCGGCGGAACAGCCTTCATCACCGCTGAAAAAATCGCTCAGCTTCGAGGAGTTGATGGAACAGCAATTGCAGGCCGCGATCGAACCGCGTGGCGGACCTGGTGTCGACGCCGCGGATCAAGGCGGAGAGAGCGATCGGCTGCCGCCGACGCCCCCCGCGCCGGCCGCGACCTTGACGCCGCCACCGGCGCCGGTGCCGCCGCTTCCCGCAGCGCTCGTGCAGGCCGTTTCAGCCCGGCTTCAGGAGGCCGTGGCGGATTCCCTGGGCGTCGTTCAGGATATGCCCGCCCAGCCCTTGCAGGCTCCTGTTGAACCATCGCAGTCTCGGTCGGAGGTGCCCCGCGACGTCGCTCGCGAGCCGCTCAAGCCACGTCCCATGACGACGCCGACCGCCGCGCCGCGCCCGCAGCAGACGAGCGGCCTCGCAGGTACTGACAAGCCGGTTCCAGATGCGCCCGCTTCCGAAAAGCCCACACCTGGAACACCCGCCACCGACGCGCGGGCATCGGATGTACCCGCCTCGGATGTGCCCGCACGACCGGCGCCGGCGCAGGTGCCGCCCGCGCCGGAACCTCCGAAATCGCCGGATATGCCTCGACCGGCGGCTGGGCGCCCCCTGCCCGCCGTCCTGACCGGCGCGTCATCGCCGGCCAAAGCGCCCGACATGCCGGCCCCACCGGTTCCAGCCTCGAACTTGCCGGCCTCGAATTTGCCGGCCTCGAACTTGCCGGCTCCTGCCGCGGTGGCGATGGCGCCAAAGTCGATGGTCGCCGCCGCGTCAGCGCCCGTAGCCGCCTCGACAACGCCGGCCCCTGCCTCTGCCTCCTCGCCAAGCAGCGTGCCCACCCGGCATGATGCGGCTGGGTCGTCCGACACGGGCGATCAGGGCAACGACGGGAAGAATGCTGACAGTGCGCCGCCGGCCGAGGCCGACAAGGGCGTCGAGCCGGCGAAGGTTGGTGCGCTTGCCGACGATCCATTCTCGATCGATGCCATCGAGCAGGAATTCGCTCGTCTTCTTGGCCAGGGCGCACCGCCGAAACCGTGATCAGACGCCTCGAGCGGCGAGGGTGGGCTTGCGCGTCCGCGAATCTGCGCCATAGCGTCCTGACGAGCGTCCGCCGCTGAGTCGGGGGCACAGGGGCGCGGCGGATCGCACGTGAGAGCCAATTGCAGGTAACATCGACAGCACGAGTGGCGATGGTCAGGCGGCGCCTCCTGTCCAGCGCGGACGCGGTGCGACACCGTGCATGCTGGCGCTTGTGGAGCTTGGCCTGCGGGGTCGTGATGCTCGCGGCTTCGGTCTTGTTTGCCGGTCCAGCGGCCGCCCAGTCGCTCAATCTCGATTTCGGCCAGGGCGGTGGTGTCGGCGAGCGCGCGCTGCAACTCATCGCGCTGATGACGGTGCTGGCCCTGGCGCCGTCGATCCTGATCATGGTCACGTCCTTCGTGCGGATCGTCGTGGTCCTGTCGCTGCTGCGCTCGGCGATTGGCGCACAGACCGCCCCGCCCAATGCGGTGATCGTCGGTCTTGCGCTGTTCCTTAGTGCATTCGTCATGGCGCCGACCTTGCAGGAGGCCTATCGGCTTGGCGTCGCTCCCATGGCGGCCGGCCAGATCCAGCCGCAGGAGGCTTTCAACCGGGGCGTCGTGCCGATCAAGGAATTCATGCTGAAGCACGTGCGCGAGAAGGATCTGGCTCTGTTTCTCGATCTGTCGCGCGATCCGCGGCCAACCCAGGCGATCGATACCCCGCTTCAGGTGCTGATCCCGGCCTTCATGATCTCGGAATTGCGGCGGGCCTTCGAGATCGGTTTCCTGCTGTTCGTGCCGTTCCTGATCATCGATCTGGTGGTCGCCTCGATCCTGATGTCGGTTGGTATGATGATGCTGCCGCCGGTGACGGTTTCGCTGCCGTTCAAGCTGATTTTCTTCGTGCTGGTCGATGGCTGGGGGTTGGTGGCGGGATCGCTCGTCAAGAGCTACGGCAACTAGCAGGTTAACGCACGCCTCACGCAGATGTGTGATCCGGCGCCGGCCCGACCGCATCCATTTGCGAGGTCTTGCCGTAACGTTGGGGGACACCCTGGCAACGATATCGCGAGCACACCCATGATCGGCAGCACCATAAAACCCCACATGCCCGACCAGCGGCGTCTTCCGTCATTCCGAGGACGTATGGGGCTGCTGTCTGTCGGCCTTGCGGCCTTCCTTGCCGCCAGCGTGACGACGGCCAGCGCCGAGCCCATCGCGTTTGGCCCCGATCTTTCAAGCCAAGGCTGGAAGACGCTGACGTTTCGCTCGCTTGCCCCGGTCGAATACAGCCCCGAGGGCTCGGGACGGCTGCTTGTCCGGGGCAAAAGTGCGGCAAGCCTGATTTGGCTGGCGCTGGACGAAAAGCGCTGGCCGGCGCGGAACGCAGCCTGGCGATGGCGCGTCCGGCAAGGCGTCGTGCCGACAGACCTTTCCGTCAAGGGCGGCGACGATCGTTCCATCGCGCTTTATTTCGTCTTTGCGCGGGATGAGGCGGCGGCACGCTCGGCCAAGGGTTCCTCCAGCCTGACCTCGGCGATGTGGTGGTCGTCGGGGGCAGCGCTGACTTATGTCTGGGGAGGCAACGCCGCCCCCGGCCGCATCGTCTCAAGTCCGCATATGGGTTCGAGCGGCAAGCTGATCGTCCGACAGTCGGGTACGCCGGCGGATGGAAAATGGATATCGGAGGAGGCCGACCTGACCGCCGATTTCCGCCGCGCCTTCGGGCGGGACCCGGGCCCCCTGGTCGGAATCGCGATCTCGGCCGATTCCGACGATACGAAGGGGGCCATCGAGGCGGCGATCGAGGGGCTGCGCGTCGACTGACCGCCTTCTCCGATCAACAAAGCGAGGATCGCCGCAGGACCTCAACCGTTGGTGTTGGCGACCGGCTTGGCCTCGCTTTGGACTTGGGGCGAGGCCGTCGGCCCGGCGCTGGCCGGCGGGTTGGTTTCGGGGGTACCGCCCGAATCGCCCCCCTCCTTTCGTCTCAACGAACTCGCATAATTCGGGTAGCGCTTGCGATACTCGCCGAGGAATTCCGACATCGTATCGGCGCTGGCGACGGAACGCGCGAGTTGGCGGGCGTCGCTGGTGTTCAGCTTGTTGGCGCCGGTCACGAAAGCGAATGTCTTGGCGTCGACGCTGTCGGCCATCTTCGCGGCGAACTTGGTGCGGAGCCGGTCGAGCGACAACGCTTCGTCGGCCATGACATAGGCCACGCCTGAGCGCATGACATCGGCCCTGTCACGCTCGGCCAAGGGTTCGGGCTGGCGCCATTTGGTGCCGAGGATACGTTCATGGGCCTCGCCGGCCTCGCGCCAGCGACGCCCGCCCCACATGATGTCGGCGCGCAGGCGCTCGATTTCCGGGCCGCGCTCGGCCATCAGGATTTCCAAAGCGAGGTCGGTTCGCGACAGATCCGAAAGCGCCTTTGCCTCCAGCAGCAGCCGGGCGCGCCGGACATCGGCCGGCAGTTCCGGCAGGCGCGTGGTCTGGATCGCCGCCAGCGCCTCGGCCGGCTTGCCGTTCATCAGGCGCACCATCGCCAGTCTGGCGGCGACGGTGGAGCGGGCCGCGCCGCTCAGGCGGTTCTCCATCTGATGGCGCAGCAGGTCGGCGCCCTGATCGAGCAGATCGAGTTCGATCAGCCGGTCGGCGAGCTTGCGGATGATCTCGTCGCCGCGGCGTCCGATCGGCAGGAATTCCTTGAAATCGTAAAACAGCGCGAGGGCCTCGACCCGCGGCAGCGTATCCGACTGGCCGCTGGTGAAAAGCTCTTCGAATTGCGCCGCCGTCTCGTCATGCATCCGGCGGGTGATCGGGTGTTCCGGAAACACCGAGTTGGCGAGCTTGGCCGTCAGGAACGCATCGCGCCAGCGGGCCTTGCCCGCATAGATGCGCCCCATCTCGCCGATGGTCTCGATTTCCGAATTGCCGCCGCGCCACGTCACCGAGAGGGTTTCGAGCCGGGCAAGCGCTTCCTCGTCGGGAATCGACTTGTCGTTATCGCGCTGGGCGAGCGTGATGCCGCGCAGTTGCGCTTCCGCAGAGGTTGGCCGGTGATCGCTGCCGAACAGCGCCTTGTAGCCGGCCAGCGCCGCTTCCGGGCGGCCGGTTGCCTCGTCGATCCGGGCCCGCAGAAGCGATAGCTCCTCCCGGCGCACGATATCGCTCGGCAGGTCGGCAAGGACCTGCCATTCCCGCTCCGCGACAGCAAAATCGCGCATTTCGATCGCGGCCTGAGCGACTTCCTTGCGAAACGGCGCCTGGAAATGTTCGGGATAACCGTCGATGATGTCGCTGGCCCGCCTGAAGCCCGCGAAGGCCGATGCCAGCTTCTGCTGCCGCGCTTCCGCCAGCGCGCGCCACAGGCCGGCCTCGGCATCCTCCTTCAGCGAGCCCGTGGTCAGGGTCGCCTCGGCCTCGGCATTGCGAAAGAGCATCGCCTGGGCCATGCCCTTGAGAAGCAGGGTGCGGCGGTCGGTGCGCATCGCCGTGTCCTCGGCCAGAATGGCGTTGATCGGACCCAGCGCCTCGGAAGCAAGATCGTTGGCGAGCAGGAAACTCGCGTAATCCAGCCGCGCGCCCGCCTTCTGGCCCCGCCCCGCCTCCAGCACGCGCCGCAGCATCTCGCGCGCCCGATCGCGGGTCGAGCCGGTCCGCATCTCGTTCCAGCCGACCTTATCGACCAGCAATTCCAGCTTCTTGGCGTTGGGCTCGTCGCCTTGCGCAGCGATCTGCGAGATCGAAAGACCGCTTGTCTTGCCGATCATGACCTCGCCGATGCCGGTGCGCACGATCATGTCGTCGGCGGTGGCGATCACGGCAAGGCCATGTGCTGTCTGCGGCAGGACGAATTCCACGAAGCGCTGCGGCTTGGTGATCGCCTTCGCCTGTCCGAAGGCGGTCGCGACGGCGGTGGGCTGGCCCCTGCCATCGGTATCGATCCAGTGGATGCCTGAAATATCGGCCAGAGGCACGGCGAGAACGGTCTGGCCGCGCTCGTCGGCGCTGCGGCGCGGCTGAAGTGCTTGTGCCGGCGCCAACCCCCTTTCACCGAGGGTCAGGCTCCAGACGGACCCTTCAGCCGCCATGCGCACCGGTTGCGGCTGGCGCGGCATGAAGCGGACCACGGTTGCCTTGCCCTGGCGCTCGATGCTGGCCTGGTCGGCGACGGAGCCGACGGCCGCGGTCAGGGCGGCGGGGTCGAGCGTCTCCTGCGTGTCGAACACCAGCGTGACGACCCCACCGCGCTCGAAGGCGGCGGCGGCCGTTGGACGATTGAAGCGAAAATCGATCCGCGCCCCTTCTGGGTCGACGCTGGAGGACAGGCTGACCGGCTGCGGCCCGGCCGCGCGTTCGGTGACCGTTTCCGGCGCCGGAGCTTCGGCCAGGGGCAAGGCAATCGGCAAGGTCACGGATGGGGCGGCCGCGCGCGGGCCAACGGCGGGGGAAGGGATCGCGGGCACGGCGGGGGCATTCGCCGCCGGTTGGGCTGCCACGGGTTTGTCGCCTTCGGATTTTCCAGCGTCTGTCCTGGTCGTGGCCGCGCCGCCGCTTTCGGGCGAATTGCGCTGCACGGGCCTGGCGAGATCGACGACAAAGCCATCTTCCTCACGGAAGGCGCGGACCTGCCAGCCATCCGGCGGGGCGATCGACAAACGCAACATCCCCTTGTCGGCCTCGATATCCGACAGGATCGCGCCCGGCGGCAGCAGTGGCCGCACCTTCGCAGCCTCGAGCGTAAGGGGCATGTCGAACAGGATATCGATCCGGCCATCGAGGATCTTGTGCTCGATGGGCGTGGTGGCGGGGGTCTCGAACACCAGCCGATGCAAGGTCGGCAGCACGGCGGAGCGCACGCTTAGCGCGCGCGGCTCCTCGCTCTCTTTCTGCTTCTGAACAACCCTGGCCTGGATTTCGGCGGCGCGCATGCGCCGGGCCATATCCTCGACGACCTCCTGCGGCAGACCCGGCAGCAAACCCTGCCAGTTCTCCGGAATGATATCGATGAAGACCTTTTCGCCCGCCTCGATCA